>BNJU01004055.1_pt1 | contig 116665 bp, 165 predicted proteins | sample 8539281 | NCBI WGS metagenome assembly BNJU01 (sample SAMD00202456, study PRJDB9452) | human saliva metagenome | isolation source: human saliva | place: Japan
TTTTATTCTCACAGTCTTTAATAAGAGAAAGGAGTCTCTTTACTATATCTTCGACACGAATGACACCCGCACTTTTTGGTTTGTCTTTCGAAAGAGCGATACCGAAGAATTTCTAATATCATGAGACTTCCCCAGAATTATCCTCTGCTTACATCATAGATACCATACGAAACCAGTAAGAGCGCAGCATTGCCACCACACCAGCAGCACCCGTATCGCGTTCTCGATGTCTCGTGCCTGGCGGCTGCTGGGAAACAGCGTAATGAACAGAACAGTCACGTCGACCGACACGCCTGGTCTGTGCAAGAGCTTCGCCACGCTTCATCGGCACCCGCGAGGATGCCGTTATCTGTCGGTCAGCAGCTCAGCGGTGTTGGCGGGATAGGCCGCATCAAAGAGCCAGCAGGAAGTTCAAAGAGCCGATCGTTATAGCAGAGTCAGGTCATGATCATGAACCGGAACGGTAGACCGAAGACCAGAAAAATACGGCACGGAACAGTCGGTCTGCAAACTCCTTCTTTCATATTTTGATCCTGACGCCCCGCCAATCATCCATCACCTGCCCAGCAGCGCCTCCGTACTTCCGCAAAATCGTAGCCAACACTTTTGTCCTCTTTTCACGGAGAATCGCGAGCCACGCTGGCCAGACTGGTCGATCATTTCGTAGAAATGTAAAACGGATGTCCTCAATGGCAGTCATACGATCTCAAACACCATCCTTTCGCTTCATCGTCGGTTACGGCGTAGCTTTTCCGAAAGCGGTGACGTTTGGGCACCTGAAGCAGTCAGCCTGATGGGGATCCACCTGGTCCGTAATGCGAGCCGCACAGACTGAACATCGTCGCCGTCTGGCCCAGCAGCAGCAAACATTGTTTGCCGTAGCCCGTCCTCGAATACATTGCACGATCAGCCGCCACGTAGCCCGCTCATGCGCCGACACGATATTTTGCCGATGACTTTCGAACGATCGCCGCCTTTCCGTACCATGGAACGGTCTTTGAAAAATATACGGTACAGTTGGTATTGCCTCCGGTGGAATCGCCGGTCATCGCCGTATATGACCGGTCTTGCCTGTCTCTCTGCCTCCATCATTCTTTTCATGGAAGCGGTCGAGTACGAAGATTTCAGCTTCCTGCACATTCATGTTCGGGGTTCATACTGGTGATACAGTGAAATGATTGAACAGCCGGTCAGCAAAACCACCTCCTTATGTTCAGACGATGGCAGCCGATAGGGCGTCCGTGCTTCTGTTAGTCGTCAGCTTCTCGGCCAGGCGGGGCAAAGAGGTACAGCGTGAACAAGAAGCCACCACAAAGATGGTAAACCCAGGGGCTCAGCATGCCCCGCCCCGTGGGCCCCAGAAGAACAACACCCGAAGATGAAGCTCACCCCACAGAGTTCTGGCGTCGCTTCCCCGTTTCACCGCACGTTCCGCCCGTGGCTTCAGCGACTACAATGGAAAGAGTCCACCGCCTTCCAAAACCGGCGAGCGTCGACAGCCAGGCTGCAGCCCGGCTCCCCATATCAGCCCCACAGTACCACGCACCGAAAGAGAGGTCACCGTGCGAAAACACGATCGTCATAATCATGGTTCGTAACACGCCGACAGAGAGCTCCTCGATATCAACATGAATTTCCAAATTCAGCTCGCGCTCCGAAGACCGTGGCGTATCCTCAATACGGCAATATCTCGACCATTTCTTTGCTTATTGCCGCGCCATGGTGATTGCGTCTCAGTCATCTGATTCGCCTTCTCGGCAGGTTAAATCTCGATAGCCGTCGCATTGACCATTCGTAGTACGGAGTTGTATTAACAACCCCGAGAGGTACCGATGATACTCCCTGATCTCCACTTCCGGCAGCTTCCTGCAGGATAATCAGCGCCCGCAGTCACGCCTACCGCCTGTTCTATAGTCGAGGAGCCGCCGCATGCAGACACCGCGTTTTCGTCCTCGCCATAGGGTGCCGCAGACAATTAAATTCGCCAATGCCGCTCATTACAGTTGTTACTGCTTTATTAACGATAAAACATACCGCCGCTCCGATAACACCTCTGGTCACCGATGTCCAGCCCTTCCGGCAGCATCACATCCACGCCGCTGTTCAGGCCTTGGTTCGTTGGTTCCATGTTTAACGATTGGTCACGGCGGAGCAGCTGAAAGATGAATTCAGCCACATCAGAAAGCAGAGAAACCGCCCACCGGAAGCCAGTTGTGCCGTCTCACAACCTTCGGAGGCCCGAGCGGCGGTGTTCACATTGAAAGCGTCTATCACGGTACTGTTCAACCAGTTACCAGCACCGCAGGTTACCGGTCGCCCAGACGAATTTCGTCAGGAGCATCTCAGCCTTTCCGGCTCGCAGCAGTAGCGTCGCAGGCCGCCATTCGTTTTCGTCATCGAAGACTTCAGCTCGAACCGTTCATCTACCTGCTCCAACAGGACATCCGTTATTCAAAGAGCGACCGTCGACAGCTCGTTCTTTCTTCAAATCAAGTCACAAACCGCTTACTCGTTCTTTCCTCCAGGAGCTCATAGTAACGGCTTGTCGTTAATTTCAATGATTCTCGAAGAAAGACCTTTAAAATCGTTTATTGGTAGTAGTCGGTCGTCACTCGGAAACATGTACCGTTTTAACCTTTTCCACCTTACCCGCCCTGTCAGTTCTTCATCGTAGTTTGCCGCAGCATGCCGTTTCCCTTCCTCGAGAAGACCGGCGGTTCGGTTCCATGGTCTGCGCCGTTTCGTAAACCGTCAGCAGGCGTGACGGCGGTACTGCGTACCGCGTTTGTTCTCGCCGCTCATCACCGAGCACAGCAGACCGTGTCTGGCAGAGGCCGGCGTCGAGGTCAACGAAATATGCCGCCGTCGCCTCGTTCGAGCTCGACCGTTCAGCAGCACCAACGCTACTATCCTTTTCAGTTCACACCATAGATTCAAAATCTCTCCGGATACCAGTCATCGAGTTTGGGTCGTCTTCACCGAAGATTCCCCAGCGGACAGTCCCTTTTCCGAAATGGTCAGGTCAGTGAGCGAGACTTCAATTTCTTCCATCGACGCGTTTTCCCCATCAAAATGCCACCCCACAGAAGAAGCAATACCGCCCACCCTTTTTCCGCCTTTCCTTCCTAACGCCTTCAGCGAATCAGCCAACACCCACCACGAAGGTTCACCTTTTCGTCCGGACGCCCTCCCGATTTCATCTATTTCGTTTCGTCATCGAAACTTTTCGCCGACGGAAAATCAAGAGGCGATGCCGAAATGCGGTCATCCCCTCATATCAAATGCCCGGGAGCACCAGGCCTGGTCATCATCGTTGCTCGCTCTCATCCACGGAGTTAGCCGGTTGCGACACCTTTTGCATCCCGAACCATAGCATAGTTGTGTCCAAACAATCTTCTTTCCGGATTTTACGATATTTTCATTCATTCATTTCGAATGCTTCCAAAAATTTCCATTCTTCGTTCTTCCGTCAGTACCAGGCTATCCAGCAGAAAGCCTCTGAACATCACTTCGAATAACCGATTAACGGATATTTCGTCGGAACAAGAAGAAAATTCCACGTCAGTCGCCTTAGCTCGTTCAAATTAGTCGGTATCTTCCTCGATTTGCACGACGCACGCTCATCCAGGTTATCGTTGCTTAGCATATTCGGCGCATTGCCATCATTTGCGGAACGCGCCCAGCGACAACCCACCTTGCAACTCAGTATATAGTCAGCACTCGTCAACATTATGCTTTACGTTGCCCGACAGATATTTGCTCGGACCGGACGTCAGCGATTGCACTTTTGCATCAATTTCATCCATCGCCAGCAGCGATACGATTTTTTGAGCGACAAAGACCGAACGTCGGTTGTGGCATACCCAGCCCTCGATGCCTCGACAACGGTCGATGGTTACCATGAACATGGTAATGCATGGCGTCAGCCACGACGGTCATTTTCCGGTCAAGAAGACCTCGGCATTCTCGCTTGCCGCCATCTGCCTTCATTGGTGAAGAAAAAGGCAAAACCCAGCCAGAGTGCCTTTAACGTGCCGCTTATTCATTTGAGTGGTTCGACCAAGCTCGTCGGCAGGAGGCCCACAGCCGCCGCCGCAAGTTCGTTGAGCCACGAACAGGTATTGCACGGCGTGACGTCTCGATAAGGGTTTTCAGTGAATGGGGAGTTTGCCCGCCCGTCGGATTGTAACTTATTATAAAGCTCATTTTCATCAGCAGCATGAGGTTTCAGGGTCAGGCTCAAAAGAAGAACATCCGACGTAGCAGTATCCAGGCCACTTCCCGACTTATCGAACACCGCGGGAAAATATTTTGCAGTGGCCTTCAGCGAGCATCGGAATACAGGTTCAAAGACCGTCTCTCAGCATGAGCGGAAGCGCCGGCGAGCGGTTCCGATCCACCTTTCCCTCAAGACAGAGCAGCGGCAGTGCTCATCAGGCGCCCATCACGAGATCATTACACAAGAAGAATGACAGCGACTCACCACACGAACAGCAGCCTCACGGATTTGGCAGCTAACACCCACAGACGGGGAGCGTTCGGCGAAAGACGACGGAACCAACCGGCGGTGCCGGCACCGCGCCACCGCGTTGAGTCAAGAACCCCGATGATTCCAGGCGCGGGCAGAGGTCGTTACATTTTCCATAGCCCCGGCAGGATGCAGCCGGTACGGCGTTGGATGAGTTGGCCAGATTTGGCCCGTCAGCACCGACGATGAGCAGCTCACGCCCGCACGAGGCGGCAGGTCACCGGCAGGAATGGAGACCGCGGAGGTGGATGCCATTATTACACGTCATTCGGCGGTCAGCAGCTTGGATTCAAATGAGTCACTGAGGAACAGATGTAATGTTACCTGGAAAGCGACGAAGCCCTGCGAGAACACGATTAAGAGCATGCAGCGCCTGAGGCAGGCCTGACTGAACATCATCCGTGCAAAGCGTTCGATGAGCGAGCGTCGACAATCAGGAAATGACCGCCTCCGCACCAGAAGAGTCGGCAGCAGCAGTCTGCGAAAGCGATCCACACGGTGTACCCGGTGTTCTCTCGCCTCACGGCAGCTCTTCTCCGCGCGTTTTTCACCTTCTCAAGTCTTCTTCCCAAATTGGCTAGGGAAAGGTTCGTCCCCGCCTGGTGTCCAACCGAAAGCCTGTTAGATAACCCAGAAGACCGATATCACTGCCGCCCGTGGCTGCCCGCGCCGTAGCGCCGATCACCTGGGGCCTCTCACCACCAAACGGGTCCGGGGTCCGGGATTACCTGGCAGGCGAAGGCGTGAGGCCAGACCGTTTTTAAACAGTTCATCATCTCCTTCAGACCATGGCAGCCAGAGATACCTGTGGTTCGATCGCAGCGCCCATTTCACAGCCTTTGTCGCCGACCACGACACTGAACCGCATTTGGCCAGGTCACCGAATGGAGATCCATATAGGTTGGGCAATGATTCTTTTCATCGCCTCAGAAGACGCGAAATCTCAGACCGGGTATTTCGCCAAGACAGAGATGGAATTGCATCTTCCGCAGGCTTTGCCGAAATGCCTTCCGCTCACCGGCTGGAATCATCGTAGATCGTTCCCATCACAGACGGTCCGCCAAGACGGACGCTGAACAATCACCTCTCATGCCCAGGACAGCCGGTTGACCACCCGGCTCCGCGTTCACTCAACATCTTTCATATTGCCGCGCATTGTTCTCGATGGGTCCAGAACCCCGCACAGCCTCAAGTCCAACACGATAAGGGTCACAGTTATCCCCTTCGCAGGCAAAAATTCCAGTTGCCGCCTGGCAACAGAGTCTCACTTGTGCTCAAAATAGCTGTTTTCTTATTCACCGTCATTCAGGTCAGAACATGACGAGACAGTCGATAAAGCGGATTCGACATGAGCGCTCTCATCATTCTGCTGATTTGCCCATCATCTCTTCTCGTACCAGGGCGTTTCACGGGCGCGTCGTTCAAGGTAACCAGCCTGAGCCCTGTTTGCCAAGAGCCTCACGCTAGATCGCCATCCACGAGCCCAGCGACACACATTTGCACCATGGTCGCTGGTATTGCGGCCAAAGTTTACGAGCAGAATCGCCAACGGCAGCTGATGGTAATCATCCGATCCTCTCGCCAAACATATTTCGTTTCATTTCAGGTCCCGGATACAATATTTTTAACGAAAATCAGCATCATCAGAGGATGATTCTGGGAAAAGCGATAAAGTCCGGAAAAGAAATCAAAGATCTTCCCTCTTCCTCCTTATTCTGCCATATTCCCATACTCGCGGCGAGCAACGTCGCACACACGCTGGCGACCGACACGTGGTTGCGGTAACACAGGCTATCCTTCAGCCCCACCGCTCCTCGTGAGTTCTGTCGCGCCACCGCTCAGCAGTTACCGTCGCACGGACCGTCCTCGGAGAGCCACATCAGACCATCGTCAGCAGCATTGTTGTTCTCACATCAGGCAGTGGCCGATGATTTCAGATTGTCCATCCTTCATCGCCGCCCAACCGGGCTCACCGCCTCACGGTAGCAGACCTTCGGCATTCATGGTAAAATCGCGTTGTCGCCGACGATCCTGCGCCAGTTACGTGTCGACCTGCATGAAAGACCATTGATTCGGCCAGATTCTTCTACACGAGAGTCGCCTCGCCGTTATTTATTTCGTTCGTTGTTTAACCAGCTCACGCATCGATAGCCAGCATCGTTTTCCTCAAACGTACATATCCAGAGCCTGGCACATCCACGTACCCGCCTCGCTGCCTGCCCTGGCCGTAGCGCTGTAACTGGTCGAAACGATATGTCACAGCAGAGCGAGCACATCTTTAACCTTCTACATTTAAAGATCATAGCCATTCGTTTTGAACCCGCTCATCAGCACGGCTGGTTAAACACTATTTCATTTATTCACAATTTTGTTTACCATTCAATGTTGATCGGCATTAACGAGATGGCACATTCGACATTATTCATCGTCGTCTACGATTTCCTTATCGCGAAACAGCCTCAGCCTGGTCTGACTTCTGCTGCTCGCCCTTTCCCACATATTACTTGCTTGGACCGCCTGTTGATCACCGGCCGGACGAACACCGGCGTGGCGGTGAGCACGTCACCGCTTGTCAATGCCGTTAACCAACCACGTTCCCTCTCTCACATCACTTGCGTTCTTTACAAACCCACCTCATTACCTTGCCTCGCTCACTATCTTCCGTTGGGTTAGCTGCCCTTTCTCCCGAAAAGGAGCTATGCTTCCACAAAGTTTTACAGACACCACAGGTTTTCATTTTCTCAGAGTCGGTCTGTAAGACAGTGCCGAACCTTCGTCGCATACCACTGCCTGCACCTGGTGTCCCTTCAACGAGCCCCAGCAGTGCGTATTGCAGCCGTCGCCCGGCGGTGGCTTTTCACCGCCCCTCGGGTTTCTTCCCAATCGATTTCTGCCCGTCTCCCACCACAGTCTTTATCTGCGCATGGTCATTTCACATACAAAAATCAAAATCTCCACGGCAGCATTTTGCCCGCCCAGACAGCAACAGACTTCGAGGCACACTGAGTCCTCTTCCTCACTACCTGCCCGAGTTTACGTTTCCTCTTTATATTCCCACCGCATTACGATGAACAACAAAGTCGTCATCAAGTAACGCCTCCAAATCCTCCTCCTTCACTGCGGGGGCCCGAGACCTCAGGCCTGGTTCACCATTTTTCATTCAAATGGCTGATCATCCTGAAGAGCGTTTCTCCGAACGAAGACGGCCGCTGATTGAACGAAAGATCCCCAATTACAGTTTCCTGCTCCGATCCGCCCACCAGTTCTGCACACCATGAAAGAGCTGAAAGCCTGAAGAGACAGGCGCTACTTCGATACTTGGTCTGCAAACAGGCCGCCTGCCTCCCCGCCTTTTCCTTTCCAGCAGGAGCCCGCCACCGAATTCTTCCTTCGTTCGTTAGCTACATTCTCCATTTTCTTCAACAATTCCGTTCTCCTCTTCAATAAAGTTTAGAACTCTTCTTTCTTCATATCGATATTTGCGAAGCATCGCTCACCGTTTCGCATTTCTTCACCAGAAATAGCAACATCGAGGAAAGATCCCCAGCACGAATGTCAGCGAGTCCTGAACTTCCAGCCCGAAGAAAGAAGAACAAACATCCCGTCCCCGTTACGAGCACCACGGAGAATTTGTCCCATTCAGCGTCCGTTCTTCAGCATCGATAACCGGCGTTACTGGCACCCGGCACTGTTCGATCTTGTCGACGCCGACGATTACGCTGATTCTCGGATCTGAATTGTTCCGGCGACCGCATTCTCCTTCCAGCGAGCGCTTTCTCCCGAACATCGAAAACTGAGGAACATTTTTAGTTACTGATAACGATACGTTCCCTCATTCTTCTTTCAGAGACCACTTCCTCAGTTCGAACTTTACAAAGTTCTTCCTTTCTCTTCTGTTTGGCTTTTTCAGAGTAGACTTTCTGGCAGCAACTGCTTTTCCAAAGCTTCTTCCAAAGTCCGGAGGACAATTCTTCCTGCATCTTTAATTTGAAAACACGGAGAAGAGCTTTTTTCCTGGATACAGAGTCCTCCAAAGATTTGTATAATCAGTCACGAGATCTTCATTTTCCATGAACTTCCCGTATGCATGCCAAGCTTGGCAAATGTGGCAGGAGGAATCAGGAGGATATGAAGAAGTTCCAGCAGGTGCAAGACGATTCTGAGGATGAGCATCAATGCCCTGTTCCCAACTTATCGAACCGGAAACATTTTCAAATTAAAGATGCTGGGAGAGGAATTGTCCTCCGGACTTTACGGGAAAGAGGCTTTGGAAAAGCAGTTCTTCTATAGAGAAGGGAAGTGCTTGCTCTTACGGAAAAGGAAGCCAAGTGAAGAAGAGGGAAGGCCTAAGGAGGGCTTGTAAAGGATTTTCGGAAAAGGATCTGGGAAAGTGGATGTCCTGCGCCCAGAAGAAGGAAGAATGGGAAAAGGCGGGAGTATCAGTGTAGAAATGCTTTGAAAGTGGTACTATCAGGATCGCTCCGATATTCCGGAGGAGAAGAAAGCACTCCTTTGGAAGAGGAGAATGCAAGTCGCTCTGTGTACAGATTCGTTCCATAGAAACATGAAATCGAAAAGTATCGGAAGTCGGTGTAGATCGTGCGGGAGAAATAATAGGGTAGAGTAATGGCAGTTGCCGGTCAGAATCGAAAGGGAACTGGTAGTACCTTTTGAAGAAGTAAGGCACTGATATGCCAGTCGTGCTGAAAAGATACTTTAAGAACGAGACTTAACGAATGAGGCCTTTGGGAATGGGACAAAGGAAATGGGACAGGCTGATGCTCTCCAGTGCTCCCTTGTCTTAGCAGGACTGGGACTAGTCTTTGTTCTTTTCTTTTCGAAAGCTCTGGGATGCTTTTGGACTCCTTCAGCCTCTGTTCTTATTGTTGGGGATTCTTTCCTCAGATCTTTGCTTCTTCCTTTGGTGGGAGTGGAGAACAGAAAAGGCTAGTATGGAAAGAAAAGCAGGAAGAGGAAGAGGCCAGACAAAGAAAGCTTCAAGCATACACGCTTTGCTTCCTTAGAAGAGCTTCTCTCCCGTTTTCATAAGTTGGAAGATATGGGACTTGGAAAAGAAAGGGAGAAAAGAAGAGTTCCTTCGCTTTGTGGAAGAGGAAGGAGGAGAGCAGGTCTTTTCTTTATTAGAAGAGAAACAGAAGGAATGGGAGGAATGCCCTTCTTTAGAGGAGAGCAGGAGAAAGCTGGAAGAGTTCCGAAAAGAGGAGGAAGAAAGAAGGGAAGAGATTCGGAAGAAGCGGGCGGAAAGAGAAAGCAAGGTTCGGGATCTGGAGTTCATGGAAGAACAGGAAAGACTCCTACTAGAGAAAAAAGAAGAGCGGGAGGCCTTGGAAAGGCGCTACAATCTTTTACAAAAGACCAAAGCCTATCTGGAAATGGCCAAGGAGCGTTTTGCCTTGCAATATAAGGAGCCTATTTTGGAAGCTTTCCAACAGTATTTTCATAGTATCAGTACGGAGCCTTTGCAATTCCAGATGAGTGAGGACCTGGAGCTTAGCTTTGTGATGGGGATTAAGTCGGGAGCAGGGCTATTAAGTGAGGGCTTGCAGGATCTTTTGTCGTTTCTGTCAAAAGTTGGCCATCTTTGATGCCATGTTCCAAGAAGAGAAAGCTTCTATGCTGGATGATCCCTTCAGCTATTTGGATGACGGAGCAAGGGCCAGAGCTCTATTAGAGGAGCGGTTGAGTCGCCAGATATTCTATTTTACCTGTAGTGAGGAAAGGAAGATTTAAGAGAGAAGCCGTTACCGAAAGGTGGCGGCTTTTTGTGTTATTCTATAGAGTATCGCCCGCAAAAATGTGCGAGATTTCGTTAGAGAAATATAAAAGAAAAGAGAGCATAGAAAAAGGCTCGGAAAGCACGGAAAACTTAAGGTAAATGAAGGAAAAGAAGCTGTTAATACCTCAAAGTCCCTATTTTAAGCGCTTCTTTAGAGGGTTGTTTCCGACTCTCGACAGAAAATACTTTGTGCAAAATAGAATATGATTTTTACGCATATATTATAGCCCGATATACATACTAGTAAAATAATTGGCAGGAGCTATAAAATGAAACATGAAGAGAAATCGAGGACTAGGAGAAAAGCCTCGAAAGAGAGGCAGGAAAGCACCATTACGGGAAGAGCTAGAGGGTAGCTAATGCACTCTACTCTCGAGAAATAATACGGTAAGAAGGACATGAATCTACGTGGAGTAAAGAATATACGGGAAGGAGTTCAGCACTATTTATGCCTGGAACCGAGGGCGCTGAGAAAAGTAAAAGCCTATGGTAGAGATTCCCCGTCTTTAGCTATCAGAAGCATAGCTCCTTTTTCTAAGGAGAAGAAGGAATTTCTTCTTGGCAGTGAAAATAAATGAAGTAAGCGAAAACAAAAGAGTATGAAAAATTGTCTAAAAGGACATTTTATAAAGAACGCAAAAGGGAGGGATAATTAATGATGAAGAAAGAACATGAACAGATTAGCAACAGTGGCATTAAGCGGAATAGTGTGTGCTCCACCGCCGCACCGGTATTCGCATCCAGTACCAGTGTCAACAAGGCTGAGTCCAAACTTAAATGTATATTATGGTAAGGAAGAGGCAACGTAGGTAAGAGGAGGCCGGCGGAAAGCTGAGGCTGGGAAATTCCCGTCCTTTGATAATCCGTGTGAGACTGACAACGGTGAGATGGTAGACCAGCCGGATGTGGTATGGACATATACCGTTGCAGGAGTCACAAACAATCAGAAGATTAATGCCGGCGGAGCATCCGAATCAGCAGACGGAGTAAACAAAATTGTAGATAAAAATAATCGAAATGATTGTTTTAGCCAGCAGGCTTCAGATTGATGAGACCAGCAGTGATTTAAAGGCGGAGTTTAAGGCAGATAGCTATGATCTACTGGTAAAAACTTTAGAGGTTAAAGATGGTGTAAAGATCACCTTGCTAAGCTGCCTTTGCTACTCCGGAGTATATCGTTTCGTAGTTACAGAAAGCGCTGCAACAGGGCAAACAGCGGAGACGTGGGCTATGAAGGTTACACGTGGATAGTGTGGAAAAACCCTACCAGACTCAGCGTTTCCTGGATGTATATGTACGTTTGAAGGAAGGCAGTGCTGAAAGAGAAATCTACGGCTATGTTCTCCACAGTGGAGATACTCTGGTTGCAAACAATGAACACGGAAATAAGCATACCGGAGACAAGAACAGCGGCTTTGACGGCGATAAAGGAAAGGGCGGTAAGAGATACCTCGAGGATATACCCGTTATACCCCGAGAAAGCTGAAGGTGGATAAGAAGATCAGCGGAATGATCAATAAGGATAATCTCTTTCCCTTCACAGTCAACCTTTTTCATAACAAAGCAGGATCAGTCAACTTTGACAACGCGGATTTGCAGGTTAAGGTAAAGATGCCGGGTGCAGGTGCTTATACCGTAAAGAAGGCCAGTGAAATCCCCGGATTGGGAGCAACATTGAAGGATGGACAATCTTTGGAAATCATCGGTCTTCCCAAAACCACTACCTATAATGTAAAGGAGAACAACAATACTTCTTTAAGCATTAAGTCTGATGTGAGCTTCTCCGAGGACGTAGCAAATCCGGTTCCGTCTACGGCAACAGTAACTACTGAAACAGTAGCACTGACAAAAAGACTCACAGAAAGAGGCGGAGATAAAGAGCCTGGTACTGAAGGATAGCCAGTGGCTTACCACAACCACATTGATGATCACACCAACCGGTGTAGTACTGGACTGTTGCTCCTTATGCCATGATGATGGCTGTTGCAGGAAGCATGATCTCATGTTCTTTAACCGGAAGAAGGAAGAGGAATAAAGTCACAGATACCTTCTTAGGATAAGAGGAGGAAGAGGAAAGGAAGATCTCTTTGTGGATTTTCTTTTCCCGAGACTTTCCCTTTATCCTCCCAAGTCCATCCGGCAATCCTGATAGATGCGAGATTTTCGGGAACAATGTGCATGTATCCTGGATAAAGAGTAGAGAGGCAAATATGAAATATTGCGGTGAGAGCGGCAAGGCTAGAGGATCGGATGATTACCATCTTGATGCTATTCTAATGATTCTACCATGAGCTACGGGGATTTTTCCCTTTGGTATACCTACATGACCATGCAAGAAGGATTTTAAATAATGACTTAATGTCCTTAAAACCAGTAGTAAAGTGAGGATGGCAGTCTAGCTTTGAGGAACTCTTAGCCTAAAAACAAGATACCAGAGCTTGGATTACCTTAGACGGTACCAATATCGACTACCCTATGGTACAGGGAAAAAGGATGATATGGAGTACGTCAATAAGGATGTGAGGAAACTTCTCCTATCCGGATCCATCTTTATGAGCTATCACAATCAGGCGGATTTTCCGATCCATATTCTGACCTACGGACATCATGCATGGACAATGGCGAATGTACGGGAGATGTATGGAGTTCATAGAAGACAGCTATTTTGAAGAGCATAAAACAGGAACTCATTCTTACCCGGAAAGGCACGACAGCTGGAAGTTTTTGCCTGCATTGAAGGGGATGCTTATGACCCTTATATCTACAATGTTATGGATAAGCAGGGAAATATGCAGGAGTTTCTGGATTACATCAAGAACAATGCGCAGCAGTATAGAGATATTGGAATGAAAGACACTGACCAGGTGATTAGTCTATCAACCTGTATCCGCATCCACCAACGGTCGCATGATTGTCTTTGCAGAATAAACCCATAAGGGGGTGAGGGAATTTGTTTCTGAAAAATGTCAAAAATCTTAGCGGGACTTTGTGCCATCCTCTTGATGGGAACAGGGAAGTCTCACGGTATTGGTTTCCAATGCTAGTGAGCAGAGAAAAGAATTTCGGCTAGAAGCCTGCAGAGTCGCAGATTCCCTTCACTTATCTCTGTCACCGGGCAGGAAGTACTGAGTCTGAGTTTCGCGTCTTTATAGAAAGGGCGGTAGAAAGTCCAAATGCCCCATTGCCCAGCCCCTATATTATGGATCTCCATATGCATTCCGGAGATGAAGACTTTAGTTTTGGCAAAATGCAGTTTTTGAGTGAGGGAGAATATCATTATCGTGTCCGGCAGGAGCAAAGAAACCATGAAGGCTTCACCCTACGATACGACAGTATATACCGTAATCGTTGAGGTATACAGTAAGAACAAAGACCACAACGGAAATGAGGTATCTCCCTACCTCTATGCCATAGTCTTAGCGGAAAAAGAAGGAGATGTGGATAAGTCCAGTAGGCTACTGTTTAAAAACAGTTACTAAAGAGATCCTCTACACCTTCCAACATACCCGGACCCAAGGGCGGAAATGGAAATCCCCGGATCCCCTTCCGGAAATCCCCCGGATCCTCCCGGAGTTTTAGGAGTAGGTAGGGAAATTTTAAAGCCTGTAGCGGGACTGATCAGTCAGCTGCCTACGGTCTTGGGCGTGGCCAGAAAGATAGCCACGGGAGACGATAGTGATATGGTCTTCTACGGTTTATCCGCATTACTGGCCATGGGAAGCTTCGGATTTTGGACTTACCAAATGAAGCGAAGAAACGAGGACGATGAAAGTCCCGAAACAGAAGAGTAAAGAACCTTTCCCTTTCTTGGTTTAGGAGAGAGAGAACAGGGAAGGTTAAGAAAAACACCTTGGAAAAGAGCTTGCCGTAAAGGCGTGAGGGGCTCCTGCCAAGGTGTTTTTATTAATGGACTTTTAGCCGGAATCGCTTTTCGCAAGACTCTTTTGCTTATTTTTACCGGCTTCCTGTTCATTCAGATTCTTGGAAACGGTCATTTCCTGATTATCGATATGCTCCTTCATCAGAGCCTTTGCACGGATGATGTCTCGAATCCGAATTGCTTCCAGAATCTTCTCATGCTCGTTAATCAGTGTTCCTCTCTGGGCTTCATCCTTAATATACTCCAAACGATAACGATACATCTGTTCCCTCAGATTATTAATCATTTGAATCAAACGCTTATTGCCGGTGGCATTGTAAATGATGTCATGGTAGGCTTCATCCGCCTCCGCAATCTCCATTTCCGTACCGGTGGCCACCGCCTTCTTAAAGTGATCCTCCGCCTCATGCAGGGCATGAAGCTGCTCATCATCAATTCTTTGGCAGGCCAAATCTGTAGCCAACTCCTCCAAAGCGCCTCGTACCTCCAGTACATCCTGCAAGGACTTATGGGAAATCTTAGCAACCTCTGCCCCGCGCCTTGGAATCATCAGGACAAGACCCTCCAACTCCAGCTTACGAATCGCTTCGCGAATAGGTGTTCTGGATACTCCCAGCTTTTCTGCCAGTTGGATTTCCATCAGTCTTTCACCGGGCTTCAGCTCTCCTTTTAGAATCGCCTGTCTTAGGGTATTAAATACCAAATCCCGTAGGGGAGATACTCATTCATATTAATGGTAAAATCGCTGCTCATTCTTTCCTCCTTACTCTGTACAAGGCTGTGTAAGATAAACTTCTTGTGCCAAATGCTGATCCTCTCCATGGATAAGAGCCTGATAGGCTTTTTCTGCTTTCTCCCTATCTTCTAAGGGGAAAATCGCAAAAACCGTGGGTCCGGAACCGCTCATAAGAGCCACTTCCGCTCCATAGCTTAAGAGACGATTCTTTAAGACCTGTATTTCCGGTCTCATGGAAAGGCTGACCCGCTCTAAAATATTTCCCATATGAGGGTGATTTCCGATAAATTTCCTTTTTCAGGAAATGAACAAATTTTTCTACATCCGGATGTTCTTCTTTTGGAATACTGTTTACCTGTAAAAAGCTTCACAAACTGCTTTGGTAGATAGGGAAAATGCAGGCTTTGCTCAAAAAGTAGGATACAATCCCAGCAAGGCGGGAAGCAGGCTTAAGATTTCCCCGATTCCTTCTGAAAGAAAACAGCCCTTATGTAAGCAAAAGGGAACATCCGCCCCCAGCTTTACGCCTCTTTTCTCCAGTTCCTCTATACTAAGTCCCAAAGAAAATACCTGATTCATTAATAACAGTACAGCAGCGGCATCTGTGGAGCCTCCCGCCATTCCTCCGGCAAGCGGAATGCGTTTTTCCAAATGAAAAGATAAGCCTTCTTTGATAGAAAACTCCTCCTGAAGCAGTTTTGCAGCCTTTACCATCAGATTCTCTTCCCTGTGGGAAGAAGGCTTAGATTAGCGCTTAAACGAGATGCCGGGGGTCTTCTCCAACCGAAGAGAAATGTCATCATGAAGCTGTACCGTATGCATTACCATGAAAACCTCATGGTAGCCATCCGCCGTTTGCTTTCGACATCCAGGGCTAGATTGATTTTTCCATGTGCCTGTATTTGATGTTCAGTCATGCTTTTATCCTTCTCAAAAATCCTGTATACAAACGCTTCTTCATTGTAAGGGTTAAATTGCATTTTTGCAAGTGCAATCCTTTGTGTTACTAAAGTCCGAAGGAATGCCCGGGGAAGAAAAAAGCAAAATATCTGTCCGGATTTAGAAAGCATAAAAATATAAAAAATATTGACAGAGTGACAAGCTGTCACTATACTGGGTTTAAAAGGTGACAAGTTGTCACTAGGCTGCGTTCACTTAAAGTGAACAACTTGTCACCGGATTATGCTTCGCTTAAAGCGAATAGCTAACAAAGATGAGAAAGGATAAATCATTACAGAATGTATCGAGGGAGGAAGGATGCCGACGCAGAGATTTTTGAACTTGGAGGAAGAAAAACAAAGGCGCATTTTAGAAGCGGCTATAAAGGAATTTTCTTCTTATGATTACGACAAAGTATCCATTAATCGGATTATTCAGGAAAGTGATATTTCCAGAGGGCTTTTTATACTTACTTTTTGGATAAAAGATGATTTGCTGGTACATCTCTTTGAAGCGGAAGAGGATAAGGCTGTAGGGTATTTCCTGGAAATCTTGAAGAAGAATGGAGGAGATTTTTTTAAGAGCATTCAGGAATGGGTGATAGAAATCATAAAAATCAGAAAAGAGAAGATTGTGCAGGACTGCTTCGCCATTTTCTATCGTTCAGGATTTTTAAAAAATTTATCCCCATGGCCAGTATGAAAGTCACATGGACAAAGGAAGACGGGACAATATTGATGTGGTGTTAGAGGCAATACCTACAAATTACTTCCCAAGGCATTTGTCTGAGGAAGAAAAAGGATTGGTATACAAAACCGCATTTTCTCTGGCATCCCTTACTCTTTTACAGGCCTTTTTCCATCGAGAAAAAGAAAAGAAGGAATACAAGAAAAGGAAGTTTGCATTGAGAAGGGTGAGAGCCAAAGAAAAATGCATTGGAGGATAAAGAAATCGGAGGGAGGAAAGACTTTTTAGAGTCGGACGAAAGGGTGGAGCAGAGGCCTTCATTGAACAAATTCTTTATGTATTCCAAAAAGCAGATTCAGCTCTTGGAAAAGGCGTTAGGAGGAAAAGGGTAGAGATGAAAAAGGGTAAAGATGGTAATTGTATTGCTTCTTCTATTAGGAGTGGCATTTTTGGTGGGAAAACGTGTTAAAGCCTGAGGAGGAAGTGGAGGTCACTCAGCTTCCACTGGCCACCGGCATTTTTCCCGGAAAAGGAGACCTGTCCATTTTGGAATCTTTGGTGGGAACGATTGAAGCCAGTGAGCAGTATGCTTTGGCTGCCAAGGTATCCGGAGAAGTTTTGGAAATCTATGAGGAAAATGGTGCGGAGCTGAAAAAAGGAGATAAAATTGCCCGTTTAGACAACCAAAAAGCAGATTGATGCAGCAAGATATACTTTGGAGCAGGCTCAGGCTCAGGCGAAGGCGGCAAGCGACGCCAGAAACCGTTTGGCCAGTCTTCAGGCCTCCGGAGACATTTCTGCCCAGGATTTTGAGTCTGCGGATGCTCAGGCAAAGGCGGCGGAAGCCCAGGTAAAGGCAGCGAAATTGAACTATGACACCCAAGTGGAATTTGCCACTATTACCGCACCTGCTGACGGGGTTTTGCAAAACAGCATTTTGGTGAAGGATGCCATGATTCCTCAGGGCACCCCAATTGCCAGTCTTATGGGGAAGGGAAAACAGCAGCTTGTATTTTCCGCAACTGAGGAACTGATGAAGAACCTGTCTTTAGGGCAGGAAGTAAAGGTGGAAAAGGGACAAGAGCAGTACATAGGCTCCATTACCGAGATTTCCGGAGTGATGAATGCCCAGACCGGCCTTTTTACTATTAAAGCGAATTTAGAGAATTCCTCTCTTCCTGAGGGAAGTCGGGTAAAAATTAACGGTGACCAAGGATAGCAGAACCGGGGTAAATCTTCTTCTCTCTCCGTGATTTACTATGACAACGGAGCTCCCTATGTTTATCTTTTGGAAAAGGGAGAGGGAGAGAACGGAAGTATTAAAAAGCAGTTTGTAGAGCTTGGTTTGCAGGGAGAGGAAAGGGCAGAAATCTTTGTCCGGCCTTACGGAGAAGGATTTGGTGGTCAGCTCTTGGAATAACGAGATGTATGACGGAGCAAAGGTAAGATGGAACAGTTCGAAACAGAGTCTTCTTCTGATGGCAAGAGGGCAGGAGAAACGGATAGCAGTACTGCGGCAGCTACTTCTACCGCTACGGAAACCGGAAAGGAGGGCTAGGGATGCTTTCCATGACGAAATTCGTCTTAAGACGACCGGTAACCACCTTTCTTGTGGTGATTACCCTCATTTTTCTTTTGGATTTATGAACTTTTAGTACCATGAAAATGGAACTGCTTCCCAATATGAATTTTCCCTACCTCATTGTGACCACCACCTATCCCGGAGCCTCTCCGGAGGACGTGGACGAGCTTTTAACAAAGCCGGTGGAAGAGGAGGTTTCTCTGCTTTCTGATGTAAAGCAGATTCAATCTCTTTCCAATGAAAATTTCTCCATGGTGATTATTCGTTATAACTATGGAACCAACATGACCAAGGCCTATGACAGCTTGAAGAAAAAAATGGATGCCATTAAGTCATCCCTGCCGGAGGATGCTAAGGACATCAGCATTATGGAGGTGGACATCAATGCAAGGCCGGGTATGGTTTTATCCATTAATAACAAAAGCGAAAGCCAGCTTTATAACTATGTGGAAAACAGCATTAAGCCGGAATTTGAAAAATTGTCTACCGTAGCTTCCCTTTCTCTTTCCGGAGGACAGGAAAGCTATGTGAAAGTGGAGCTTTCTGCAGAAAAATTGCAGCAGTACCATCTGACTATAGAACAGGTAGTAGGCATGATGCAGGCGGCGAAGTTTACCTATCCTGCAGGAAGTACCAGAGTAGGAGATCAGGAGTTATCCATCAGTACCTCTCAGGACTACTCCACCATTGAAGAGTGCAAAGCTTCCCATTACTACCGGAACAGGTAATACTTTGACGCTGTCGGATTTGGCTACCGTGGGCTCTGCTCTTTCAGAGAAGAGCGGAATCGGACGGTATAACGGAGAGGACACCATCACACTAAGCATCAATAAGCTGCAAAGTAAGTCGGATATTGCCATGAGTAAGGATGTTACCGCCCTGATTAAAAAACTGGAAGCGCAGAATCCTAATTTGGAAATTCATGTCATTCAGGACTTTGCGGAGAACATCAAGGGCTCTCTATCCAGCGTGGTACAGACCATGATTATGGCAATCGTGATTTCCATGCTGATTATTTTCCTCTTTTTCGGAGATCTTAAGGCCTCTCTTATCGTAGGCTCTTCCATTCCTTTGGCTATCTTAGGGGCTATTGTCTTTATGGGAGCCATGGGCTACAGCCTGAACATGTTGACGCTTTCCGCCCTGGTTTTGGGCGTGGGAATGATGGTGGATAACTCCATTGTAGTGCTGGAAGCCTGTTTCCGGGCCATGGACGATTACGGAGAGAGACAAAGAAGCCTTAGGGAAGCGGCACTGGACTCTGTAAGAGTGGTGGGAGCTTCCGTCTCGGAGGAACCCTAACGACCTGTGTAGTATTTCTTCCCTTAGGATTTTTACAGGGAATTTCAGGGGCAATACTTTAAACCCCTGGGATTTACCATCGTCTTTTGTATGGTGGCTTCTTTGATTTCCGCTGTAACTATTGTACCTCTTTGCTTTACCCTATATAAGCCGAAGGAAAACAGCCGGGCGATAGCTTATAGAAGCGTTAGACTTTTACAGGATGCCTATCGAAACACCATCAGTAGCTTCCTGAGACATAAAAAGAGAGTGGTTTTTGCTACAGCCGGTATTTTAATCATTTCCCTTGTTTTATCTACCCAATTGCGGACGGAGCTTATGGCGGATATTGATACAGGAAGTATTGAAATCGCTATTACTCAGAAACCCGGCCTTTCCATAGAAGAAAAGGAAAGGGTGATGGGAGAAATTGAAGAGATGGTAGCAAAGGACCCGGATACAGACCGCTATACGGCGATGGCCGGCGGTTCCGCCCTGTCTACTCTTTACGGAGGCAGTACCAACCCAAGGGTTACCGTATATCTTAAAAAGACCGTTCCATGAAAACCAAGGAAAAAGGTAAAAGTATGGAAGAAAGCTTTGGAGAATCGTTCCCAAGAAGTCATCAGCATTAAGGCTCCTCAGTGATACCAGCATGAGCGGAGGAGATTACAGTGACAGCAATCGTTACGAAATTATTATTCAGGGACAGGAGCTGGAAGAGCTGCAACAAAAGAGCAATGAACTGCTTTCTTTACTGCAAAAAGCAGAACAGTTTAACCGGTATTCATTCCAGTCTGGAAAATGCGGCTCCCTTATTACAAGTTAAGGTGGATCCCATCAAGGCGGCTGCAGAGGGCTTAAGCCCCATTCAGATTGCCCAAACTTTAAATACCCATCTTTTCGGAAAAACCGCCATGAAAATGACGGTGGAAGGGCAGAAGGTGGATGTGAAAGTGGAATACCCCAAGGATCAATATGATACCATTGAAAAGGTCAAGGCCATCCGTTTTACGACACCTACAGGGGCGCAGGTCTCATTGGAAAGTCTGGCCAGCGTAAAATATGCCGATTCTCCTGCCGGCATTGAAAGAGAGGACAAAAAGTATTTGGCTACGATTACTGCGAATTACACGGAGGAAGCCAACAGCAATACCAAGGCGGAGATTGATGGATTGATTGAAAAAAATTTGGGAGAAAATATTTCCGTTGTGGCCAATTCTCAGGATCAAAGTATGAAAGAGGAGTTTGCAGATTTATTTCGTTCCATTGCCATGGCCGTTTTCTGGTCTTTGTGTGATGGCTGCTCAGTTGAGTCTACCGTTTCAGTTTCATGGTCATGACCACGATACCCTTCTCTTTGATCGGCTCTTTTGGACTCCTATGGCTCTTTGATGCGCCCTGTCCATGACTTCCCTTTTGGGCTTCTTGATGCTGATAGGAACGGTTGTGAATAACGGCATCCTCTATGTGGATACGGTAAACCAATATCGACAGGAAATGCCTTTGGACAAGGCATTAGTCGAGTCCAGAGTCACCAGACTTCGACCGATCTTGATGACTACCTGACCACAGTTCTTTCTATGTTTCCCATGGCCATGGGTTTTGGAGACAATGGAGCCTTGATGCAAGGTCTTGCTTTGGTCAATGTGGGTGGCTTGGTGGCTTCTACTCTTCTTGCGCTCCTCTTACTTCCGGTGTATTACATGATTATCTATGGTCGTAAGAAGCAGAGGATAAAAAGTCTAGGAGTCTCATAGTATTAAGAAAGTCTTCCGAACATCGACAATACTTTTTCTTTTCGAAGGGCATAGAGAACACCAAAAAGTTCACAGGGATTGTCGATTTTCGTTAAGAAATGTCAGAAAGGATTATGTTATAGTGGGAAGACTCCTTTTTCTCTTAGTAGGGCTGTAAGGAATAAATCGTTCCCTTTCTGCAGTACAGGGCTAAAATTGGGGCACGCTCGCTAACCTCGCCTCGACTGAGCAGCGGATTTGTTATCCACTGCTCACTTTGCTCCACAAAGCAAATTCTACGGAAGTTGGTCTGTAATAGGACGACTTTTCTGATGAAAAGTCTGTCCCTCGGATACTAAAGCGAAAAACATAGTACCGTTGTTTTCCTAGTAAATCTCGACGGGCTCAGATTGTCCCAATCTTAGCCCCGTACTGCATAAAGGTATGTTTGAAGTTTATGAACCTTGCAGCCCCATGCTTAGAGAATATGAGACTTTTTAAGGAGAAAAATGAGAAAAAGGATATCCATTAGTATAGCGATTGTTTTAGCGAGTCTGTCATTTACCATGCCTGCCATGGCACAGAGGGTACCAGGCTTTTCCGATAATGTTTCCGTGGATCAGATGCAGACTTCCTTTGAACGGCAGCGTTCGGAAGAGGAGTGGGCGAAGCTTCGGGACAATGTGATTTCTGGGAGGAAATCAGGGACCTAGTGCATGAATACAACCCCACAGTATCCAGTCTTTGGAGAAACTTCCGAGAAAGTGACAGCAAGGGCAGCTACAATGTCAATGTAGAGGATGCCAGAAACCAGGTGGAAGAAGCCCATGAAAAAGGCATTGTCCGCAGCAGACGGAAACAGCGTGGCGGAAGCTCTGGCGGAGATGCAGTATCAAAGCAACAGCAGTAACTTTTCCGCGGATACCGTTGCACAAAACGCAGACAGAGAAATTGCCCGACTTTCTGTAGAACAGACGGAGCTGAATACCGTGAGACCATTAAAAAGTCCTTCATTAGCAGAGAAAGCACAGGCCTCAAAGCAAATCGATGCCTTATCTTTTAGTAGATGCGAAAAAGTGCACGGGAAAGCTGCCGGAGAAAGAAAGCTATCGGAGGCCACCCAAATTGATGTGCTAACTGCTCAGGAAGCCTAGACCAGGCGAATCTGAGCCTTACAAAGAATAATTCGCCTTTTGAGAAGATGACGGAGCTTTACAGGTGAACCTGGGCTGGAAAGCTAGTGATACTCGGAGATGCCTGTAATTCCAGCCTTTAGTGCAGAGCAGTTGGCGGCTGTGAACTGGAAGAGACAGTAAGATAGCTTTACAGAATAACTATAGTCTTCGGATTTTTAGAAAGAAAGCTAAACCTTTCCACAGGAGATGCTAAACCGACAGAACCTGACAAGAAGCATTTATCACAGCAGGAGAAGATTCAGTCCGATATGCTTTTCCAAGTATCAAAGCTACAGCAGGCAGAGGAGGCGAAAAAGACAGGCAGAGCTACAGGCTTCCAATGCACAGCAGGACTATCGAGGCAGAGCAGGCTATAAGCTGGAAGCGTAAGCCGAGTGGATTTTGAAAAGGCGAAAAATGCTGCCGATACTGCGAGCCTTCAAAAGCAGCAGGCGGATTTGAAAGCTTTATGAAGAATATCTGGATTATCAGGCCGGAAAAGAACGGTTTGAGCGACTACTGACTAAGATAGGTAGTAAAATGTAAATCCATGCGTTTTTAAACGAAGTCTTCTAAAAATAATCGTAGGCAGTGAAAAGCGGATATAGAAAGAAAAGTTATAGAAAAGCCAAACCATAGAAAGGATTATACCCTTTTATGAAGAAACGAAAGAATAGAATAAAATCCGCATTTGCCCTGGCTCTAAGTCTTGACTGCTTTTACAAAGCTTCCCTGCCTTAGCAGAGGAGAAAGCTTGGGATGTGAATGACAATATTATTTCCTTTAGAAATCCCGGATCTGGTAGAGCAATCCAGTACCCTGGCCAAGATGGAGCAGGATGCCCTTGCCCAAAGTACCGGAGGCATGGCTTCCGTACAGAAGGCGGTAAAGGACGAAAAGGCGGATATTCTGGCGAATTTGCAGGAAAGCATTGACAGCTTAAGGGAGCAGAAGCAGGATACTACGATCCGCAGACGAAGGCCTTTTTACAAAGTCAGATTAGCCAGCTGAGAAGGTTAAAAACAGTAAGAAGATTTTACCGGACATAGATAGCAGTCTGGCAGAGGTGAATCAAGGACTGGTGCAGCTTTCCGAAACGGAAAAAGCATGAAGAAGGCGAGCTAAGGCTGAAAAAGGCGGTAAAATCCGGCTTTTATACCGGGAAAAAGCTTCTAAGCAACGGCATGCAAAATCTTTATTTCAGCGCCATTTCCTTGGAAAACAATAAAGCCATGCTGGAAAAAAGAGTGGCTATGATGCAGGCCAATGTAGAAAAGACGGAAAGGCAGGCAAGACTTGGTCAGGCTACCGCAAATGATGTGAGTGGGGCTAAACTTGCTCTGGAAAGTGCTCAGTCAGATTTGCAAAAGGCTAAGGACGGTCTGGAAAGCATGAAAAGAAATATGGGACTCAGCCTTTGGCTGGAGCATGAATACGTACTCCGGCATTCAATTTGAAGCCATTCCCGACTACCTGAGAAACTATTTGGCAGCAAGGATTGGGGAAAGGATATTGACTCTGCCTTAAGTCATAACAGTGAACTGGGCAGTATTCTCCGGACAAAAGATACGAATATCACCGGCTGGACGGAGAAAAAACAGAGTCAAAAGGAAAAGGAGCAGCAAATTCGAGCATCTATGGAGGCGCTCAGACGGAATATTACGGAGGCGGAAGCAGCTTTAAATGCGGCAGAATCCGTTTCAGAGCTTGCCCGTTTACAGAAGGAAAGGGCAGAGCGTATGAATACTCTGGGTCTTTTGGGCAGAGCGGATTTCCAAGGCTTATCCTTGGAAGCCTTGTCCAAGGAAAATGCTGCGGCTCAGGCAAAGCTGGATTATAATCAGGCTGTCTTCCAATACGAAGAAGCGGTAGAGAGAGGGATACTTTCCACAGGGGAGTAATCCCCCTCTCTTTTTCTTAACGAGTATCTCACGGGTAGTGTGGGATACTCGTTGGACATACGCATAAGGATTTTATGGATAGAATTATAGAAAGTCTCATAGAAAGTCTTATAGAAAGCATTAAAGAAAGTCTTACGATAAGCCTTATGATAAACAGGCATTCCGAACAGGGGATTCGATGCGTATTTTTTAAGAAAAGATTATCCGAATGTGGAGTATAGGAGATTGGATGGTTTTGTGTTATAACGGAGGAGCAGAAGAAAAATTCCAATAGCCAGAATGTATGTTCTATGATATAATTTCTCGGCAAGCGAAAAACAAGGAATAAAGGGAAAGAACTGTAGTCCGGAAGGAAGTAAAACCGGTAGAAAAATCATACAAAATAGTAAAGGAAGAAAATCATGGCAAACAAAGTAAGCAAGGCTCCTGTAGTAGCATTGGAAGATAGGGGTGAAAAGTTAAAGGCGTTGGATGCGGCTCTTAGCAAGATTGAAAAGGACTGCGGTAAAGGCTCCGTAATGAAGCTGGGCGATTCCGGAGTGAATAAGGACATCTCTGTAGTGCCCACCGGTTCCCTATCTGTGGATATTGCTCTTGGAGCGGGAGGCTTCCCAAGAGGGCGTATTATCGAAATCTACGGACCGGAATCCTCCGGTAAGACCACTCTTGCCCTTCATGCAGTGGCAGAAGTACAAAAGCGTGGAGGAATTGCTGCCTTTATTGATGCGGAGCATGCTTTGGATCCCCGCTATGCGCAGGCTATTGGCGTGGACATTGATAACCTCTATGTAGCACAGCCGGATTCCGGAGAGCAGGCCTTAGATATTGTAGAGACCATGGTTCGTTCCGGTGCTATGGACATTTTTGGTTGTGGACCCGTGGCGGCATGGTACCTAAGGCGTGAGATTGACGGAGAGATGGGAGACAGCCATGTGGAGCTTACAGGCTCGTTTGATGTCTATGGCTTTAAGAAAGCTAACCGCTATTATCGCCAAGTCTAACTGTATTCTTATCTTTATCAACCAGCTAAGAGAAAAGGTCGGCGTGATGTTCGGTAATCCGGAAACCACCACCGGCGGACGCGCTTTAAAGTTCTATGCTTCTGTTCGTGTAGATATTAGAAAGGGAGAAAGCATTAAGACCGGAGATGGAGATTTTAGCGAGCCCGTACCAAGGTGAAGATTTCCAAGAATAAGATTGCTCCTCCCTTTAAGAATGCGAGTTTGATATCAGCTTGGTTCCGGAATTTCCAAGGAAGGAGAAATCCTGGACCTGTGCAGTGAGATGATTGAGAAGAGCGGTCATGGTTTGCCTACAACGGAGATAAGATCGGACAGGGCCGTGAGAATGCCAAGGCCTTCTTAAAGAGTCATCCCAGAATTATGGCAGACTTGGAAATTCAGCTTCGTAAGGAATACGGCTTAAAGGAAGATCCCTATTTGGAAGAGGTTTTGGCCTTTGTTCCGGAGGATGAGGATATGGATCTTACGGTTAGTCTGGCAGAGGGAACTGAGGAATAAGATGTATTTTATGGGGGAGCTGTAGGCAGTCCTCTTCCTAAAGCTTTCTCAAAGAGATGCATAAGCGCTTCTTTTAGAAAAAGAAGAATAAAGAGTGAAGAGTGGGTGAAAGCCGAAGGAATAGAGCGTAGACAAAAGGAGGAAGGGTTTGAAGGAATGGAATCCGGAGGAATTTCTTTGGGAACAGGCAGTGAAAAGGAAAAGTAGCAATAAAGAAAGTAAGGCTGAGGAAGCGGAAGAAGAACAACGGGAAGAAAGGGAGCAGGAAAACATTGAGCCGGGAGCCATTGATTTTTCTTTTAAGAATACTAAGCATGCGGAAATCATTTTAAACCCCTTACGAAGAGAAAGTCTTTCCGAAGAGAGAGACTTTATCAGCGTTAGTAAGGAAAAGAAGCCTTTATCTCTTAACAGGGGCTGCAAAGACCGAACGAAGACTTCGAGAAAAACTGCAAAAATCCGAGCATTATACCGAGGAAATTATAGAGAGAACCCTATCTTTCTTAAGGGAATACGACTACATCAATGACTATCGCTATTGCATGCAATATCTGGAAGAAAATGCTCACCGCCGTTCCGCAAAGGATATGCAGAGTAAGCTCTATGGCAGAGGCGTTGACGGATCTGTGATTCGAGAAGCCATGGAGGATTTTCAAAGAAAGCATAGAGAAGAGGGAGAGGAAAGCTCCTTTGAAGAGCAGAGAGAAACTGATCCGGAAAGAATTGCTCTAAAGCGTTGGCTGGAGAAGAAAAGCAGAAACATGGATTTATCGGATTGGAAGGAAAGACAGAAGCTTACAGCCTCCCTTCTTCGAAAGGGTTTTTCTTACAGTATGATTCAAAGAATATTTGCAGCAGGAGGAGTAGAGGTTTTCAATATTAGACATCAAAAGGTTATGCTTGATTTTTGAACTACTTGAAATATATGGTTATTCTACGAAGAGATTTAATGAGCAAGTGAAAATAATGCTCAGCAAGTTTGATGAAGATTTTTGTTTCAACTCACAAGAGATGAGTGGGAAATCTTGAGGTCGAAAAATTCGACCTCAAGATTAGAGCAGGGATCCGGCGGTAGACGATATCTCCCCTATGCTTTTTACAGAGCAAGGAATTTATATGCTAATGACTGTATTAAAGGGGAGACACCACAAAACAAAGCAAGGCTAAATAATGCAGACTTACAAATTTAATGTTATACAGGAGGACATTCTGTACTTTTATAAACTCTTTAGAAATGAGAACTTGACACAACCTATTTAATTGCGTACAATCGAACCTGTAAAGAAAATCAATAATCACTTTTATAAATACTCAAGGAGAAATGAATATGTCAGCACCAAATATTACTGCAGCAGAGTTTGAAGAGAAGGTACTACAGTCTAAGGAGCCGGTATTAGTGGATTTCTGGGCAGACTGGTGTGGACCTTGTAAGATGCTTTCTCCAATCATCGGAGAGATTGCAGCGGAGGCACAGGGCTTTAAGGTATATGCGGTTAATGCCGATGAAGAGCAGGACTTGATGGCTCGCTACGGTGTTCGTGCTATTCCAACTTAATCGTATTTAAGGATGGTCAGGTGTATAAGCAGAATACAGGATTTATTCAGAAGGATCAGGTTTAGATCTTTAAAGCAATTCAACGGAGTATATTTTCTTTAAAGAAGGAAAGCAGTCTATTCTTTAGGGAAGATGAGTAGTTTGGGTCATAAGATATATCCTCTATAAGGAGGGGAAGAAGAGGGTGACTGCGGTCGCCCTTTTCTTGTATAAAATCAGCAGAATAGCTTATCATTTTGAAAAGAAGAATTATAGAGAAGCAGTGCTATAGAGCTATAGAGCTATAGAGCATTAGAACTCATAGAACAGTAGAACTATAGAACATTAGAGTTATAGAACACTAGCGCTATAGAAAGTATAACTTTAGAATAGCGGATTTATAGAAAGGAAAGAAAAACAATGCATGATATTATCATTGTAGGGCAGGAACAGCGGATTATCTGCGGCTATTTACGGACTGAGAGCCGGAAAAAGCGTATTGGTTTTAGAGCAGGCTTCTTACGGCGGCCAAATTATCAACACTCCGAAATTGAAAACTCATCCGGCTATCCAGAAGATTTCCGGTTTTGAATTTGCCACAAACCTTTATAATCAGGCGAAAAACCTGGGGGCGGAGTTTGCCTTTGAGAAGGTTGAGGGAATCGAAGACAAGGGCAGTTCTAAGAGTAAAAACCAAGGACAAGAGCTATGAAGGAAAAAGCCGTAATTCTTGCTACCGGTGCCAAGAACAGAAGCCTTGGGGTAGAAAAAGGAAGAGGAGCTGGTAGGAAAGGGCATTTCCTACTGTGCAACCTCGTGACGGAATGTTCTATCGTGGCAAGGTGGTAGCGGAAAACGGAGGCGGAAACACAGCAGTAGAGGATGCCACCTTCCTTTCCGATTATGTGGAGAAGGTTTATGTGATTCACAGAAGAGACGAATTCAGAGCGGATAAGGCGAAGTGGATCGTCTGGTTTCCAAGCCAAATGTGAGTTGGTTTTGAATTCTACAGTAAAAACATTGAAAGTGATGCTTCCGGCTTAACCGGCATTGTGGTAGAGAATAAGAACGGAGAGGAAAGAAAGCTGAAGGTGGAAGGCTTATTTGTGGCTATCGGGCAGGCGCCGGACAATCAGGCCTTCTCTGAACTGGTAGAATTAGACGGTAAGGGGATACATTTCTGCAGGAAAAGTACCTGACCAAGACTCCCGGCATTTTTCACCGCAGGAGATTGTAGAACTAAGGCTGTCCGTCAGCTGGCAACAGCAGCTTCCGACGGTGCAGTGGCAGGACTTGCAGCAGTAAGCTATATCAACGAAAAAGGACTATAAATGAAAGCAGATCACGACTTAAGTTTGAGACTGGAAAACCAGCTTTGTTTCCCTCTTTATGCATGTGCTAAGGAGGTAACAAGAAAATATAAGCCGTTTTTGAGATCCATTGGACCTAACCCTATACCCAGTATATTGCCATGATGGTGCTGTGGGAGAAAAAGGAGGTACGGGTAAAGGACTTGGGAGAGGCCTTATATCTGGATTCCGGAACCCTTACGCCCCTTTTTAAAAAGATTGGAGCAGAAGGATTACTCACACGCTCTCGCAATCAGGAGGATGAGAGAGCCTTTGTGTGCAGTGGTGCAGAGGGAGAAGCACTAAAGCAAAAAGCCCTGAGCATTCCGGAGGGGATGTGGGCTTGCATTTCTTACGAAGAGGAAAATGCAGGTACTGAAAAATTGTTGCATAGAACCTTAGAGGGATTGGAGGAGGACTAAGGTCCTCCTTTCTGCATTTCTTTTTGATGAGAATGCTTAAGTCTTCCGTGAGTTTTTCTTGAGCTTATTTTGAGGCGTTCCGAAAGAAAGATTCTTTTAGCGCTTTGTTTTTGCTTAGCGATTTGTTTTTCTGCTATCGTTCTTCTTAAAGCTTTGGTAAAATAGGGGGCAGTGTAATGGCCGAGACAAGATTGGAGGAATAGATGGCAGAGTTTGATTATCTGGTAGTAGGTGCGGGACTTTTTGGCGCTATTTTTTGCAAGAGAGGCAAGAACGACGGGAAAAAGTTTTGGTCATTGACCAAAGGGAATCATATCGGGGAAATGTTTACAGCTACGAGAAGAATGGCATCATGGTTCATCACTACGGTGCCCACATTTTCCATACCAACAATGAAGAGGTTTGCAATATGTGAATCGCTTTGCGGAATTTAATCGCTTTACCAATGCCCCCATTGCCAACTATAAAGGGAGAAATCTACTCCTCCCTTTAATATGTATACCTTCAATCGGATGTGGGGGGTTACCCGTCCTGAGGAGGCCAAGGAGAAAATTGAGGCAGAGCGGAAGGCTGCAGGGATTAGCGAGCCTAAGAATCTGGAAGAGCAGGCCATTTCCCTGGTAGGTAGAGAAATCTACGAGAAATTGATTAGGGGCTATACCAAAAAGCAGTGGGGCAGGGATTGTAAGGATCTTCCGGCTTCCATTATCAAAAGACTTCCGGTGCGCCTGACCTATGATAATAACTATTTTAATGCCCTGTACCAGGGAATTCCCAAGGCGGGCTATACCAAGCTGGTGGAAAATATTCTTGCCGATATCCCCGTGGAACTGTCTCAAAACTTCTTTGAGCATAGGGAAATGTGGATGGAAAAGGCGGAGAAAATTGTATTTACCGGTCCTATTGACGCTTTCTACGAGTATTCCTTGGGAGAGTTGGAATACAGGAAGGTGGATTTCGTAGTAGAAGAGCTTCCTATAGAGAATTATCAGGGAAATGCCGCGGTGGTGACACCGACGAAGAAAGCCCTATACCCGCATTATTGAGCATAAAAGTGGTTTACCTTCGGAAAGGACTTGGAAGGAAAAGATATTCCCACCACCATCATTTCCAAGGAATACAGTGCGGAGTGGAAGAAGGGAGAGAACCCTATTATCCGGTAAATGATGAAAAGAATCAGGCGCTGTATCAGCAGTACAAGAGCTTTATCCGAAAAGGAAGAGAAGGTACTGGCGGCGCTTGAGGGAGTACAAGTACTACGACATGGATATAGGTGATTGCCTCTGCCTGGACGTTTTCCAAGAAGCAATTAGGATAATGTTAAAAACAGAAATATAGAATAGTGTAATGTGAGAAGCAGTTGTTATGAAGAAGCGGACTGCATTGAAAAAATTGTAAACGCTAAACAAGAAACAGCATCATCGTGAAATAGAATAAGGATTATCGGAAAGGAGGAAACAATGAAACCCATAGGACTTATGGGGCTGTGGCGGTAGGATTTTGTGGTAACCACCCTTTTGCCCATCCTCTTGTTTTACCTCTCCTTTCTGGAGATTCTTCGTATCGGGCAGGGGATTTTCATTCTGATTTTTGCGGGATTATTTTTTATCGCTTGGATTTATAACGGTATTGTAAAGCCGGTGGATGAGCTAAAAAATGCGGCGAAGCGCATTGGAGACGGAGACCTGGATTTCAGCTTGGAAGTGGAAAGCTCATGATGAGTTCGGAGAGCTGACCCAGGCTTTTTGAGAAAATGCGGATACGCCTAAAGCAAAAATCAGGAAGAAAAAGCTAAAGGATGAGCAGGAAATAGGGAGCCTAGTCACCAATATTGCCCATGACTTAAAAACACCGATAACCTCCATTAAAGGCTATGCAGAAGGAATCTTTGGACGGGTGGCCTCCACCGAGGAGAAAAAGCAATACATCCAAAACCATTTATCATAAGGCTGTGGAAATGAATCGCCTGATTGATGAACTGAACTATTATGCCAAGATAGAAACCAACCGTATTCCCTACCATTTTGTCAGCTTCCCGCCTTGGAATATTTTCAGGATTTCAGCATGGAGGTGGCTATGGACCTGGATGCCATGGGCTACCGGTTTGAAACAGACTTCCTGGTGGAAGAATCTGTGGAGGTGATAGCGGATCCGGAACAGCTACGAAAGGTAGCTAAACAACATCATTTCCAATGCGATTAAGATATGGATAAGCAGAATCCAAAGATTCGTTTCGTACTTTCCGATGCAGGAGACTTCGTAGAGGTGGAGATTTTCCGATAACGGAAAGGGAATCGAGAAAAAGGATTTGCCCAATATTTTTGAAAGATTTTTCCGAACAGACTCCGCTAGAAATACTGCTACCGGCGGTTCCGGCATTGGCCTGTCCATCGTAAAGAAGATTATAGAAGACAGTGGTGGACGCATATGGGCGGAGAGCGTATTGGGAGAGGGAACAAGCATTCATTTTGTTCTGCGAAAATGTTTTTCGCAAACTATGATGAATTAAGGAGAAAAGCGTATTAGCAAAATAATAGAAGAAAGGCGTATACAAATAATAGAAGAAAAGCGTATAGCCAATAATAGAAGAAGAGCGCATTAGCAAAATAAAAGAAGAATAGCAAAAGTTAAAGCATATTAGTAAATAGAAAAGAAAGGAAAGTCTATGGAAGAGAAGAAGAAAAATTTTGATTGTGGAAGACGAGGCGGCCATTGCGGAGCTGGAAAAGGGATTACCTGGAGCTGTCCGGCTTTCAGGTGGAGACGGAGGGAGATGGAGAAAAGGGTTTAAAGAAGGCGCTGGAAGGAATTGTGACCTTCTGATCCTGGATTTGATGCTTCCGGAAGAGACGGTTTCTCCATTACCCAGGAGGTGAGAAGGCAAGAAGGATATCCCCATCCTCTTGGTTTCCGCAAGAAGAGACGATATTGATAAAAATTCGAGGCTTAGGCCTTGGGGCAGACGATCTATATGACAAGCCCTTCTCCGCCAGCGAACTTGTAGCCAGAGTAAAGGCCCACTTGGCAAGATATACGAGACTTCGAGACAGCGGTAAGGAAGAAAATGAAATCATTGAAATCCGGGGCTTAAAGATTGATACCACCGCAAGAAGAGTTTTTGTAAACGGAGAAGAGGTGCTCTACTTCCAGGGAGTTTGATCTTTAGCTTTTCCTTGCAGCCCATCCTAACCGGGTCTACACCAAGGAAGAGCTGTTTCAGAGATTTGGAAAATGGAGTCCATCGGAGATATTGCCACCGTTACCGTGCATATTAAGAAGCTTCATGAGAAGATTGAGATGGAAAATGCAGTGAAGCCCCAATACATTGAAACAATCTGAGTGTGGGATATCGTTTTAAAGCATAGAAAAATAGAAAAAGAGTCGTTAAATAGAGAACTTAAGAGTCAAGAGACTTTCTCGATACAGTCACTTTGCTCACGGGCACGCTCGCTCAGCTCTTTCGCATGGGCAGACTAAGCGAAAAACTGCAGTACTTTGTTTTTCGCAAGTACCCTGCGGGCTCACATTGCCCTGCATCGCAAAAATAACTATGCGGAAAGTAAGCAATGAATTTATAAATTCTCTATTTAACGGCTCTTTTTCTTTCTTGTTTATTTTCATACTTTTAAAGGATTTTGGGCTTTTATGTAGTGGTTTTGTGAGGAATCTCTGAATTTAGCTGAAATTACCTGCTTCCTCCCTTTACTATCATTTTATTCTTGTTTATAATGACGAGGTATGATTTTCGTATTTTTATCACGAACAATCTGACAACTACTTAAATGACGGGAATGGAAAATTTTTCATTTTTCCGTAATCTATTAAGGAGGATTCAAAATGGCAAGAAAATGGGTTTACCTTTTTCAAAGAAGGTGATGCAAGCATGCGTGAGCTGGGTGGTAAGGAGCGAACTTGGCGGGAGATGACCAAAATCGGATTACCGGTTCTCCCAGGGATTCACCATTACTACTGAGGCTTGTACACAGTACTATGAGGATGGAAAGAAGATCAATGACGAGATCCTTTCTCAGATTGATGAGCACATCCGTAAGATGGAAGAGATTACAGGAAAGAAGTTTGGAGACCATGAGAATCCATTGTTAGTATCTGTTCGTTCCGGAGCAAGAGCTTCCATGCCCGGTATGATGGATACCATCTTAAACCTCGGTTTAAATGAAGAAGTAGTTAGAGTTTTGGCTGAGAAGTCCAATAACCCAAGATGGGCATGGGACTGCTACAGAAGATTTATCCAGATGTACTCTGACGTAGTTATGGAAGTTGGTAGAAGTATTTGAAGAGCTTATCGACGAGATGAAGGCGAAGAAGGGCGTTACCCAGGACGTTGACCTTACTGCAGAGGACTTACACGAGTTGGCTGAGCAGTTTAAGGCAGAGTACAAGTCCAAGATCGGTTCCGACTTCCCCTCCGATCCTAAGGAGCAGCTTTACGGCGCTATTATGGCGGTATTCAGAAGCTGGGATAATCCAAGAGCAAATGTATACCGTAGAGACAACGACATCCCATACTCTTGGGGTACCGCTGTAAACGTTCAGTCCATGGCTTTTCGGAAACATGGGTGACGATTGCGAACCGGTGTAGCATTTACCAGAGATCCGGAACCGGAGCAAAGGGATTATTCAGTGAGTTCTTAACCAATGCACAGGAGAGGACGTAGTTGCGGGAGTTCGTACTCCCATGCACATCAACGAGATGGAGCAGAAGTTCCTGAGGCCTTCAAGCAGTTCAATGAAGTATGTCAGATTTTAGAGAAGCACTATAGAGACATGCAGGATATGGAGTTTACCGTAGAGCACGGAAAGCTGTATATGTTGCAGACCAGAAACGGTAAGAGAACCGCTCAGGCAGCATTAAAGATTGCTTGTGATTTGGTAGATGAAGGAATGCGTACTGAGGAAGAGGCGGTTGCCATGATTGATCCTCGTAACTTAGACACCCTTCTTCACCCACAGTTTGACCAGAAGGCCTTAAAGGCAGCTACTCCTCTTGGAAAGGGACTTGGCGCATCTCCCGGAGCTGCTTGCGGTAAGGTTGTTTTCACAGCTGATGATGCGGAAGTTTGGGCAGCTCGTGGAGAAAAGGTAATCCTGGTTCGTTTGGAGACATCTCCTGAGGATATCACCGGAATGAAGGTGGCTCAGGGTATCCTGACTGTTCGTGGCGGTATGACTTCTCACGCAGCCGTAGTTGCAAGAGGAATGGGAACCTGCGTGTATCCGGACTTGGCGACATTGTCATGGACGAGGCAAATAAGAAGTTCACTTTAGGCGGAAAGACTTTCCACGAGGGAGATTGCATTTCCCTGGATGGCTCTACCGGAAATGTTTACGACGGCCTGATTCCTACCGTAGATGCTTCTATTGCCGGAGAGTTCGGAAGAATCATGGCTTGGGCGGATAAGTACAGAAAGCTTGCTGTTCGTACCAATGCAGATACTCCTGCAGATGCAAGAAAGGCTAGAGAGCTTGGTGCAGAGGGAATCGGACTTTGCTGTACAGAGCATATGTTCTTCGATCCTGAAAGAATCTTTAGCTTTCCGTGAGATGATCGTATCTGATACCAAGGAAGAGAGAGAAGAAGCATTAGAGAAGATTCTTCCTTACCAGCAGGAAGACTTCGAGGCTTTATATGAGGCTTTAGAGGGCAACCCTGTTACCATCCGTTTCTTAGACCCGCCTCTCCACGAGTTCGTTCCGCAGGAGGAAGAGGAGATTGAGAAGCTGGCTAAGGCAAAGAATAAATCCGTTCAGGAAATCAAGGATATCATCACTTCCTTACATGAGTTCAACCCTGATGATGGGACACAGAGGACTTCGTCTTGCTGTTACTCATCCTGAAATTGCCGTTATGCAGACCAAGGCTGTTATCCGTGCAGCAATCAATGTACAGAAGAAGCATCCGGAGTGGAAGATGAATCCTGAAATCATGATTCCTCTTACTTCTGAAGTGAAGGAGTTCAATGTTGTTAAGAAGGTGGTTGTAGAGACTGCTGATGCTGAAATCAAGGCAGCAGGCATCAATTTACCATACCAGGTAGGAACCATGATCGAGATTCCAAGAGCATGTCTTACTGCTGATGAGATTGTGAAGAATGCAGACTTCTTCTGCTTCGGAACCAATGACTTAACACAGATGACCTTCGGCTTCTCCAGAGACGATGCAGGAAAGTTCTTGAACTCTTACTATGACAATAAGATTTTTCGAGTCCGATCCATTTGCTAAGCTGGATCAGGTTGGTGTAGGAAAGCTGATGAAGATGTCTATCGAATTAGGAAAGCCTGCAAATCCACATTTACATGTAGGAATCTGTGGAGAGCACGGTGGAGACCCATCTTCCGTTGAGTTCTGCCATGAGATTGGTTTGGATTACGTTTCCTGTTCTCCATTCCGTGTACCTGTAGCACGCCTTGCTGCAGCACAGGCGCAGATTAAGAACCCAAGAAAGTAATTGGATTTTTAAAAGCTGTATTTATTTAAACTGTACCCTCTTTTACCATTAACCGGTAAGGAGGGTATTTTTTATTACGGAAAAACAGAAAAACTTAAATTCAAGATTTAAGGAAAATGTGATAGGATAGCTTAGAATCGTATGGTCAAGACTCTAGCTTTAGGAGGAAGTGCTTTGTTAAAGATTTTTCGGAGAATGGAAAATGCAATTTATACGCCTTCAATATACTTTAACAATCAATATGAGGATGAGTGGCTGGAAGAGGACTTGGCAAAGGCAATGATAGAAGATGTGGATCAATCCAAGGTGGTCAGTAGCCATTTAATTGAGAGTCCGGTATTGGGACCGATTCCCCCGGAAAAGCTTTCCGGGGGAGTCAAGACCCTTTTGCTGATGGCTTTTGATGATAGCGGTCATGTTTTTAATGGATCGGCTTGTGGAGATAATTGTGCCAAGTGGATTTCGACCATTGGAACTCATAAAGATTTGACAATCAACCTTCATCACATCATGGATTTTAGTACGGTGGCAGGATTTTCCGCATTTATCATAAATACCGGAAAAATGACAGAGAGCTATGAGGCGTATTTAGAGGAGGCTATTAAGATTCCTTTGGAGGATTTCTAAAATGAAGGGAATGCACCACATTGTTATACAAAATAAGCGGATTCGATTTGCATTTTCTATAAAAGAAATATCACTATTATCCGAGGAGATAGTGCTACAGGAAAAACAACGCTGTTCTCAATGATTGAAGAATATGGAAATCTTGGCAAGGATTCGGGGGTGCAGATTCAATGTGATAAGGCCTGTGTAGCGCTATACGGAAAATACTGGCAGGAGACGCTGGAAAATATCCATGATTCCATAGTCTTTGTTGATGAAGATAGTAAGTTTTTGAAAACTAAGGATTTTGCAAAAAGAATTCGAAATTCCAATAATTATTATGTGCTGATTACCAGAGAAAATTTACCTGCCTTACCCTACTCCGTGGAAGAAATATACGGAATTCATTGTTCGGGTAAATATATGGATACAAGGCAGGTATATAACCTGTTTTATAAGATTTACTCGGAGACAAATCCCGGAAAGCTTTTGGTAAAGTCCTTAGTAACGGAGGATTCCCAAGCAGGATTTACTTTTTTTTCGCAAGTTGCCATGACAAAGGGGATTTGCTGAGAAAGTGCAGATGGAAAGTCTAATATTCTAGGGATTTTACAGAAAAGGCTGCTTAACAAAGAGCAGAAGGAAACTTTGGTGATAGCGGATGGAGCAGCATTTGGACCGGAAATGGCCCATATTTCCCAATTACTTAGAGGAAATAATTCTATTAAGCTCTATCTTCCGGAATCTTTTGAATGGCTTTTATTGTATGCGGATATTTTAAATAAACCGTCCATTAGAAAAAAGCTTGAAGAAGCGGAAAAATATATTGAAAGTGAAAAATATTTTAGCTGGGAAAGATATTTTCAGATTTACTAATGGAAGAAACAAAAAGATTCTCTTATCCTTATGATAAGTCGAATCTTAAGGATTTTTATCTTCAGGGCAAGCTTGTTCAAAAAGGTGTTGGAGGCAATGGAACCCATCCACTTTACTGAAGAATAGATGTAAAAAGAACGCTCATAAAGTCTATAAGGATAATAGAACACTATTCATAAAAATTGCTAAAAATGCCGTTCAATGCTATACTGCTTTAGCATATAAGATATGAGAGAATATATAGGAAAATTAATTTTTAAGGAGAAGTCATGTTGAGAACAAGAGATTTTTACTATGCCTTCTGGCATTATTTTTTCTGGTATCCTGTAAGCCAAAGTACGGAGTGAATTCTACTCCTGTTATGACTACAGCAGCGGAAGATCAAGTCATTCTTATTGACTTCGATCAGATTTCCGACGATGTGATTGAAAACATGAATCCGGAGGATTTTCCTTTTGTAAAAAACTTGAGTCTTTCCGGAAGCAATGACACACACATGGTAGAAGTACAGGCGGAAATTGTGGAAAATGTCAGCCCGGAAGCTTTAACCATTTTCCTGGATCAGCTGATGCGAGAGATTTCTAATGCGGGAGCAGTACAGGATTTCCGCTATACGAAGTCCAATGATGAGAGCTACGGAAGCTTCTTCCAGAAGTTCGGTGTGCACTATGTGATTACCAGGGGAGAAGAAACTGTGGAGGATGTAACGGTACAGCCGGGAGAAACTTTCCCCTTCACTGTGTAACAAGTACAAGGACTGTGACAATAGGAGAAAAAACTTTTCATGGAAAAATCAAGACAAGATGTCTAGCGAGAATATAGATAATCAAGATGGGGAAAAAGTCAACGAGAAAAGAAAGGGCAGGGTTTTCGATTAGAGCATTGGCATATCATTGCTCTGGGCTTAATGCTGTATGACTCTTGCTCTTAGCTTTTCGTATTTGATTGCCCTTGGCTTCGCTATGATTTACGCTACAGCACCATTGACCCCATCTATATTGAAAGATGGAAAAAGTTTTGTGCCGGTGTACATTTTAGTGTCTCTAGGGGTGTTTTTGGCTTTTTGAAATTATACAAAAGCATCTGCTTGCTGCCACTGGAGCTTCTTCGGGTGAGCATGGCCATTACTATTTGCTCCGTATTTCATATCCTGGGAATCACCCTGTTTTTAGGGAGAATGCCGATATCCTACTATATGATAGGTGCAATTCTACAGTACCTGGCGGTGCTGGGGTTCGTTTTTCCTACTGTTTTATTCTGCTCCTTCGGAAGGTAAACAATAAGAAAAAGCCTACACCGGATTATGGTCATTGGAGCAGGAGCTGCCGGGCAATGTTGATTCGTGACATTCACCGCTCAGGAGAAGTGGACGGCACGGTAGTTTTGTATTATTGACGACAACAAAAATAAGTGGGAAGACTCATTGACAATATTCCCGTGGTGGAGGAAGAGAAAGTATTTTTGAGGCGGTGGAGAAATTTGCCGTGGATAAAATCTTCTTGGCAATCCTTCCGCTACCGTATCCCAAAGACGAGATATCTTGCAAATCTGCAACGAAACCACCTGCGAATTAAAGAATCTTCCCGGAATGTATCAGCTGGTTACCGGACAGGTAAGCGCCAGTTCCATGAAGAAGGTTTCTGTGGAGGATTTGCTGGGAAGGGATCCGATTAAGGTGGACCTTCGGGAGGTATTTTCCTTTATTAACGGCAAAACTGTACTGGTTACCGGCGGCGGAGCAGTATCGGATCGGAGCTTTGCCGGCAGATTGCGGCTCACAGCCCTGAAGAAGCTGATTATCTTCGATATCTACGAGAACAACGCCTATAATATTCAACTGGAGTTACGGGAAAATTTCCCTGAACTGGATCTTTTGGTCTTGATCGGCTCCGTACGAGACTCCCGAAGAATGTTTCAGATTTTCAAGGAGTACAGACCGGAAATCGTTTATCATGCTGCGGCGCACAAGCATGTGCCCTTGATGGAGGACAGCCCCTGCGAAAGTATTAAGAACAATGCCTTGGGAACCTACAAAACCGCCTATGCGGCTATGGTGAACAGTTGTAAGCGCTTTGTGTTGATTTCCACGGATAAGGCGGTGAATCCTGCCAATATCATGGGGAGCAAGCAAACGACTTTGCGAAATGATTATTCAGGCCTTTGACAATAAGATTAAGGCAGGCCGGGTGCAGGACATCCCCCAGCTCTTCACCCATAAGGGCATGGAGAATGCGGATAAAGACGGCACGGGAGCAGTATTCAGGATATTCAGACAGAATTTGTGGCGGTACGCTTCGAAAATGTATTGAGCTCAACGGCTCCGTTATTCTATCTTCAAAAAGCAAATCGAAAAGGGCGGGCCGGTAACGGTGACCCACCCGGATATCATTCGTTACTTTATGACCATCCCGGAGGCGGTAAGCCTTGTCTTAGAGGCGGGAACCTTCGCTAAGGGGGGAGAAATCTTTGTCTTGGATATGGGAAGCCCGGTAAAAATTGATACCCTGGCCAGAAACCTGATTCGCCTTTCCGGATTTAAGCCGGACATCGACATTAAAGTACAGTACAGTGGCCTACGCTCGGGAGAAAAGCTATACGAAGAAAAGCTTATGGCGGAGGAGGGCTTGCAGAACACCGCCAACGAGCGTATTCATATCGGAAAGCCCCTAAGTTTCGATATTGATGCCTTCCTTGGAAAGGTGGATGATTTAATGGAAGCTGCCTACAAGAACAAGGACGATATCCGAGAAATGGTGAAGGAAATTGTGGGAACCTATAAGCCGGCGGAATAAGGAGCTGTAGTAGCTGGAGAAGTCTAAGGAGTAGTATCGAAATAATAAGGATTTAAAAACAGGCACAAAGCGATGGAAACTGTAAGCAAGAGAGTGGAGGACTTATGCGGAATCATAAAGAGAGCAATCAGAAAGCTTGGATAGCGCTTATTCTTGGAGGATGTCTGGCGGGCCTTTCTCTATTTCTTTCCCTATGGAAAAAGAAATCCTGTCCTTCCGCACTTTTTCGGTAAGGGAAGAAGCTTTGCTTAGAAAATAAAAAGGCTTCTTTTTCCCAAATAAGAAACGAGGAAATCAATCTTCCGAGTATCGGAATCCTTTGAGGGAAGAAGGTTATTTTCGTGGAAAAATCCTCTGGAGGCGGAAAAATGCTGACGGGGTAAGAGGGCATCTGAGGCAATAGGAGATAGCGACTATGTTCCCAGTTTTTATACAAGAGTAATCAAAAGGGAGGAGATACTATCCTCTCCGCTTTTTGCTTTTAGTTTTTATTGTCTCCTATTTTTCTTTTCCTCTCTATCGCTATATTTTTGGATGATCCGGGACCTGTCTTTTTCACCCAAAAGCGCCTAGAAAGAACAAACGCTATTTTTCCTCTACATAAATTCCGTAGCATGAAGATGTGTACTCATGACACCCTCAACCCACATGTTGGAGAATCCGGAGCAGTATATTACTCGTGTGGGTAAATTCCTTGGGCTCATTCCTTGGATGAACTTCCTCAGATTTGGGATATTTTTGTGGGAAACATGTCTATCATCGGACCAAGACCGGGCTTATGGAATCAGGATTTGCTTACCGCAGAGCGCGATAAATACAATGCCAACGATATTCAGCCGGGACTTAGCGGCTGGGCGCAGATTAACGGCAGAGACTCCATAGAGATTCCGGATAAGGCAAAAGCTGGACGGAGAATATGTGGAAAGATAGGATTTCTTATGGATCTGCGTTGTTTCTTCGGAACCATCTTTTCCGTACTACGAAAGGATGGCGTGGTAGAAGGGGGAACGGGAGCACTTCAAAATCCTGCTTCTCAAGATCTTAAGAAAACGCCTTCCGTTGCAAAAAGAGAGTATACGAAAGGAAAGAACTCCAAAAGATTTGATTGGTTCCATCGGCTTTGGAGAAAGGGTAGAAGTGGAAAATAAGCTAAAGGTTTTAATTACCGGAGCTGAATCTTACGTTGGAACAAGTTTCGAAGCCTATGTTGCTAAAACATTACAGAGAGCATTTTCTCATTGATACATTAGACATGAGAGATAGTTCATGGAAAAATGTGAATTTTTCTAAGTATGATACAATATTTCATGTGGCAGGCTTAGCCCATGCTGATGTAGGGCGTGTTACAGAAGAGACCAAAGCAAAATATTATGCGGTAAATACAGACCTTGCTATAGAAACGGCAAAAAAGGCTAAGGAAGATGGGGTTAAGCAGTTTATATTCATGTCTTCCTCTATTATCTATGGAGATTCTGCACCGTTTGGAAAAAGAAAAAGAATCACTAGAAATACTCAACCCTCTCCTGCAAATTTTTATGGCGATAGCAAATGGCAGGCGGATAAAGCAATAAGGGAACTGGACACAGAGGATTTTTTTGTTGTAGTACTACGCCCCCCAATGATATATGGAAAAGGTAGCAAAGGAATTATCCAGTTTTAGCAAAGTTAGCAAAAGACATTACCAATTTTTCCGGATATAAAGAATGAAAGATCTATGCTTTTTATAGACAATTTATCTGAATTTTTATGTCAAATAATGATTAGAAAGAAAGAGGAATTTTTGGCCACAGAACGCAGAATATAGCAATACCAGTGAACTTGTTAAATGGATAGCAGAGGTGAATAAGCATCGAATCTTGATTTCTAAATTTTGGAATACCGGCATTAAATTAGCCAGTAAGTTGCCGGGGGGATTTAAAGGACTTACGAATAAGGCATTCGAAACATGGTTTTATGACAAAGAGTTGTCGAGCTATGACTTTGAGTATCAACTGATTACTCTTAAGGATTCAATAAAAAGGACGGAAGGATAATGAAAAAGCGCTACAATTAGCTTCAGTTGCGTCTATGATCGATCAGTTTAATATCCCTAACATAGAGTTACTGTTATCTCTTGGATATCATGTGGATGTAGTTGCAGATTATACAAATCCGGGAAATATAAGTGCAGAAAGATCAGAGGAATTGATTAAAATATATAAAGAGAATGGGTGCTAATCCTATTGATATAGCTATTCCTAGATCCTTAAATCCCATTGCAATAGGAAGGGCATATATCCAGGTTAAAAAGTTACTATCAGCTAAACACTATAATCTGATTCATTGCCATAGTCCAATTGGTGGAGCTATTGCCAGGTTAGCAGCAAAACCAGAGAGAAAAGGAACCCGTGTCTTATACACTGCCCATGGGTTTCACTTTTATCATGGTGCACCTGCATTAAATTGGTTGATTTTCTACCCTATAGAGCAGTACTTGAGCAAATTTACGGATGTTCTAATTACGATAAACAAGGAGGACTATCATAGAGCTAAAAATAAGTTTCGAGCAAAAATACGGTATATGTTCCTGGGATTGGAATTGACCTAGAGAAGTTTAATAAAACAAACAGTGGGAACATTCGTTCAGAGCTTGGCATAAAAGATGAGGATATTTTGTTATTGTCGGTTTGGAGGAGTTAAATAAGAATAAAAACCATGAAAAGTGTTATAAGAGCACTTGGAAAATGCATAGAGATAATATCTTTCCTCACAACTTATATTACATTGTTGTGGGAAAAGGAGAACGAAAAAGAATTGGAAAGTATAATAAACGAAATAGGTTTGAAGGAGCATATTAGCTATTAGGGTTTTCGGGAAAATATTTTAGACTATTACACAGCAGCGGATATTTTTGTATTTTCCATCTTTCCGAGAAGGATTATCTGTTTCAATGATGGAAGCAATGGGATGTGGACTTCCTGTTATATGTAGTAAAATCAGGGGAATACAGATTTAATAGATAGTTATGGAGGGTTTTCTTTACTCCCAATAACATAAGCAGTATTTATAAAGCGATTAAAAAAATACTAAAAATAGAAAGAGATGACATGGGCGCTTATAATCGCCAAAAATTAAAAGGATTCGATATTAAAATAATACAAAATAAAATGTCTAAGCTATATAGTCCGTCGTGACTATAAAATTGGATAAATTTGCGTTAAGTTGTATAGCTTAGCAAAAGAATTCGAATGAAAAATGGTATATAGTTAGTATAGGGAGGATTCCCAATGAACAAAGATGATGTATGCATTATAAGAGCCAAGTTAAAAAGATTATGTTTATGATGCCATAAAAGCACTATGGATACAAGATTTTTACTCCATATAAAAGGAAATGGACTTCTACTCCGTATTTTTGCAGAGATATGGTTTAGAGCAAACTTACCGGGAAAAAAGTCTTTGGTTTCGTTATGTTAAACCTAAAAGCGAATACAAGGCAATTATTTTTGTTTGACCCGTTAATCCAACGGGATTATATTGAGTGAGCTTCATTGCAAAAGCCCCTCATTGTAGAATAATACTCTCTTATGAAAATCGTGCAGATAAGACAATAAGTCCCAATACAGTTCCTGCTTATGTTGAAAAGTGGACTTATGATCAAGATGATTGTAAAAGCTTTCGATATGAAGTGGAGCGCTCCTTCATTTTTTATGGAATATAGAAGAAAACAAAATCTTAATCCACGATACGATGTGTTGTATGTTGGAAAGGGATAAGGGCGAGCTGAAATGCTCTTTCAATTAAAAAGAAGATTAGATTCAAAAAGGATTAAAAACATATTTCCATATATGCGCAGATAGACAATTTTTAAGATTCAAGAAAAATTTTACCAACCCTGTATTGTCGTATGAAGAATATTTAAAGTTATTGGTTAACTCAAAAAGCAATTCTTAATATCGTTCCGAGGGACAAACAAGTGTGACCCTAACGAGAGTTGGAAGCCGTATTTGATGGAATAAAATGTATCACAAATAATCGTGGAGTAAAAAATTTTTGAATTATATGATAGAGTATTTTTTATTCTGGGAGAAGATGATTTAAATTCTATAGAGGAATTTCTTTCCCGCAAAAACAAAAAAATATGATGAGGCAATATTGCAAAAGTATGAGTTTAGTAGAAAAAAATAAAACAAATGCTTTGTTAAAGAGGGAAAGCTATGGTCGTGGTGTTATTATTAACATTATTCTTTATCTTAGCTATATTTATGCCAAGATCAAGAGTGATTTACTTTGCTTTGATGGCTTTTATGTGGGTTCTATTTGCATTTAATACAGGTGCTCCGGATACTTCTACATATGAATGGATTTATTATGAAAATGTACCTGGGGCATTTGAACCTATTTTTGACGGTATTAATGGAAATTTGCAGAAAATTTCATTTATCTTTTGTTGGTTTTTCGAATGTTGGAATCTACATTACTTCTTTTTTTTCTAAACTTGACGTTTAGAAAAATTGGACATTATAAAACGATGGCTTTGGCAATGTATAGTATATCACCTTTTGCCTGGCATGTATCAGGGATGAGGGCCGCATTATCATGTGCAATCTTACTATACGCTATGATAGAGTTTGTTGAAAATCCAAAGAAAAATACTATAAAAATTTTTGTATATTTCTAGTGATAGCAACTTTGGTGCATTATTCTTCTATATTATTTATTGTTGTTTTATTAGCAAGAAAAGGAACCGGAAAAAGAATATATTAGTTTATGTTTTGCTTTCATTGGTATGTTAATAGTACAGAATTCTAATTTATTACTAGGAGTAGTCAGTTACTTTACAAAAAGAGAAAAAAATTATTACATGGCTTTCCGGAGGCCCGGGAAAACAAGGTTATCCCAATTTAATAGGCTTTAGTGCTGAAAATTTTTATCCTTTTAGGCAATATCTTTCTTACAATACTGTCAAAAAGCATAGTTTACAAGGAAGATAGATTTGGATATAAGGCGAGAATAGCGAGAGGTATTTGTGATATTAATATTTTAAAGCCTTCTTTTTATTCCATTATTGAGGCTTAATGACACATATATGAGACTCTTATTTATCATACATGGATTAAATACTGTTCTTTACGCAATGACTGCATCATGCCTTAAGGGAGATAGAGATATAAATAAAAAATTAGCTGGAATGACTAGACCGAAATTACGACTTAGTTTGTATGCACTAATTGTTCCTATATGGTCCTATGTGATTGCTATTTATCAGAATCTTCCTTACTTTGGAACTACAGAATCTGTTTTAGTATTCCTAAAGTGAAAATAGCTTATTTCGATAAACTTTATTAGTCATTTAATGGATGAGTAAATCGTGGGATAGTGAAACAGGATATAGATAAGCAGACTGATACTATAAGACTATATGAAATGAAAGAGAAACTATATGGATAAACCGCAAGGTCAAACAATAAAAATGAACAAACAGAGCTTTACTTCCAGTGCAATATGGAAAATAGTAGAAGCTTTTTTCAACAAAAGGGAATTTCTTAATAATTTCTATAATTTTAGCTAGAATCCTCTGCCGGAGGATTATGGGATTGTTACTTTAACTGCAATTTTTTTATAAATTTATCAACAATTTTGGTTCAAAAGCGGTTTGGGAACAGGTTTGATAAGACAAGAACATGTAGATGATATAGATTACAATAATGTATTTTTTTATCGGGATTGAGTTGCTACTTTTATGCTATACAGCGTTTTTAGCAGCACCAACTATTGCAAGTTTTTATGAAGAACCATTACTTGCATTAGTGCTTCGTGTGCAAATGCTTTCACTTTTATTTAGTCGCATTTGCTAATATTCAAATTGTAATTGTTACAAGAGAATTTAGATTTAGAGAATTATGCTAGCGAATATCTTGTCTAACACTATTAGTGGAGTTACCGGAGTTGTTTTGGCTTATTCTGGATTTTGGAGTATGGTCTCTTGTTATATACACTTTATTAAGAGATGGAATCTCCAGTTTAGTATTATTCATTAGAATCAAATGGTACCCGTCAATAAAGATTGATTTTTATAGGATGAAAAATTATTTTACTTTAGTATCTGGGTTTTAATAGCCGGTATTATTGACTTTATTGGCAATAATTACTTGAGCACAATGATGGGAAAAAGATATTCTTTGTCAGAACTTGGCCTATATGGGAAGGAAATCAAATACTGGAAATGATTTGCTTGTATACATTTGGTGCGATTAGTTCAGTTTTGCTTCCTGCACTGTCTGCTTTCCAAAATGATTTGAAAAATTAAAAAGCGTATGTAAGAGATTGGTGGAAATGTCTAGCTATATTCTTTTTCCTATGATGGTTGGATTAAGCATGATTTCAGATAAATTGGTTCCCTTTCTATTTACTGAAAAATGGAGTGGATGTATTCGATTTTTATTTTTGCGTGTGTGACTTTTTGTGTTAATCCTTTATGAGTTATTAATATGCAGTTAATTTATGCTCTTGGGGATTCAAAAGAGGTCTCATCATTGAATCTTTACGAGCATTTTTATTGGTTATTGGCGGAACTCTATGTGCATTTGTTCTTAAAACCAGTATATATGGAATTGCAGGTCTTGCATCTTTGGTTGCCATAATAAATGTTTGTATCACACAATTTATTGCAAAAGAAATATATAGACTATGGATTTTTGAGTGGATTAAAGATATGCTACCTGCTATTATTCTATCCTTTGTTATAGCTATATCCGTATATTTTTACCGATTTCTTCCTTTGACAAAATATTTACTGATGTTTATACAAATAGTTGTTGGAAGTATTGTTTATATAGTGCTTTTCAGCTTTGAGTAAAAATTCTTCTTTTTATGAAATTAAGACGCTTTTAATGAATAAGTTAATTAGACGGAACAAAGAGGAAAGGTAGTTTACCTGATGAAATTTTTATCTAGGCTAAAGATGATATGGAATTGTAGAAGGGAAATTTGGCTAGAGTATAAAATCAATCTAGACTTTATCTGCTTCCAGAAAGAATGGCGAAATACAAAATTTACATAATTCTACAAAAGCAGGATGTAAGTTTGATATGGAGAAGGTAGAGGTAGGTGAGGGTAGCTATGGTGTTTTAAAATGTTCACTGCTGGGACAATCCTAAAGAACATTTGAAAATTGGAAAGTATTGTTCTATTGCAGATAGTGTACATTTTTACTTGGTGGAATACACCCCCATGCACAGAATTACAACATTTCCCTACTTAAGTCACATCCTAAAAGCAGGATACACAAGAGACAACTGGTACAAAAGGAACAATTATAGTGGAAGATGATGTATGGATTTGCTATGGAGCAACTATTTTATCAGGTGTAACTATAGGCAAAAGGGAGTATTATTTCTGCGGGGAGTATAGTAACAAAAAGATATTCCCCCATACTCTATAGTGATAAATGGAGAGGTTCAAAGGAAAAAGATTTTTCTGATCCTATTATAAAAAGATTGATGGAGATAGACTTGAATAAAATTCAATATCTTGAAAAATAATGAAAAATAAAAAGATACTAAATTCTGATATTACAGATGAAAAATATAGATGAGATATTATCTGTATTGGTGGAAAAATAGCTAATATATTATTCGTTTATGAGAGAAAAATGCCCACTACAGAAGGGATTCATGAGATTTTAATTCAGAAGAAGCCAAAGAGCATGGGATTTAGCGCAATTTGTAACTGTATGGAGGATAAATCAGGAATTATTATGTTGGGCAGATGGAATAGTTTTTGTAAGAACATTAGACTTACTTTTCCCAGTGGATATTGAGAAGGGCAAAGGAAAAGAGGCTTATTTACTATTCAATTTTTTGATGATGATGTCTTGAACCTTCCTAAGAATGCAGTTAGGAGAGTACAATATCTTTCCTGGAGGAAGAGAGCAATAGATTATGGATTTAAAAAGACAGACATTATATTATCATCCAATCAATTATTAGCTAAAAATATTCAGAAAAACCGTAAGTCGTAGATTTGCTATCATTAATACAGTAGTAGACGAGAAAGTCTTAATTCCTATATTTAAAAGAGAACAACATTATTTGGGAAATAAAGTGAGAATAGTTTATGCTGCAGGAGCAAATCATGAAGACATGTTTTATAAATATACTCCCTAACATACCGTATCTAATAAAAATATAAAAATAGAATATCTTTTACTTTTTGGAGTACATCCCGATATGTCGGAATATCAAGATCAAATAGAGGTGAATTATATTGGTGCTTTGTCTCTTTCGCAATACAGGAAAGAAAATTCAAAGCGGATATTATGATATAGCTTAGCGCCATTAGAGTCTAATGAGTTTACACAATATAAATACTATAATAAATATATAGAGTACACTATTGCTGGAACAGTTGGTATCTACAGTAAGGTATTACCTTATACTTTAGTAGTAAAAAGATAAAGAGAATGGATTCCTTGCTTTTTAATTCAACTGAAGGATGGCTTGATACGCTATCTGAGCTATAGAGCATAGTGAGATGCGTCGAATGTGCTATAGAAATGCATATAATCATATTAGAAATGAGCTAAAAAGCTGAAGCTATTTTTTGATAAGTTAAAAAGAGATATACCTGAACGACATACAGGTTCGCTCGGTTAAAGTTAAAATGTATGTAGTTGATTTGAAGGTTAAATATTTAGCATATAGATTTTTGGAAGGGATGTATTTAATTTTTGATTATATGCGTAAAGAAGGGATTTGTGGAACAGTAGTCATAAGCTTTTGGAATGACTGGAAGAATAGTAGGACTGAAAAATTAGGGAGTAAGAAGGTCGAGAGAAAAGGAGATAGTAATGCATGAGTAGGCTTTTGTTTATCTATGAAAGAGATATGCCAACAGTCAGTATAATTCGTGAAATGTTTTCCGGATTAAAGTTGTTTCCGAAATCAAATCAGATTTTTGTTACTTGCAGGATATAAGGCCATCAGACATAGATTACCATGATGTTATTATTTTTATCAGACCAGATAATATTTATAGTTGGAAAAATTGCACAAAAATGCGAAGAGCAGGGACATCTTATAGTGACGTTTTGCGATGATGACCTTTAAATTTGTAAAGCCAAATCCAACGATTCCATGGCGAAAAAGGCTTGCTAAAGCTCTAAGCTTCACTGATGTGATTTGGTCTTCTAGTAGATATATTTTAGAAAAGTATAAATTTTACACGGTAGGAAAGAGGATCGCTCTTACGGATACAATTGTACAAACTGAGGAGTTTGCAAAATGATAGAAGAGAAATAAAAAATGATGCAAAGGTAAAAGATGGTTTATGCAGCAGCCTCTAGCCATGCTATGTTATTTGAGGAATATATCGGTCCTATCGTGCCAAAACTAACAGAACGATTTGGACAAAAAATATCTTTTACTTTTGTAAGTGTTCATCCTCAAGTAGAAAGTGGTAATTGCGAGTATGTCTCTGGAATGTCATTACTCGAGTACAGACAATATATGAAAGAGCAACAATTTGATATTGGAGTAGCACCATTACATCAAGATGAATTTTCTAAGTGTAAGTATTACAATAAGTTTTTTGAATACACGACTCAGGGTATCGTAGGGGTATATTCGAATACTGAACCATATACTTATGTGGTTAAAAATAGAATCAATGGCATTTTAGCAGAGAATAATCCGGAAAGTTGGTATGAAGCCCTAAGTTGCTTGATTGAAGATCAGGTACTAAGGACAACTTGTCTAGCGAATGCTATTCAAGATATCAGAGAAAATCATTCAGAACAAGCATGTATAGATAAGATTTGTAGGGGAATTCCAGAAATAAGAGAGAGGCTAGGCAGTACTAAGAAATGTAAGGACTTTTGTGTGCAAAAGTATCTATATTTTACTTCAAGATTAATAGATTGGATTTACTTGCTAGGATTTTTACTTTCAAAACAGTTGGGAATTAAAGCAGTATTCAATAAAATCAAAACACATTTCATTGAAGCTAAAAGCTTTATAGGAGAAAAGATAATTGATAGAGAAAATAAGTCTAAAAGTAAGAATAATCTTTTAGACTTATTTTCTATCAGATTCATGCTAGTATATACAAAGGAAATATTATGGACATCATCAAAGATTGGAAAAGCGATTGCATATTTGCGTAAACGAGCAGGCTACACACAAAAAGAGTTGGCTTATCGTCTGGGAATTAGTGATAAGGCCGTATCTCAAGTGGGAACACGAGGCAGGATTACCAAAGTGGATATTTTCAAAAAGCTTTCTATTTTACTAGATACCGATTCAGATTCATTACTGGCAGGAGATGTTGCTCATCCTAGGAATGGGTGGACAGAATGATTTTGTTGACCGAGAAATCCCTATGAAATAGGAGCTGGAACCATGATATATGATAAAGCCCTTATTTGTTTTTTGATTTCATATTTTTTGTTGGTAGGCATTAGAGATATTTATGTAGCAGGCACAAAAAATGATGCTGAGTATATTAGGCAATACTTAGGAGATGGGAAAGAATATGGAATACAGATTACTACAGTAATAGGAGGGATAAAGGAGCTTTCTTCAATTTATTATGAAAAGAATACTGAAAGGAACGGAAACATCATGCTGGTTTACGGCAGGTGTATTCTTTTATGGGGTGGATCAGACCAGATTTTTCAAAAAGCAATGCTTGACAGAGAGCATTTAACAGTGCTGGCTTTACCCAAAAAGTTGCAGGAGGCAACGATTGCTGTGGACATTGATAAGCGTGTACTCAAGATAAAGATGATAACCCCTATGAAAATACGGACTCAATATGATTTTTCTGAAATACCAATCGCATTTTTTCCGGAATCTTTATTAAAAGAAATTGTAGAAGAAAATTCAATTTATTCCTACTTGGAACAGCAGAAGGGGGATGGAAAGTTGTATGCTGAAACTTTAGATCGTGGTTTTGTAGAAATTATGATAGAGGATTGGAATAATGTACAGAGAGCATCCACATTTTTGAAAAATTGTGCAAAAGTAAATGTGGAATGAATGTATATTGCTTAGAAGAAGTGGCTTGGAGGAGGGGATGATTAGTCTTGAACAATTAAAATCCCTAGGAGAAAAGAAAAGACAGAATATGGAGAATATGTTTTTAGAACTATACAGAACGTCTTTCAGCTCTAGAGTACTAGGAGATAGTGAAAATAACTAAGTAAACGATTCGTAGAGTTTTACGGAGATAAAAATATTTTTAAAAATATAGTTTTATGTCAAGTATCTGACTTTTTGATTACTTAAAAGATGATAAATGACATGTTTCGAGTGGAAAAGTCTTAGGATAAACAGAATTAAAGGAATAAACAAGAATGCTTTTAACATAAATCATGTAAACGGAAAGTCGGTTTTCCTGCCAATGCTTTAGCCAGTACAATACAGAATAGTGTAGTATTAGATGAGTAGGACAACATAGAGATAAGAAAAGGAGATAAAAAGAATGGGTATTCAGTTGTTTAAAGCAAAATATGAAGTAGAAGAATGCTTAGCAGAAATTAAGAGTGTTTGGAAGTGGGTTGGACTGGCATGGGGTTCAAAACTGTTAAAATTTGAGGAAGCATGGAAGGCATACACTGGATTACCCTTCGCGCACTATTTAAGTTCTTCAACTATAGGATTATATATGGCTGTAGACATTATGAAGGAGGAGTATGGATGGAAGGATGGTGATGAAATCATTACTACTCCCATTACTTTTGTTTCTTCCAACCACGCTATTTTAAAATCCAATATGAAACCGGTTTTTGCAGATATTGATGAAACCATGTGATGACTCCCGGAGTCTGTTAAGGATAAAATTACAGATAAAACCAGAGCAGTAATGTATGTAGGCCTTGGAGGAAACATGGGGCACTATTATGAAATTGTAAAGCTCTGTGAGGAAAACAATTTAAAATTAATTTTGGATGCTGCTCATATGGCAGGTACAAGACATAAAGGTGAGATTCCTGGAAGAGAAGCTGAAGTTGTAGTTTATTCATTCCAAGCTGTTAAAAATCTTCCTACAGCAGATAGTGGAATGATTTGTTTTGAAGCGTGGAGAGTTTGACGAAATTGTACGAAAAAAGTGCAGTTAGGGAATCAATAAAGATACTTATGCAAGAAGTAATGATAGTGGAAATTATAAGTGGCGCTATGATGTAGAGTATGTAGGGGATAAAGGACATGGAAACTCTATTATGGCATCTATTGGACTAGTACAGTTAAAATATCTTGACAGAGATAATGCATATCGACGTCAACTAGTGTCTTGGTATAGGGAGAGATTAAGCCAATATCCTGATTTAATTAAGTTAACAAAAAGATGGAAGAGGGATGCGAAAAGTGCTTGCCATTTATTTCAAATATGTGTGGAAGATAGAGATGGTTTGATGATGGCATTAAATGCTGCTGAAATTTATCCGGCGTTCACTATGCTAATAATATTAACTATCGTGTACAATTATGCAAAAAGGAACCTGCCCATATGCAGAGTATGTTAGTGAACACACTATTACTTTTGCTAATGAATTTATATGTTACCTTTGAAGATGTTCAGAGAATCTACGATGTGGTTATTAAATTTGTGACGAAGGGTAGATAATGGGAGAAATTGCAATGCAAAAAGATAGAAAATGGTGGCGTAATTACATACCGAAATATTGATGCCTTCGAAATTCAGAAGTTTCAACAAAATAGATACCTCCCTATTGTTTATTGATTATGTAGAAGAAGCTATAGCGGGAAAAAAAGTGCTAGGGACATAGAATTTTTCTTTAACGAATGGTACTTTCCTGCACACTTCGAGGGATGAGCCTAATGTTCCAGGCTTTGTACAAGTGAAGGCTCTTACCCAGATGTTTTTGATGTCTTTTGACCCTTCCGGCAATGAAGGGATGAAGACAGCATTTATTAAAACTACTACGGAATTTAAGGAGAAAAATCATTCCCGGGATCGATTGGATATTGTTTCAGAACTTCATTCTTATAAAAGAGGCTTGGCAAAAGGCTGCTCTATTGGATATTTACGTGGAAAAAAATTGCTTGTAAAAGCAGAGTTAATTATTGCAATTCCCGATATAATGCGTTCCTTTAGGCCCAGGTAAACTAAGGAGAGTAGAAAAGAGATGGAGAGAGTTGCAGATTACATTATAAAAAAAGTTAATGAAGCAGGAGCGGAGCATATTTTCCTGATTACCGGCCGAGGTATTCTATATTTGACGGACGCAGTTGCGAAGAACGAAAAAGTTAAAGCAGTTCCAACTTTTCCATGAACAGGGGCATCCTATGCTGCTATGGCTTATGCTAGTGTTCATGAAGGTGTTTCTGCTTGCCTGGTGTCTACAGGCTGCGCTGCTACAAATGCGATTACTGCTTGCCTTTGCGCATATCAAGATAATCTTCCTGTAGTATTTATTTCCGGTAATAACCAATTGAATGAGAATACTAGACACACCGGAGCAGAAATAAGAACATATGGTTCGCAAGAAGCGGATATCATAAGTTTGGTTGAGCCTATTACAAAGTATGCTGTAATGCTGGAAAAGATGGAAAATGTCGCATATGAAATAGAAAAGGCATTGCATATTGCAGAAAGTGGTAGAAAAGGCCCTGTTTGGATTGATATACCATTGGATGTACAAAACATGAGATTGGAAGAAGATCTTGTAAAGCATTTTGTACCCGAAAAGAGTGAAAATTCTAATTTAGAGGTAGAAGCGGACAGTGTAGCTGAACTTTTTAATCAATCGGAAAGGCCGATTTTACTGATTGGTGGAGGGGCCTCAAATGCAGGGGAAGATATCCTTCGATTAACCCGGCAATACAATATTCCGGTGGTATGTTCGCCTGCTGCTTCAGACATTTTTGGGATCGAGCAATGAGCTGTCTATTGGTACGGTAGGAAGCCTAGGGAGGCTCAAGAGCCGGCAATATGGCTGTGCAAAATAGTGATTTTGTTCTTGTTATAGGAAGTAAGTTATGTTCTCAACTTACCGGAGTAAAAGATAACTTTGCTAGAGAAGCAAAAGTGGTTGTAGTAGATATCGATAAGCAAGAACATACTAAAGCAGGGAGTCAAAATCGATAAATTGGTTATTGGAGATGCCAGTGACTTTTTAAAAGCATTCAATAGTTGTACTTTGAAAGAAAACGAATAACTCATGGGTAAGAAAAATGTTCTCATTGGAAAACTATATTTTCTTTGAAAAATGAAGATTTTGTAAAAAGAGCTGATAGATAAAAATGAGTTAGATTTATACTCACTGATGGATGAGATTTCACCGGTATTACCGGAGGATGCAACCATTATTACAGATGCAGGCTTGGAAGAACTTATAGTACCATCGGCAATTCAGTATAAAAGGGACAGCGATGTTTATTTCCTGCCTTAGGGTGCCATGGGATACGCTATTCCGGCCATTATCGGTGCATATGCAGCGGGAAGAAAAAGTATTGTTTGTGTAGTTGGTGACGGTTCTATTATGATGAATATACAAGAACTGCAGATGATTTCTTCCTTACATTCCGGTAAAAATTTTTAGTTATCAATAATAATATGTATGCTGTTATTCGTAAGCGACAAAAAGATCTCTTTAGAAAACGAACAATAGGAAATGACCCAGGTGATGGTGTTCCTACACCCAATTTTGAAAGAATAGCAAATTGCTTTGGTTTTCATTATCGTAAGATTGGTAATAGAGGGGAACTTTTACAAAGCTTTTACCGTCTATGTTGTCCGGAACAGCTGAGATTATAGAGATAGTCTGTACACCGGAACAAAAGTATTTCCATGAGGTCCTATACGATAAATGAAAAGAGAAAGCTTATTCATAGACCAATTGAGGATTTATCACCATTTCTTCCCAGAGATTTTTTTAAGGAAGAGATGATAGTTAATCCACTGGAGGAGTAAAATGGCAGAGTGTATTCTTAGAGATGGGACTGTTCTTTCAGATTATGGAAGACCCTATATTGTTTCAGAGGTAAATAGTAGCCATAATGGAAACATGGAATTGGCGAAACAGATGATAGATGCATCGGTGGAAATCGGATGTGATTGTGTCAAATTTCAGTCTTGGTCAGTGTCTTCGCTGTACTCAAAAACTTATTATGATGCAAATCCGATTGCCAAGAGATTTGTACAGAAGTTTTCTATGTCTCCGGATCAATTAAAGGAGCTTGCTGATTATTGTAAAGATAAGGGAATTTCTTTCTCGTCAACTCCATATTCCGAAGAAGAGGTGGATTTTTTGGTAGAGGAATGCCATGTTCCATACATTAAAATAGCCTCAATGGAATTAGATAATCCTAAATTTTTACGATACATTGGAGCAAAACAGGTGCCTATTATTCTTTCCACAGGAATGTCCAGCATGCAAGAGGTAGAAGAAGCGGTATCGATTCTCCACTCCTCGGGAGTGGAGCAGATGGCTATATTACACTGCGTCTCTATTTACCCGACTATTTTTACATAGTGTGAATTTAAATAATATTTTGGGATTAAGAGAAAAGTTTGGGATGCATCCGATTGGGTTCTCTGATCACACGGAAGGCGATGCGGCTGCAGTTGCAGCAGTAGCATTAGGGGCTTCAGTAATTGAGAAGCATCTAACACTTGATAGAAGTAAAGTGGGAATGGACAATGGCATGGCTACAGAACCATTAGCTTTTACTCAGCTGGTGGATAAGTGTGAAATATTCAAATAGCTATGGGGTCCAAAGAAAGAATCCTTTATGCAAGAAGAGTTGGACCAACGTTCCAATATGAGGAGAAGTTTGGTATCTGCCAGAGATATAAAGACAGGAGAAATTATTCAAGAGTCTGATCTATATGCGAAAAGGCCCGGGACAGAATTCCCCCAATCGCATGGAACTGGTGGTTGGTAAAGGTTGCTACAAAGGATATAGAGGCAGATACTATTATTCTGCCGGAGCAAGTTAAATAATTATAATGGAGGAAAGAAAGAAATGACAAATTTAGAAAAGTATACAAATGTGTTTGTGGAGACATTTTGAGTAACGGCAGAAGAGGCACAAGGATTAAAGTACCAAGACATTGAGGCGTGGGATTCTGTAGGGCATATGGGATTAATCTCAGCATTGGAAGATGCCTTTGATATTATGATGGATACAGATGATATTATCGACTTTAATTCTTTTGAAAAGGGCAAAGAGATTCTTGCGAAAAAAGAGTATGGAGTAAATTTTTAATGAATAAAATCTGGAATTTGACACAGCACCAGGACAAACTTGCACTTTTGGACGAATATGGAAAATCCATGACCTATGCCCAGCTTTGTTCAGAAGCATCCATGTTGGCAGAAAAGATTGGACACCGCTGTTTGGTATTTTTCACTTTGCAGAAATGAGATAGGATCTGTTATAGGCTACACAAGTTTTCTCAACCATGGGATTGTACCGGTAATGGTTAATAGCTATTTAGAAGAGAATCTTTTGGAGCAACTTCTAAAGACCTATTCCCCGGAGTACCTGTGGCTTCCAAAGGAACAAAGTGAGCTATTTCCGGGAATGACTGTAGAATATGAAGCATATCAATATGTTTTACTAAAAACACAGTATAGCCATAAATTTCCTCTTAATGAGGAATTAGGACTTTGATTACTACTTCAGGTTCTACAGGTTCCCCCAAACTCGTGAGGCAATCCTATACCAATGTGTTGGATAATGCAAAAATCTATAGCAAATTATTTAAAGCTGGATGATTCCGAGAGGCCTATTACGACTTTGCCCATGAACTATGTATATGGACTATCTATTATTAACTCTCATTTTTAGTAGGTGCAACTTTACTACTGACAGATAAGAGTTTTATGCAGAAGGAGTTCTGGACATTTTTTAAAAATGCAAAGGCAAGTTCCTTTGGAGGTGTTCCTTATACCTACGAAATGCTGGATAAGTTGCGTTTTTACAGAATGGATCTTCCTCTCTACGAACTATGACGCAGGCCGGAGGAAAAATCACCCTCGAATTACATGAGAAGTTTGCTTCTTATGCGGAAGAGCAAGGATTTATTGTAATGTATGGAGCAGCAGAGGCCACAAGTAGAATGGGATATCTTCCTCCGGAAAAAGCATTGGAGAAAAAAGGCTCCATGGGTATTGCAATTCCCGGCGGTAAATTTATGTTGCTTGGTGCAGAGGGGAATGAGGTTTTAGACCCTTTTACTACCGGTGAACTGGTTTATGAAGGAATAATGTAACATTGGGCTATGCGGAATGTGGTGAAGATTTGATAAAAGGCGATGAGCGTCATGGTCGATTGGAGACAGGAGATATGGCACAATTTGACTCTGATGGATATTACTACATTGTGGGTCGCAAAAAGATTTCTAAAAATTTATGGAAATGAGTGAACTTAGATGAGATTGATCGTCTTATTAAGGCTGCTTTTGAGATTGAAGTGGCAAGTGGAGGTGTCGATGACCATCTATATCTATTTGTTACTGAAGAGAAATATGCAGAGCCTGTACGAAACTTCATTATTGAAAAGACAAAATTAAATCCAGCAGCCTTTAAATCCATAGTTATAGACGAAATTCCAAAGAATGAGTCAGGAAAAACTTTGTATAAGGAACTAGAAAAGTATTATGCAAAAATAATCGTCACTTATTGTTTTGCTTTTCCTTTGCCGGGGAACAGCTGATTTTTATAATCCTTTAGAAAAGGAATGTGGTAGTGGCATTCAGTTTATAAAGCTGGAGTACCCCGGCCATGGCTTGCGAAGAAAAGAATCATTGTGTGATAGTTTTGAAAAGCTGACTTCGGATTTACTGCCTTTGATTTTAAATACATTGAAATCATACGAGTATCCGGATTATTCACTGATGGGTTATAGTATGGGAAGTATAGCTCATTTTGATGTTTTGCGAAATTTAATTGAGTGCAATGAAATTCTAAAGCCTAAGCATATATTTTGGCAGCCCATCAACCGAGTCCAATAAGAACTTTAAAAGGAGATTCCCGAAAAATGAGCTGGATACATGGGTGAAAAAAGGACAATTGAATTTGGTGGAGTAGACGAGAAACTGTTGGATAACAAAATTTTTGGCGAGTTTATCTTCCTGTTTTTTAAAAATGATTATAAAATGATAGCCAACTATAATTTTTATGCCTCCAATTTTTACGCAGATTCCAGCAAACTATTTTCTATTCAGAAACAGATACTCCATTTATGGAAATGAAAGAATGGGAAAATTTTTCAAAGGAGAGTGTGAATACATAGCGTTTTTCCTGTTCCCATTTTTATTCATGAATATTATTCGGAGATGGCAAAAATAATTATAAATAATACCGTTGGAGATATTGGAGTTTAAAGATGAAATTTGAAGGTATCATTGAGGGGAAATATGTTACCCTGAGATCAGTGGAAGTAAGAGATGCTCAAAAGCACTCTTAATATGAGACTAGATCCCAAAAACAGCAGTATGTTCTTTCATAAAGTGGAGAATAACGTTGAAAAACAGGAAGCCTGGATAAAAAAGCAACAAGAAAAAGAGGGAGACTGGTTTTTTATTGCAGAGGATAAAAAAGGAAATCCGGTAGGTACTGTTGGAATGATTGATGTTGTAGGTGATAGTGGATTTTTCTAGTCGACTTATTGGGGTGGGAAATGCCTTCCAGAGTTTCGAAATTCAAATGTTGATTTTAGATTGGGGATTTGAGTATTTGAAACTAAAGCAAATTCGTGGTGACGTAGATGAAAATAATGATTCCGCACTGAAATTTGCAAAATATTTTGGGTGGAAATTTGAAGAACCTGTTTTGATGAAGAAAGAGGGAGAAGAGTTATGTCCCTAACAAAAGATTTATATAAAAGTGGCTAGGAAAAAGATGGCCAAAATGATTTATAGAGAGAAATAGTTGAGGGCTACTGATATGACATTTGATGAGATATTGAGCATTCCTCCTTACTCCTTAAATGCAAAGGAGAAAGGCAAATTACTGGACAGACTGATGGAGCTTACAGAGCTTCATCAGAAAAACTGTCTTGCATGATAAGAATATGCTTACGGTTATTGAGTTTGAGGAAGAAAAAGTAGAGTCTTATAAAGATCTACCTTTTTCTTCCTGTCCGTTTATTTAAAGATTTGAATTTAAAGTCTATACCTGATGAAGAAGTGGTGAAGACTATGACTTCTTCCGGAACAAGCGGGCAGGCTGTCAGTAAGATTTATCTAGATCGTAATACATCATCAAACCAACAAAAGGCCATGGTAAAGATAGTATCGGAATTCACCGGTTCCTCTCGTATGCCTATGATTCTAATTGACTGCCCCGGAGTTATTAAAAATCGTGCAATGTTTTCTGCGCGCGGTCAGGTATTCTTGGTTTTTCTATCTTTGGCTCTAAGAAAATTTATGCGTTAGATGATGATATGAAGCTGGATGTAGATGGGCTTAAAGAGTTTTTGGAAAAATACCGTGGAGAGAGAATCCTGCTTTTTGGCTTTACATTTATGATTTGGCAACATTTCTATAAAGAATTGTTAAGATTAGAGGAAGAAGGTATTCATTTTGATTTATCAAATGCCGTCCTTATTCATGGCGGTGGATGGAAGAAGCTGATTTCAGAAGCTGTAAGCCATGATGAATTTCATCATAGGCTAAAAGAGGTTTTGTGGATTATGTCATATTCATGATTACTATGGCATGGTAGAACAAAAACCGGTTGCATTTTATATGGAGTGTGAATGTGGACACCTACATGCCAGCAACTTTTCGGATATTATTATTCGAAGACCAATTGATTTTTCGGAGGCAAATATTGGGGAAGATGGCATAATTCAAGTTGTGTCGACTATTCCTGAATCCTACCCGGGTCATAGCTTGCTTTACGGAAGATGAAGGAAGAATATTGAGAATTGATGATTGCCCTTGGGACGAAAAGGAAAATATTTTAAAAATTCATGGCCGTTTAAAAAATGCTGAGATAAGGGGGTGCAGTGATACGTATGCAGACAAGTTTAAATCCTAATGTACTGAATAAAGCTACATTTTTACTTGGAACTGTAGATACTGCTATGAATATCGCAGAGATACCGGCAAAAAGTTCCTTTTGATGATGATATTGTTGAATTTCTCAATACGGTATCTAAAGAAATCATGAAAGACCCAAGATCAAAAGTATATTCAGATGTGATTACTTTTGGTTTTTGGATTAGAAAAGGCTTCCATTTTAAAATTGAAAGGAGCGTTTTTCAAAAGATGAAAATATTATCCGTATGGGAAAAAGGTGTTGCTTTTCATATAGCTCCTTCTAATGTTCCTTGTAATTTTGCTTATAGTTTGGTAGTGGTTTACTAATGGGGAATGCAAATATCGTTAGAGTACCCTCCAAGGAGTTTTCGCAAGTTGATATCTTGATTGATGCTTTTCAGAAGGCTTTAAGCGTGCAGAGGAGTATGGAACCCTATATACTTTTACTTCGTTATGGAAGAGAGAAAGAAATTAATGATTTCTTTTTCTTCCATTGCAGATGTCCGTGTTATATGGGAGGATCAAACTATAGCTGATTTAAGAAATCAGAGCCTCGCCAAGATCCGGTGAAATTACTTTTGCTGATCGATATTCTATCGCTTTTAATTGATGCAGACAAGTACTAGCAATGGAAAAATAAAAACAAAAATTGCAGAAGACTTTTTATAATGACACTTTCTGATCAAAATGCCTGTACCAGTCCTAGAATTGTTATATGGATAGGGAGAAGAAAAAGCTAAAGCTAAAGCAGTATTTTGGGAAGAAGAACATAAATTGGTAAAAAGTAAGTACTCATTTCAAGCTATTCAAGGAGTAAATAAACTAACAAGCACTTATGAAATTGCAGCAGTCCGACAGGGAATCAGAGTTGAAAATCATAGTGATAATTTAATTATTAGAGTTACTGTTCCAGCGGCAACGGAGAGTTAATGGATCACCGGGATAACAGCGGCTTTTTCTTTGAATATGATTGCACTGATATTTTAGAAATTAAAGATTTATGTAATCATAAAGCATGTCAGACAGTGGCATATATTGGAGATAAAAGATATGATGATGCCACTAATTTATGCAGGTGTTAAAGGAATTGATCGAATTGTTCCAATGGGAAGAGACGATGGATTTTGACCTAATATGGGACGGATACAACTTGCCGGAGTTGTTGACAAGAACAATAGTGAGGAATAATTATGAAAAGATCTATACTCTGGGAAACCGTAAGGTAGCAATTATTAGGGGCGGGCTTTGTCGGCTCTTCTATTGCTTATGCTTTGGCAATAAGAGATGTTGCTAGAGAAATTGTTCTTATAGATATTAATCAAGAAAAAGACAGATGGCGAAGCTAAGGACATCCGTCATGGTATTCCGGCTATGGGAACGGCGGATTTGTATGCCGGAGATTACTCGGACTGTGCAGACTGTGATTTAATCACTATTACCGCAGGAAGGGAAGAAAACCCGGAGAATCAAGACTGGATCTTACGAACGAGAATGTGAAAATAATGCGTTCTGTAATTGATTCTATCAAAAAGTATTATACACGAGGGGTTATTCTAGTTATCTCCAATCCCGTGGACATTATGACTTATAAGGCGACAGAGTGGATGGGGCTTCCTGATGGAATGGTTTTTGGATCAGGTAATATTTTGGATTCTTCTCGTTTTGTAAGGACTATAGCCGATTATGTTGGACTTAGCACAGGGGTAATCAATGGGTATGTCATTGGGGAACATGGAGATGGTCAGGTACCGGTTTGGAGCCATGTAACGGTTGGCGGTATACCTATCGCGGAATACTGCTCAGATGTAGGACTAGAATGGAATAATGCCATTAGACAAAACATAGCAGAAAAAACAAAAGTTATGGGCTCGGAGATTATTGCGGAAAAGGGACGCACCCATTATGGGATTGCCACATGTGTTTGTCAGTTGGCAGATGCCATTATTAACCAAAGACCAACCATCTCGTCAGTTAGTTCTATCCTTATGGGTGAGCATGGATGTAGAGATGTGGCATTATCAGTTCCTTCGGTTGTGGGACCCTCCGGTGTGCAACAGAGAATTCGTGAAAAATGGGCACCTGAGGAATATCGAGCTTTTTTCGATTCGGTAGAAAGCATTAGAGACATTATGGTAAAAATTGATGTCGTATAGTAAGAATTCAGAAGAAGGAGTAAAACAATGAGAATATATTTAAGACCTGTAAGTCTCCAGGATGGACCCAATATTGTAAAATGGAGAAATACACCTACGGTTTCTTCACACTGTTTGAACCAGAAGCCGATTACTTTAGAATCTAATGAGGCTTTTTTCCATGAGCATGTTGAAACCGGGCATTATCAGCAGTTTATTGTGGAAAGAATTGATGAAGACTTTGGTGTAGCCTCTTACCCTATTGCGACTGCTTACCTGAAGGATATTGACAAGACAAATAAACGATGTGAACTATGTATTTTTACTTCTGATGACCAAGAGTGGAATACAGAAAGTCAAAAGTATTGCCAGTGAAAACTGTTACTGGAGAAGGCTTTTTCAGGATTTAGGGATGCATAAAGTATATTCTTATGTGTTTTATAAATTTTTAGATGAAGCAGAATTATTAAAAGAGTGCAGGATTTACTTCAGAAGCTATTCTTAAAGAGGAAGCGATTAATACATCTGGGAAGTATGAAGATATTGTTAGATTTGCTATTGTGGAAAGAGATTGGTTGAGATCAAGTTAGTTGCTTACCAACTGTGTATTCATCTTGAGTCCCGCCCTAAGATAGTGTGAAAAGTGTGAAAAGAATGTTTAACTTTTCATACTTTTTACGATTGTCTCAACTTTGGTGGGGATATGATAGGTTATTTTTCGTTTACTCTGTAGATGGGGCATCATCCGTCCAGAGCATGTATTCCATAAGATAAATTTTCTGTTCAGCTTTACTCTTTGCCTTTCATATCCCGGTAACCAAGCAACTATAACGGTTTCCTATTCCGGACAGGCGGTTTTCACTTTTCTGGAATAGCTGTTCCTCCACATTGAAATATGTAAGTCGGCAAAAAATAAAAATTTTGCCGACTTACAGTTGACTTGTACGATTATCAATGATACTACAACGGCAAAAATAAAAATTTTGCCGACTTGAAGAACATAGAGGTAGAACAAAGAATAATATGGTACATAATCTTTCGCATCAAAAACTTCTCAGAGAAGACTTTATTACTAGCTTTTCAGAAAAGAGAAAATAAAAATAAAAGGAAAGACTCAGGAAGATATAATTTTCAGAAGTTGTTGGAGAATGGGGATATTTATCGCGTAGGTAGAAATAGCTATCACATAGCAGAGGATTCGAAGAGAAATTACTCTTATCTATATTCGGAGTTATCGTTAGACCTTGCCAAAAAGATTGAGGAACTATATCCGGAACTTGATTTTTCGCATTTTTGAACTGGTCCAATTAAATGAATTCGTAAATCATCAGATTGCCCATAAGTGATATTTGTCTCCGTGGAATCAGGACTGGGAACTTATGTTTTTGATTCCTTGAAAGAACAATATACCGGTAAGATTCTCTTGAATCCCTCCGTGGAAACATTTCATCAGTATTGGTCAAAATGATATGATTATTATAAAAATTGGTTTCTGAATCCCTGAAGGGTGAAGGAGTTGTCTGGGAAAAACAAAGCTTGAAAAAGATGCTAGTAGATCTTGTGTCAGATAAAGCTTCTTTTTATCCTGTGTCAGTAGAGGGAGTATGATAATATTTTTCATCAGGTGTTTCTAGATTTTATATTGATGAGAGTAAGTTGTTTCGATATGCAAGCAGGAGGAATGCAAAGAGCAAGGTGTTACTGCATAGATAGAACGGATTTAAGGATGGGATTGTGATATGCTGTCAAAAATAATTTTACGGAAGAGCATATTAGAGCTTGCAGACAGAAAGTAGGCGAGATCCACTTCGTTGGAACGCTGTGTGTATGCATTCGTCTCCCTGAAGCAATTATAACCGTTGGAATGCCATTTTGTATTTAAGGGTGGAACCAGCCTTATGCTGTTATTAGAGCATCCATTAAGACTGTCAACGGACATTGATATTGTGAAGTCAGGGACTAATATAGATGAATACATCGAGAAGGCATCTAAGATTTTCCCCTTTGTTTCTTTGAGGAACAAAGGAGAGTGGGTAAAACAATATTGAAAAAGACGTTTAAGTTTATCTATGAATCACCCTGTAAACCATAGGAATATTTATATTTTGCTAGATATTATATTCGAAGAACCAGGGTATTCTAGAGTTATTGAGAGACCAATAAAGAGTGGCCTGATTAAAGTAGAAGAGCCACAATTACAGGTTCTGGTTCAAGTGTTGAGTGCATACTGGGAGATAAGTTGACTGCTTTTTGCGCCACATACGATAGGCGTTCCTCTTCATGCGAAAATAAGGATATGGAGATTATCAAGCAGTTTTACGATGTATTGACATTAATTGATGTCGTAGAAGATTATTCACTGGTCAGAGACACTTACTACCGGTTGGCGCCGAATGAGATTGCATACCGTGGAATTGATATTACTCCGAAAGATGCATTAATGGACACTTTTATGACTGCGGCAAGTATTTCGTCCAGAGGAAAAATAGAAAAGGAAGATTATACTTTTTATCTGCAGGGAATCAGGGATATTCGAAACCATATTTATTATGACGATTTTTCTGCAGAGACTGCCTCAAAAGGCTCCCATTGTGATGTATTTGGCAGCATGTTTGTTGAAAAATCAGCCGTTTGTAAAGGAAATAGACTCGTCTGAATATAAAACAATGACTTTCTTGAATGAAAAATCTCAAGCCATTAAAAAGAGCAGAAGAAAATCAATCCAACCGGTTACGCATATGCAATTAAGGCAGATAGGATTTTGTTCACAGATAAGATGGAATTTCTCCCCTAACTGAATTTTTCTCAGTTTTGAATAGGCATAGTGTAGTTATTGATGCTGTTTTTTTAGTGTTTGGCAGTGTTTGGCTTCGTAACGATTACTATAAATAAATAATTAAATGAGTTTCATTTCGTGAAAATTGCTTATCCTTTTTATGATTTTTGTCGAAATTGCAGGTAGTAGTACAGAATTTCTTCAATCATCCGTACTACCTACGATTTTTACTTTGCATTTTGCAAAATTAGTTTAAAGCGATGCCATCCCTAAGAAATATGATTGGAAGACGATTGGTAGTTTCACCCCTAGGACAATGGACTCGCTTATTGAAGGAGAAGCATTATGGGATGGGATCAGGACAGTCAAGTCATGGATGGCTTGGCAGAACATAGAGCGTATAATACAGCTGAAAAGCATTCACAGAAGCTTGTGCGGAAACATACACAAAAATATAGTGATAAAACCATAGGAGCAAGAAAGAACGGGGGACATCCATTATCCATTTTTCTCGCTCCTTTATGCTGTCTATTCCTCTGGCTCTGACCCTTCCGCTCTTTTTTCCCTAACGGCGCAAGCAGAGGGAAAATGGGTGCAGGCTGAGGGACAGTGGCAGTATCAGGTGGAAGGACAAAAACCAGAAAGGTTGGAAGGAGATCTCCGGTAGCTGGTATTATTTTGATCCGCTTACCGGGAAAATGCAGGACGGATGGATTCTGGCAGACGGAAAATGGTATTTTTTGAAGACGGATACCGCGAACTGGGGAAAGATGGCTCAGGGCTGGACCTGGGTGGACGGTTAGTTAGTTTTTCTAAAAAGATAATGGAAACCATGGCTACTGAGGAGAAGACTCCGGATGGATACAGCATTTCCGCAAACGGCCAGTGGGTTCAAGATGGAAAGCCTGTGCATGAAGAAGGAAAGGGCGTTTCTTCCCGGCGCCCTGCGCAGGTGGAAAAGGAAGCTAAGGCGGGATCCGTGGATGGCCAGCAGGTAAATGCAAATGGAGAAGGACAAAATATTGTGATTAAGGGATTGCCGGCTCAGTGGAAGTGGTGGATCCGGTGGTGGAAGCGGCTTTAGTGGCGGTTCAGGTTCCGGTGGCGGCGGTGGTTTTAGAGGAAGTTCCAGTTCCGGCGGTGGCTCAAAGCTCTGGAGTCTTCAGTTCCGGTAGCGGTTCGAGTTTCGCCAGTGCTTCCGATTCTGCTTCAAGTTCTGTTGGCGGAGGCTTCCATTTTGGTGCCGGCAACAGCTCGGTTCGGTAGAGACCGGCTCAAGGCAAAGCGACCTTTTCGGTGATAGCCAATCTGATTCTGTAAGTAATACCGAAGACAATACAGGATTTACCATGGAAGCAACGGATGAAGAAAATACATTTTCCGAAGAAGAGTTGGCAAGAAGGGCAGAAAAGCAGAGAAAGCAGGCGGAAAAAGAGCTTGCCAAGCGAAAGAAGCTTTTAGAAAAAATTGAAAATGGACAAAACAACAATACAGTAGAATATGAAACAGAGGAGGGAGAAAAGCGCACCGTACTTTTTGTAAAAGGGGTTAAAGCTCCAAAATTGGGAGAAAATGGTGATTTTCGTAAGACGGAGGATCATGGCTACATTGATTACAAAGCTCCCTTTGAGGAGGGACAGGGCTATTTTGATGTAAACAAAGCTCCTTTGGAACGAATAAAGAGATTGATCGAAATCTTTGCTTTGCGGCAGCAGCAGCAACACCCTGCATTGGTATTTGCAGCAGAATAAAAAAGAAATCGAGGACTATATCAAAGATAACGGGGATGTTATCAGAACGGTAGGCGCTAATACATATAGCTTAAAGGACATGCTGAATCAGGAAGTGGAGCAACAGGGAAGTCTGATTTATCAGTATTTTAAGGAAATGTATGGCAATAATGAGACGGGCTATTATACGGTTCCGCTTATGGATCTTTTCCTAAATGGCTATACTCCTAAGGAAGACCGAAAAACCAATATAGAAGATAAGAATTTACAGCCGGATGCAAGGGGCGGATTTTTATATGGAATTATAGGAACTAAGCCGCAAACCGGTATGCAGTCTGTAAAAATTTGAGTGACTTAGGGAACAGTCTGCAGCATTACCTGTCAAATAACTTCGTTGTTTGCTTATCTTATACAACTTTCAGCTATAATCATGTGGTTACCCTCTGGGGGGCGGAATATGATGAGCGGTCTTCTCCGTGCTGTGTATGTAACGGACTCCGACGACCAGGATGAAACCGGAGTGGAAACGGATGTGGCCATGAAGCGCTATGTCGTAAAGGGCAATGGAAACCTCAGCTATCTCAGTAATGCCATTAGCGAAGAGGCGAACGGTGCGAAAATAAATAGTTTGCAGTATCTGCGTTTTGGTGGTGAAGCTGACTTGGAAGAGTAAGAAGGAATATAAGGAGCAATCTCCTGCAGGCTTTGCGAGGAATATTGCTTTGAACCAGAAGAGGAGGATTAGCCCTCCTCTTTTCTGTAAAAATCTTGATCCGATAATTCACGCCATGTTAAATACATTTCTTTGTAATTCTTTTTTATGAAATTTTGAATAAGGCGTATGTCTCTCTGGGAGAGGATACCGCTATGTGCTACTGTGGTATCTCCATTTTCTTTAACAAAAAATTTTGCAGATCCTGCTTCTGTAAGTCGCTTATCACTGGCATGAACATGCATCGCTTCGATGACGCAAGATGCTGTGTAATAGAGATAATAACCATGAATTTTGTAATTATAATACTTCGGCATAGTTCTTCTCCAAAAATTCTTTGTTTTTGTGATAATAATCCAAAACGATTTGACATTCAATTTCATCCATATTCGTTTCAATAATATTATCATGGAAAAATTACAGCAACATGGTGAAAGGACTCTAAGTGGACAACGAAGACCTTGTCTTCTTTTTTTGTGAAGGCATAGCCATTGATAATCATATCGGCTTCATCTGCAATTTTCTTTTTATCCTGTAGCTTCACGAATCTTCACCTCCTTAATATGAGATAGAAAGGAATCGACATCATAAGAAAAGGTCTTCCAGAATAGGGACTAAATCAATATATTCTTCCATTTCTGCTAAGTCCCTATATTTCGCAATTACAACCAAATAGCCGGCATCCCATTCTAGGACTTTCTGATATTTTTCTAATCGAGGAGAGGTCATAAAGCGTATAATATCGTTCTGAAATTGGAAAATGCTATAGTTACCGGAATTGCTTAGAAATGCTAAATTTTTCGTTCTTCCATTCTTTTCTCCTTGTGCTTTCTACTGTTTACATATTTTTATCACAAAAATATAGAGAGTAATAGCCTGATCAAAAAGAAGCTTTAACAAGAAGCTTTAGCAAAGTTAAGAACCAGAAGAGGAGGGGATTAGCCCTCCTCTTTTCCGTAAAAATCATTTATTTTTTTGTAAAGACTGCAAATATTCAATGGCTTCATGCACATTGGAAAAAAAGTGAGGCATTATTCGACCTCCTCGATTTCAATATTAGGGGTGGCACCATATTTTTCCAACCAGATACGCCTTACGAATATTGTCACTGGTCCTAGTGGAGAATTCACTGATACTATAAAGTTCGGAAGAACCGTCACTATTCTGTTTATCTGCAAAATAAATCTGATCTTTTCGCAGGTATTCCAGGTTTAAAAGCTCTGTGTTATGAGTGGTAAAAATGAGTTGGGCTCCATTTTTGTTACTGTCTTTACTCTGAAATTTTGCGACAACGAAGTTGACCAGCTGAGGATGGAGTTCCTTTTCCAATTCGTCTACCAGTAAAATACCACCTGTTCGTAATGCTGATTCAATGGCAGGTGCAAGAGCCATAAGCTTTCTGGTACCGTCAGATTCATCAGAAAGATCCAGGTAAAAATTATCTTTTTTTCCGTCTTTCTTAACGCCTTGGTGGCTTGCTTGAGCAGATACTTCCTGTAGCTGCAGTAAAATGGTGCCATCCGCGGAGGTCTCAGAGAGTGCACGTATAAATTGTGATAATTCAGTTTTGAAGTCCTCAGAATATCTGTTGGAAGAGGTCCATCTGAGCGAACTTCCTTATTGTTGATTTCGAATTGAACATCCAAAATGCCTAAGTCTGCGGCCTTGGCATAATCAGAAATGGCTTTTAGCATCAGTTTATCTTCTGCATACTCTAAGATTTGACCGGGAATATCGGAATAGTCACGAGAAAAATATACTTCATTTCGAAACCACTGCATGGCTGAAACGCACGCTGCGTCATTCATAGTACATGCTACTGAGAAAAAAACAGTTGATTTTTCCGCAACCATTTTCCCGATTAAAGTTCTTTTTGGATTTATCTTCTGTGAAAGAAAAGTTTTGCTCTTTTCTATCAAAAATGAGGGCTTTTTGTCCTTTGGGAGCATGGTAAAAGATATTCTGAAAAAGATTTTTCTCTTGTTGCTGAAAAACCATACCAGTAACGAACGCCGTTAGAACTGTAAAACAAATTCAAATTCTGTAGGGTCATTTTTGAATAATCATTTAAGGAAAATGGGCGAACCGGAATGGCGGCACGATCATGCTGAGTTCTCTGTGCATTTCGGATAAATTGTACGGCAAGCCAGAAAGCTCGAATGACGTTACTTTTTACCTCCATTTTTCCCGTATATTGCACAGGATGGGAGTAACTTTACTTTAGAGGATAAAGGGATAAGCGACTTTTTCAAAGAATTATACCGCTTGCTTCCATAGATAATACGGTTTTCGTCTCGAAAAGAACGGTAATTTTTTAAAACGAAATTCAATGAGCATATTGACCACCTCCATAGATCATCTTTGGTGATAATAGCATCATGAAATACTAAATACAAGAAAAATATCAAAAATTTGATTTTTAATATCCAATTTCTGTTTTCTACTATTTTTGTAATCCGGTTTTTCTGAAAAGATAAGATTTCTTCAGAGGAAATACCTTTACAAAAGGAAAGGATTCTCCTATACTCTAACGATAGCTTTTTATCATTCTGTATAGGCTGTGAAGGTGCCTATAGGATGAGAAAAGCACTAAGGTGAATAAAACGTATAGTATCATCAGAAAAGTTTGAGTTTAAACTAAGAAATAAAGGAGACTTACTATAAATGAAGAATTGGAAAAATGAAGCGGAGGCCAGGGAAGAGATTAAGGCATTGGTGGCGGAGTATTACCATAGCTTTAAGGAGCAGAAGAAGCCCTTTGAGCCGGGGGACAGAGTGAGCTAGGCATCCCGTGTATTTGATGAGAAGGAAATGCTGTCTTTAACGGATGCCACTTTGGACTTTTGGCTCACCACCGGACGTTTTGCGGATGAGTTTGAGAAGAAATTTGCGGAGTGGATCGGGGTGAAGCATGCCTATTTGGTAAATTCCGGATCCTCTGCCAATTTACTGGCTTTTATGACCTTGACGGCACCGGAGCTGGGAGATCGACAGATTAAGCGGGGAGATGAAATCATTACCGTAGCCTGCGGCTTCCCCACCACGGTGACGCCTGCTTTGCAGTATGGGGCTGTACCTGTTTTTGTGGATGTGACCGTGCCCCAGTACAACATTGATGTTCGCCGTTTGGAGGAGGCTTTGTCCGAGAAAACCAAGGCAGTGATGATTGCCCATACCTTGGGAAATCCCTTTGATTTATCGGCGGTAAAGGCATTTTGCGACAAGCATTCCCTTTGGCTTGTAGAGGACAACTGCGATGCTTTAGGCAGTCGTTACACCATTAACGGAGAAACAAAGTTCACCGGAACCTGGGGAGATATCGAACCAGCTCCTTCTATCCCCTCATCACATGACCATGGGAGAGGGTGGAGCAGTATATACCAACAATGCCCAGCTGTCCAAGTTGATTTTGTCCTTTAGAGATTGGGGAAGGGACTGCATTTGCCCCTCCGGACAGGATAACTTCTGTAAGCACCGCTTCCTTGGACAATACGGAGAGCTTCCCAAGGGCTATGACCATAAATACACCTACAGCCACTTCGGTTATAATCTGAAGGTTACGGATATGCAGGCTGCGGTTGGTGTGGAGCAGCTGAAGAAATTCTCAAGCTTTTATTGAAAGGCGTAGCGAAAACTGGGCCTTTTACAGGGAACAGTTAAGCTCTCTTTCCGAGGACTTGATTCTTCCGGAGCCGGCGGAAAATGCGGATCCTTCCTGGTTTGGTTTTCTTGATTTCCGTGAAGAAGGATTCTCCGGTAAAGAGAAATGCTTTGACCGCCTATTTGGAGGAAAGAAATATCCAGACTCGATTGCTGTTTTCCGGAAACCTGATTAAGCACCCCTGCTTTAACCAGATTCGAAACACCGATGCCTATCGGGTGGTAGGCGACCTTACGGAAACCGACTATATTATGGAGCATACCTTCTGGATTGGCGTTTACCCAGGAATGACCAAGGAAATGCTAAGCTATATGGAAGAGCAGATTTCCGCAGGGGTAAAAGCGCTAAAGGAGCAGTAAAACAAGAGAAGAACATTATGCAGTATAGGTCTAAAACAGGGGCACGCTCCCGCTAGCCTCTGACTGAGCAGTAGACTATGTTGGTCTACTGCTCACTTTGTTTTGCAAAAGCACATTCCTTCGGAAGTTGGTCTACACACAGGAGGTACTTTTTCTGAAGAAAAAGTGCCTCCTTAGGGGGTCTAAGCTTTTACAAGACAAAAGCCAAGAACCCGTGGGCTCAGACTATCCCTTTTTAAACCCATACTGCATTATTCTATCTAACTCTTGTTTTACTGCTCCTTTATTTTTTTTCCAATTCCGACCGATATTCTATAGGAATAATGATTCAGTAGAAGCAATTAACCCATAGGAATTATGATTCAATAGAGACAACAATCTAATGGAAAAATGCTCTATAGAAAAATGCTTTGAATAGAAACAATAATCCAAGGACTAGGGAAAGAATATATCATGAAGAGGAATCCATATCAAAGACAGGGAAGGAAGAATATAGAATCTTAACAGAGAAAATGCAGCAGGCTCATAAATCCTATACCATCAGCAAGGCATGCTCTATTTTTGATGAAAAAAATCTGGGATTTTTAGGGAAAACTTGGGGAGAGAACAGAGAAAGCCTCCTTCCTACACCGGCATTGCGTGGCTTGTTCTGTCTGTTTCTTTTATTTTTATGTTTGCTTTGCAGCATTTTTGGTTCATGCGGAGGAAAAAAAGAGCAGGGCGTTTGGGTTTATGAAAATAAAGAGTGGAGCTATCATACCAAGGCCGGCACTCCCTATAACAAGATGGGTGAAGGACAAGGAAGACTGGTACTATATCAGCCCCCAAAGAGAGAAGCTGGTAACAGGCTGGCTATTAGAGGGGGAGCAGTGGTACTTTCTGAACAACAGAGAGAAGAATCTTGGGAAAATGATGAAAGGCTGGGCCGTAATTAACGGCTACGCCTATTATTTTTCGGAAAATGGCAGTATGGCAGTAAACACCAAGGTGGACGGCCAGTATCCTGTTAATGATCAGGGGCAGTTCCTTGGAGCAAAATAGCTAGCCTACTTATTTTTTTCCAAAAGTACTTATAGAACAAAGCCCAGTATTGTATTGGATGAGCTATTGGCTAAGGCAGAGGCGGAACTGAAAGAAAACAGTATTCCCAAAATCACTGCTCTTCCTAATGGAACCTTCCAGGCGCACTACGGAAATACCATGATGGGAATCTATGTCCCCGGCCCGGCAAACCCCTGGCAGGAAAAAGGTGGAAGTGGATATGGAGCAGTACGATTTAAAAGAAGAAGACCCCATTGAAGTCCCGGATGAAGAACAGCCGGAGGATGAAAGGCGAAAAATGACAACGAAGAAGAGAAGTAGATGAAGAAGCGGATGTGGCGAAATAAGGAAGTTGTTTGAATAGGGAATCTATAAAAATAAAAATGAATAAAGTTGTATACTATAGGTCTGAAAATCGGGGTAGCCTGAGCCCTGCCCCTGATTTCAGGCCTATAGTATGTTGAAAAATTATTTTTCACAGGCTCTCTATTTCCATGATAATTCAAGTTGACGATTATTCTTAACACAATCCTTTAAATATAGATTAATTAAGGTCTGATATGGAATCCCTGTGTTTTCTGCTTTGTTCTTAAAAAGAGAATTACTTTTTTCGTCAAGGTTAATGGTTATCTGCTTTTTCAGAGCCTTAGCATACGGATTTTTTTATAGCTTTTGCTAAAATCAAATTCTTTTTTCTAAAAATCATCTCTATCATTCATCCCCTTACACTCCTTTCATAGCCTGCTTTTCTCAGCTGCAGTTGCCTTTCTTTATGAGATAATACGGATTAATTTGGTTTTATCCGATTTTTGGTTTCATCCCATTCGAATTCCATAGGGCACCACCTTTCTATAGGTATAATATAATTATATAATAATTATACTACAAGCAGAAATTCAGTTTAAGTATAGAAATGGAGGATGAAGGCGAAAATGACAATGAAGAAGAAGTAGACGAAGAGGTGTTTGTTGCGAAATAAGACTTCTATTTTTTTCAAAGGAGGTTGAAGAAAAAGAAAAGCTGAGTTTAGCTGCCTTTTTAAGCGGAATTAGGGGAAAAAAAGAGGTTTGAGTCTAGCGGAATTTCTAGCTCGGATATTTTTACGAGTAAGGATATAAAAAGCCAAGCAGATTGAATAGCTTTTCGACAATATAGGTCTGAAAGAAGGGGTAGTCTGAGCCTGTCGGTACTTGCGAAAAACAAAGGAACTGCTCTTTTTCGCTTAGTATCCGCTACGTGGCGAGGCTAGCGGGAGCGTGCCCCTGATTTCAGGCCTATATTGTCGAAAACCATTTGGCTTTTTACATTCTCTTTTTGGGGCTAGCGGGAACGTGCCTTGGCACTAATCCCCCTTAAAGAGGAACGGCTCTATTTCTTACTTTCTCTTCAGCCTCCTTTTTCTTTTCCTTTTTCCGTTTTTATGATAAAATTTCCAAAAGATTGTTGTTATTTTATGGGAGGTCTTCATGGAAGAACAAAAGAGCATATAGAGTGGAAGAACAGGATCAGGATAGTTTTGGAGAGGTAATCATTGCAGATGAAGTCATTTCCATCATTGCCGGCATTGCGGCAACTGAGGTGGATGGCGTGGATTCTATGGATGGCGGCTGGTCCGGTGCTTTGGTTTCCCGTATGGAATTAAGGATCTGGCTCGTGGCGTTAAGGTGGAGATTTCCGGTGAGGAAGTGGCTGTGGATTTGCGTTTAAACATTTGCTATGGCTATGCGATTCCCGAGGTTTCCAAGGCTGTACAGGAGAGAGTAGTTTCCAGCATTAACAGTATGACCGGTTTAACGGTTAGAGAGGTCAATGTTAAGATTTTCGGAGTGGTGAATAAAGAGAATGAATAAAGAGAAGAAAGAGACCATAAATTTAAACTCTTGTTTTCCACCTTATTTTACCCGGAGGAGGGAAAGCAGGAGCAGCTGAGCCATTATTCCTATAGCAAGGAAGAGGATGAGGATTTTTGATTCCGGAGAAGGAAGAAGCGCATCTTTCCGAAGAGGAAGAAGCTTATTTGTCTCAGGAAGTCATGAAGATTTTGAACTGCTTCCTCATTTGGACGAGCGGATCAACGCGGTAACAGAGGGTTGGACCACTAACCGTATGTCCAAGACGGACTTAACCGTTCTTCGTTTGGCTTTGTATGAGCTGGAGTATCAGGAAGAGACCCCGGATAAGGTGGTTTTCAACGAGGCGGTAGAGATTGCGAAGAAGTACGGGGGAGCGGATTCCGGCTCCTTTGTCAATGGCGTCCTGGCTCGTATCACCGGAAAGCAGGCTGATGGAGAAGAGAAGGGCAAGTCTTCTAAGGGTAAATCCGGAAAGGCGGAGAAGAAATCCTTCCATATCGTAAAATCAAAAGCTAAAGAGGAAAAAGCGCCAAAGAGAGGATAGAATTCATCCCAAATCACAATATCACCGAGGCGATTGCTTTATTCTCTGAGGAAAGTGTTCCCCGAACAGGGGGGCCGCTCTTTAGAACTTCTGAAGCCCATGCCTTGCATAGAGGCTGGATACTTGGTTCTTTAGAATTTTTAAAGCTTATGTCTTGCATAAAGACTGCTCCCGGCGGATGCCTTGAAATGTGACAGGGATATCAACAGTAGCCTATGGCAAAGAAAGAATATACGGTTAGTCAGGTAAATCGCTACCTGGCACGAATGATCGCAGGAAGACTTCTTCCTTTCCCACATTACCGTCAGTGGGGAAATTTCCAATTTGAAAAATGCATCCTTCGGGACATATTTACTTCACCAGCAAAGGACCAGGCTTCGCAGCTTTCCGGCATTATGTTTGCGGGAAAGAGGGCGGGCTTGCTTTTTCCGTTGGAAAATGGAATGAAGGTGCTGTGTTCCCGGCCGTATCGGTGTTTATGAGGTAGGGGCAGCTACCAGATTTATGCGGATTCCTTCCAAAGGGCGGGACAGGAGACCTCTATCTTCGCTTTGAGGCCTTGAAGAAGGAATTGCAGGGAAATGGGGCTTTTGATGCTATGTATAAAAAGCCGATTCCCAAGTATGCCAGAAAAATCGGTATTGTTACTGCAAGCTCCGGAGCTGCGGTTCGAGACATTATCCAAATCGCAAAGCGGAGAAATCCCTTTGTGGAGCTTTTCCTCTATCCGGCCTTAGTACAGGGTGAAGGGCGGTAGCTTCCATCTGTGGGGTGATTGCCCGTTTGGATCAGATGGGATTGGATGTACTGATTGTAGGTCGAGGCGGCGGTTCCATAGAGGACCTTTGGGCCTTTAATGAAGAGGCGGTGGCTAAGGCTATTTTCAATGCAGACACCCCCATCATTTCCGCGGTAGGGCATGAAACGGATACTACCATTGCGGACTTTGTTTCGGATTTGCGGGCGCCAACTCCTTCTGCGGCGGCGGAGCTTGCGGTTTTCGACTATATGCAGTTTGTGGATGATTTGGCAAGCTATACCTATACTTTTCATCAGAGGATGGAACGGATTATTCAGAAAATGCGGCAAAGGGTTAAGGAGGAGGAGCTTCGTTTTTCCGTCCTTCACCCCAGGAATATTTTACAGGGAAAACAGCATAGAATTTTGGACTTGGAAAGTCGTTTTCAAAGGCAGATGGAGCTATGCATTCAGGAAAAATAAATCGGCTCTTCTTCCCTACCGGGTATTCCCTCAGTGGATGGAGCGTAAGCTTACAAATGCCAAGGACAGGATGGGAGAGTATCAGGTCTTTTCCCCACAAGATGAAGGAAAAGATTCTGCTTACGAAAAAAATAAAGAGGAGCGGTATCGACATTTTCCAAGGCTCATGGAAGGAAGCTGGAAAAGAAGAAGCATCAGTTGGCCATTCTTTCGGAGCAATTTGATGCCCTTTCCCCCTGCGTCTGCTGTCCAAGGGATTTTCCTATGTGCAAAGGGAAGACGGCAAGCGGATGAGCAGTGTGGAGCAGGTGGAAATGGAGAGATTTTACAGATTCATTTCACGGACGGCACTGCTAAAGGCCAAGGTTTTGGAAAAAGCAAAAGGAAGAACGGCTTGGGTCGGAGAAGTCGAAGGAATAGAGGATTGGACTGAAAAAGTCGAAGGAATAGCAGCTTGGACTGAAAAAGTCGGAGGAATAGAGGCTTGGACTGAAAAAAGTCAAAGGAATAGAGGATTGAGCCGGAAAAGTCGAAGCAACAGCGGATATGTATAGAAAAAAAGCTACAAAATAGAGCTTAAGTATAAAAAGTCGAATAGCAGCTTGGGATAAAATGGGAAATCGCCCGGAGAAAGGAGCCTGTATGGGAAAAGTGGAGAAGAAGCCGGAAGAGCTTATGGAGCAGGAAGGAAAGAAGGACTAAACGAGATTTTTGAAAGCTTGGACGGACTGTTGGAGAAGATGGAGGAGAGGATAGCTTGGAAAAAAGCTTTGCTATCTACCAGAAGGCGGTTTCTTTGCTGAAGGAAGCCAATGAGAGTATTGACCAGATTGAAAAGCAGGTGAAGCTTTTAGATAGTGAGCAAAAGGGTGGCTTGGATGCTTAAGGAGAATCAGGCGTTCGAAAATGCAGAGAGAAACTCTCCAAGAGATGGCATAGAATCTGAAAAGGCCGGTTTACGGGGAATAAAATCCATTGAGAATGGTGCTAATGCTGCTGTAAATCCGCATTCCGTGGAAGCGGGCATTTCAAAAGAGAAGACAGGAAGTGGAGGCCATTTTGGCCGCATTTTTGCCGGAGGAAAAAGGGTCCTGCGAAGACCGGAATAGAAGCCATGAACTACAGTCTTATGGTGGGAGGAAAACGGATTCGTCCCATCCCTGCTTCGAGAGGCTTTTTGCTTTTCGCCGGGGAAGAAAGACGGAAGCTTTTTCTGCATTTGGTAGAGGCTTTTATGCTGGCCATGGAGATGATTCATAGCTTTTCTCTTTGCCATGATGACCTGCCTGCCATGGATAATGACAAGTATCGTAGAGGAAAGGAAGCTACCTGGTACCGTTTTACGGAGGCCCAGGAATACTGGCAGGAGATTCTTTAAGTCTTTCATGCCTTTCAATGGGTTTTTGGAAGTTTTTGGAGAGGGAAGGGAAAAAAAGGGAATCCCACGGAACTTCTATTCCCTACCATGCAAGGCCTTAAGATTTTTGGCGAAGTCTGCCGGAATAGAGGGCATGATTGGGGACAGGTGCTGGACATTGAAAAGACAGGACAGCCCCTAACAGAGGAAGAGCTTTTTCTTTATTTATCGAAAGAAAACTGCAGCTCTCCTTTCTGCTTCTTTAGAAATCGGCGCTTTTGCTGGGGGAGCTAGTCCGGAGGAACAGGAGAAGCTTGCCTCCTTTGGAGAGAAAATCGGTCTGGCCTTCCAGATTAGGGGATGATATTTTGGATGAGATTTCAGTTTTTCCGAATTGGGAAGCCTATCCACTCTGATGCGGAACAGGAGAAAACCACGGCTCTTAGTTTTTATGGCATGAAAAAGGCGGAGGCCATGGTGGAGCAGTATACGAAAGAGGTGAAGCCTGTTACAGAGCTTGGATAAGAGCAAAGTGGATGCGGAAGCCTTGGAGTTTCTGCTTTCCTTTAGCAAATATCTTTGTTCAAGAAGGAGTTAGAAGGAAGGCAGTTTTGCTTTTACTAGGATCTTTTCGAAAAGGAAATCTGTTTTTCCTAATAAGGAGCGATGGAGAAAGTCTGTTGGAAGAGGCGATAGTTTCTCTTTGTTGAAAGAATTAGGAGATTTTTCATGATATTAGAGTCAATTCATGGGGCGGAGGATGTAAAGAGGCTGTCCCTTTCCGAACAGAAGGCCTTGGCCAAGGAGCTGAGACGCTTTATTTTGGAAAAAACCTCCATGCATGGTGGGCATTTGGCCTCCAATCTGGGGGTGGTGGAGCTGACCATTGCTCTTTTTCATAGCCTGAATCTGCCCCAGGATAAGCTGGTGTGGGATGTAGGTCATCAGTGTTATACCCATAAGATTCTTTCCGGAAGAAAGGATGACTTCGACGGGCTTCGACAGCTGGGGGAATCAGCGGTTTTCCCAAGCGGGAGGAAAGTCCTATGACTGCTTTAATACCGGCCACAGCTCCACCTCCATTTCCGCAGCTTTGGGCATAGCCCAGGCCAGGGATATTCAGGGAGGAAAGGAAACGGTGGTGGCGGTGATTGGTGACGGAGCCCTTACCGGAGGCATGGCCTATGAGGCTTTAAACAATGCTTCGAAAATGAAGAAGAACTTCATTATCATTTTAAATGATAACGAAATGTCCATTGCCAAGAATGTGGGGGGGATTTCCACCTATCTAAACGGCATTCGCTCCCATGAGAATTACACCCATTTTAAAGAGAATTTTGCGGCAGGGCTTTCCAGGGTTCCCATCCTTGGACCAAGTCTTGTGGATCGTTTGAAAAATACCAAAAACTCCATTAAACAGCTTTTTGTTCGGGGTATGTTTTTTGAAAATATGGGCATTACCTATCTGGGGCCTGTGGATGGACACGATATTAAGGCATTGGAGACGGTGTTACAGGAAGCGAAAAGGGTGGATCATGCGGTTTTAATCCATGTGGTCACCAAAAAGGGAAGGGCTATGTGCCGGCGGAGAAATCTCAAGCCATTACCATGGGGTAAGTCCTTTCATTTGTCTACCGGAAAGGACAAGGCAGAAAGTACCGACATCAGCTATACCAAGGTCTTTTCTCAGACCATGGTGGAAGAGGGGCGGAAGAATCGGAATATTGTAGCCATTACCGCGGCTATGCCGGACGGCACCGGATTGGATGCCTTTGAAAAGGCCTTCCCCAGACGCTTCTTTGATGTGGGGATTGCAGAGGCCCATGGGGTAACCTCTGCGGCAGGGATGGCCAGCATGGGCTTAAAGCCGGTGATGGCGGTGTATTCCAGCTTTTGCAAAGAGGCTTTGACCAGCTGGTACATGATGTATGCCTACAGAAGCTGCCGGTAGTCTTTGCCGTTGACCGGGCAGGACTGGTTGGGGCGGACGGAGAAACCCACCAGGGGAATTTTGACCTGTCTTACCTTCGCCTGATGCCCAACATGACGGTGATGGCACCGAAAAATGCTCGGGAGCTGCAGGAAATGCTTCGTTTTGCCCTAGCCTTTTCCGGTCCGATTTGCCTTCGCTATCCAAGAGGCGTGGCTTATCAGGGATTTTCAGAGCAGCAGGAGGAAATCCTTTTGGGGAAGGCGGAGCTTTTGAAAAAAAGGAGAGGGCATTGCCCTTTTGGCCCTTTTGGTTCCATGGTGTCCACTGGAGCCCATATTGCGGAAAAGATGGAGAAGAAGGGCTATCACTTAACTCTTGTGAATGCTCGTTTTGCCAAGCCCATTGATACGGAAATTTTGGACAGGCTTGTGGAAGAGGGACATCACACTATCATTAGCTTAGAGGAAAAATGTGCGAAACGGCGGCTTCGGTGAAGCTGTCCTGGAATATATGAATGCCCGCCATCCGGAGATAAGGGTGGAAATTGTGGCTCTTCCGGATGCCTATGTGGAGCATGGAAGCGTTTCCGCCCTTCGGGAGATTTTAGGCATTGACTCCGACAGCATTATCCGGAAAAATGCAGGAAAAGGGATATTCAAGGAATAAAGGGAAATGTATGGGCGCAGTAAAAATTAACTTGGAATCTAAGAAAGGATAAAGCATGGCTGGAAAGAAGGAACGGCTGGATGTTCTTTTGGTGGGAAAAGAGGGCTTATGGAAAAGCCGGGAAAAGGCTAAGCGGGCCATTATGGCAGGGCTGGTCTTTGTAAATGGGGAAAAAGGAAGATAAGGCCGCAGCAGCTTTTCCGGAGGATGCGGAGATTCTGTAAAAGGAAAGGCTCTTCCCTATGTGTCCAGAGGGGGCTTGAAATTAGAGAAGGCACTAAAGTCTTTCCCGATTTCTTTTGGAGAATAGAGTTTGTATGGATATCGGTGCTTCCACCGGGGGCTTTACGGATTGTATGCTGCAAAACGGAGCGGTGGAGGTTTATGCTGTAGATGTAGGCCATGGACAGCTGGATTGGAAGTTACGAAACGATGAAAGAGTGCACTCCATGGAGAAGTGCAATATTCGCTATGTGGAGGAAGAGGACATTTTAGCGCTGGGAGAAAAGCCCTCCTTCTTTTCCATTGATGTTTCCTTTATCAGCTTGACCTTAGTGCTTCCTGTGGTGAAGAAGCTGGGAAAGCTTCCTTCTCAGGTGGTTTGCCTGATTAAGCCTCAGTTTGAGGCGGGAAGAGAACAGGTAGGAAAGAAAGGCGTGGTACGGGACATTGCCGTGCATCAGGAAGTGATTCGAAAGGTACTGTCCTTTGCTTCTTCCATCGGCTTTTTGGTGCAGGGCTTAGACTTTTCTCCCATAAAAGGACCGGAGGGAAATATCGAGTACCTCTGTTTTTTAGAGGATAGGGGAAATGCCGAGGAGGCATTGTCGGAGGCTTGGGAAGCCGAGCTTATGCGTATTACGGAAGATTCCCACCGGGATTTATAGTTTCGATCAGTACCCTATGAAACCTTATAGTTTTCGATCAGTACCTTACGAAGACTTATTGTTGCAGCAAAATTCATCGTAAGACTTACAGTTTCAGTCAAGTTCCCGTTGCATCATAGAGCTTAAGTAGGGTTTATCCTAAGAATTAAAGCTAAAATAAAATTCATCGCAAGACATATAGTTAAAATAAAAATTCATTGCAGGAATTAAAGTTAAAATAAAATTCATCGCAAGACTTATAGTTTAAGCAAGCTAGAGGAAGATATGCTATACTAGAGAGGAAAGAAATCCATGAATTTGGCACTCATTGTGAATCAAACCAAGCCTGAGGCGGAGAGTTTCCAAAAATCATAGAAGAGGAATTGTCTAAGAGAGGGATCGTTCCCAAGGTCTTTTTGAACAAAGACTTTGCCAGAGAAGATTTTATCGATATGGACTGTCTGATTACTTTTGGGAGGAGATGGAACCATTCTTCATACCACCGGGGTTTTACAGGGGATGCCGGTTCCGATTTTAGGAATCAATGCGGGACATCTTGGCTACCTTACGGAAATTCGTCAGAGAAGAAGGATTGCGGAAGCCATAGATCGGCTTGTGGCCAGGGGATTATGTGGAGGATAGAAGAGCCATGCTTTTCCGGAAGCATTTTTCCGACAGGGGAAGGAGATATTTTCAAGATCTGCCTTGAATGAGATTTTACTTTCCAGAGTGCGAGGAGTTTCCATCCATCATTTTCAGGTTTTTTGTGACGGTATGGAAATGGTTCACTATTCCGCAGACGGAATCATTATTTCCACCCCAACAGGCTCTACCGCCTACAATCTTTTCTGCTAGGGGGACCCATCATTTCCCGGAAGCGCCGGTATATATCATGAATCCCATCTGCGCCCATTCCTTAAATGCCAGGGCGGTGGTCTTGGACAACCGAAGAACCTGGAGATTGTGATGGAGGGGGGAGACCAGGTGCTGTCCTTTGACGGAGAGGCGCCTATCGAGCTTTTAGCCGGAGATGTGGTACAAATCACTAAGGCCAAGGAAGAAACAGTTTTAATTAAATTTTTCCAAGGAAAGTTTTCTTCATACCCTAAGGGAGAAGATGGCAAACTTATAAGAGAGGTTTTTGATGAAAAAGACAAGACAGGACAGAATTCTTTCTTTAATCGAAGAGCAGGATATTGAAACCCAGGAGGAGCTGGCTAAGCAGCTACAGTTGGAGGGATACTCTGTAACCCAAGCTACCGTTTCTCGGGATATTAAGTCTTTGCAGCTTACGAAAATACAAAAGCACGGCAAGATGGTTTACCAGAGCCTTTTAAAGGAGTCTCCGGAGAGAGATTTGGAAAAGTTTGTCCGGGTTATGCGGGACGGCACGGTATCCATGGCGGTGGCGGGAAATATTTTTGGTCATCAAAAAACCCTTTCCGGTATGGCAAATGGCGTGGCCATGGCCATTGACCAGCATCATTTTTCGGAGATCGTGGGAAGTCTTGCAGGAGATGATACCATCTTCTGTGTAACTTCCGGAGAGAAGGATAGTCAGGCTTTAAAGGATAGCATTGAAAACCTGATGAGAGGCTAGCAAATAAGGAGGAAGGCATGCTGGATCGACTGCTGGTAAAAGATTTGGCCTTAATAGAGAAATCCGTTGTGGAGTTTTCCGGCGGCTTAAATGTCTTAACCGGAGAAACCGGAGCGGGAAAAGTCTATTTTGCTCGGCTCCATTCAGCTGGCTCTGGGGCAAAAGGCCAATAAAGACCTGATTCGTCATGGAAAGGAACAGGCTATTGTGGAGCTGGACTTTTCTCTGACGGAGGAGGAAGTGCGCCGGATTCAAGCCTTGGAAGAGGATCTGGAGCTGGAAGAGGAAAGACTCTTGATTCGCAGGAAGATTTCCGAAAAGAAGTCCGATATTCGTGTAAATGATTTAGGCCTTACTCTGGCTAAGCTTCGGGAGATTACCGGCGGCCTTTTTGGATTTGCACGGACAGCATGAGCATCAAAGTCTGCTTCGGGAAGGCTCCCATTTGGAAATCATCGACGGCTTTTCGGAGAAAGCAGGGTGGAAAGCTTTTTAGAGGAAGTGGCGGAAGCCTATCATTTGCTACAAGAGAAAAAGAAGGCTTTTACAGAAATTTTTCCTTAAAGGAAGAGGAAAGAAAACGGGAACTGGATTTTCTGGATTTTGAGATTCAAGAGCTTGCGGAGGCCCATCTTTCCGAGGGAGAAGAGGCGGAGCTGACTAAAGAGTACAGCCTTTATGAAAATATGGACAGGTTGAAGAGCCTGCTGCTTTCCGCAAAAGGAAAGTCTGGAGGAAATGGATTTTCATCGTCCCATTCAGGCGGTGGAGGAGGCCCAAGGACTTTGATGAAAGCCTGAAGGGCTTCTCGACAGTCTCTATGATTTGGAGGCGGTGGGAGAGGATTGTCTTCGCTCTTTAGACCATTATCTGGACCATGCGGAGGTGGATGAGGAAAAAGCTTTTTACACTGGGAGAGACTGGAACAGATTCGCAGAGTCATGATGGAAGCATGGAGGCACGGAAGCTAAGGCTCTGCCACATTAGCCAAGAAAGAGGAAAGAAGAACTTTTTTCTTTTAGACTATGAGAAGGATGAGGAAAAAGGAAGAAAGCTATCCTAGCACAGGGAAAGCTCCTTAGGAGAAGGCGATGCTCCTTTCCAAGGAAAGGCAGGAGGATGCCAAGGTCTTAGCGAAGCAAATCCAAGGGGAAATGCAGGAAATGGGCTTTTGGACACCAAGTTCGAATTTCATTTTCAGGAAAAGAAGGAGCCTACGGAGAAGGGCTTGGATGAGGTGGAAGCCTATGTGAGCCTGAACCCGGAGAGCCTCTTCGTCCTCTTCGGGAGGTGGGCTCCGGGAGAGTTGTCCCATTATGCTCTCCATTAAGACGGTACTGGCGGATACGGACGGAGTTTCCACTTTGATCTTTGATGAGATTGACACCGGGATTTTCGGAAGAACCGCGGAGAAGGTGGGAGAAAAGCTTCAGAAGATTGCGAAGAATCATCAGGTGATTTTGATTACCCACCTGCCCCCAGATTGGTGGCAAAGAGCAGACCATCATTTTCTCATTGAAAAGACGAGTAGGAGGGCGCTCACACCAAGGATTCATCCCTTGGAGAGAAGGAATCCATTGAGGGAGTTGGCAGACTTCTTGGGGGATGAGATTTCGAGGCTTCCTTGAAAATGCCAGAGAGCTAAAAGGCAAAGTCTAAGGCGAAGAAGACTAAGGCTTCGAATGTATAGCATGAGGAACAAGTAACCAAAGGAAGAAGCGCTACTGTTTTGAAGCAATAGCGTAAGAGAGATGCACTTTACTTTGAAGTGACAGAAAAAGCAAATATAAGCAGTTTCTGCGGAATGATAAGCAGTTTAATTTACGGAAAAAAGCATTGGTATTTTTGGAAGGAGGATAGGATGAAAAAAACATTTTATTTCTTGCATCAGAGGCAGTTCCCTTTATTAAAACAGGAGGTTTGGCGGATGATGCGGTTCTTTGCCCAAGGCCCTGGACTCCAGATATTTTGACTGTCGAGTAATGCTTCCTAAATACATGTGTATTCCGGAGGAACAAAGACGGGAGATGCAGTATAAAATCCATTTCTATATGGATTATCTGGGACAGTCCCGCTATGTGGGGGTTTTGGAGAAGGAAGTGGATGGAATCCTATATTACTTCATTGACAATGAATACTATTTTTCCGGGAACAGACCCTACGGAAACTGGTACTGGGATTTGAAAAGTTCTGCTTCTTCTGCTATGCGGCCTTATCCGCCCTTCCTCTTTTGGACTTTCATCCGATGTGCTGCATTGCCATGACTGGCAGACCGGCTTTGGCTCCTGTTTTATTAAAGGATCGTTTTGCCGGGGGAGAGTTTTTCCGTTCCATCCGCTCTGTATTCACCATTCACAACCTGCGTTTCCAGGGCGTTTGGGATCTAAAGACCATTAAGCGTTTTACGGAACTATCGGATTATTATTTCACACCGGATAAGCTGGAATGTGACAAAAATGGAAATCTCTTAAAGGGCGGGGTGGTTTATGCGGATGCCATCACCACCGTGAGTCAAACCTATGCCAGGGAGATTCAGTATCCCTTCTTCGGGGAGGGTTTAGAGGACTTTTACAGGCTAGAGACCATGACCTTCGAGGCATTATCAACGGAATTGACTACGAAGAATGGAATCCCAAGAGACAAATTCCTTCCTGCCCACTATGATCTTGCCTCCTTCCGAAAAGGAAAGCCGGAGGTGAAGAGGGCATTACAGGAAGAACTGGGCTTAGAGGTTGATCCGGATTGTATGCTGATCGGAATGGTTAGCCGACTGACGGACCAAAAAGGACTTGATCTTTTGGTAAGAGTTTTTGATGAAATTTGCCAAGACAAGATTCAGTTTGTAGTTCTAGGTACAGGAGAGGACGGCTATGAGAACTTCTTCCGGCATTATGCTTGGAAGTATCCCAAGAAGGTTTCGCCCAGATTTACTATTCTGAAGAAAAAGAGCTATAAAATTTATGCAGGCTGTGATGCCCTGCTGATGCCATCCCTCTTTGAACCCTGCGGTCTTTCCCAGTTGATTGCCCTTCGTTATGGAACGGTTCCCATTGTGCGAGAAACCGGCGGTTTAAAGGATACGGTGGAGCCCTACAACGAATATGAAGGAAAGGGAACAGGCTTCTCCTTTGACAATTACAATGCCCATGAGATGATGGACTGCATTCGCTATGCGGAGCAAATCTACTATGATAAGAAAGAGGATTGGGAGAAGATTATTGAAAGAGGGATGGAAAAGGATTATTCCTGGAACAGTTCCGCCCTTCAGTATCAAGAGCTCTATGACTGGTTGGTGGAGAGATAATTTGATTTTGCCTATGAGAAGGTAATATAATTTATCTCCGGTAAAGAATGTTCAAATACGCAGAGAGTATTGTGGACGGGGCAAACAGTCCTTGGGACAATAAAGCCGAAGAAAGGAAACAAAGAAAAAGCATGACGTTTCAAGAGCAACTCTTAAGCAATTATTTATTAATATCCGCTTTGCTCTCCTGGTTTGTTGCCCAGGTCTGTAAGACAGCGATAGATGCTTATTTTTAATAAAGGGAATCAACTGGGGAAAAGAATGACTCGGTTCCGGAGGAATGCCCTCCAGTCACTCCCTCTACGGTGGTGGCTTTGGCTACAGCGGCAGGAATTTCCTATGGGGTAGACAGTGCGGTTTTCGCTATTTCTCTGGTTTTTGCCGTTGTGGTTATGTATGATGCCACCGGCGTAAGAAGGGAAACCGGAAAACAGGCGGTAATTCTGAATCGTCTTTTGCTGGATAACCCTTTGCCTGGACCGGTAAAAGATTTGAAAAGAAGCTAAAGGAATATGTGGGCCACAGCCCCCTGCAGGTTTTAATGGGCGCTATTTTGGGTCTGGTCATTGCAGTAGGAATGGGGTATGCCTATGGCTATTTGGGATAAGAAAAAAAGGGTGGGGCAGTTTTTCTGCATCATCCTTTCCCTGCTTTTTCTCTTGAGTTCCTGTAAGGGAATAGCCATCAGTGGAAAGACGGAGAACATTCCAGGTTATACGGAGGCGCAGGCTATGGTGTTGGTAGGTTCTGAGAGAAATCGCATTCAGAATGTGATGGGGAAGGAAGTTTGGGATCTGCCGGTGGAAGGGCAGGTGGAAAAGACCTATGGAGAATATTTTATAGCCAAGAACAAAGAGTTTCTGCAGGATATTCGCACTTTGAATCTGATGGCGGAGGAAAAGGGAATTATTGCCAACGGAACGGAGATGGAAAGTATCCGAGCAGCGGCCAATGCTTTTTATCAAAGTCTCAGCGAAGAAGATAAGGCTTTTTTCGGGAACTGCAGCCTAAAAGATGTGGTGGATATGTATGTGGCCTACTTTGTGGCGGAAAAACTGCCAAGTCTCTTCTGGCAAATGTAGATACGGAATTAAGTGCGGCGGAAGCCAAGGTGATTACCGTAGAGCAGATTGTGGTCCAGGAGGAAAGTCATAGCGAAGGAGTTGGAGGAAAAGGTAAAAGCTTACCGAGCCAATTTCTCCCACTATGCCAGACAATATTCCGAGGATCCGGAATTGCAGAAGAATCTTGCCTTTTGGGGAAAAGGGAGGATGAGTACGCAAAGGTGGCCTTCTCTTTGGAAGATAATGAAATTTCGAGGTTTTTTCTCAGGATGGAAAAATACTATATCTTAAAATGCCTAAGCTCCTAGTGATGAAGAAGCCACCAAGGAGCGGGAAGGAGAGGCTGGAAATGGCTATACGTTCCCTGCATTTTCAGGAAAGCTATGAAGCCTATCAGAAGGAAACATATCGTTCGTTTCCGGAAAGCTTTTTGGAAGGAAATCGACCTGCATGCTCACGAAGGCAGTAGGGCAGATTACTTTTCTCCTATTATGAGGATAAGGTAACGACGGTGATAGAGATTTATCAAAAAGCACTCCCGAAGGAGTGCTTTTTGAGTCGGAAGCAAACTTCCTGACTTTTCAGTATTTTCTGATGAAATTTTTATAGTGCTACAACGATTCCCTGATTGTCTGCGTAAATGGTGGCTACCCTTGGGCGTTGGTAATGACAATATCTTTAAACTCGCTTCCTTCAGGAAGTCAGCCTTTCACCTGTTCAGCCCGCTCAAGAGCATTGACATGGGTAATGACAAGACGTTTTTCTTTCACAGCCTCTACGCCGCCGGCTCTTTCAATGGCAATCTGCACCATTCTCTTTAAGGCCTTTTGTACCCCTCTTTGCTGATCCAACTTTACGATAATGCCATCTTCCGCACACATGATAGGTTTGATATTTAAGGCGGAGGCGATAAAAGTCTTCATGGTAGAGAGTCTTCCGTTTTTCCGCAGGTTCTCCAAAGAACCTAAGACAAAAGACGGTAGACATTTCATTGCACTCCTTCTCAATCAAATCCACCACTTCCAGGAAGCTATGGCCACTTTTCTTTATAGTCTTGAATATCCAGACAAAGCTTACATTCTCCGGCAGTTCCGGCTTTTGGAATCAAACAAATGAATCTTCTTTGGGGAATCTTCGTGAGCTTCCTGATACATTTCAATGGCGATTTTTGCCGCCTGATAAGTTCCGGAAAGACGTTCGGAAATTGTTACGATATAGATTTCCTCTGCTTCGGCCTCTTCCAAAGCCTTTAAAAAGGCATCGGGAGAAGGACAGGCTGTCTTTGCACCTGCGGAGGATTCAGCCATTCTTCTCAGAAAATCCGCCTGATCAAAATGCTCATCATCCATAATTCTGTAGTCCCCGATTTCCAGAGTTAAGGGTACGGAAATAAAATGGGAGTCTGCCATCATTTCAGGAGTAAAATCTCCACAACTGTCACAAATAATCTGATATTTCATAGGGTTGTCCCTTTCTAAGTAGTTTTCAATACTACATTCATTATAGGACAATGTGGAGTACTGTCAAGTCTTGGCTACATTCTTTGGATTTCCGCCTGTATCAGCTTTCCCATAAGCTCGGCAAAGTTGTCTAAGGAATTGACCTTTACAAAGCTTCGCCCGAAAATCTTTTGGGCATTGGGGATGTCCTTATCCTTTCCGGTATAGGCTAAAAAGTACATAGATACCATCCATATGGGCTTTATGCACCATTTCCGAAATATCGGAAATCGCCAGATCTCCGGAATAATTCCTGGCCTTATTCTTCACTTCCAAAAGGTCATTCGGGCTTAAATCTGTGAGCCAAATGACTAGGCGGTGGGAGGCGGTATTTTCCTTTAGTTGTTCCAAAAGCGCAGAAAGAGCCAGTCCGTCCCGGTTTGCTCCGGTGGTAAAGTAGCGGAATATCTCTTTGTTTTTATTCTTCTCCGTATAATCCCCGATAACGATGTAATACGGTATAGCCGCTCATGGAGGAATAGCCGAAAACCCTGCACCGGAATCTGACAATAATCCAAAGCCTTTGCCAGAATATAGCCCCTGCTGGGAAAACGGTTTCCATACGATGAATCTGGGAAGAAGAAGCATCCAGCAGTAAATCCACGGTGAGAGAGCTTGGCTGTCTGCCACTTCCTTTTGGAAAATCCTATGGGAAGGAGTGATCTTTTGAGCCTGTATTTTTTCTCAAATACAGGGGCTTCCACAAAAAGAGAAGGAATTAACTTTCCTTGATTGGATAGTACAGAGCTTGGCTCCAGACTGCTTTTAAAAGGGCATTTTTCAGTCTTTGGCTTAGACGAAAAATTTGGGTCTGATTGGAAGTTTCCTGCTGCTGATATGCCCTTTCATTTTTCTTTCTTTGGCTTTCCATTTCCTTTCGCATTTTAGCGGCGAAGCCCTTTAGATTCTCCTCTTCTTTTCCATCGGTAAAATGAAGCTTTGCTCCTTGATGGTTCCCGATACAGCAGGCCTTTTCCAAGGCCTCGGCTTTTGGCATCAAAGAGTGGGTTTCGAAATAGCTCTGAATGTATTTTGAAGTCCTTCCTCTGTAATCTTTTGGTATTTTTTTCGGAGGCGGTTTCCAAGTCTCGAGTATCTGCCCCGCCCTTACTCCGTTCTAAAAGCCCTAAAACAAGCTTTTTAGGACTTTGGGAAGAAAGGCCGTTTTCATCCTTTAACCAAAAGAAAAGCCGGGGGATTTTCAGCTGTCGCTTTTTTTCTTTGCAGGGCGGCAGGAAGTCCCGGAAGATAGGTAAAGTATTTTTTGCAAGGTTTTGAAAGACTTTGAATCCACTCCTCAGTATTCAGCTCTCCGGGAATTTCCACTTCCTTGAGTAGCTTTATCTACAAGATCCGGAAGACCGCTGTCTTCTCCTAATGCCACCCTGTAATGCCCTTCTAAAATCCATCCTCCCGGCTTTCCGCAATACTGGGCATGAATTCCCGCAATTTTCGTTTGCAGTATTCTTTTTCGAAGAAGAGCAAGACTTTCCTGTTGAGGGCTTTCCTTTTCAAAGGTGGCATTTTCCAGCGCTAACCAAAAGAGGGTTTCGTAGGTCTCCTGTCCCAGAGTTTCGTGGAAGGTACTGTAGAACTCTATTAATTTTTTCCAATCAAAATGCCTGTAGCTGGCACCGATTATGGTATTCCAATACAGGTCAGCCTTTGCCCTCGTAATCATACATACGATAGCCCGGGGAGACTTTGTAGTCGTGGGCTCCGTTCCAAATCATGTTGGCGGCACGTCAAATTCTGTCAGCATCATAGGAAAATACGCCTCCGGATAGCTCCTTAGGAATTCTGGCATCCAGCAAATCCTGTACCAACTGTCTTTCATAAAGGTCAAAGGATTTGTTCACCAAGCCCATTTCCAAGGCCTTGGAAACGGATAAGCCCTTCTGCATGGCCTGAATGGAAGAAAGAAGTCCCCGTAAATCCAAGCTTCGGCTGGAGATTTCTCCCCCGGCTACCTTTTCCTGAATCTCGAAAAGAGCAGGGCAAACTGCTTTCTGTATTCTTCCGCTAAGTTCGGGAATTGATGTTTGAGCAACTTATCCAGATTTTTCTGAAGTGATTACCGGCATGTGCAGCACCAAAAACGGGAGGCCAGAGCTTCATTGATCTTCTGGTTCCGGCATAGCTGTAATTCATGGTAGCGATAAAACGGGTAGCCTCATGGAGGGGAAACTGTCCGTAAGCGGGAAGATCAATGCTGTGGCGGAAGTCCAGGGTAGCATGAAGCACTGCCAAGGACTCATTTTTCGCCATATTGATTTCGTCTAAGATACCGAAGCCTCCTCTAAGGGCACATTCCAAAATCGGCCCCTTTCGAAGTTGTACCTCTCCTGAGAAAAGGTGTCGCTACCCACCAAGGAGGAGGCATCCGTATTTACATAGAGGGAAATGTCCCATTCCGGACGGGAAAAGGCCAAGGCCAGTCCCTGGGCCAGAACGTTTTTTCCTGTGGCCTTGGGACCGTCTAAGAGCAGGTTTGCTCCGGAAAGTAAGGCAGCAATGGCTGCCTCCCATATTTCCTTTCCGTAATATAAGTATTCCATTTTCGGTAAACGCTTTTCATCTTCTTCGTCTAATTGATAAAAGGAACGAAAGGAGCGGAGCTCCTCTAAAAGCTTTAGTGGAAATACCTTCTTCTTCTAAAAATGTCAAAATATCCTTCATTTGCCTATCCCCTATCTATTCATCAATATGATATCTCTGTGATTTCCCTGCAATTTTACACCGAATCTATAGAGAAATCTCAAACTTTCCATTACTTTGGTTTATTAGCATAAAACAGAAAAGCATTTTATCCCTTGTTTTTGTGAGATATATTGTATTATTTCCTCTGCGGGATTGGCAGTTTTTGAGTATTCCCCACATATGGAGAGGAGAATTGGGCAAAAGCACTAGGAAAAAGTACTTAGTGTTTTTGAAGTAAATACAAAAAATATTGAAATTTCTGTGAACAAGTTGTATTTTTTTATGTTTGCAAAAAGTTGAGAAAATGACTTGAGGAGAAAAGGGGAGGACTTTTTATGATTACCTTTTATGATTGGCCTTGTAATCCCTCATCGTAGGCGGATTTTTGTGGGTCGCCTTTTGTGACCATGTATTTCAGCCTGACGATCGAGAGACACCGGCTTATGCCAAGCAGGATGGCGTAGATTATGTGCCGATGCCAACCTGGAAAAATGCTTTAATTAACTTACTGAATATTGCCGGAACAGGACCGATTCTTGGACCTATTCAGGGTATTTTGTTTGGACCGATTGCCCTGCTTACCATCCCGATCGGAAATGTTATTGGCGGTGCGGTACATGATTACTTTGCAGGAATGATTTGTACCCGTGACGGCGGAGCCCAGATGCCGGAAATGGTAAGACGCTATACCAATAAGGCAGTCTTCTGGATTTATGATGTATTTGTATGTGTGCTCTTACTTTTGGTAGGAACCGTATTCATCTACACTCCCGGAGACATTACCGCAACCCAGGTATTCGGTTTTAGCGGAGCGCCTACAGAGCTTTCTACCTGGGTTATTTACGGATTGATCTTTGTTTACTACTTAGTGGCAACTGTATTCCCGATTGATAAGATTATCGGAAGAGTTTATCCTATCTTTGGTGCGATTTTAGTATTCTCCGCAGTAGGTGTATTCGGTGCAATGGTGGCTTTCCGTTATCCACTGGTAGAGGTTTTCGAAAATTGGAACACATCTTCCCTTTAATTATGGAGATTACTTCCGTACCCAGCAATTTATTCCTATTTTCTTCGTAACCGTAGCCTGCGGAATTCTTTCCGGCTTCCACTCTCCCAGACTGCTCTTGTGGCGAGAACCATTAAGAGCGAGAAGGACGGAAGAATGACTTTCTACAATATGATGGCTGTAGAAGGCTTCATCGCCATGGTATGGGCGGCAGGAACTATGGCTTTGATTCAGTTTACTGCAGAGCAGGGCGGAATCAGCATGGTATTCAATGAAAAGGCAGGAACCTTCCAGTACATGATTATGAAGGCAGGAGAGCTGGTTGCATTTCTCCAACCTCTGTAGTCGGTGTAGTTTGCAGAAAAGCCTTAGGACCTTTTGGCGGAGTCGATAGCGCTTATCGGTATTATCATTCTTCCCATTACCTCTGGAGACACTGCACTTCGTGCATTACGTCTTACCATTGCGGATACCTTCCACATTAAGCAGGACAACAATGCCAGAAGATTGAGCCTTGCCATTCCAATCTTTGTATTGGTAGGAGGTATCTTGGTTTGGGCAAAGGTAGATCCTAAGGGATTCTTGGTTCTTTGGAGATACTTCGCATGGTCCAACCAGACTATGGCCCTGTTCCCATTAGCGGCCGCAAGTATTTACCTTATGATTAACGGTAGAGGAAAATGGGCTTGGCTCACTTTGGTACCCGGGGTGTTCTATACCCATATCTGTGCATGCTATATCTTAAATGCAAAGCTGGGCTTTGGGCTAAGCTGGCCTATCGCCCATGTTGGCGGTGCTGCTGTAGCGGCAATTTATCTTATTCTTGTGTTAATTAGAGGCAAGAAGGGGGGAACTACTCCTGAGCCAAGCCTTAAGTAAGTGACATGAAGTCCGGGGGATCCGTTTTCAGACAAAGTGTCCTTATGGAGGATGAATAAGAGAAGGAACGTTATAAGCATCAAAAATATACCGGGTGTAATAGTCCTCTAGAAAGTAATGAAAAGATTGATTGTTTCTAAAGGGACAGTCAATCTTTTTAACGAGCAAAACTTTTGTAGTCCAAAGCTTCTTTCTTCTTCAAAAAGAAGTAAAGTTAAATATCTTACGAATATCTCAAAATGATTTATACAAATTTAAGAAAATTATTTTTTTAAGAAATTATTGATTTTTTTCTTAGCTTACATAGTAATATAGATCTCGAATTTTAATAATCAAATATAGACAGAATACAGGAATTGTGTGGAGAAGGCAGTTCCTTAGGGTTTTTTTGTCTATATCGTGCCATAGGAGAGTTCAAGGATGAAAGAGTAGTAGCTACTATGGGACAAAAATCATCTAAGTAAGGGAGATTAAAATGAAGAGAAAGAACCTGAAAGTACAAGTAGCTGCACTCGCCATGACAGGAGCTATTGCGGCTACCCCATTAGCAGTAAAGGCAGATGAAGCAAGTCCTGCCACCACTGCCACAGAAGCAAGCAGTGCCGGCAGTACAGAAACAGCAGCTCCTGCAGCAGGTACAGAGGCAAGTGCAAGAAGTGCAGAGACAGCAGCCCCTGCAACAAGTGCTGAAACGGCAGCTCCTGCAAGTGGAGCGGAGGCAGCTACAAGTACAACAGAGGCAAGCGCAACAGGAGTAACAGCGACAGAGTCTACAGCAGCGGAAGCAGCTCCTGTTAGGGTAGTGGAGGCTCGGCTAACCCTTACTACCACAGTTCCCAACAATGTGGATGAAGTAATTACGGATGATAATAAGCAGGAACGGATATTGTTGCGGAAACCCCAATCCTCAATGTTGACACAACGATTACACCGGAAGAGGCCAAGGGCGAAGGAACTATTGGAGATAAAGTTAAAGGTTTACCGTCTGTACTGGGCAATGTAAAAAACAAAGACGTGGTAATGCAGGGTGACCTTTCCATTGCAAAGGATGGCAGTACAGACTTTGACAGTACCGGTGATGCTGCACATGAAGTCAATAAAGAGGATAGCTATAGCTTAAAGGCTGACTTGGATGTGAATGCCGTAAACAATGCCATCAATGCTTCAGCACAGTTAAATAGTCTTATGAAGACGGTAAACATCGATAAAATGGAAACCGGTCTTCGTTCCACCTTTGAAATGGGAAGAGATTTAGAGGGAAGCTTCCACCTGCCTACAGACTTAGAGGATGCTAAGAAGCACTATGAGCTGAGTTCTGCAGACGGCAGCCCCATGATGTATCGCATCAATTATGGCAATTCCTCCTTTGCTAAGGATAAGGTTAGCATTGCCATGGACTTGGATTTAAGCAAATATCAGAATCCAAAGGCGGAGATTAGTACCTTTGGAGCTTTAAATGATTTGATTAACAAGTCTGCAAAAAAGATACAGTTAATCATGAAGGGGATTAAGTTTAATGCGGCGCATGGCAATGTAGCAGAAACAGAAACCGCCACAGAGAAAACCACAAGTGCTGAAGGAACCATTCGGGAACCTTAGTGGGTTACATGAAGGCAGATGAGGGTAAGGAAGTAAAGCTTTGGTTTTTTACTACTACTGTAACCGGTAAGGCTGCCTATAATTGGGGCGCTATTCAGAATGAGGAAGGCCGTGACTTTGTAGCCGGTCGTGACAGAGTAGCAGGAAATGATAACGGAAATAATAAGGTAGATCTTACCGTAAAAATGACTACTACTGAAAGCAAGGTAAAGCCCGTTGAACCTATACAGCCTGAGGAACCGGTAAAGCCGGAAACTCCAGAAGTACCTGTTCAGCCTGCACAGCCCTGTGACCCCCGTAGCGCCAAGTAACGGCGGTGGAAGAACCGGAGTTACACCTGCTACACCAAGTAGAACGACTATCCCCGGAACCGTTTTGGGAGAGAACCGTCCTATCGCTTCTTCTCCTACAGCTCCTGTAGGAGAAGTTTTAGGAGAGAATCGTGTGGCTCCTGTAGCGGAAGCTGCTGAGGAAAAGAAGGGTGTGGTTCTCGGAGAATCCCGTCCAGTGTCAAGGGTGTATCTGACCGTGCATCTGTTGCAACCGGAGACTACAACTTCACAGGACTTTGGGCTTCGCTTTTCGGAATTTCCTTAGCGTCCTTGGCAGGATTTGTGGTACTGAGCAAGAAGGAACAGCAGTAATCATTAAGCCGGAGCAACAGGAAATAGCAAGCCGGATAATAAAAATAGTAATAGTTTTATACCGTTGTGAGAGCAGATAGAATATCGCTTCTACAACGGTTTTTATAAAAATAGGATTTGACATATTCTTATTAATTTCTTATTATCATTCTTATTGTTATATAGATTTTTGAAGTAAATACGGAGAGAAGCAAGAGTATATTGTAGAAAATGTTTCCTATGATATGTACCGGTTTTCATGTAAGAGCGTTGAGAAAGCAGAGTATTCTTACAAAAATAACTAAATATAAAGGAGAATTGTAATGAAGAAGAAAAACTTAAAAAGTACAAGTAGCGGCATTGGCTATGACGGGAGCAATTGCAGCAATTCCAATGACTGCCATGGCGGAGGAAGCAAACACTACTGTTGCTCCAACGGAAGCAGCTGCGACGAATACCGGAGGCAACGAGGCCGCAGCTCTAACTAGTGGCGAAGATCCTGTAGCAGCTGTCGCGGAGGCAGTAATCCGACTTCTGCGGAAGCGGAAACAGTTACCGTAGAAGAAGCGGCAGTGGATCCCGGTACTACCGCACCAAATAATGTGAATACCGTGCTGTCGGATGATCAAAAGCAGGGAACGGACATTTCCACGCATGCAGATATTTCCGACAGGGGTGTAATCAGGCCTGTGATTCACGTAGATACCACTGTGACAGCAGAAGAGGCTAAGGGAGAGAAGACCATTGTGGAAAGCCATCCCGGGGTAGAAGATAATGTAATTACCAGGCTTAAAAACAAAGATGTAGTTCTCCAAGGGGATCTTTCCATCAAAAAGGATGAGGGTACAGAAGCTTATGACAGTACAAATACTGCGGCTTATGAGGTGAATAAGGATGATAGCTATTCCTTGAAGGCTGACTTGGATGTTTCTTCTGTTACCAATGCCATTAATGCATCCGCCGGCATGATAGCGGGGTCAAATGATATGTTTGTATGGAACTTAGAAACAGGTCTTCGGTCCACATTTACTTTAGGAAATGACGTGGAAGGAAGCTTTCATCTTCCTACAGACCTGGAAGATGCTAAGAAGCACTATGAGCTAAGCTCTGCGGATGGAAATCCCATGATTTACCGTATTAATTATGGGAAATCTTCTTTTTCAAAGAAGAAAGTAAGCCTTGTTATGGATTTTAGATTTAACTCAGATGAAACCGTTGGCAAAGCAAGGTTCAGATGAAAATGCGGCTAACGAAAGAATCTATGGCAAAGATCCTGTTACCGGCAAAGCATACCCTATTGAAAACTTTAATCCCTCTCCTGCTACAGGAAGGCATGCATATACCAGTGTGTTTGGAAACTTGCAGGAGCTCATTAATAATTCGGCTCAAAAGATTCAGCTGGTAATGAAAGGATTAAAAATCAATGCCACCTCTTCCAACAGAGTAGAAACGGAAACGGCAACAGAAAAAAGCATTAGTACAGAAGGAAGTATTGCCGGAACTTTAGTAGGATATATGAAGTCTGATTTAAAGTATATTTATGCTACCGGAAATACTTCTTATGTCTGGGGAGCAGTGCAAAATGATGCCGGTAGAGACAAGGTGTCCGGTCAAGGAAATGATAAGGTAGTTCTTACTGTAAAGATGAATACTGTAGAGCCTAAGTCCAATCCGGTAAAACCGGTAAGCCCTGAGCAACCGACGCAACCTGTACCCCCTGTAAATCCTGAGACTCCTGTAGTGCCCGTAAGTCCGGAAACCCCTGTTGCACCTATTACACCAGCTGATGCAAGTAATGGCGGAAGCGGTACCGGTAGAGGCGGAAGAAGCGGTATTGCCACCGTTACACCAAGTAGAACGACTACCCCCGGAACCGTTTTGGGAGAGAACTGTCCCTACCGCTTCAACTCCTACAGCTCCTGTTGGAGAAGTTTTTAGGAGAGAATCGTGTGGCTCCTGTAGTGGAAGCTACTGAGGAGAAGAAGGGTGTGGTTCTCGGAGAATCCCGTCCAAGTGTAAAGGGCGTATCTGACCGTGCATCCGTAGCAACCGGAGACTACAATTTCACAGGACTTTGGGCTTCCCTTTTCGGGATGTCCTTAGCGTCCTTGGCAGGATTTGTGGTAGTTCAGAAGAGAAAAGAAAATTAATTCATCAATAATCATTTTTCTGTATTTAAAAAAACATTACCCTGAATATAGAAAAATAAGAGTTTCGTAACTGTAATACTAAACCGTTGTAGAACATGGAATAAATAGTTCTACAACGGTTTTTTGAAGTCGGTATTTACGGAAAAAAACAGCGAAGAGAAGGACTATGAAAACAATAAGCTAAAAGCGACATGCGGTATAGGCAGGGAAGAGGGGCAATCTGAGTCTGCTTGTACTTACCGAAAACAGCGAAGAGAAGGACTATGAAAACAATAAGCTGAAGCGACATGCGGTATAGCAGGGAAGAGGGGCAATCTGAGCCCGTCAGTACTTACTGAAAGCGAGCAAAGCGCAGCTTGAAGTTAGTACTGCTACGAAAGGCGAAGTTAGCGGGAAGCGTGCCCCGATTTCCTGCCTATACCGCATAGGAGCGAATCCTTTTCATTTTCACAGTCCTTCACCTTATCCCCTTCTTGACAGACCTTCCTCTTGCACTAAGATTTTTCCTAAGTTGTAGGAAGAAAGAGGAAAGCAAATGGCAGAGAAGAAAACGAAGATTCCCCACAATACCGAAAGACCGGTACTGATTACAGGGCACAAGAATCCGGACACGGATTCTATTTGCGCGGCGATTTCTTATTCCAGATTAAAGAATAAAATCAACAATACAGACCGCTATATTCCTTGCAGAGCCGGAAGTCCAAATGCGGAAACCAGCTTTTGTTTTAGACTATTTCAAGGTGGACCCTCCTCTTTTATTGGACAATGTAAAAACGCAAGTTTCCGACATTGCCTATCGGAAGACTCCCTGGAGTTTCTAAAAATATGTCCCTAAAAGCAGGCCTATCAGTTGATGAGAGACGGTCATGTGGTGACCCTTCCGCAGTGAACCAGCACGGCGTTTTGGAAGGGCTTATTACCATGTCCGATATTGCCAAAGTCCTACATGAATGTTTATGACTCTGCCATCATTTCCACAGCGGAGACACCTTTTAAAAAAATATTTTAGAGACCTTAGAGGCAACTTTGATTACCGGAGATGCCAACCGTAACTGTCAGGACGGAAAGGTGCTGATTGCTGCGGCGAATCCGGAAATGATGAATTACTATATTGAGCCCCATGATATTGTTATCTTAGGGAATAGAGCAGAGAGCCAGCTCTCCGCCTTGGACAACGGGGCAGATTGCATTATCATCTGTGAGGGAGCCAATGCTTCTCCCACCATTAAAGCCCTGGCGGAGCAGAACGGCATGATCATCATGGTAACTTCCTATGATGCCTATACTGCAGCAAGACTGATTAACCAGTCCATCCCCATCAGCTTCTTTATGACCAAGGAAGGCATTCACAGCGTGGAAGAAGATGACACCGTGGATGAAATTAAAGAGGTCATGTCTAAGAAGCGGCATAGAGATTTTCCGGTTATCAGTAAGGATGGCCGCTATCTGGGTATGCTTTCCCGTAGAAACCTTTTGGGCGCCAGAGGAAAGCAGGTGATTATGGTGGATCACAATGAGCTGGGACAGGCATTGGACGGCATGGAAAATGCGGAAATCCTGGAGATTATTGACCATCATAGATTAGGTACCATTCAGACTTTAGGACCGGTGTATTTTAGAAATCAGCCATTAGGCTGTACCAGTACCATCGTATATTTGATGTATCAGGAAAATAAGGTGGAAATTGATCCTCAGACCGCAGGTCTTATGATGTCAGCTATTATTTCCGATACTTTTGCTTTTTCCGATCTCCTACCTGCACGAAGACGGATGAAATGGCGGGAAGAGCATTGGCGGAAATTGCAGTGTGGATATTGAAAAGTATGCCATGGAAATGTTTTTCTTCCGGATCGGACCTGATGCAAAAAAACAGACCGAGAGATTTTCTATCAGGACTTTAAGACTTTCTCCGCAGGAGAAATTCATTTTGGTGTCAGCCAGGTCACTTCTTTAAATGAAGAAGAGCTATTGTCCTTAAAGCCCAGACTCTTCCATTTTGCCAAGGAAGCCATGGGAGAAGAAAAATTTGGATATGGCTTTTGTGATGCTGACCAATATTTTTAAAGCAGGATACCCTGCTCCTGGCTATCGGCCATAGGGCGGATACCATGATTCAAAAATGCCTTTTTCCTGGAGCCGAAAAAGGAGGAATTTGACTTCTCCGGAGAAAAAATTGAGGGCTATACAGCGGTGTTGGAGAAGGTGGTGTCCAGAAAGAAACAGTTGATTCCCCCTCTAAGCCTTTATGGAGAGCAGATGTAAGAGGAATCCGGGTTCAGTAGAGAACCGGAGTCAGTAAAGAACCGGGAGCCGGTAGAGAAGCAGAGCCAGTAGAGAAGCAGAGCCAGTAGAGAACCGGAGTCGGTAGAGAACCGGAGTCAGTAGGGAGAGAAGACAGAAAGGATAGTCTTATGAATATTTGTTTAATCGGAATGCCATCCAGCGGAAAAAAAGCGTTCTGGGGGTATTGTTGGCGAAAAAATTAGGTATGTCCTTTCTGGATATGGATTTGGTTATTCAGGAAAAGACCGGGCAGCTCTTACGGGAAATTATTGTAGAGCAGGGGAGAGAGGGATTTCTCCTTTTGGAAGAGGAAGTAGGAGCAGAGCTCTCCATGAACAACACCGTCCTTGCCCCCGGCGGTTCTATTTGCTACGGAAAGAGAGCTATGGAGCACCTACGGGAGACTTCTTTGGTGATTTTTCTGGATGTGCCTTTTTTTCCGAGGTGGAAAAAAGAATCGGTGACCCGGTGAAAAGAGGGGTGGCTATTCCGGAGGGCTTTACGCTGAGAGACCTCTATAATGAAAGGAAGGCTCTATATCTTCAGTATGCCCATGAAATTCTAAATGAAGAAGGCCTAAATCCTGAGGAATGTGTGGAAGCCTTGGTTAGTATCGTGGAAAAGCATAAACGATAGAATAAAGATAACGGACAAAGACCGGTCAATAAATGCCAGCCAATCAAAACCGGCTAATAAATACCGGCTAATGAATGCCAGCTGATAATGTAGAGCCGACAAAGAATAAAAGATAAAAACTTAAAGAACAGAGGACGGTATGGACAACATTGTACTTGCTTTACTGGCCCATGTGGATCGGGGAAAGACCAGCCTTTCCGAGGCTCTTCTCTATGAAAGCGGAAGAATTTCCGAAAAGGGGAGAGTGGATCATGGGGATAGCGTTTTAGATCAGGATAGCCTGGAGCGAAAAAAAGGAATCACGATTTATGCCAAAAGCGTTTATTTTACCAAAGAAAATAAGCGTTTTTTTCTTTTGGATACTCCGGGACATAGAGAGTTTTCTCCGGAAATGGAGCGCTGTCTGGAGGTCATGGACTATGGGATTCTTCTCCTTGACGGAAATGACGGTATTCGAAAGCGAGAGCTGGAGCTTTGGCAAAGGGCGAAAGAAAAAGGAATTCCTTTATTTCTTGTGGTAAACAAAATGGATCTTTTTCAGGGGGAAAGGGAAGAGCTTTTTGGCAGAAATGCAAGAGGCTCTATCTTGTGACGGCATCATAGACTTTTCCCCCTTTCCCTATTCTGCTTTGAAGGAGTTTTTTCAGCAAGAGGATAGCAAAGAGGAGAGAGATTTCGGAGAGAAGGAATCTTCTAAAGAATCTTCTAAGGAAGAGCTGAGTAGCGGGGAGAAACTTGCTTCAAAGAAAGAGGGTACTTCCGACGAGAAAGGCGTTTTAAAGAAAGAAGGCGTTTCTATTGAGAAGCAAACTCTTCCAAAGGAGTATCAGGATTTTTGGAAACCCTTGCCCTACTATCCGAAGAAGGAACCCGGGAGTATCTGGAAACGGGAAGCCTTCCTCTTTCTTTTTTGCAGGAGAATCTTCAGAAAAGAAAGCTATTTCCTCTTCTTCACCTCGGCTTTAAAGCAGGAGGGTATAGCGGAACTTTACGACTGGCTTTCCGTCCTTTGTAAAATGCCGGATTACGGCGAAGAAATGCAGGGCATTCTTTATAAAATCAGTAAGAACTCAGAGGAAAACGAATCGGAAAGGCTAAGCTTTTTGGGAGGCAGGCTTTCTCTCGGCAGGAGTGGAGACCCTCGGAAAAGGCCTTGAACTTCATTTGGAGTCTGTAGAAGAGGAGGCGGTGGATAGTATAGAGCCGGGAATGCTCTTTACCATGCCCGTTTCGGAAAAATGTATCTCTTGGCTATTTCCCGGAAGAAAAAAGGAAGCGGGAGATGTGGAGGGTATTTTTCCAACCCTTCTTTCTCTGGAAGGAGAGGACATTCTCGCTATCGAAAGGAACTGGAGGAATTACAAAGGAATTTCCGGAATGAGAATTTCTATTTCTTTGGAAGAAAAGACGGTAAGCGCGCAGGTTCTTGGAAATTTGCAAAAGGAGCTGTTGCAGGATCTGTTTTTTAGAAGAATCGGAAAGAAGCTATTGTTCGCAAAACCGAAACTTCGTTATGGGGAAAGTCCCAAAAGAGAGACTTACGGAAGAGGGGCTGTTTTGGAGCCCGGGCATAGAATTTCCTTGCTCCTTCGTTTAATGCCTAAGGACCGGGAACTTGAGGGAAATCAGGAAAATGCAGTAAAAAGCAATATTTTTTCCATAGAGAAAAGAGGGGAACTGCCGGAGGACTGGCTTTCCCGCTTGGAAACAGAATGGGCAGAGGAGCATTTTCCGGGACCCTTGTTTTCCGGACCCTATGAAAACTACAGTCTGAAATTTCCAATCTTAGCTTTTTCTCGAGGCTCTGCCTACTATGTGGACTTTCAGGAGGCGGTATTGCAGGCCTTTTGATGGCCTCAAAAGGCTGGGAGTCAGGCTTTTAATGCCCTATTTTTCCTATGAAATCTCCGCTTCTTCGGAAAAGCTTGAAAAATTCTGCAGGAGATTGAACGTTTGAAAGGAAAGCAGGAAGAAATGCTTTCTGAGGGTGAGGCTTATCAGCTTTTTGGGAAAAGTTCCGGGAAATCGTCTTACCGAGCTGCAAAAGCTTTGTACAGGAGGAAGGAGAAAACTTTTCCTTCCGTTTTTGTGGATATCAGAGTATAGAGGAAAAGGAAGGGAGGAACTGCTTTCTCAGCGTTTGGAGATATTGCCGGAGGAACTGCCCTAAGTTATTACGGAAAGCTTTTATTACGGAGCAGAGGAGGCTTTGGAAGAGGGCACTTTAGCAGAGGAAAATGTAGAGTCCCTTAGTGAAAAGTCGAGCAATCTTTCCGGGAAAAAGTCCGGAACAGGATTTGAGAAAAAGAAAAAGAGCGGAGAGGACGGGGAGAGCCTTGAGGATGAGCTGAATGCTATTTTCGAGAGAATCTTCGGTCCCCTGCGAGACAGGGGAAAGGGAAGCTATTCGTTCCGAACAAAGACTGGTATTATCCAAGGAAAAAGGAAGCCAGGATGGAGGAAGCCAGAGCCCAGTATGCGAAGAAGGGAAAGAAGAATAAAAGGAAAAAGCTATTGGTGGATGGCTATAACTTCCTTTTTGCCAAGGAAGAATGGAAGAGTCTCGCGCAGGAGGACCTGATGGCGGCAAGAGAACAGATTCTACCTCTTCTATCCGAGTATGCAGCCTATGAAGACTTGGATCTGTACTTGGTATTTTGATGCCTATAGGGTAAAAGGGAAATCCAGGAAGATGCTACAACTGGACTCCCTGCATGCAGGTGATTTTTACAAAGGAGGGAGAATCTGCAGACTTTGCTTTAAGCCGTATGGCCAATGATTTTTCTGACGCAGGACACCCGGTAGTGGTAGTCAGCTCGGATCAGGCGGTACAGATTCAGGGCTTCTCCGGAAAGGGAGCAATTGTATACTCTTCAAAAGACTTTTGCCCATAGGGTGGAGGAGATGAAGAGAAGAATTTCTGAAAAATTTAGAATCAGTAGATTACGAGGATAGCTAGCGGGGCCTTTTGGTCCAATGGACATCCTTGTAATCTACTTATTTTTTTGTTGGTGCATTGACGAAATACTTAATAGATTTAAGTATTTAAAGTGTTGACAGAAAAGAGGCGCAAATGGAGAAGAAGGATGGAAGCTGTTTTTTTGAGAATGGCATAGAAAAAGCAAGGATATGCAGCGAAATAGTGGAGGAGAGGAAGAAGCGCTTTTCCCTATTTTTCCGAAGAAGATTTTTGCGATTCTTCTAGCCCTTACCGCCCTCTTTTTAACCGCCTGTTCCGGGTGCCGGACATCCCTGCCATTGAAAAGCAGTAAAAGCAACAAGATTCTTTTACAGTATGGCGTGTTGGGGGACAAGGATGAGCAGAGCCTGCAAATGGCTAAGCGTTTTGCTAAAGAAGTAAAGGAAAAGAGCCATGGCAGAATCGAAATCAAGATTTTAAGTCCTAAGGATAAAAGGAAATGAACTGGCTTTATTTGAACAGTTCAGAGGCGGTAATTTGGATATGGTAAGACTTTCTTTAGGCTCTGCCCAAAAAAATCTCCCCCAAGCTTTCTTTTAGAGTTACCCTACCTTTTCAACAGTGAAGAAGAAATGTGGAATGTTTTAGACGGAGAGAAGGGCTCTATTTTTCAGGAAGAATTTCGAGTAAGGGGATGGAACTCTTGGTATGGAACTGTCTTGGTTTCCGAGACTTCTATACGGTAGAAAGACCTATTTTGAGCGTGGAAGATTTTGAAGGCTTGATCTTGGGTGTGGAAGACGATTCCCGTGTGGGAGAGGCTTTTGCAGCTTCTTTCCGGAAAAACCCAGGAGGTATCTCAAAATAAGCTTTTATAAGGCTCTGCAAAGCGAGCGGTGGACGGTAGTGAAAATACGTTGGAGGAATTTGCTGATCAGGAGCACTAGTTCCTCTGCCAAGTACTTTTTAGAGGACGAGCACAGCCCTGTTCTGGACTTACAGCTGCTTTCTCCAAAGGCTAAAGAAAATATGTCGGAAGAGGACTTAGAGCTGGTTAAAGAGGTGGCATTTTTCCATGGCTTTACAGGAAAGAGCTATGGGGAAGAAGGCTAAGGTAGAACTAAGAAGTCGTTTGATTAAAAGAGGGGTAATGTTTGCCCACTTTAGTCAGGAAGAAAAACAGAAGCTTGCAGAGCTTTTAGTCCCCCTATATCTGGAATCTATGGATGAAGAATTTATGGGAAAACTGGGGAAAAATCGCTTAATTATACGAAGCTAATTCTTTAAAATAAGAGAATAGAGTAAAAGATTCTGTCAGTTGATAAAGAATAAAAAGAGTAATCACTAATCCTTTGATACAATGGTTTCGACTAAAAAACTATGCAAAGGAGATTACTCTCATGGATATTGTAGCACTATTAGAAGATTTGGTAAAAGGTTTACTTGATGCGGAGAACAAATTTTTTGAAAACCCCAAGGACTTTAGTTCCTTAGAGAGGTCTATAAAAAGCTCCACAGAGTCTTTTTCTGCTTCTTTCTTGGGTGTAGTCCTTTCAAGAATGAACTCGATACTTAGTGAGTGTGGAGCTAGAAAAGAAAGGTTTAACATTCAGAGGGTCGATAAGCGAACATTGATTACCTCTGTTGGGGATGTAGTGTTTGATTGTACGTATTTCAAGAGGAAAGCAGAGCAAGGAGGTCACCATACTTGCTGGAAGAACTTATAGGGTTGGATTCCCACGAGCGGTTTAGTGAAGAAGCTGAGGTAATGCTACTCACGGAGGCATTAAAAAAACAAGCTATTGTGAGGCAACAAAGGTATTACCATCCAAACAAAAGAATTAGCAAAACTACAGTGATGAATAAAAATACATAGTCTATCAGATAGCATTACCCCTTGAGGATTTTTCCGGCAAGAAGCAAGTGGATTATCTTTTATTGAAGCAGATGAAGATCACATTGCAGAACAGCATGGCAAGGAGTCCAAGGATAATAAGAGCTTCATTTTCTAAGCTGATTTATGTGCACGAAGGAAAGTTTGAATCCGGCTGTAAAGGAAGAAAAGAACTCAAAAATAGTTTTTATTTTGCCGGACTTTATCCCGGAAAAGAAGGAAATGCATGTCTTTGGACTAAGGTTTCTGACTACATTGAAAAGACATATGATAAAGAGAACTTAAAGAAAGTATTTATTAGTGGTGATGGAGCCCAGTGGATAAAGAATGGGACGGAGTTCATTGAAAAATCAGTCTTTTGTGCAGATAAATTTCATTTGATGAAATATATTAATCAGGCTGCAGCGCAGATGTTAGATGAAAAGGATATAGCCAAAGAAGAATTATGGCATTTACTATACTCTAAACATTCCACTAAGGCTTCATTCTCAAAATATATAGATTGTATGGCGGCATCAGGGAGAAATACAGAGAGAATAGAAAGCTTACGGACGTATGTGTTAGAGAATTGGGCAGCTATCAGGAGAACGCTAAGAAACAAGCTTGTACAAGGCTGTAGTGCAGAGAGTCATGTAAGTCATGTGTTATCTGACCGCTTAAGTTCAAGACCTTTATCATGGAGCCAAAAAGGTGCTGACAAGATGAGTAAGCTAAGGTGTTATGAGAGAAACTATGGAAGAGAGAAGCTTCTTCAGTTGGTGAGGCTAGGTCGAGAAGAAAGGAAGCTGGGGGCGACCGGAACAGAAGGGATAAGTGAAAAAGAAATAAGGCTTAGAGATGTGTTAAAAGAGCACTCTGATGCGTCAAAGAAATATATAGATGAGCTCCAGGCATCAATTCTTGGAGAAACGGTTAAGAAGACTTTCTCCATACGAAACCACCTCCGTTTATTATAAAATTTTGACATGGCATAAAAATGATAATAAGATAATTGAAAAGTTGAAGACCTTTATCAAGGTGTATTTTTGAAGCTCGCTAACTGACAATAAGTTTACTCCATCAAATAAGAGGATTGACAAGCTTTCTCCTCTGTCATAATACTGCCTTTGAAGGATAGACATAACTAACTAAAAATCTTTGTATTGTCTATCTAAAGGGCTATGGTGTTAGCAAATGCATCAGCCTATTTCCGTATAGGAGGGTGCTTTTGCGTTTTTAAGAAGTGCTGTAGGAAAAAAAGGCATGGGATCTGTAAGAGACCTGCTATAAAGCGAAACAGCACTGCGTAGAAGAAAGGGGTATTATGAGAAAGCATTGATTCTTGGGGCTTCCGCTCTGATTTTAGCGTCCTCCGTAATGGCTTGCGGAAAGAAAGAGAGCAAGCACCACAGCGGCAGGAACAGAAAAGGCGGCAGAAAGCACTGCAGCTGCAGCGGAAAAGACAGACTATGTCTTTGTAAAGATGACCGTTCCTTATGCAGACTTTTTACTATGGCGAGTTAAAAGGATATTGCGCCGGAAGAGGGAACAGACTTAAAGGCAGAATCTGGAAAGCAGAGGATTTGGTGGCTAAGGATGGATTCAGAGAAACCGGTATGTACGACAGTGCCAGCTCTCCCACCAAGGAGAAGGCTGTAAAGTTTGTGATGGCAGATACTGCGGAAGAGGGTGAAGGCTCTGTTTACAAGGGAATTAAGAGTGTCAATGTGGCTATTCCCAAGTCCCTTTACGAGGATGCAAAGAAAGCCTTGGAAGAGAAGAAGGAAAGTAAGAATGCCCTTCTTACTTTTAATGGGAGCGATTGAAAGTGAAGTCAGTGCTAAGCCAAAGGAGTATAAGGTATTAAACTCTGACGGAACCCTTTCCAAGACCCAGGGGACGACCACTGAGGGTAAGGATATTGAAGCTGAGATTACCACCACTTCTTCCTACGGTAACTACGAAATCAGCTTAAAGGGCTTGGATATTGACTCTGAAATCGTCCAGGCTGCTGTACTGGAAACCAAGGACGGCGTAAAGTACGGCTTAAAGCATGAGGATAATATCTGGTTAAAGCCGGAGGAGCTGGCATTTTCCGCTGTGGCTTTTGAAGACACCAACCATAAGGCCCAGAAGGAATTTAAGCGTTTTGAAGATATTCAGGACAAGGACATTGTAAAAATCACCTACTTCTTAATGGATGCGGATGATGTGGAGGTTCCTGTAAGTCTTCACGTAAAGAAGATTGCGCCTGCAGAGTACAGTGTCAGCGGTGATGAGAAGGTAAGCTATAGTCCGGAAGGAACAAAGGTGAATTATCAGCTTTCCACCGGAGAAGATAGCTATGCTCTTAGCAAGGTTCTTAGCAGAAAGAGTGAAGTTAAGGGCGAGGTAAATACGGAAACTGCAGGAGTTTTGGTACTGCCTAAGGAAATGACTCCCGGAAAGTACCAGCTGGTGTTCTCTAATGACAATCTCACTGATGTATCCTTTAAGGTACTGGTAGAATCAAGCTTAAAGGCTGAGGACTTCCATTTTGAGAACAATACATTAAGTCTTTCTGAAAATGCAGATCAGTTGACCTTGGCAAACTATATTGCCTCCACCAGTTCCGCAACGATTGGAGAGAAGGAATATAAGGGAGGTTCCGGAAGAAGATTCGGAAAGAACATTTTCAATGAAGACGGTAGCGTAAATACTGAGGCGAGCTACAAGAAGGACGATCAGGAAGTAAAGTACTTTGACGGCCCCGGAACCTATCCTGTAAGCATTAAGGCGGACGGATATCCTGATGTACAGTTCGAGGTAGTCGTACAATGATTTTGACTCTTACTTTAATATGCAGTTTAGCATTTTTCCATTTCTTTGGAAAAGCATTAAAGAAGAAGCCGGCAGTGTTGTATGGGATTTGTATCCTCCTTTCCTTGGTAAGCATCTTTTATCCAAGGGAGGGAGGACTTCCTTTTGGACTTCTTTTTAAGAAAATCATGCAAAAGGGTGTGCTGGCAGGCTCTCTCTTTATCTGGGTGATGTTAGCCCCTCGTGCTTCCTAAGAGTTTTGCCGGAAGAAAGACGATTTATCTTCTTCGAGGGAAATGGCAATCTGTGCCTCCCTTATTACGCTGGCCCACAACCCTGGCCTTTGGCGGAAAAATACTTTGGCGCCTTATTCTTCGGACAGGGGCATATCAGTTTGATGGAGCTTCATGCGGCTATTGTGTCTTGTCTTATGATACTTTTGTTAATTCCGCTAACCATTACCTCCTTTTCAGACCGTTCGGCGGAAAATGCAGGGAAAGACCTGGAAAAAAATTACAAAACTGGTCCTATCTTTTTACCTGCTTTTGTATTTACACATTTTCTTTATTTACCAAGGGGCGATGATTCGGGGAAAGGGAGACTATTTTTACCCTGATGCTTTTACAGCTTCATTTTTGGATTCTACGGATTCTTACGGATTCGGCAGCATAGAATGCAGAAGGAATCTAAGGAGAAAAAGACATTTCCTGCTTCGTATCGGGGATTTTTGCCCATTGTCTGTATTTTTCTAAGCGGCTTTTACAGTGCCGGGAAATACCGCGCGGCACTGGAGGCAAATGTAGATAAAATCAGAGCGCAGGAAAGCGTATCGGAGCAGCACGGACAGGGGGAGGAAAATAATTCTTCCGAAAAAGCATCAGAAGCTAGCGGAGATAAAGCCTCTACGAATTTTTCTGGATGCTTCCTCCGATGCCCAAGCTGCTGATGGGAATAGTGCATCCGGAGCCTATAAAGACGGAGAATGCTTTGGAAAGGCTTCTCCCTACAATGGCAGTGGAAGTGAAAGTCACCATTTCCGGGGAAAGATTACTGCCATCGACATTGTGAAAACCAAGGACGATGAAGAATATTTCTTTGACGCACAGAAGAAGGTGATTCCGGAAATTCTGGAAAAGCAGAGTACCGACGTGGATGCGGTGGCAGGAGCCACCACCAGTAGCGAGGGCATTTGCCATGCGGTGGAGAAGGCCTTGGAGGAAGCAAAGAAATAAAGGAAAAATATAATTCTATATTTTCATCTTAAAATCTACTCAGTTTCCTTGTAAAAATAGAACAATCTTATATAATGAGTTCTGTATTCATTCTTAAAAGAAGAAGGAATACGGAACTTTTTATTCATAACGAGTATCGCTCGCAAAGTGTGCGATATCTCGTTCAAAAAGAGTATCGTCAGTAAAGCCTATGAAGAACACTGCAAAAGCGGTAGGATATTCTTATTTGGGGATTATAGATGAAAAAGCTATTATTGGGATCAGTATCATGGCTATGATTTTCAGCCTTTCTGCCTGCGAAGATATCAAGATGGTACAAAATTCTTTTCAAAAGGATAAGGTAAAGAATACTGAGCAGACAGGAGACAGCCCTATGGATGTCTTTAAAAAAGGATTGAGTGAATATGAAGATGATAGTATTACAGAATACAACCTCTATGTAGATTTCGGTAATTTTCTGCTCTTTCAGTACAACTATATTTTAAACGACTATTTTCTGGGAGTGGCCAAGGAAGAAGAATTTCTTTTACTTGAGGGAGGAGAATATACTAAGGAAAGCTTTCCTGAGAGTGATTCCACCTTTGTCCAATCCGTAATTGACCAAGCCCGAATAGGCACCCACTTTCCGGACCTGGATGAGCGAGTGAAGCTTATGGGACCATTAATTTTGGAAATTATGGAAATTAACAACGAAGCTGCGATATATGGGCAGTCGGAGACCTATCTCTATGATCAGTATGAAGAGGCAAAAGAAATTCATAAGCGTCTCTTTCCCCTGATAGAAAGAGTTTCCCCTATTTCTGAGGAATATAATGCAGCTATTCATAGTCTTTCTCTAGAAAGAACGGAAAAAGAAATGCAAAGCTTGAAAGCAGGGGGCTATGTCATTCGCTATAGTATACTGAAGCTTTTTTCCTTAAAGAATCGGATTTTGGACGATATGGAAAGGCAGGATCTTATCCAGGCGGATATTTTAGGATGGATTTATCTGTAATTCGACCTGCCCATGAGGAATTCCTTACTATAGTAAAAGAACTTGAAAAATTGATTGAGGATCAAAAGGCTGTTGACGGGGAAGAGTTTACAGATCCCACGATTTCTACGGACTTGGCGGATTATGTTGCCGCCTCTAAAGAGTTTGCAAAACAGATTCAGGAAATGATGCGTCGCATAGAGCAGGGGGAAGCCTTTACGGAGGAGGAATATGGGAAGACGGATGTGGATGGCAGTTTTGTAAAGCTTAATAGTGCTGCCGTTGAGATGCTTCAGATATACCATAAAGTCATTAGCTAAATAGAACATCGAGATTTTTGCAAAATTCTTTCTATTTCTTGAAAAATCTGAAATTTTGTATAATAAGTCTCGTGTCTTTTCTTAATTTAAAGAAAGATTTGGAACTTTTTGGGAAAATGATAGAAGATGCCCTTCTTATAAAGAGCTATTTTTCAAAAATCAGTTTTTTCTCAAAGTAAATTGTCCATTCTAGGAGGAATGTATGAAAAATTGTATTGGGTCTTTCTGTAGCGGCTTTTAGCCTTCAGCCTTTCCGCTTGTAAGGATTTAAAGATGGCACAAAATGCTATTAAGCAGGAGAATAATGGAGAAAGCAGTGGGAGGGGAGTCCGTTCGGAAATAATCCCTTGGATGCTCTGAAAAAGAATCTTGGTGGAGAAACATCTGATGTGGATGAGTTGGAAGAGTACAACAACTATGTGGATTTTAGTAATTTCCTTGTAAATGACTTTGTAGATCATCTTCACACTTACTTTACTGCAGTTGCAGACGATCCTCACATTCCAAGCTACTGAACAGGGTATATATCCAAGATATGGTTTTAGTAAGTATGATGAAGAGGACGTTCAGAAGTGTTTTAGATCAAGCAAATAAAGGAACCCACTTTGCTAATTTAGATGAGAATGTAAGGTTCTGGCACCCATCGTTCTGGATGCCATGAAAGTATATAATGAGGCTGCTAATTATGGGGAACTGGAGGGGTACAAAGATGACCAGTATGCCAAGGCTGCAGAAATTCACAGTCGTTTTTATCCTCTGATAGAGAGTTATGTTAATCCTGCAAATGAATATACGGCTAATGTACATAGCATTGCATTGGAGAGACAGGAGAAAGAAATGCAGCAGGTTAAGGATGCAGGTTATATCATTCGTTATGATATGCTAAAAATTATGCGTCTAAAGAATGATATTTTAGATGCGATTTCAGAGCAGTCTGCTAGCAGTTAGCGAGGCTAACATTACTGGAGTTAGATCTTACGAAGATTCTGACCTGCTTATGACGAACTGGCGGCTTTACTTTTAGAGTTTAATCCTCTTGTAGATGATGAAGAGGCTGCTGAAAAGGAAGGCTTTAGCCATGCAGCAGCTGCTGTACATCTTTCCGCCTTTGCAAGATCTGCAGGAGATTTTAAGAAGCAGGTTCAGAAATTAATTGAGCGTGTTGAGAGCGGAGAAGGATTTTCGGAATTTGAGCTGAATACCCCAAGTATTGCGGATGGTAATTATGAGAAAAATTAGTGAGGATGCTTCTGACATGACTAGTAATTATAATAGTGCTGTAGGCTAAAAGATAGAAAGATACTCTTCTGAAGGAGTTAGAATATAAAAATATCTTTCTATAGCAGATGGAAATTTTGAGCAGAGCGATAAAATGTTTAGAGAAATGACGAGTAGATGCAAGAACATCACCAAATAATTAATCAGTCGTATTTATAAATAGTGAAATGGACTGTTTAAAAATAATTTTAAAAAAACTTCTTGACGTAAGAAGATAGTTTATGCTAAAAAAATAGAACTATAAAACCGTTGAGGTGGAGATAACGTTAAGTATGAGCTCACAGAGAGTCCGGGAAGGTGAGAGCCGGGCAGTATACAGCTTGGCAAATGGACCACTGAGGGCATGGTCAAAGGAGCAACTGAGTATTCCATGACGCGTAGGAATGCGTTAGTTTCCGGAGGTATGTTAGTACCTTGCTAAGAGCACGAGTGAATCGTGAACTAGGGTGGCACCGCGAACTTTAATTTTCGTCCCTAGCAGAATTTTTATTCTGCTGGGGTTTTTTTATTTTCAAAAACGGATTTTGGAAAGTTTTCAAGATTCTTTTCGATAAGAGAAAGAACTACTCCCCCATGCAGATTAGACTAGTTATAGAAAGGAAGAAAATGATGATTAGACCAAGTCTTATGGAAATGGAAGCCTATCGAAAGGATGAAAGCCTTCGCCTGCTTCCCGTCATGAAGGAGATTTTTTCGGATTTCATTACCCCCATTACCGCATTGTCCATTTTGAAAAATATTTCTCAAAATGTCTTTTTATTGAATCCATGGAGGACAGAGAAAAATGGGAAGATATACCTTCTGGGCTATGACCCGAAGCAAAGCATTTCCTGTAAAAACGGAATCGTAGAAAGCTCCGGCTTAAAGCTTCCCACCAGGACCCTGCAAGGCTCTAATCCGGCAAATCCTTCAAGAGCATAAGGCTCCCAAGATACCCTAGAGCTCCTTCCTTTACTGGAGGACTGGTTGGATACTTGCCTATGACTTTATCCAGTATGAGGAGAACAGCCTGCATTTTTCCGGAAAGGACGAGGAGGACTTCCAGGATGGATCTGATGCTCTTTGACAAGGTAATCTGTTTTGACCATTTCTGCAAAAAGATTTTTCCTGATTGTGAATATGACCCTTTCCGAGGGAGAGGCGGGCTATAAGAGAGCGGTTTTGGAATTGGAAAATATGCACAGGCTCTTGAAGAGCGGAGAACAGAAGAAGGAAGAGCCCGGCAGATGCCTAAGCGACTTCGCCTCCTCCACAGCAAGGAAGAATATATGCAAATGGTGAAGAAGGCCAAGAGACATTTGAAGGATGGAGACATTTTCAGATTGTCCTTTTCCAACAGGCTGGAAGCGGACTATGAGGGAAGTCTTTTAGAAGCTATAGGCACCTTCGTTGCTTAAATCCCTCCCCCTACCTTTTCTACTTTTCCAGTAAGGACTTGGAGCTGGCAGGAGCCAGCCCGGAAACTCTAGTGAAGCTTGAGGACTGGCGTTTTGCAGACCTTCCTCTAGCAGGCACCAGAAGAGGGCGTAACAGAGGAAGAGGATAAGCGCATCGCCATGGAGCTTTTGCAGGATGAAAAGGAAGTTTTCGAGCACGATATGCTGGTGGACTTAGGCAGAAACGACATCGGGAAAATCGCCAAGGTAGGCAGCGTAAAGGTGGAAAAAGTACCATGAAATTCAGCGCTATTCCCATGTGATGCATATCGGCTCCACAGTAACGGGAGAGCTTAAGGAGGCTATGATGCGCTGGACTGCGTTTCCGCCGTGCTTCCCGCAGGAACTCCTGAGCGGGGCACCGAAGATTCGGGCCATGGAGCTGATTGACGATATAGAGCAAAATCGCCGAGGCATCTATGGCGGAGGAATCGGATACGTTGATTTCAACGGAAATCTGGACCTCTGTATTGCAATTCGCTCGGCCTATAAGAAAAACGGAAAGGTGGGGATTCTGCTCCGGAGCAGGCATCGTGGTGGACTCCTCCGAGGAAAAAGGAATTTGAGGAGTGCCAAAACAAGGCAAGAGCCATGGTGGAAAGCTCATTCTGAAGAGGGGAGGAGGAAGAATGATTCTTTTAATTGATAACTACGACAGCTTTACCTTTTAACCTGTATCAGATGCTGTCCCAATACGAGACGGTGGAAGTCATCCGAAATGATGGGAAAACCCTGGAAGAAATCGAGGCCATGAATCTGGCAGGAATCGTTCTTTCTCCCGGACCGGGCAGACTGGAAAATTCCGGCATTTGCCCTCCCAGGTAATTCGTTCCCTTCTGGGGAAAAATTCTATTCTTGGAGTTTGTCTTGAGAACAGGCCATCTGTCAGGTCTATGGCGGCACTGCAAGTCACGCCATAAAGCCCATGCACGGTAGACAGTCCGAGGTGGATATTGTGGAAGATTCTGAGCTTTTAAAGGCCTTGGCCGGAAAAATGAAGGTGGTTTCGCTACCATAGCCTCATTGCTGAGGAGGAAAGCCTGAGGGCACAGAGCTTCGGATTACCGGAAAAACCAAGCAGGAGGAAGTGATGGCGGTGGAAGACAGTAGGGCGGAAGGTTTACGGCTGCCAGTTCCACCCGAAAGCATCATGACCATGGACAGCGCGAAGATTTTTGGAAAATTTTTGCAAGGATTTGTAAGGAAGCATTAAGGGTAGAAGAAAATGAGCATTTTAGAGGAAATCGCAAGGAAAGACGAAAGGCTGTGGAAGAGGAGAAAAAGCTGCTTTCTCTTTTGGAGCTGGAAAGGCTTTTGGAGGCAGGAAACCTAGGAAAGCTACTTTAAAAGAAGCCTTTGGGAAGAAGTAGTGAGAAAGCCACCTTCAAGAATGAAGCTCAGGAGGATGATGCATCTAGCCTAAAAATCTTCGGAAATCGAAGGAAAAAGCTTTTACCAGGCCTTGGCCAAGGAGGGCTTATCCATTATCGGAGAGGTGAAGAAAGCTTCCTCCAAGGGCATTATTGCAGAGAACTTTCCTTATTTACAGATTGCAAAGGACTATGAAGCTGCCGGCATTGACGCCATTTCCTGTTTGACGGAGCCCTAAGTCTGAGGGAAGGACCAATATTTAAAAGAAATCGCAGAGGCGGTTTCGGTGCCGGTAGCTTCGAAGGACTCTGATTGACCCTCACCAAATCTATCAGGCTAAGCTTTTAGGGGCGAGCCATTCTCCTGATTGTCTCTTCTTGGAGAAAAGGAATTGAAGGAATTTCTAAGCATTGCTGAAAAGCTGGGGCTGGATGCCTTGGTGGAATGCCATGATGATGAGGAAATCCGCTGTGCCCTCTCTGTAGGGGCGGAGATTATCGAGTCAACAACAGAAATCTAAAGACCTTTTCCGTAAACATGGAAAACAGCCTATCCCTTAAAGAAATCTGAGTGCCAAAGGGACGGCTCTTCGTGCGGAAAGCGGAATGTCCAGGCCGGAAGAGCTAAGGCTTTTAGAGGAAAGCTGGAGTGGATGCGGAGTGCTAATCGGAGAAAGCCTGATGCGGGCAGAGAGTAAGAAGGAAAAGCTTCAGGAACTACGGAGCCTATTGAAATAAGAAAAAGCAGAGGGTAAGGGAAAGAAAGGAGGAGTATGCGCAAGAATGTATCACTGGTGTTGGGAGAGGATTTAAGCTTTCAGGAAAGCTACGAAAGCATGAATGAAATTCTGGACGGAAAAAGCTCTCGGTACAGGGATACCGCCTTTCTTACGGCTCTGGCCTGCAGAAAGCGGAGGAAGAAAACATCACGGAGATTACGCATTTGCTAGGCGATGCGGGAGCACGCCACAGAGGTAAAAGCATGAGGGCATGGAGGTTTTGGAAATCGTAGGAACCGGTGGAGACCACAGCAACAGCTACAACATTTCCACCACCTCCGCCTTGGTGGTAGCCTCTTTAGGGGTAAAGGTGGCAAAGCACGGAAACCGGGCAGCCTCCTCCAAGTCCGGCACCGCTGATTGCCAGAAAGCCTTGGGCATTAACATCTGTAGCAGGGCAAGGAAAAAGGCGGAGGAAATGCTGAAGAGCACCGGTCTTTGCTTCCTCTTTGCCCAGCACTACCACACTGCCATGAAGTATGTGGGCGCTATCCGTAAGGAATTGGGCTTTCGGACCATTTTCAATATCCTTGGGCCCCTGACCAACCCTGCAAAGCCGGATGCCATGCTTCTGGGAGTTTATCAGGAAAGACTTTTAGAGCCTATGGCGGCGGTGCTTCATCACTTAGGGGTAAAGCGTGCCTTGGTGGTTTACGGAGAAGACAGCATGGATGAAATTTCCGTTTCTGACAAGACCTTGGTGCGAATTAAGGGATGGACAAAGCCGAATCTTTGAGATTGCTCCGGAGGACTTCCATTTGGAAAGAGGGAAAAAAGAGGAGCTTGTGGGGGGAGATGGGGCGGAAAATGCGGCAATTACCAAGGGACTTTTGGCCAATGAAATTCAGGGTAGCAAGAAAACGGCTCTTTTGTTAAATGCGGAGCAGCCCTCTTTATCGCCGGAAAGGCGGAAAGCATTGAAGAAGGCATCCACCTGGCAGAGGAAGCCATCAGCAGCGGAAAGGCATTGGCCTTCTTGGAAGAGTACAGAAAAGCTTCCCAAAGCTAAGGCAGGAAAGGAAGAGGCATGATTGTCAAGTACTGCGGTATCACGAAGGAAGAGGAAATTCAGCATTTGCAGCAGCTTCCCATAGATTATGTGGGCTTTGTCTTCTATAAGAAAAGCAAACGCTATGTGGACAAGGAGCAGGCAAGGCGCCCTACGGGCAAAGTTAAAAACCCTCCATTCCTTCGGTGGGAGTCTTTGTAGAAGAAGAGATTCCGAAGATTTTGGAGCTTTTGCAGGAGGGGATTATCCAAGGGGTTCAGCTCCATGGAGAAGAAGAGGAGTCCTATGTTCTTACGCTTAAGGAGAAAATGAAGCAACTTAGGGGATTCCTTTCTGGCAGGCCTTTATTTTAAAAAGAAGAAAAGGATATAGAACGGGCAATGCCTCCGGCGGGCCTGATTCTTCTGGATGGAGGGAAAGGGAAGGCAAAGAGGCGGAGGCAGGACTTTTTACAAAAGATTCATCGTCCCTATATCTTGGCAGGAGGACTTTCCTGAAAATGTAGTAGAGAAAATCAAAGCATTTTTTCCCCCTATGGATTGGATGTCAGCTCCGGAATCGAGGAGCAGGGAGAAGATGGTGTCCGGAAAAGTCCGGAGAAGATGGATAGCTTTTATACATTTGGTGAGAGAATATGAGAAGCAGACTTTGTGAAGAAATGGAAGCAAAGAAGA
>BNJU01003361.1_pt1 | contig 116529 bp, 128 predicted proteins | sample 8539281 | NCBI WGS metagenome assembly BNJU01 (sample SAMD00202456, study PRJDB9452) | human saliva metagenome | isolation source: human saliva | place: Japan
CCACCACCATGGCCGCCGTGCCCGCGCACATGAGGGCGAGGCCAGCCAGGTATCGCCGCGTGAAACGCTCGTGAAACACGGCCGCCGAGAAGGCAACGGTGACGAGAATCGACAGCTTGTCGATGGGGACGACGACCGATGCGGGCCCGTCTTTCAGCGCGTGATAGTACGCCAACCACGACGCGCATGTCGCGGCACCCGACGCGATGATAAAGGCCAGCTCGCGCGCGGGGATCGACCGCACCTCGCGAATACGCCCCTGCCATGCCACGATCACCCACGCCATGGCCAGCACGACGAGCGTGCGCACCGCAGTTCCCAGCGTCGGATCGACCCCGGAGATACCGACCTTGCCCAAGATCGACGTCAACGCGGCGAACAGCGCGGACGCGAGCGCGTACGTGAGCCAACTTCCGCCCCGGCGCAGGGCGAGCGGCAGCCCAGAAAGGTCGTCGGGGTCGACCATGAGCAGGGTCCCCGCCGTGATTACAACGATCCCGACAACACTCCAGGCGGTCACAGGCTCGCTCAGCAGGATCAGGGCCAGGAGGATCGCCAGGACCGTCGACAGCTTTGTCGATGGGGGCCACGCGGGATACGTCGCCCCGCGCGAGGGCCGCGAAAGTAGCACAGCCACGAGGCCCCGGTGGCCAGGCCCGACAGGATGAGAAACAGGAGCGACCGCCCGTCGATGGTGCCTAGGGATGACGCCGATCCGACCATGGCGGCCATGCCCCACGCTCCTGCCGCGACGACGACCGTTCGTAGGGCCGTCGCCACTGTGGAACTCGTCGTCGCCACCCCAGCTTTCGCGAGGACCGACGTCAGCCCCGCAAACAGGGCGGACAAGCAGGCGGCGAATAACCACATGAGACTAGAGTAGGCCCGTTCCTGATGTTCTTGCACCCGAGCAAAATGACGGTGTGTCATGGGCGTCAGATCGCGAAAAAAGTAGGTTATAGTTGTTGACTATTCGCCTCTGTGTTGAGGCAACAACGCTATGTAAAGGAACAAGATGAGCGAAAACATCGACGAGCTTGGGGTCAACGGTGAATTCGAAGAAGACGGCCGGGAGATCGTGCTCGACACGAGCGGCGAAGTGGAACTCACGGGCGAAGTAGCCGAGGGTGTCGATGAGCTGCGCGAAATGATCGCCCAGCAGGACTCAGAGGCAGAAAAGTACGCGATTGAATTCCTCAAGAAGGTCGTGCGCATCCGTGGCGTGCGTATCACGAGGGATGAGTTCCTTCGCCAGGAGCTGCGCAAACTTCACATGAGTGACGAGGCGATCGCGAGCGCGCTCGACTCGAACCCTGTGCTGGCCGGTGTCTGTCTGACTGATCTCGACAAACTCGCGGACGGTGTCATCTCCTTCGAGACGAACAAGTCCGCGGCGATGTCCTTCGCGGCTGGTATCCCCGGCGGCTTCGCGATGCTCGGCACGATCCCCGCGGACCTGACCCAGTATTACGTACACGCCTTCAGGATCATGCAGAAACTCGCCTACCTGTACGGATGGCGCGAGCTCCTCAGTGACATGGATGAGGTCGATGACGAGACGATCGGTGTCCTAGCGATGTTCTTCGGCGTCATGCTCGGCGTTGGCGGCGCGGCCCAGTCGCTGACAGTGTTCGCGCGCTCGGTCGCGATGCCCGCGTTCCAGAAGCAGCTGACCAAGCAGGCACTTACTAAGACCTCGTGGTACCCGGTCATGAAGCAATGCCTGCGCTTCATCGGCATCAACCTCACGAAGAAGAGCTTCGCCCAGGGTGTCTCCAAGGTTATTCCAGTCATCGGCGGTGTCGTGTCGGGCGGCATGACTTTCGTGTCGCTCCAGTCCCAGTCCACCCGTCTCAAGGTCACCTGCGCGAGCTGCCGCCTCCTGGAGTCGATGCCGAGGTCTGGAAGCAGTCGGTCAGCGAAGCGACCTCCAAGGACCAGGAACAGGGCGTGCTGGACAGCGCGCAGCGTGCGCTCGAAAGCACGACCAAGGTCGTCGCCGACGGTGCGACGAGCGCTGCTTCCGCCATCGCCGACGGTGCGACGAGCGCGGCCTCCGCCATCGCTGGGGGTATGAAGGGCCTGTTCGGGCGTAAGAATTAACCGCTCACTCACGAGGCCGGGGTTGAAGCGCGCTCATCCGTGAACTCAGCCCCGGCCTCGTGCATGAGGAGAGGCAGGTCCCACGCTAGAGTGTGCGTAGATGTCAGTGAGCTGTCGGCGGACAGCGAGACGTGAAGGAGCGCAATGCTCGGCAAGACGAATGACTATGGAGTGGATGGCGAGCTGCGTGGAATCACCGCTGAGCAGGCCTCGTCGGCGGAACAGCACGGACTCGACTTTTTGAAGAAGGTCGTTCGATTCCCGGGCGTGCGGATTAACCGCGATGAGTTCTTACGCCATGAACTGACGAAGCTGCGCGCAAGCGAGGAGGTCATCGAGCGGGCTCTGGCCACCAGCCCCGCGCTGGCGGGTGTTCCGCTGCTGGCGCTCGACACCCTCGCAGACGAGACGATCACCTACGAGACGAACAAATCGGCCGCACTTTCCTTCGCGGCGGGTCTGCCCGGAGGATTTGCGATGCTCGGCACGATCCCCGCGGACCTGATGCAGTACTACGCGCACGCTCTGCGGATCATGCAGAAGCTCGCTTACCTGTATGGATGGCGTGACCTCCTCGCCGACGTGGACGAGGACGATGAAATGCTCGGCGTGCTTGCGGTGTTTTTCGGCGTCATGCTGGGGGTCGGTGGAGCCGCCCAGTCGTTGACGGCTTTCGCACGCATCGCCGCCAAAACCGCCTATCAGAAGCACGTGACCAAGCGGGCTCTCATGAGCATCACGTGGTACCCGGTCGTGAAGTACTCGCTGCGCGTCATCGGCATCAACATCACGAAGAGTAGCTTCACGAAGGGGGCCTCGAAGATCGTCCCTGTCATTGGCGGATTCGTGTCGAGCGGCCTGACCTTCATGGCGCTCCAGACCCAGTCAGCACGTCTGAAGGGTCATCTGCGTGAGCTGCCCCCTCCCGGGATCGACGCCGAGGGCTGGGCGCAGCACGTCCTCGACACGACCCCGGCGCGCGGCAAGCAGCTCGTGGCGGACGAGGTCCAGGAAACCATGAAAGGCAAAGGCGCGGGTCGTGATGGTCGGGGCGAAGAGCGCGGTGTCGGGTATCGCTGAGGGTGCCACGGGGATTGCGGGTGGCGTGAAACAACGCTTGCGGAAGGGGAAGTAGGTGCCCACGCACGAGGCCGTGGCTGGGAACCGCGCGGACTCGCTCAGCCCGACTACGGCCTCGTGTGTTTAACTCGCCACTGTTTGTCGAACGAGGACTCCCAACGCCCGGCAACCTGCCACCATATGCGGGTGAGTGACACGAAACAGAAGCCCCTGCATTCTTCGACGCAAGAGGCAGGGCCCCTGATGCTGCAGGCTTTCGCGTGGGACATGGCGCCGGATGCGAGCCACTGGCGATACGTGGCGCAGCACGCGCAATCGATCGCGGACCTGGGCGTCACCATCATCTGGCTGCCGCCCGCCTACAAGGGAAACTACGGTATCAACGACGTCGGCTACGGCGTCTACGACCTGTACGACCTGGGCGAATTCGACCAGAAGGGCACAATCCCCACGAAGTACGGGACGAAGGACGAATACCTGGCCGCCATTGATGCCCTGCACGAGGCGGGGATCGCCGTGTGCGCCGACATCGTCCTCAACCACCGCATGGGCGCGGATGCGACCGAGATGGTGCGCGCGATTCCGATCAACCCACAGGACCGCCATCAGGTGATCGGCGAACCCGAAATGATCGAGGCGTGGACCCGCTTCACGTTCCCGGGCCGCGGCGGCGCCTACTCGGACTTCACGTGGGACTGGACGTGCTTCCACGGCATCGACTGGGACCAGGCGACGCAGCGCAAGGGCCTGTGGCTCTTCGAAGGCAAGCACTGGAACGAGTCCGTCAACACCGAGTTCGGCAACTTCGACTACCTGATGGGCTGCGACGTGCACGTCACGGACCCGCGCGTCAGCGAGGAGCTGGACCGCTGGGGACGCTGGTACGTGGAGATGACCGGCGTGGACGCGCTGCGCCTGGACGCCGTCAAGCATGTCGGATCCGACTTCTACGCGCGCTGGCTCGAAGACCTGCGCACCTCCACGGGTCGCCTGCTGCCCGCCGTCGGCGAGTACTGGAGCGGCGACGTGCGCGAACTCGAGGCCTACCTGCACGAGGTTCCCCAACGCCATGCTCTTCGACGTGCCTCTGCACTACCACCTCCACCAGGCATCGGTCTCGGACGGCAAACGTCGACCTGTCGCGCCTGTGGGAGAACACGCTGACGGCGTCGATCCCGGAACTGTCCGTCACCTTCGTCGAGAATCACGACACGCAGCCCGGACAGTCCCTGGCCTCCACGGTGTCCTCCTGGTTCAAGGCGGCCGCCTACGCGCTGATCCTCCTGAACGAGGCCGGGGTGCCCTGCGTCTTCTGGGGGGACCTCCTGGGAACGCCCGAGACCGGCGACCTGCCCTGCCGTGCGTGAGCTCCCCATCCTCATGGGCGTGCGCTTCCGCGCCGCGATCGGCCCGCAGCACAGCGCCTTCGACAACCCGGACGTCGTCGGTTTCTCCCGCGAAGGTCGGGCGGACGTGCCCGGCACGGGCTGCGCCGTCATCCTCTCCGACCGTTGCGCCGCCGAGAAAACCCTGTACGTGGGAACCCACCATGCGGGCGAGGAGTGGGAGTGCCTCATCGGCGGCCACCCAGCCGTGTTCGTTGCTGGGGACGGTACGCTGACGGGCACCGTCAGTGACGGGGGCCTGAGCGTCTACGTGCCGCGCGTCTGAGCGTGACGCAGCCCGGGCCTCGTCGACGGGGACGAGGCCCGGGTCAGTGCGCGCTCGCGGCTTGCCGAAGCGGCGGCGCGTGACGGAGGGCAGCTACTCGTGCGCGGTACCCAACGCGAGTGCAATCGTTTGCGTCGGCACGATGAGCTGCAGCGGGGCGATGGGAGAGACCAGGGCGTCAACGTGATGCGTGTAGAAGTCGCGTGCGTGCTCGTCCTTGCAGTGGATGAGCAGCGCGGCGATTCCGAACTGGTCCGATGCCGCGAGAGTCCGGCGAAGCGCGTCGAGCAGGAGCGTCGCGCCCACACCCTGCCCCTGCACTCGGCGGTCAACCGCAAGCCTGGCCAGGAGCATGCATGGGATTGACCGGGGTCGGTGGGCAGCAAAGTCATCCGGCGACCACTCGCGTCGAATCGTTGCTGCCGCTAGCGCATAGTAGCCGGCGATACGCCCGCTCTGCTGGCACACGTAGGTCACCGCGTTGTTGGCCCGCTGGTTGTGCCACGCATAGCGGTGAAACCAGGTGTCCAGTTCGTCGTTTCCACACGTGAAATCGCTGCGCTTGTCATGGTGCGCCAACCGGCGGGGAGCGTCGAGCACCGGGATCTCTAGTCCGTCCATGTCAGCGTCGATCCGACGGGGGAAGGGCGGGCGGCGAGCGCTTGGATTTTTGTCGTCGGAAGCGGCGCGTCCAGGGCCTCTAACAGACGCTCGAATCCTCGTCTGTTGCGACGAACCCCGTGCGGTCCGCCAGCGCCTGATCCGCGCGTTCCAGGGCGGACGCGAGGACAAAATCGCTCAGCGACGTCTGCGTAGTGCTCGCGACGTAGCGCAGCTTTTCCTCCTGCGCAGGCGTCAAACGCAGGTTGATGCGAGATGATTTTGTGGCAGTTGCGTGCGCAGACACGTCGTGCTCCTTTCCGCTCGTACATACATTGTATGCCGGATCGGGGCGAGTGGCGACAGCTGAGCACATAACGAACCCGGGCCTCGTCGACAGGGACGAGGCCCGGGCCAGCGCGCGCTCGCGGCTCACCGGAGCGGCGGCGCGGACGGGTCGGGCCGTTTACTCCTCCGTGCCGCCCAGCGCGGGGATGCGCTCGATCTGATCCTTAAAGAAAGACTCGGCACTCGAGATGAAACGATCAAGATTGACGAACAGCTGCGAGTCAGTCAGGCCCAGACGGGCAGTCACATACTGCTCGGCGCACAGGCGCTGACGGCCGTCGTCCAGAGCCGCGACGTAGACCTTGGGCCACGTCGTGGACGCGTTCCAGTCGTTACAAGCCTGCAGGAGACGCGAACGCAGCTCCATCGAGACCTCTTCGCGCACAGCACCCCACATGCTCACGTCCGCGCCGTCATTGACGACCGAGAACACGTAGAAGCCGTTCGTGAAACCCGTGTGCAGGCGGTTGTCCTTCACGTCGTAGGCGTAGTCATTCGTTTCGAAGAAGTCGACGACCCGCTGAAGATCAACGGGGCGCACAATCCGGCGGCGATCAAGAGCGCGCTTGCACTGCTCGATGACCTCCGGCGCGTGCTCGTTGGTCGGATCCATGGCGAGACACTGCTCGAGGTAGGTCAGCGCGCTCTCCTCCTCATCCTGCCAGTACAGGGCGGTACCAATGCGGTAGTACCACACCGGGTCTGCCATGCCCTCAGCTTCAACGCCGCGCAGCAGCTCGACGGCGTGCCCGATGAGTTCCTTGAAGGAATCCATGTACGGCTGCGCGTAGTTAATGTAGGCGCGCGCCAGCAGGCCAGTCAGCTCGTAGTCCAGCGATGTCGGCGCATCGCGTTCGATGAGCGCAATGATCTTCTGGTGTTCTTGTTCTTCATGCAGAGCATTGATCTGCGCGATGAGCTGTGAGCGCGAATCCACGGACGTTCCTCCCACGTGAGGTCATGAGTGAGTACCGAAACACAAGCATAACAGGGGAGAGGAAACGTCCGAGGGGCACGGGAGGACGCCGCTGTGTAGGGTGGAGGCGTGAAGGAAGAGGCTACGACTGAGGGACCTGCGCCCGACGACACACGTGCCCGCATGAGCGCCGCCGACGCGGCCCAATGGGACGAGATTCAGCAGTGGAAAGAGGCACAGATTAGTCCCCTGCGTCCTCGCGTCATTTCCCAGCGCCTGCGCGCCTACGCAATGGCACCTGTCAGGAAGGCAGTCAGGCTCGCGCGAAAGGTCCCCGGCGGCGCGGCCATCGCCTCGACGATGTCTTCGTCGGCGCTGCGCCTCATGGAGAAGGCGACGTCGGTATCCGAGGCCTCGGTGCGTCGCGAGCGCATTCTGAAGTCTTACCGAGAGGCGGGTTACGATGTTGAGCGGCTGGAGGATATCCGTAGCCTCGGTTTGAGCCTCGACCAGATTCGCCCGGTGAGACCTCACCTGAAGATCGCGTATTCGAGCGCCGTGGCTATCGAAGGTGCGCTGACCAGCATCGTCGCGACGGGAGGTTCGGTCGCTGCCGTCCTCGGCCTGGGGATCATCTCGGCCCCCGGCATTGCGATCACGACCTTTGCGCTCGCCCTCGACATCGTAACGTTCCTGGGCGCTGCGACGCGCCTGGTCTCCCACACGGCGGCCTATTACGGCTACGACACGGTTGATCCCGCGGAAAACCATTTCGCCACGATGGTTCTCTCCCAGGCGATCGATCCGAAACGCGCTACCGGCAACCAGGTTGTCGAAAAGCAAACGACGTTGATCGCCGTCAACAAGGTCGTGCGTGACATCGCCAAGCAAGGGCCAATGGATGCCGTCGGGACCAACGCGATCTCGGCTGCCGTGAACCCCTTGGTTGCTTCCCTTGGCTCGCGCCTGGCGGGCATGAAGGTTGCCCAAATCGTGCCGTTCATTGGCATCCTCGTGGGCGCGTTTCTGAATGCCTCCCTCATGCGCACGATCGGCGACACGGCCGACCACCTCTACCGGGAACGCTTTCCTCGCGGAACGCTACGGATACATTGACGAGGCCGGGGAAGACTCCACGGGCGTCGTGAGCGCCGCGGTGGCCGACGAAATCAGCGCCGATAACGCCTCCACCCTGGAAGAGACAACAACCGAGGGGCGCTCGCACTAACGAACGCCCCTCGGGTCTCACACGTCAGTTGCGTGAGTTCCAGTTCTGCCAGTCGTCGTCCTGCGCGTCGACGGCGATCACCGGCATGTGCGCGGTAGCGCCGGGCGCATTGCCCTCGGGCAGCGCCTGTGCGGCCTCTTCTTCACCCTTCTGCTTGCGGCGCTTCGACCAGGGCCAGCGGCGCTTCTTCTGCGCTTGCGGCTCCGGACGGATCTCTTCGCTCCACGAGAACTGCGAGGTCCAGCTCTCCTGGAAGCCGCCGGATTGCTCGGGAGCCTGGGGTGCCGTGGGAACCTGCTGCGCGGCAGCGCCCTGATCTACCGGCGGGAAGGGCTGAGCGGGTGCCGTCGGCATGGGCTGCTGAGGTACCTGCATCTGCGGCGCGGCACCGCAGGAGTCTGCGGTGCCTGCTGGGCTTGCGGGGCCTGCTGGGGTTGCGGTGCCTGCTGGGGTTGCGGGGCCTGCTGGCTCGCGGCGGGGGAGTCCCAGTCGAAGGAATCCATCCTGTCGAACTGAGGCATCTGCACGGTGGGCACGCCTTCATCCGAGTCATCCCCAGGGACGAGGCCGGGGCGGGCATCGCCTCGGGCGCGACGCGTGGCTGCGGCGCGGCAACCGGCTGAGGTGCGCCAGTCGATGCGGGGGCGGAGGACGCTTCGGGCGACGCGACGTGTTCCGGCTCAGGAGGTGCGGCCTGCTCGGGCGACGCGGCAGATGCTTGCTGGGTGGGGACCCGCAGCAGCTTGACGGTCGGGACGTCAACGTACTGAGGTGCCTCGGCCGGCGCTTGCTCGGGAGCAGGGTGCGTCGACCTGCTCCGGCTGCGCGGCGGACTGAGCGGGGGCAGGCTGCTCGGGTTGGGGTTCTTGTGCGGGTGCGAGATCCGTCTGCGCCTCGGGCTTGAAGCGTGGGAGCTTGACGGTGAGCATGCCGGGGTCTTCGGGCGTCGCAGCTGGCTCAGCGGGTGCGGGGCTTGACTCGGGTTTCGGGGGCTGCGGCTCTGCTGCGGGTGTGGGTTGTGCCTGTGCTTCGGGCTTGAAGCGTGGGAGCTTGACGGTGAGCATGCCGGGGTCTTCGGGTGCTGCGGCGGACTCGGCTTCGGGTGCGGGTTGTGCCTGTGCTTCGGGCTTGAAGCGTGGGAGCTTGACGGTGAGCATGCCGGGGTCTTCGGGCGTCGCAGCTGGCTCAGCGGGTGCGGGGTGCTCGGGTTGGGGTTCTTGTGCGGGTGCGGGCTGGGACTGCGCCTCGGGCTTGTAGCGCGGGAGCTTGACGGTGAGCACGCCGGGGTCTTCGGGCGTCGCAGGGGTGGTCTCAGGTGCAGGCGCAGGAATGGGGGCTGCGGGTGCTGCTCCATGGGACGCCGCGACCGGTTCCGTCTTGGGTGCCTCGACCGGCTCAGCAGCGGGAGCCGCGGCAGCTGCGCCTTGGTCGTCGTAGGTGCCGAATAGCTGTGTCTTGGCGTCGGGGTCGGCTTGGCCGTCGTAGGTGCCGAACAACTGCGTCTTCGCGTCGGGATCTGAACCGCCAAATGTCGTGAGCAGTTCTGTCTTCTCACCCGACATGGAAGCGGTACCGCGGACCACCGCGGCACCACCCATCGTGGGCTGCTGCGGCTCGTGCTGGGGTGTCGCAGAATTGGGACCGCGCTGATCGGAGGGGGACATGCCCATGGGAGCGCCGAGAGGCTCGGCCGGGGGTGCCGCCAGCTGTGGGAGCGTAGATGGGCTGCGGAGAAGCAGTCGGGGCGGGACCCGTCTGTCGTTGCCAGACGAAGCCCGTTTCGCGCGGCGTCGGGTCACCGGGTGTCGCATCCTGCGCAGGGTAGGGGTTGTACGTTGCCCCCTGACCGAACTGAGCGGGACCACCAGTGTATGCCGAGGCCTCGGGCATGCCGGGCCGTGCCGGGAAAGGAACGCTTCCCTGGCCTGAGGGGGGCACACGCTGAGCCTGTGACTTCTTCTTGGCCTTCTGTGAACGCAAGGCGTAGACGATGAAGACGACCACCAGAACAAGGATGATGATGCTGATGATCAGGGCGGTCAATAGCCACAAAGATGGAGTCGACGATGCCTCCTCAGCGGCGGCACGCAACGGTGCGGCCACGGTGGCGCTGCCCTTGTTCTCCACAGAAAGGGCCGATGCCGCGTCAGTGAGGTGGACGTCCGTAGCCAGGACGGACGTCTCCGACAAAGGCGGGATCGCGGCTGCGTAGGCCGCTAACGACGGGGTCGACACGATGAATAGGGTCCCGAGCGTTGCGCACAGGGTGCGGAAAGTCGCATGCAATCCTCCTGGATCTAGGTCACTCGATTATCGTCTGTTCGCGCGCGCAAAGCAATGGAGGGGACGATGCCCGAGAATGTCTGACCGAACGTCAAGTTGGTATGCCTCGCATGTCAAAGAAAAAATCCTCTAACTGACAAGGTCTCCTGAGAAATCATCGCGTAGTATGACAACTGTCTACCTGACGTCAGGTTTTCGACCTTATTACGAGGTGCTATCCGGTCTAACAGAGGAGGGGCGCTGTGAAGTGTCGGCCCGCAACGAGTGCAGATATTCCTGAAATGACACGCATTATCACGGAAGGATTTCTTGACTATCCATTTCATCTCACGCTCAAGCCATATGTCTACCAGACGGAGCGTTACCCACAATGTCTGGCTGTCCTCAATGAGATGATGGCGAAAGCCTACCTGGCCTCCAGAAACGCTCTCGTCGTTGAACATGAGGGACAGGTTATCGCCGTTGCACTCATGCATGATCGGCCAATCGGCTTCTGGCGTAACGTGGTCAGCGGCGGGTATCGCCTCTTCCGCTACGCATCTCCGCTCTTGGTGGCTGACTTTGCCCAGGCGGCCTACGACGGAGATCAGGTCGCTATCGATAATGGCGATTTTGACTGGTATCTCGAGATTTTGTCGGTCGATAAGCGGATGCAGGGTCGGGGAGTAGGCCGATGGCTCGTTGCCAAAGTCCTTCCCGACTTTGTGGCGAAGCGGGGTGGGCGCGCGTACGGACTGGTGACGTGTACGGAATCCAATGCTCGCTTTTATACGAATGGTGGCTGCGAGCTGCTGGGGCGTGCGGAGAAGAAAATGCGAGATGAACCCTTCTCGATTTGGGCCTTCCAGCATCGAGCGGAGCTTCTCCGATGATGGTGGTCTAGCGGTCGAACTCCCGTCGCGGTCGTGAGTGGCCGCACGGTCACGCGGACGCGATCTTTGTGCAGGTCGCGCCGCGTGATGCACGTCCCCCAATTCCGCTTGACTTCAAGGGCTTGAGGTCTTTTAGGGTGAGGTCATGGCAGGAACAGGCTCCGGGCGCACGTACTCTATTAAGGAGGTAGCGGCGCTCGTTGGCTTGCCCCCATCCACCCTGCGCTATTACGAGGATGTCAGCGTTATTCCTGCCATTGCGCGCGATCCCTCGAGTGGGCATCGTATCTACACGGAAGGTGACCTGGAGCTGCTCACCTGGGTCGCGTGTCTGTCGGCGTCGGGTATGTCGATTGCTGATATGCGGGACTATGTGCGCTCGGGTTTGGGTGTGGACCGTGATATTTCCGAGTTTATTTCCCTCCTTGAGCAGCAGGATGCGCGCCTTCAGGAGGAGGCGCAGATCATCGAATTGCGCCGTGAGTTCTTGCACACAAAGGTCGAGTATTGGCGTGCAGTCAAAACGTGAGGACGCGCTAGAAGCTGAGCGCTTGGATACTTGCGCGCGTGAACTTGCTGAGCGCTTGAAATCGTGGTCGCCGCGCTCATAGGAGCCTGGCGGGGTGGGGTTCCATGCCTGCTCCGGACCTCGCCCCGCTAGGGGGCACAGGGCCGCGTGTCTGAATTGGCGCGCGGCCCTCACTTATGTCCGCGGTCTCTTTCAGTGGGGCGCGGTGTGTGGACATCGGATGGTGGTGTGCGGGTGTTGGGAGTAGTCGTGTGGTGGTAACGTGTGGGGTGATCGTGTGAAACAAGTCATGCTCAAAGAGGAGTTTGAGATGCTCTCGACCGACACCGTCTCCCTCAGTCCCGAATCCCCTCGTGCAAGCCTTAGGGAAGCCCGCGCAAGAGTTCACGAAGGCCGACATCATCGGATACATCGAAGACAATCGGATCTCGATGCTCAACCTTCGCTACGTCGGCGGAGATGGCCGGCTCAAGACCCTTAACTTTGCGATTCAATCCAAGGCGCATCTCGACCGCGTCCTCACCCTCGGTGAACGCGTCGACGGATCCTCGCTCTTCACCTTCGTCGAGGCGACCTCCTCCGACCTGTACGTGGTACCGCGCCTGGCCACCGCGTTCCTCAACCCCTTCTCCGCGATCCCCACGGTGGAGTTCCTGTGCGGTTTCTACGATGTGAGCGGAGCGCCCCTGGCCTCGGCCCCGCAGGGAGATCCTGCGCAAGGCTCAGCGCGCCCTCGAGGCGCAGACAGGCTGCACCCTCGAGGCCCTCGGCGAACTCGAGTACTACCTCTTCTCGCCCGGAGGACCCGCTGTTCCGGGTCGAACCCCAGCGTGGCTACCACGAGTCTGGGCCGTTCTCGAAGTGGGAGGACGTACGCACCGAGACCCTGCTCCACCTGGTGAGCATGGGGTGCGCCGTCAAATACGCCCACTCCGAGGTCGGTAACTTCGTGTCGGATGGGCGTCAGATGATCCAGCAGGAGATCGAGTTCCTGCCCGTTGACGCGTGCGCCGCGGCCGATCAGATGGTGCTGGCCAAGTGGGTGCTGCGCGAGGTCGCCCACTCATACGGCATCGAAGTGTCCTTCTCGCCCAAGATTGCGGTGGGTCAGGCCGGATCCGGCATGCACTTCCACACCCGCCTGGTCAAGGACGGCGTCAACCAGTTCTCTACGGGATCGGGCCTCACGGAGGCGGCCCTGAAAGTCATCGGCGGCTACCTGTCGCACGCCGCGTCGCTGACGGCTTTCGGGAACACCGTGCCTACCTCGTTCCTGCGCCTCGTGCCCCATCAGGAGGCACCGACCGCGATCTGCTGGGGTGACCGTAACCGCTCGGTCCTCGTGCGCGTGCCCTCGGGTGGCAGAACATCGACGACTCGATGTTCCGGGACGCGAACCCGAACGAGCCGCCCATCGCAGGACTTCCTAACGACTCGCAGACCATCGAGCTGCGCAGCCCGGACGGGTCGGCGGCCATCCATCTGCTCCTGGCGGGCATTGTGGTTGCCGCGCGCATCGGGCTGACGCGGCCCGGCATGGCCGACTACGCGAGCAAGCGCAAAGTTGACGGTGACGCCTCACAGACCCCCGGCCTCGACCAGCTGCCCTCGTCGTGTTTCGAGGCCGCGGGCCGCCTTCTCACGCAGCGCGAAGACTACGAGGAAGGCGGTGTGTTCCCGGTCGGTCTCATTGACTCGTGGGCCGCACGCCTGGTCGAGCTGGGCGACATGCACCTGAGAGACGACCTGGCCGACTCGCGGGTGTCCGTCGAAGAACTCGTCGAACGTTACTTCCACATCGGCTAGAACACCCGAGCATCGCTCGAATGATCAGTCGCCCGTCGGGGGAGCGAAGCGCTCGCTGGACTCCGGGGTCGGGCGGCATATCCGTGGGGTCTTCGCGAGACGAATCGGCCTCCAGTGCGGGCGGCGCAGGCGTGAGCGCCGACAGCGCGGACCCAGGCGTGGGGGACGCGTAGGGCGCTGCTCCCGTCTTCGCCTCCAAGGCGGCCTCGCGCTGCGACGCTCGCACGGATGCATCCCAGTCGAATTGGGCGTCGGCCGCCGCCTGACGCGACCGGCGAGTCCACTGAATGAACGCGCCCACGAGAACCAGGGCGAGGACGCCGCCGGTGATCGCAAAGATCGGGGTCAGGGACGAGCGCGAGGAACCCCCGCCTCGTTCCCGGCTCGGTGAAGGCGACGGTGACGGTGTGGGAGAAACGGAAGGCGTGGGGGACGCGGCCGCCGCGTCGGCGTTCACCGTGCCCGTCGCGGTCACATCGTCGCGCACATTCGTCCACGTGACCGTGCTCGCGTCCGTCTTCGTTGAGACGCCCGCGGACGTGACGGCCCCACCTTCCGAGGCCTCGACGATCTCGGAGGCGTGCGCGACCAGCGTGACAGAGTCGATGGTGGCGACGGCCTCGGGCGTGGAAAACCCCTCGAGAAGGCGGGCGGATTCCGAATGAAAGTGGAAAACGCCGCCAGAGTCGACCGTCACGATCTCCGACCCCGCACCGGGTAGCACCCACGTGAAGCGGCAGCCGTCGATACCGTTGACGTCAACTAGCACGGCGGAGGACGCTTGCGCGCCCGTCCCCATCGATTGGCACTGCTCGCCGATGAGCGGATGATCCGTCGAGAGCGTCACCTCGTGGGTGGCGGACACCCCAGGAGTGATGTCGTAGACCTCAGCTAGGTGAATCGGCGTCGGATCATCCGCGACGGCGGGCGCACCGAGCGCACACAGCGCCAGCGCCCCACCGGCGCAGGCCATTGCGCGTGCACCCCTCACGACGCCTCGTCCTCGGAACGCAGACGCGGGACCGAGGTCTTGGCGGGCTTGACGCCCACCTTGCCCGCGTAAAACGCGCGAATCACGTCCATGTCGGCCCGCACATCACCCGTCAGACGGTACGTCGGCCCCCACCCGAAGGTGCGGGTGTTGCGGTCGATGAAGCCCAGCTGGATCGGCACATCCGCCTCCATGGCGATGCGGTAGAAGCCCGACTTCCAGAACTCACGCGGCGAACGCGTCCCCTTCGGGGTGATGCACAGCGTGAACGAGTCGGACTCGCGGATACGCTGGGCGACCTGCTCGACGAGGCCGTGGGCCGCGCTGCGCTCCACGGGAACCGCGCCGATCTTCTTGACGAACCAGCCCAGCAGCGGGGCCTTCACCACGGAATCCTTCACCAGGAACGAGAACGTGCGCCCCGACTTCCACATGGAAATCGCCATGAAGACGCCGTCCCAATTCGAGGTGTGCGGGGCACCGATAACGATGACCTTGTCCGGCAGGGGCTGCGTAGACAGCTTCCACCGGGAAACAGACAGGTAGGCGGACGCAATCGCGGAGGTGAGAGCCATGGTGGCCTTTCTGGTCGTAGCTGCCCTCAATCCTACCCGCGGGCCGCTCAGTCCAGCGTCTCCACGGCGAGGGTCTGCGTCATGATGTGAGGGTGGCCCGGCCACAGCGTCAGCGCCCTCTCGCGCACCGCCGCGGTCTCTACGCACACGAAGTGCTGCCACTCGCCCTCGCCGATATCGCTCATGGTGGCCGCGCCCTGTGCCCAGGGGTTCCACACGATGGTGGAGCCGGAGCCGTTCTTATCCACGATGATGCGTCGGTCCAGCTTCGGGTCGATGACGCTGACCTGCTGCGTCGTCGTGTAGACGCGGTCGGTGAAACCCACGAAGCTCAGGTCCCCGCGCTGGGTGGCGTAGCGGCCGCGCACCTTGTCGAAGTAGCGCTCGCCGTCCAGTCCCTCGACGCTCGCGTCCTTGACGTCCCCGACGCGCAGGTAGGTGTGCATGGCGGCCTCGATCGCGAAGGGGTGATCGTCCTCGTTCGTCAGGGTCAGACTCATGCTCAGCTCGTCACCCGCGCTCACATCGAGGCGCGCGCAGAAGGAATGGGGGTAGAGCATGGAGGTCTCGCCCGTGTGGTGCAGCTCGAAAGAGAACGAGGCCGGGGCGTCGTTCGTGGGGTGGGACGAGGAGCGGAGCTTCCACATGGAGGTGCGGGCAAATCCGTGAGCCCCCGCGCCCGGCCCTGGGCGTGATGGGGAGTCATCAGGGCCGCCGAACCAGGGAAGACAGAGGGGGACGCCACTGCGGATTGCTGTCGTGCCGTCGAGCACGGCGCGGGAGGAAAGCCACAGGACGTCGTCATCGTCGGTGGGATGCCAGGACAGGAGATGTGCCCCGAAAGGGGTGATCTGTGTCGAGGCTGAGGGGACAGTGGCGGAGAAGGTGGCGATGTCGCTCATATCTATCAGTTAAGTGGAGGGGGTTGTTTCTCAGCAAATAGACCAATCGGTCCAGCTGGGTGGGGTGGTGACGTGGTGGATTTCGCAGGATGGCATGCGCATAGGCCCTCCGTATGCCGATATTCTGGAGAGGTATGTGCGTGGAATCGGTCAGCCGTCCGATTGTCAACCGGGCTTCTGTGCCCCATCACACGCAATAATAGGTGTCCACATGTGAGGAGTCCAGATATGCCCACGCGTCCCGACCTGCGAAACGTCGCGATCGTCGCACACGTCGATCACGGAAAGACCACGCTGGTTGACGCAATGCTCTGGCAATCCGGAGCGTTCTCCGAGCGCGACACGGTCGAAAAGACCGGCGAGCGCGTCATGGACTCCGGCGATCTTGAACGAGAAAAGGGCATCACCATTCTCGCCAAGAACACCGCCGTCCACTATCGCGGCCCCGCCGCGCAGGCCCTGGGCCTTCAGGACGGCGTCACCATCAACGTTATCGACACCCCCGGCCACGCCGACTTCGGCGGCGAGGTTGAGCGCGGTCTGTCCATGGTCGACGGCGTCGTCCTCATGGTTGACGCCTCCGAAGGCCCGCTCCCGCAGACCCGCTTCGTCCTGCGCAAGGCCCTCCAGGCTCACCTGCCCGTCATCGTCGTCGTCAACAAGGTTGACCGCCCCGACTCGCGTATCGACGAGGTCGTCTCCGAGACGACCGACCTGCTGCTCTCCCTCGGCGAGGACCTCATGAACGAGGGCATCGACATCGACGTGGACTCCCTCATGGACGTCCCCGTCGTGTACGCCTCCGCTAAGGCTGGCAAGTGCTCCCTCGAGAACCCGGGCGACGGCCAGCTGCCCACCGAGAACCTCGAACCCCTGTTCGAGACTATCCTCAGCCGCATCCCGGGTCCCTCCTACGACGAGGACATGCCCCTGCAGGCGCACGTCACCAACCTGGATGCCTCGCCCTTCCTGGGCCGTCTGGCCCTGCTGCGCATCCACAACGGCACCCTCAAGAAGGGGGCCGACGTGGGATTGGCCCGCCACGACGGCACCATCCAGCGCGTGCACATCTCCGAGCTGCTGGCCACCGAGGGCCTCGAGCGCGTCTCGACCGACTCCGCTGCGCCCGGCGACATCGTCGCCGTCGCCGGCATCGAAGACATCATGATCGGCGAGTCGCTCGTTGACCTCGAGGATCCCGCGTCCCCTCCCACTCATCACGGTCGACGACCCGGCGATCTCTATGACGATTGGCATCAACACCTCGCCCATGGCGGGTCGCGTCAAAGGGCGCGAAGGTCACGGCGCGTCAGGTCAAGGACCGCCTGGACCGTGAACTCATCGGCAACGTGTCGCTGAAGGTCCTGCCCACCGAGCGTCCCCGACGCCTGGGAGGTTCAGGGCCGAGGCGAACTCGCCCTGGCGATCCTCGTTGAGCAGATGCGCCGCGAGGGCTTCGAGCTGACCGTCGGCAAGCCGCAGGTCGTCACCAAGGAGATCGACGGCGTCCTCAGCGAACCCATGGAGCGCATGACGATCGACATCCCCGAAGAGTACCTCGGTGCCATCACGCAGCTCATGGCCGCCCGCAAGGGCCGCATGGAAACCATGGCGAACCACGGGTCGGGCTGGATTCGCCTCGAGTTCGTCGTCCCCGCCCGCGGCCTCATCGGCTTCCGCACGCGCTTCCTCACCGAAACGCGCGGCACCGGCATCGCGTCGTCCATCGCCGAGGGCTACGCCCCCTGGCAGGGCACCATCGAGCAGCGCCTCACCGGCTCGCTCGTCGCCGACCGCGCCGGCCAGGCCACCCCCTACGCGATGACGAACCTGCAGGAGCGCGGCTCCTTCATCGTCGAACCCTCCTCGGAGGTCTACGAGGGCCAGGTCGTGGGCGAGAACCCGCGCGGCGAGGACATGGACGTGAACATCTGCCGCGAGAAGAAGCAGACGAACACCCGCAGCGCGACCGCAGACGTGTACGAGTCGCTGACCCCCTCGCGCAAGCTGACCCTCGAGGAGTCCCTCGAGTTCGCGGCCAACGACGAGTGCGTCGAGGTCACCCCCGAGGCCGTGCGCGTGCGCAAGGTCGTCCTGGACGCTCAGGAGCGCTTCAAGATCGCCGCTCGCGAGCGCCGCGCCAACCGCTGACCCACCCGAGTGCGCCCCTCCGCCCGCTAGATCGTGGGCGGGGGAGGCACCCTCTTGCCCGTCACCATCGTGCGGGCATCCACGCGAACCGGCCCACGCCTCGTCGCGACCGTGACGTGGGTGGGAGCCACCTCTAAGGCCTCTCCCAGGGCGTCGTGCAGACCGTCTGCCAGGCGGTAGCGGATGACGATTCTCTCGCCGACCTCGAAGCGCATCCACGGCAGATCGGGAATTGCGCGAAGGAGGGCGTGCGGAAATTTGCTCTCCTGCGTCGGTGTGTGCGCGCTGGGCATGCGGCGACAATGCGCCGTTTTCCGCGGGAATATGTGCGGTGGGTGACTCGGGGCTGCTCATACGTGAATAATAGAATCAACGAGTCTTTAGAACTGACCAGGAGGAACGTCTCATGACCTACGTCATCGCGCAGCCGTGCGTGGACGTCAAGGATCGCGCGTGCGTGGATGAGTGCCCCGTCGACTGCATCTACGAGGGGGAGCGCACGCTCTACATTCACCCCGAGGAGTGCGTGGACTGCGGCGCGTGCGAGCCTGTGTGCCCCACCGAAGCGATCTTCTACGAAGATGACCTGCCCGAGGAATGGGCGGACTACCTGCGCGCCAACGTCGATTTCTTCAACGAGCTGGGCAGCCCCGGCGGTGCCCAGAAGACCGGCGTCCAGGACTACGACGACCCGATGATTGCCGCGCTGCCTCCTCAGAATGAGGAATGGAAGGCCGAAAACCTCTGACAGTCGATAGGGTAGGGGCATGACAACTACGCTGCCTCGCCCCCCTCGACCTGCCCGAATTCCCCTGGGATCAGCTTGCGCCCGCCAAAGCGCGCGCAGCTGCACATCCCGGGGGAATCTGTGATCTGAGCGTCGGCACGCCCGTCGACGACACCCCCGCGTTCATCCGAGATGCGCTCGCCGAGGCATCCAACGCGCACGGCTACCCGACGGTGATTGGCACCGCTGAGGTGCGCGATGCGATCCTCGCTTGGGGGGCGCGACGGGGCATGGTCGATGTCGGCCCCGGCGGCGTGATTCCTACGATTGGCTCGAAGGAAGCCGTCGCCTGGCTCCCCTTCCTGCTCGGCGTACGCCCCGGCGACACCGTTCTGGTTCCCGAGGTTGCCTACCCGACCTACGACATCGGCGCCCGCCTGGCTGGAGCGACTCCCGTCCCCGTTGACCCGACGAACCCCGACTCGTGGCCCGAGGCCACCCTCGTCTACCTGAACTCGCCCGGCAACCCCGACGGACACGTCATGAGTAAGGATGAGCTGCGCGGAGTCGTCGCGTGGGCGCGCTCCCACGGCGCTGTCGTTGTTTCCGACGAGTGCTACGCGGCCCTGCCCTGGGCCGAACCCTATGTGAGCGAGGGCGTGCCCTCCCTGCTGAATGTCGACGTCTGCGACGGTGACGCGAGCGGCCTCCTCGTCCTGTACTCGCTGTCCAAGCAGTCGAACCTCGCGGGCTACCGCGCCGCTCTCATCTACGGCGATCCCTGCGCTGGTCGCCCCCATCGTGAACGCGCGTAAGCACTCCGGCCTCATGGTGCCCGCCCCCGTTCAACATGCGATGGCCCTCGCCCTGACTGACACCGAGCACGTCGAGGACCAGCGGGAGGTCTACGCCGCGCGACGCACCCTCCTCCTCGAGGCCCTGACCGACGCCGGCCTCGACGTTGACCCCGACAGTGCGGCTGGCCTGTACCTGTGGGTCGCCGACCCCGCCAACCCGACCGACTCGTGGGCGCTCGTGGACCGACTGGCCGATCTCGGCATCCTCGCCGCTCCCGGCGACTTCTACGGCACCGCTGCCCACGGGCGCGTGCGCGTGGCCCTCACCGCCAGCGACGAGCGCGTGGCAGCCGCGGCCAGCCGCATCCGCGAGGCATGGTCCGCCCGCTGACGGTTTCTACAACGACACGAGGCCGGGACGCGTGACGCGCCCCGGCCTCGTTTGGTGTGTCCTCGTCAGTTCGACGCGTGCAGCGCGTCGTTGAGCTCGATGCCCACGACGCCCGCGCGGGCGATGGCCTCGATGCGCCCCGTCTGAGAGTTGCGGCGGAACAGAATGTTCGACGCACCCGACAGCTCGCGCGCTGCGATCGTGCGCGGCTCAGCCTCGCCGGAGGAATCAATGAGCGTCACCTTTCGCGCCGGCGGTCACGTACAGGCCGGCCTCGACCACGCAGTCGTCGCCCAGAGCGATGCCCAGGCCCGAGTTCGCGCCCAGCAGGCAGCGCTCGCCCAGGCGCACGCGCTGCTTGCCGCCACCCGACAGCGTGCCCATCGTGGAGGCGCCGCCGCCCACGTCCGAGCCGTCGCCGATGACGACGCCCTGCGAGACGCGGCCCTCGACCATGGAGCGACCCAGCGTGCCCGCGTTGAAGTTGACGAAGCCGGCGTGCATGACGGTCGTGCCCTCGGACAGGTAGGCGCCCAGGCGCACACGGGTGCCGTCGGCGATACGTACGCCCGAGGGCAGCACGTAGTTGACCATCGGCGGGAACTTGTCGATGCCCTGCACGGGCACGGGGCGACCGTCGCGGGCGCGCAGGCGCAGGCGGGTGACCTCGAAATCGGCGACCGCACACGGACCCGCATCCGTCCACACGACGTTGGGCAGCACCGCGAAGATACCGTCCAGGTTGATCGTGTTGGGCGCCACCAGGCGGTGGGAAAGCAAGTGCAGGCGCAGGTAAGCGTCCTCGGTCGAGGCGGGGGCTGCGGTCAGGTCAATCGTCGTCGTCACGACGACGGTACGCACGCGGCGCGCATCGTCCACGTGCTCCAGCAGGGCCAGCGAAGTTGCCAGCTCCTCATCGCTCCCGGGTTCGCCCAGATGCGGGGCGGGATACCACGTGTCGAGAGTTGTTCCGTCCAGGGTGATCGTTGCGAGGCCGACGCCCCATGCAGTGCTGTTATCCATGCCCCTACAGTACGGGGATTACGCGGGTCGTTGAGGAGTGAAACTCAGGGGCGCGGTGCATCCCACAGGTCCGGCCAAAACACGCCCAGCTCGGAGGCCATGGAGCGCAGCAGCGGCAACGAGATGCCGACGACCGAGTGATAATCGCCCGTCACGCCCTCGATGAAGGGACCGCCCAGGCCGTCCACTGTAAAGGATCCTGCCACGTGCAGCGGCTCGCCCGTCGCCACGTACGCGTCGATCTCTGCGTCCGAGATGTCTCCGAAGTGGACCTGGGTCGAGGCGGAGCGGGTGACGCTTGCGCTTACCGTGCGCGTGCCCGTCCTCCCGTCGGTCGACGAGGCCGGGGCGAGGATCGCTGCCGAGTGTCCCGTCCACAGGGTGGCGCTCGTGCGGCGCATGGCGCGGATGCGCTCGCGGGCAACCTCGGGAGTGTGGGGCTTGCCGAGCATCTGACTGTCAATCTCGAGCATCGAGTCGCAGCCGACGACGAGGACAGGATCCCCCTCGGGCAGTTCCGAGTCTCCCTGGGCCAGGGCCTCGCACACGTCCGCGCACTTGGCGGCGGCGAGGGCCGCCACCTCGTCAGCGGGGGTGGTGGCGCCTCCTGAGAATGCGCGTCCGCCGGGCAGCGCGGCGAGGACGGCCTCCTCGTCAACGGTGGACACCCGGACTATTGGCGTGATGCCCGCCGCGATGAGCGTGGCACGGCGGGCGGGGGAGGCGGAGGCAAGAACGAGGCGCATAGGCACATTGTGGACCATGTGTCACGTCGCGCGCAGTCAAGCTGCAAAATAGTGCAAAAAACGGAGTTGTCGCAGGTAAATGTGCAAATGAGTGGTGGAAAATCAATCAGTCTACTACAATTGTCAGTGCGTGAGGTCATAATTTACTGTGACCTTAAAGCGTGATCTACTATACTTATCATCCGCTGATGTGGTGTTGAGTCAGCCTGACGAGGAGGGAATCGCGATGGATGAGCGTGCGGCATCGTCCCATGCATCTCCCGATGACCTCACCGCAACCAGCTACGTTCCCCAGCTGCTCGGTGGTCATCTCACATACTCTGCCCGCGACCTCGCCGAGGCGACGGACACTCCGATCGAGCGCGTCTTGCAGTTCTGGATCGCCCTGGGCTTCCAGGCCCCCGATCCGGATGAGCGGATGTTCTCTCAGCGTGACATCGACGTGTTTGGCAAGTGGCACGATCTCGTCGAGTCTGGTGTTATCGATACCGCCACGTCGCGCTCGCTCCTGCGCGCCAACTCCCACCTGGCCGACCGTCTCGCCCTGTGGCAGTTTGAGGCCCTGGTGGAGGACTCGATGCGTCGGCTCATGCTGGACGACACGACGGCTCGCATGTACGTGCTCGACCACATGCGTGAGCACATCGACGTCTTTCCAGGAGATGTTCGTGTACTCCTGGCGTCGTCAGCTCGAGGCGACCCTCTCGCGCTTTGACCGCGAGGTCTCTCAGCGCGGTCACGAGGAGCGTCACAGCCGCTTCCCGCTCAATCGTTGCCTCGGCTTCGTGGACATGGTCTCCTACACCTCGTCCTCGACGATTCTCGGGGATGCTCTGGTCGGCCTCATCGAGCGCTTCGAGGAAGAAAGTCGGACGGCGGTCATCGAAGAGGGCGGTCGCGTCGTCAAGATGATCGGCGACGCCGTTCTCTACATCGCCGATGACCTGCCCACCGGATTGCGCGTGGCAACCGCCCTCATTGAACGTCTCAACGCGGACGATGAAATGCTTCCCGTACGCGCGTCTTTTGTGCGTGGTGACGTCTTTTCGCGCTCCGGCGATGTCTTCGGTCCGACCGTTAATCTGGCGTCTCGCCTCGTGGACATCGCACCGGTCGGTAAGATACTCACCGATCCTGCCACCGCGGCTGCGATCGCCGCTGGCAAGGGTGGCGAAGGGTACGAACTCGAGGAGTTCCCGACCGCAGACTTGCGCGGTTTTGGGCCTGTTTCTCCCTACCTGCTCTCTGCTCGTGTCGCCTGACGCGAGCGTTCTCAGCGTCTTTCGTTGACTCCTGACGCCCACGTTTTTTGGGTCAAGAGAGGTGAAAGTTTTGGTTCAGAATTGCTAAGATGAGAGTGTGACTACAGTTCTCCTCGTTGAAGACGATCCGGCCATCTCCGAGCCCCTCGCGCGGGCCCTGGGCAGGGAAGGATACGACGTGCGCGCGCACGCCACGGGCGGTGCAGCCCTGGCCGACACACGCAGCGTCGACCTGGTCGTCCTGGACCTCGGCCTGCCTGACATGGACGGCCTCGACGTCGCCCGTGAGATCCGCGCCGCCGGAAACCGGGTCCCGATCCTCATTCTCACCGCACGCACAGACGAAGTTGACATGGTTGTCGGCCTCGACGCGGGCGCGGACGACTACGTGACCAAGCCCTTCCGTCTGGCCGAGCTGCTCGCCCGCGTGCGCGCGCTCCTGCGTCGTCAGGTCGCAGAACCCGCTGAAGGCGAGCTGCGCGCCCAGGACATCCGCATGGACGTCGCAGCCCATCGCGCCTTCGTCGGCGACGTGGAGCTGAGCCTGACGGCCAAGGAGTTCGACCTGCTGCGCGTTCTGCTGCGCGAGGCCGGGTCCGTCGTCGCTCGCGACGCGCTCATGCGCGAGGTCTGGGGTTCCGACCCGACCGGCTCCACCAAGACCCTGGACATGCACGTGTCCTGGCTGCGTCGTAAGCTCGGCGATGACGCGACCGACCCGCACTACATTACGACCGTGCGCGGGAATGGGCTTCCGATTCGAAAGCGCGCGATAATCCGTCGCTAAAGGAGGGTCACCATGCGCGCACGCGCGGTGAGGATGATTGTCTCCGTCGTCGCTGTCGTGTGCGTCGTCATGGGCCTGCCCGGCGCGTTTTTTGCCTCGGTGTCTATCTGGGCTTCCGAGCAGCGTGACCTGGAAGTCGCTGCCCAGCGCATCGTTCAGAGCATCGACCGCCGCAACGCGGCGGGCGAGAGCACGGACGCTGAGTCAGTAGCGGCGCTCGTCGCCGACCAGAATGAGGGGCCGCGACGAACTCAGCTACCGTATTCTCGTGCCCGGCCACAACCTCATTACGGACGAGACTGAGCCGATCGGGCGCACGATGGCAGCCTTTGCGGAGTCCCCGAGCGGCGTGAGTGTCCAGCTCACCTCCTCAGCCTCGGGCGCGACCACCCGCATCCTGTGGGCGTGCGGCATGTTCGGTGCTGGCATGATCGGCTCTATGCTGATCGGCCTGCTCATGGCTCGCTCGCTCTCGCGTTCCCTGTCCGCGCCCCTCATCTACCTGGCCGCACAGGCTGAGCAGATCGGCTCCGGCGGCGTGCGCGCCCGCGTTGAAGAATCCGGCATCGAAGAGATCGACCTGGTCTCCGAGGAACTCGCCCGCACAGGGCGAGCGCATGGCCGGACGCCTCGCCGCCGAGCGCCAAGCCGCCGCCGACGCCTCCCACCAGCTGCGCACGCCGCTCACCGCCCTGTCGATGCGCCTGGAGGAAATTGAACTCATCTCCTCCGAGGAGGAAGTGCGTGCCGAAGCCCGCACCTGCCTCGAACAGGTCGAGCGCATGACCAACGTCGTTTCCGAACTCCTCGATGTCTCCAAGCGCCAAAACGGTGGGCAAACCGAGGCCATCCACATCCTCGAAGTCTTTCAACACCGCCCGCGAAGAGTGGGAGGACCAGTTTCAAGGCGGCAGGCCGTCCCCTCGTCTTTCCTCGACGAGGCTGAGCGTCCGATCCTGGCCGACGCCGGCAAACTCGGACAGGTACTGGCCACGCTCATCGAAAACTCCCTGCGTTACGGAGATGGAATGACGCGCGTGTGGGCGCACGCCGGTTCCTCCAAACGCGGCGTCATCATTGAGGTCAGCGACGAAGGCGAAGGTATCGACGAAGCCCTAGCACCCGACATCTTCGAAAAGGGTGTGTCTGGACACGGTTCGACGGGCATCGGCCTGGCTCTCGCCCACGACCTGGCCCAGGCGATGGGCGGGCGCCTGGAACTCAAGTCCAACATTCCCCCCGTTTTCACGATATCCGTCGCCGCAATCCCCGCGTCCCTGGACCCTGATCGCGTCATGCCCGAAGGGCCGCTCATTTCCATGGGACGCCGCTCGCGTCGCTTTCTAGGAGAGCGGTAGATTGGGAGGCGTGGAACGCGATATGTTGACTCCTCCCACCGTGGCCGTCATCGGCGGCGGACAGCTGGCACGCATGATGCAGGAGAGCGCTATCGCGCTCGGCATTAACCTTCGGGCCCTCGTCGAGGCCGAGGATGGGTCGACCGGTCTGGTGACCGTCGACAAGGCTGTCGGTGCCCCCAAGGATCTGGACGCCGTTCGCGCGCTCATCGACGGTGCGGACGTCCTCACTTTCGAACATGAGCATATTCCTGCCCAAACCATGGAGGAAGCCGCGCGCGTCGTCTCCGTGCAACCCCCGGCCTCCGCTCTCCTGTACGCCCAGGACAAGCTTCAGATGCGCGCGCGCTTGAGTGAGATGGGCATCCCCTGCCCGGCATGGGCACGCGTCGACAACGCGGCTGAGCTGGAGCGTTTCGGAGCGGTCATCGGCTGGCCCCTCATCGTCAAGACCCCACGAGGCGGCTACGACGGCCACGGCGTCGCGGTGGCCCACAGCCCCGCCGACGTCGAGTCATGGTGGGGAGGCGGCTCGCTCCTGGCCGAGGCCCTGGTGCCCTTCACGGGTGAGGTGGCGGCCCTGCTGGCGCGCACCCCCTCGGGCGAGGTTGCCTCCTGGCCCGTCGCCTCCACCGTCCAAGTGGACGGCGTGTGTGCCGAGGTCACGGCTCCCGCGACCGGTATCCGACCCGAGACAGCAGCTGAAGCGCGCCGCATCGGAGAACGCATTGCCTCGGAGCTGGGCGTCACCGGCGTCCTGGCCGTCGAGATGTTTGTCGTCGGAGAGGGAGCGGATGAGCGCGTCCTCGTCAACGAGCTGGCCATGCGCCCCCACAACACCGGACACTGGACCATCGATGGGGCCGTCACCAGCCAGTTCGAGCAACACCTGCGCGCCGTCCTGGACCTGCCACTCGGCTCTACCGACCTGCGCGCACCGGATACCTACTCCGTCATGGTCAACCTGCTGGGTTCCGCCTACGACCAGCCCGCGCGTGCCCTCGCCGCGGCCTATGAAGCCGGGGGAGGCGGAGCGAAAGTCCACCTCTACGGCAAAGAGGTGCGCCCGGGCCGCAAGCTCGGCCACGTTACCGTCGTCGACAAAGACCCGGACGTGGCTCTGACGCGCGCACGGGCCGCCGTTGAGGCCCTGCACGGCACCTCCGCCAGCGACTGACCACCCAACCGTCGGCCGAACGGCGAGAGCGCCCCGGCCTCGTCCCATCCCGAAAGGACCGCCCATGACCACCGACCTCGACATCCAGCTCACGGCAACCAGCGACTGCCCCCTCGTCGGTGTCGTCATGGGTTCCGACTCAGACTGGCCCACAATGGAACCCGCCGTCGCAGCACTCGCCGAGTTCGCCATCGGCTGCGAAGTCGGCGTCGTCTCCGCCCACCGCATGCCCGAGGACATGGTCGCCTATGGGAGGAGCGCCTCGGAGCGGGGGCTGCGCGTCATCATCGCCGGAGCCGGCGGTGCCGCCCACCTTCCTGGCATGCTCGCCGCCCTCACCGAGCTGCCCGTCATCGGCGTGCCCGTTCCCCTCAAGCACCTCGACGGCGTGGACTCCCTGCACTCCATCGTCCAAATGCCCGCCGGCGTGCCCGTCGCGACCGTGTCCATCGCGGGCGCGCGCAACGCCGGGCTGCTCGCCGCCCGTATCCTCGGCGCCGGCGAAGGATCGTGGTGTGAAGGTCTGCGCGCACAAATGCGCGACTTCCAGAAGGATCTGCGCGACGTCGCCAGCGCCAAGGGCGCAGCCCTCGCCAAGCGCGTCGCCGAGGACTACTGACAGGCCCCCACAAGCCCCGCGCGGGTAGGCGCGGGCGCTCCCACCGTCGTATCCTGAAGCCATGAGCATTCTCGTTTGTGGCGGTGCCGGCTACATCGGCGCCCATGTTGTCCGCCTCCTGCGTCAGCGCGGGGATCGCGTCGTCGTCGTCGACGACCTGTCCACCTCGAACGCCGCCCGGGTCGGGGATACGCCCCTGGTTCGCCTCGACGTCGCCACGGACGAAGCGCGGTCCAGCCCTGTCCACCCTCATGATGGACGAGGACGTCACCGCCGTCATCCACTTCTCCGCCCGCAAGCAGGTCGGAGAATCCGTCAAGCGCCCCTGCCTGGTACTACGCGCAGAACATCGGCGGCATGGCTAACGTCCTGGCTGCCATGGAGGACGCGGGCGTCGACCAGATGATCTTCTCCTCCTCCGCCGCCGTCTACGGCATGCCCACCGCCGAGGTCGTCACCGAAGACATGGCTGGCCACCCCATCAACCCCTACGGCGAAACCAAGCTGATCGGCGAGTGGATGATGGCCGACTGCGAGCGCGCATGGGATCTGAAGTGGATCGGCCTGCGCTACTTCAACGTCGCCGGTGCTGGCTGGCCCTGACCTGGCCGACCCCGCCATCATGAACCTCATCCCCATGGTTCTCGACCGCCTCGAGCGCGGGGAGAGCGCCAAGATCTTCGGCGCCGACTACGACACCCCGGACGGCACCTGCGTGCGCGACTACATCCACGTCATGGACCTGGCCGAGGCCCACATCGCCGCCCTCGACGTCCTCGCCGAAGGCCGCCAGCCCGACCACCACACCTACAACGTCGGTACCGGCCTGGGCACCTCCGTCCAGGAGATCATCGACGGCCTGCGCCGCGTCATCGGCTGGGACTTCCCCGTCGAGGTCCTCGAGCGCCGCGCCGGCGATCCGCCCAAGCTCATCGGTGACCCGCTGTCCATCGGCGTGGACCTGGGCTGGAAGGCCAACAACGGTCTCGACGAGATCCTCACCTCCGCCTGGGAAGGCTGGCAGGCAGGTCCGCGACCCATCACGGTACCCGGTGCCTGAGAGCCTCTTTAACGCCTGACACGACCGCGGCCTCGTCCCTCTGATTGAGGGAACGAGGCCGCGGCTTGTTCTGCGCTCGGGTGCGCCTGAGGACGTCAGCCGATCTGGTTAAAATCCGAGGTCGTGAGCTTTGCCGGCGCGCAGCTTGGCGAAAGAAGTCAGGGGCCGTCTCGTCACGCAGCAGGACCGCCGAGGCACCCGCGCTGGTCGTATAGTCCAGCGACTCGATGGGCGGGACACCCATCAGCTCGTCGGACGAGGCGCTGCGCAGCGCCATCACGAGAGAAGCGACCGTCATGATCGAGGAATCCTCATCGACAGTGAACGACTTGGAACCCGCGCGCTCCACGCGCAGGGTCCGCGCGGGGTTGATGAGGGTCGCGGGGGACGCGGCCTCGGACACGACCTTGGAGATCACCTGACGCTGACGCTTCGTACGACCGATATCGCCCTCCGGATCCTGGTATCGCATACGCGAGAACTGCAGGGCGGTGGGGCCGTCCACCGTGTGGCAGCCCAGCGGTCCAGTTCAGGCCCGAATACTCGTCGTTCGAGTCGTGGTCGTAGCACAGCTCCACGCCGCCGACCGCGTCCACCATGTCGGGCACCGCACCCATGCCGATCTGCACGAAGTGATCGATGGTCAAACCCGTCAGCTTCTCGACTGTCTCGACCAGGAGCTGGGGGCCGCCGTAGGCGTAGGAAGCGTTGATCTTGTCCCAGCCGACGCCGGGAATCTCAGCGTAGGTATCGCGGGGAATCGACACCGCGACAGCCTGGCCGTTCGCCGCGATGTTGACCAGCATGATCGAGTCAGCGCGCTCGGATCCCTCAAAGCCGTCCTGCACGGCGCCGTCCGCACGCGAGTCCGAACCGGCCAAGAGGTACGTCGTACCGGCCGTATCCGAGGCGCCCGACAGTGCGCTCACGCGCCCGATGTTCGTGTTCGCGTCCCACACGAGGAATCCGCCCCACGCGAGAACAATGACCAGGAGGACAGACAGCGTCTTGAGGACCAGGCGTCGGCGGCGCTTGCGCCGAGGCCTCGGAGCTGTCGCCGGAGCGGTGCGCGACGGCGTAGCGCCGGGTGTGGGGACCGGGTCGGGGACTGCCTGGGAGCGTGTGGCGCTCGCCTGGCGCGGCCCGTTACCCGAGGGCGCGAAGCTGGGAGCCGCTGGGGTGCGGGACGTTGCAGCGTTGCCGGAGCCGGGCGCGAAGCTGGGAGCCGCTGGGGTGCGGGGTCGTTGCAGCGTCGCCAGAGCCAGGTGCGAAGGACGGTGGGGTCGGGGCAACGCGTCGTTGCCGGAACCGGGTGCGAAGCTGGGAGCCGCTGGGGTGCGGGACGTTGCAGCGTTGCTGGAGCCAGGCGCGAAGGACGGCGGGTTCGGAGCAACCGTCGTCTCGTCGGGCGTGGCAGGCGGATTCGGAACCGGCGCACTCCGACGGGCGGAGGACGCAGGTGCCGGGACAGGATACGCCCCCTTGGGGGAGGACGCAGGTGTCGGAACAGGATACGCCCCCTTGGGGGAGGACGACGGGATCTGTGACGAGTCCGCCTGGCGCGTGCGCAACGACTTGCGCGCGGCAGATCCCGGCGCGAACGACGGGGGCGGGGTAGGAGCGGAACGCCTCGGAAACAGCGAGGACGGATCGCGCTGGGGCTGATCCAGGGTCGGCGGCATCAGCGGGCGCGAGGAGTCGGCACCGTCCTCGGAAATCCTCCACATCTGCGGCGCGATCCCCTCAGGTGGGGGAATGGGCGCGCCGGAGGGAGCTTCCTGGCCGATGACGTGCGCGTCATCGAAGTCGGGGCGGCGTCGTTTCGGGTTGGGCGTGAACGAGGGAGGAGTGCTCATTTGTCCTTTCGGCGGGCAGGTGGCGGCGTTCTTCTGGGCGGCAGCCTCGTTGGCTGCGTTGTTCTCAACGGAGGCCGACTGCTCGGTATTGTCCGTGGTGCTCTGGGGCTGACCGGCGTTCTGAGTGTCGGCTGCAGAGGGCGTCGGCGAGGGCACGGCCTGTGCAGCCTTCGGGTCGGGGACCACCAGCTGCGCGCCGTTGCCATCCGTGTAGGTCGTGCCCACGGGCAGCGCCTTGTCCTGCTTGAGCGCGGTCCACATGTTGCGGGCCATCGGTTCAGCAGCAATGCGTCGGTTCGGATCCCAGTAGGGCTCTTCGACGGGCATCGTCACAAACTGGATGTTCGTGCGGTCGATCTTCGACAGGACATTGAGCAGCAAATTAGTATCTGCGCTGGCATCGCCCAGGTTCGGGGAGACGTTGACAGACTGGATCGCGGCCTGCAGGAAGGTGAGGAGCGCGCCGGAGTCGGTGACGTAGTCCTTGGCCTGAAGCTCGCGAAGCATCGCGGAGATGAGCTGCTGCTGGCGGCCGATACGAGAGATGTCGGAGCCATCGCCCTGGCCCTTGCGCGAGCGCATGTAGGCCAGCGACTGAGTGCCGTCCAACTTCCAGCATCCCGCGTCGATGTACAGCTGAGCGGACTCATCTTCGATGTGATTAGGGATGTTGAACCAGATACCGCCCAGGGCGTCGATCATCTTGATGAAGCCGGCGAAGTTCACGACCATGAAGGAATCGATCGTCATGCCCGACATGTTCTCGATGGTCGACTTCACGCACGCAATACCGGGCGCGATGTCGGCGTCGGTGTTACCACCGTCGGCACCGTAGAACATGGAGTTGTTGAACATCTCTTCTTCGATGGGCTCGCTGGTCGATCCGTCGCGGTGCTTACACGCGGGGATATCGACCAGCGTGTCGCGCGGAATCGACACGACCTGAACACGAGAGCGGTCGGCGCTGACGTGGATAACCATCGTCGAGTCGTTGCGAAGGCCGGGGACCTCCTCCTCGTCACCTGCACCGACATCGCCGCTGTCGCCGTTACGCGAGTCCGTGCCGACGACGAGAATGTTGAGGGCGCGGCCGTCAAACGAATCCGGGGTCGCCTGAGCGTTCCCGTCGATCTGATAGTCGCCGATGTCCACGACTCGGTCGGCGAAATCGGCACTGATTTTGGCGTAGAGGAAGCACGCCGTTGACGTGGCGAAGAGACGCCGACCATCAGGATGGTGAGCGTATATCGCAGGAGGCCAAAGCGCCCAAAGTTAACAGCCGAGTGCTGGATCGGTCGCAGATTCATGTTACTCATCACTTGTAACCATATCGTTATCGGTCGTGTTTGTCGGGGAATGTGGTGGGGAAGCGGCGTGTTCCACTTGCTGAGGATCCCTCGTCTCAGGGGAGTGATCGCCGGTGGAAACCACTGCCTCGTCAGGAGGACGTACCCCCGCCAGCGCCAGCGCACGCGCGAGCGCCGCCACACGTGCCTCCATGCGCGCTTCGCGCCGGTAGGCGGTGACCATCTGAGCGATCAACGCGACGACAAGGCCGTAGACTATCAGGTTCACCCCGCGATCAACGCCGATCACGTGCGCCAGCCTGTTCGCCAGGGACGGCACGAGGATTGCGACAACCGCAGCAGCGACGAGTGCGCCGATCCCGATGCGGCGCATCGCGAGGAGGACGCGGAGGAGACCGGGCGCGTGAGCCACCACGCGATGACGGCGAGTGCGAGCAGCAGAAGGACACGAATCAGCAGGTAGGCGCTCATCGTTCTCCCAACACAAGGTCGACGATGATGTTGACGGAATTCAGCAGCGGCTGGCCCTTCGCGCGCGAATAGTCCGTGTAGGAGATCGTCACGGGATGTTCGGCACCGGGCAGGCCGCAGCCAGCCAGCTGGGAGACGATCTGCGAGGCGTGGGCCATGCGTCCCTGGGTCAGGCGCACGTGGGCGAGGGCGTCGGCACGGATGACGCGCAGGCCATTGTGCGTGTCGGTGAGCGCCATGCCGGTGCGGGCGTGAGCGGCCATCGCACCGACGTGCAGCAGGGCGCGCTTGAGCGCGCCGACTTGGGCGCCTCCACCGTCGAGGAAACGGGACCCGAGGACGAAGGCAAGGTCCTCCCTGCGCGCGCGATCAACCATCGCCGCGGCGTCGGCGGGATCGTGCTGGCCATCGGCATCAAAAGTCACCACGTAGCGGGCCCCGCGGGCGAGGGCCGCATCGAAGCCGGTCTGCAGGGCAGCGCCCTGCCCCAGGTTCAGCGGGTGGACCGCCGTGTAGGCACCGGCGCTGCGAGCGAGAGCGGCGGTGTCGTCACCGGAGGCATCGTCCACGACGAGGACTCGGGGAAAAAGAGCGCGCACGCCCGCGATGACGCCCCCGATGACGGGCGCCTCGTTAAACGCGGGGATGATGACCCACGTGTCGGAGCGCTGCTGCATTTCTCCAGTGTCGCACATAGGGCAGGCCACGCGCCTATAGTGTTGCTATCTGACGGGGCGTACCTGATGTGCGTGATCGTGCCTACAGGACAACACAAGGGAGATACCGTGATCAAGCCCAGCGCCGACGTGGCATCCAGCGCGCAGGTCGCGCCCAGCGCCCGCGTGTGGCACCTGGCCCAGGTTCGCGAAAACGCCCGTATCGGCGAAGAGACGATCATCGGACGCGGGGCCTACATTGGCGAAGGCGTTCGGGTAGGTGCGCGCTGCAAGATCCAGAACTACGCCCTCGTCTACGAACCCGCCTCCCTGGCCGACGGCGTCTTCGTCGGCCCCGCAGCCGTCTTCACGAACGACCACTGCCCCCGCGCCATCAACCCCGACGGAACCCTGAAGAGCGCGTCGGATTGGGACCGCGTCGGCGTCACCGTCGAGCACGGTGCCGCCATCGGCGCGCGCGCCGTATGCGTGGCCCCCGTGCGCATCGGCGCGTGGGCAAGCGTCGGAGCAGGCTCTGTCGTCACCCGCGACGTCGCCCCCTACGCCCTCGTCGTCGGCGTGCCCGCGCGCCGCGTCGGATGGGTCGGCGAGGCCGGGGTACCCCTCGTGGTCGTCGACCCCGACGCTGCACCCGACCGCGAGGCCGGGGACAGCCGCGTGGGTGTGCCCGGCCTCGGGTCGCCGCTACATCGAGCGAAACGGCACCCTGACGCCGGAGGAAACCCAGGCCTCGTCCCCGAACACCGCCGACACACAGGCCCAGACCCGTGAGGACCACCAGTGATGCAGCCCTTCATTCCACCCGCACGCCCGCTGATCGGCGAGGAGGAAATCGACGCGGTCGCCGCCGTCATGCGTACGGGCATGATCGCCCAGGGGCCGCAGGTCGCCGCCTTCGAGGAGGAGTTTGCCGCCGCCCTCGTGCCCGGAACCCACGCCGTCGCGGTCAACTCGGGAACCTCAGCCCTGCACTTGGGCCTGCTCGCCGCCGGGATCGGGCCGGGCGACGAGGTCATCGTCCCCTCCTTCACCTTCGCTGCCACCGCGAACTCGGTCGCCATCACGGGCGCGACCCCCGTGTTCGCCGACATCGACCCGCTCACGTTCACACTGTCACCGGCCGCTGTCGAAGCCGCAATCACGCCTCGCACGCGGGCCATCATGCCCGTCCACCTCTACGGCCACCCCGCGCCCATGGAGGCGCTTCAGGCGATTGCCGACGCGCATGGACTCATGCTCTTTGAAGACGCCGCCCAGGCCCACGGTGCCACCCTGCACGGGCGCGCGGTCGGCTCTTTCGGCACCTTCGCGGCCTTCTCCTTCTACCCGACGAAGAACATGACCAGCGGCGAGGGCGGCATGGTCACCTCGACCGACCCCAGCGTCATCCGCGGCGTGAAGCTCGCGCGCAACCAGGGCATGGAGACGCGCTACGCCAACGAAATCGTGGGCCTCAACAACCGCATGACCGACATCCACGCGGCCATCGGTCGGGTGCAGCTCACCAAGGTCGGCGCGTGGACGCGCAAACGTCAGGACAACGCCGCCTTCCTGGACGCTCACCTGCGCGGTGTCACCGTCCCGCACGTCGCCCCCGGTGCCACGCACGTCTACCACCAGTACACGATCCGCGTGCCCGAAGACCGCGACGGTTTCGCCGCCGCCCTGCGCGAGGAGTACGGCATCGGCTCGGGCGTCTACTACCCGATCCCGAACCACGAGCTGCCCTCCCTGGCCCGCTTCGCCCCCGGTCTGGAGCTTCCGGCCACGCGCGAGGCAGCCGACCAGGTCCTCTCCCTGCCGATCTACCCGTCGCTGACGCCCATCGAGCTGGAGCGCATCGCGCACGGCGTCAACGCGCTCGCGGAGGCGGGTGCCTGACGTGAGTATTCGCTTAGGAATCCTCGGCATCGGCTCGATGGGCCGACACCACGTGCGCAACGCCCGCGCCACGCGGGGGGTAGACCTCGTCGCGCTCGCGGATCCGGGCGGCGACCGCTTCGGCGTCGCCGGCAACCTGCCCGTCCTCGGGCGGCGTCGAGGAACTGATCGAGGCCGGTATCGACGCGGCGATCATCGCTGCCCCCACCGCCCACCACGAAGCCGCAGCCCTGGCGCTGGCCGAGGCCGGGGTACACACCCTCGTCGAAAAGCCCCTCGCCACGAGCGTGGAGGCGGGTCGGCGCATCCGCGACGCCTTCGCGCGTGCGGGCCTCGTGGGTGCCGTCGGCTACGTCGAGCGCTGCAACCCCGCGCTCATCGACATGCGTCGGCGGATCGCTCAGGGCCAGCTCGGCGACATCGAGCAGATCGCGACGCGCCGCCAGTCGCCCTTCCCCGCGCGCATCAGCGACGTCGGCGTGGTGAAGGACCTGGCCACGCACGACGTGGACCTGGCCGCGTGGGTGGCCGGTGCCCCCTACGAGAGCATCTACGCGCGCACCTCCGCGCGTTCGGGTAGGCCTCACGAGGACATGATGGTCGCTTCGGGCGTGCTTGCCGGCGGCATTCTCGTCAACCACCTCGTCAACTGGCTGACCCCCTACAAGGACCGTACGACCATCGTGACGGGGGAGCGCGGCGCGCTCGTCGCCGACACCGCCATGGGGAGACCTGACCTTTACGAGAACGGCCACGCGCCCCTGCAGTGGGACGCCATCGCGGCCTTCCGCGGGGTCAGCGAGGGCCAGGTTGTGCGCTATGCGCTCACCAAGCGCGAGCCCCTCGCCCTCGAACACGAGCGCTTCCGCGACGCGATTCTCGGCGTGGGCAGCGAGCACGTCACCATGGACGAGGCCCTGGACAACCTGCGCGTCGTCGAGGCCATCCTCGCCTCGGCCGCCACCGGTCGTTCCGTCGACCTGTAGGGAACGCGTTCGGTCGATCATCATCTACCGCGCGGCCTCTGTTCCGCACGCAAACCCTCTGTTCCGCACGTGGGCGACCCCGCCCATGCTCCGATGAGCGGGTTTACGTGCGGAAGAGAGGACCCACGCTCTTCATAGCGGGTTCACGTGCGCATCGAAGCGCCTGAATCCGCCTCGAGCCGACGAACCCGCCACGGCCTCGTCACCCGAATACGCGTGCGCCCAGGCAACCTGCCGGGCAGGCACCTGGGCGCACGAAGGAGAATCAGGACTCGAGAGCGGGCTTCTGGTCGAGTTCTTCACGCGTTAAGAGGAACGCGAAAGCAATGGCCGCAGCGAAAGAAACCGTGCCAATCGCCCAGACCGTGTTCGGGCCGATGGGGGCACCCGGCCACCACCACCCGGCCGTCTGACTCAGGTTGAACAGGAGGACCGAGGACCCGTGGGTGTAGCGCAGCAGCAGGAGGAACAACGCCCAGAACTGGGTCCCTGCCGCCAGCACGCCGAGCACGACAGCCTGCGAACGCGAGACCAAGCGCTCGCGCCGATCCATCGTCAGCAGGAAGAACAGGAACACGATCCACAGAGGCATCATGTAGCGCGCCTGGTAGGTGGCCACGTTGTTGAACTCCTGGAGAATACCGATCAGGGTCGGGACGCCAGCCATCGCGCCAACCAGCGTGAGCAGTGTCATCAGCTTGCGCCACGACCAGGTGCGCGCACCAGCGATAAAGACGGCACCCGCGATCAGGAGGCCAACGGTCGAGATAGAGCCGTCGTAGTTCACGTCCAGCCATCCCGGTCCCCAGCGGTAGCCGTAGAAACCGGCGAGGTACTGCGGCAGGAAGGACATGTTGTCACCGAGCAGGTCAATGAGTGAGCGAGACTCGCCCTGCGCCGTCGTCAGGTGGGTGCTCGCGACGTTCGTTGAGCGCATGACGATGATGCCGATGATCGAGGCAACGATGGCAAGCGTGGCCTCGGGCCAGTGCTCGCGACGCCAACGCACCGCGAACGCGAGGGCGACGGTGATGACGAACAGGAAGAATGCGGAGTCGCCGCGTGAGGTACACGACAGGACAGCGCCCAGAGCGGCAGCACCGAGCAGGGACCAACGCCGCCACCCATAGGACTGCGTGGCCGACCATAGACCAGCCGCGAAGGCGAACACGCCTGTGAAGGCCCACGAAGAGGGGTTGGTGGAGGCAATGAAATAGATGCCCATCGGCGTCCATGCCGCCAGAATCGCCAACACGTAGCCGCGGCGCATCGCGCTCGGCATGAGTGCGCCGATCGCCCCGATGAGAACAATCGCGATACCGACGTTGATGAGACGCATCGTCACACCCGCCCGGTCGGCGTCGTGAGCGATGAAGTGGTGGTGGAACTGGTAGTAGCCCCACGGGTAGTTGCCGTCATCCCAACGGTCGGTTACCATCGTGCGCTCGTCCGAGTTGTTGAGCGAGCAGACGGCAGATTCATTCCCGTGGAACGCGTAGCACGCGACCCTGGTGGCGGAGATGGTCTCGGGAACGACCGGGCCGAAGGTTCCACGTTCGGTGTAGCCGGTCGTACAACCGGAATCCGCCAGCGGGGGAGGACACCAGATGGAACCCAGGTGGTAGTCGTCGTCGGGGGAGGCCCCGAGCGGGGACGACACGGCCCACGCGAGGCCAACGCCGCACACGGACAGCACGAGGCCGATGACGCCGATCACGCGCCAGGCGCGGGTGGACAAACCAAAGCGGTTGCGGAAGGAAGCTGAATGCGGTGCCGGTGCCTCGCCGGGCTGATCCGCGTCCTTGTCCTCAGTGCGATCAGTGTCCAGGGAGCGCACAGCTTCCTCAGGCAGATCCGTCTCCGTAGCGAACTCGTCCTTCAAGGGCTTCGCCTCGTCACTGGGATGGTCGTGAGTGGTCATAGCAGGCAGTCCTTGTGTGTCGCGGTACGTTGGGGATCAGAGTCCGGCTGCGGCGCGGAATGCCTGCGCGTGGACTTCAGCTGCCCGTTCCCAGGTGAACTCCTCGGAGCGAGCGATGGCGGCCTGCCCCAGCCGGGCGCGGCGCTGCGGATCGTTCATCAGGGTGGTGAGGGCGTCGGCGATCGACTCGGGGGTGATGTCGCAGTAGTCGACCGCGTCCCCGCCGACCTCGGGCAGGGACGTCAGGCGCGTCGTGAGCGTCGCAGCGCCCACAGCTCATGGCCTCGAGAACGGGCAGACCGAAGCCCTCCGCGATCGAGGGGTAGGCCAGGACGAGGCATCCGGAGAGGAAACCGGGCAGGTCCTCCAGGGGCAGGTAGCCGGGACGCAGAACCGTCAGGTGCGAGGGGACTGCCGCCAGGGCCGGGTCAATGTCCTCATCCCAGCCCTTGCCGCCGGCCAGAACCAGTGCGGGAGGATTGGGCAGGTCCGAGACCGCCTGCGTCCAACCGCGCACCAGGTTCGGGACGTTCTTGCGGGGTTCGAGAGTGCCGAGGAAACCGATGTACTCCTGGCCATCCAGGCCGAGGGACTTCTTGACACGCGCACGCTCAGCGTCATCCACGGGGTGGAAGATCGATCGGTCCACGCCGTGGTAGGCGACGTAGAACTGCGAGGGGTCACCGCCCGCGTACTTGATCGTCTCATCGCGCGTCGCCTCGGAAGGCACGACGAGCGCAGCAGCCCGACGGATCGCGCGGCGGATCGCGAACGTGAAGAACTTTTGCTTCGTACGCGAGTGTGCCTGCGGGTGGGAGAAGAACGTTGCGTCGTGCAGGGTGATGACGACGGGCACGCCCGGGAACTGCGGGCACGTGTAGTGAGGGGAGTGGAGCACGTCGGGGCGAACCTTGCGGATGAGCGAGGGCAACCCCGTCTGCTCCCACGCGAAACGCATCGGACGCGACTCGAAGCGAGGGGAAATCGGGATGATGCGAGCGGATGGCAGGCGCGTGGCAAAGTGCTCTGCGTCGCGCTCTTGCACCGCCATCGTGAGTTCAACGCCCTGGGCCTCGAGTTCGGGCACCAGATCGTCCACGTAGCGGCCCACTCCGCCGAGGTTCGCGGGGATTGCGGTGGCGTCCATGAGGACGCGGACGGGCTTGGACGAGAGAGAGGAAGGCATAATGGTCTCCGGTCGTTGCGAAGGATTTTCCCATTGTATGTCAGTATCTGGCCGGGCAGACGCTGACATACATCTCAACTATCCTGGAGGCATGAGCGTACGCGTCGGAATGGTAGTTGAGCAGATGTGGCAGCCCGTGCCCGGAGGCTCGGGACGATACATCGTGGAAGTGGCCTCTCGCCTGGCCGCGCAGGGGGTACGCGCCGTCGGCGTCGCCGCGCGACACGGCGCGGGCGAACCCACCCCGGAAGAGGTAGGCCTGACGATTCCTGTGCTCAACTCCGCGCTGCCGCGCCGCCTCCTGTACGCAGCGTGGGACCGCCTGAGCATGCCGCGCGTGGACCGGATGCTCGGCGTCGGATCGGGCGGGGGAGCGCAGGTCGTGCACGCGACCACCTGGGCGATTCCCCCGACCTCGCGGCCGCTGGTGGTCACCGTTCACGACGTCGCGTTCCTGCGCGATGCCAGCCACTTCACCTCCCACGGGGCCGCCTACTTTAACCGTGCGCTCGACATCACCAAGCACCGTGCCGACGCGGTCATCGTCCCCTCCGAGGCGACCGCGCGCGACTGCATCGAGGCGGGCATCGACGAGGGACTCATCACCGTCATCCCGCACGGCCTCACCCACACGCCCGTCACCGACTCCCAGGTGGAGGGCTTCCGCGCCCGCCACGGCCTGACCCGCCCCTACATCCTGTGGGTCGGCACTCGCGAACCCCGCAAGAACCTGCCGACGCTGCTGCGCGCATACCGCGCCATGGCCTCGTCCACGGATCTCGACCTGGTCCTCGTGGGTCCCGCTGGGTGGGGAGAAGACCCCGAGTGGGGGGACCTGCCCGCCGAACGCACCCACGTCCTCGGACGCCTCGATGACACCGACCTCGCCTGCGCCTATGCAGGAGCGCGTGTCTTCACGTTCCCCTCGATCTGGGAGGGCTTCGGGCTGCCCGTCCTCGAGGCTATGGCGCACGGCACCCCCGTCGTCACCAGCGCCGACACCTGCATGGCGGAGATCACGGGCACCGACGCGGGTCTCCTCGTGCCGGCCACCGACGCTCGTGCCCTCGCCGACGCCCTGGAGGCCGCCGCCGGAAGCGAGCACGACCGCCTAGCCGCGGCCGGCCTCGCCCGCGCCACCGACTACACGTGGGAAGCCTCAGCAGCCGCCCACGCCCGCCTCTACGAGACGCTGGCGGGCACCCAATGAACGCCGGGACGAACACCCCCGGCGCGGGAGAACAGACCGGAGCCGCGCGGCGCAGCGCCCGCGTCGTCCTCGTTAACTGGAAGAACGCGCCCCTGACCCTGCGGGCCGCCCGCTCGATCGCCCCCCAACTGCGCCAGGGCGACCGCCTGATCCTCGTCGATAACGGCTCGGGGGACGACTCCCTCGACGTCCTCGCCGCCCACCTGCCTGAGCTGCGTGCGCTCGCGGGCAGACGCCCCGGCGTGGGCGGCGCTGACGTCGAGATCGTCAACGCGGGCGTCAACGACGGCTTCGGTGCGGGCGTGATGGCGGGAGCCTCCGACCTGCGTGAGGGTGCTCTCGTCCTGCTCAACAACGACGCGACGGTCCGCGAGGGTTTTTTGGACGCGCTCCTGGCTCCGCTCGGCGACCCGATGGTGGGGGCGACGACCGCCCTCATCCTCCTGGCCGGACGCTACCGCGAGGCGCGCGACGGCGAGGCCGTAGCCCTGAGCGGAAACGGTCCCACGCGCTGGGTGCGGCTCAGCGACGACGAGGCCCGGGCCGGTCTGGGCACGATCCTGGTCAATTCGACGGGGAACGTCGTGGACGGCGCGGGCAACGGGCAGGACCGCGACTGGCTGTGCCTCGCATCCGAGCTCGATGCCCCGGCCGAGGTCTTTGGCATCTGTGGGGGAGCGTGCGCGATTCGCTCCGACGCCTGGGAGGAAGTCGGCGGCATCCGAACCGACCTGTTCATGTACTACGAGGACACGGACCTGTCCTACAAGCTCCACGAGGCTGGATACAGCGTGCGTTTCGTGCGTGAGGCCGTGGTTGATCACGAGCACGCGGCCTCCTCGGACGCGACTTCGCCGATGTTCACCCGTGTCAACGCGCGCAACCGACTGATCGTCGCGGCTGAGCACGCGGCCTGGTCGGTGGTTGCCAACGCGCTGGCTCGCTCCATCGTGCGCGCCGCGCGCGAGGGCTTCCGCGGTCCGGCGGCTCATGGCATCGCCCAGGGTATCGCCGCGATTCCGGCCGCGCTGCGTCGGCGCCACGCGCGTCGAACACGTCGTGGTGGGGCACATTTACGGTGATTCCTTGTCACAAAGGAAACGCTGGAAAGTGAGTAAAGATACAGAGCTGCGGCAAGGGATGAGTCACTCCTCGGTCAAGTCCGATCCCTGTAGGCGCTAGACTGACGAACATGACACAGACGAATCCGCTGGTGCGTAAGTTCGCGAAGGGTGCCTCCTACCTCAAACGACACGGGGGTCGTATGACGACCGCTCGTCTCTTGCAGGGCTTGGGCAATCAGATTGCAAACTCAGGCAAGGGAAAAGGCAAGGCGCAGTACCCCCTCGGGATGCTCGTCAAGTTCTCTGACGCCGCCGCCCTCGACTGGGTAAGCGAGCCTCACTGGAAGAAGAACCCGCGCACCGTCGGTGAGGGTCCGTTCGTTACCGCGTGGATCATGTCTCCCCCCGGCGAGTCCTCCGGTGGGCACCAGAACATCTTCCGTTTCCTGTCCTACCTGGAGGCGGCCGGTCACACCGTCAAGATCTTCCTCTACTGGTCGCAGGCGATCCCTGTCGACGCGGATCGCGTGCGCGAGATGGTCGAGCGTTCCAGCAACTACCCGTCCCTGAAGGCCGCTTACGCCCTCTATGACCCGAAGGTCGGCGTCGGCGATGACGTTGACGCGATCTTCGCGACCGGCTGGGAGACCGCCTACCCCGCGTACCTGGATCGTTCCAACGCTCGTCGCTTCTACTTCGTCCAGGACTTCGAACCCTCGTTCTACCCCGTTGGATCCGAGAACCAGCTCGCGGAGAACACGTATCGCTTCGGTTTTCGAGGCCTTCACCGCCGGTAAGTGGCTGGCCACGAAGCTCCACGACGAGTACGGCATGACGACTCACCCCTTCGACTTCGCCGCAGAGATGACGCTCTACAAGCGCACGAATGACTCGCGGCGCAAGGACGTCTTCTTCTACGCGCGTCCGGTCACGATGCGTCGTGGATTTGAGCTGGGGTGCATGGTGCTGGCCGACGTCAAGAAGCGTCGTCCGGATATCCGCATTCACATGGCCGGGTGGGACGTGTCGGAGTGGAAGGTTCCTTTCGAGTACGTCAACCACGGAGCGATGAAGCTCGAAGAACTCGCTCCGCTGTATAACCAGTGCGCCGTCGCGCTCGTCATGAGTCTGACGAACCTGTCGCTGCTCCCGCTCGAGCTGGCGTCGTGCGGCACAATCCCCGTCGTCAACGATGCCCCCAACAACCGTCTCGTCTCGGACAACCCTGCCATCGACTACGTGCCGCTCTCGCCCGGCGCTATGGCCGAGGAGATCATTCGGATTGTGGACGCGCAGGATCAGGTGGAGCGTTCGCGTGAGGCTGCTGCCTCCGCGACGACTCTGAGCTGGGAGGACTCGGGACGTACGTTCGTCGCCGATTTTGAGGAGGCCATGAATGCCTAACATTCTGGTGGTCGGAGGAAACGGATTCCTCGGATCTCACTTGGTTGATGCCCTCGCCGCCGAGGAAGGCACGTTCATCCGCGCCTTCGACATGTTCGGCAGCGGAGAACACTGGAAGGCTGAAGGAGTCGAGGCCTTCGACGGTAACTTCCTGAACCGGGATGACGTGGCGCGCGCCGTGCAGGGCATGGACATCGTCGTGCACATGCTGTCCACGACGGATCCCGCGACGGCGGAGAACGATCCGACGCTGGACGTGCGCACGAACATCCAGGGCAGTATCGATCTGTTCCGCGCCTGCGTCGAGGCCGGGGTGAGTCACGTCTACTACGCATCGAGCGGCGGCACGATCTACGGCGACCAGGACAAGGAGAGCTACAGCGAGGACGACCGTACGCTTCCGGTATCGCCCTACGGCATCGGCAAGCTCACCATCGAGAACTACATGCGTTTCTTTCGCGCGTAAGTACGATCTGAATTCGACGTCGCTGCGCATCTCGAACCCCTACGGTACTCGGCAGAACCCGCACAAGCGCCAGGGCATCATCCCGATCTTCCTGCGTCATATTCTGAACGGTGAGCCGCTGACGGTCATGGGTGACGGCTCCATGTTCCGCGACTACATTTATGTCGAGGACTTTCGCGACGATGGTCTCCACGATGATCCAGCGCGGTGCGTCTCGTTCCGTCTACAATATCGGCTCGGGCTGCAAGACGACGGTCTCTGAAATCGTGGCCTCTATTGAGCGCGTGACCGGGGCGACGCCGGAGATCCAGCATGTCCCCACGCCCTCGACCTATCTTCTCGGATCCGTCCTCAACACGGAGCGAGTGAACAACGAATTCGGCCCCTTCACAATGACGTCGCTCGACGAGGGGATCGCGAAAACATGGCAGGAGATTCAAGCGCATGGTTACTAAATCGGACTACATCGAGGCGAAGGACGCGTCACTGGACGCGAGCGTCGTCATCCTGACCTACAACGGTGAACAGCACATCGACGAGATCCTCGCCTCGCTGACCACCCAGCGTTTTGACGGCACCTACGAGATCCTCGTCATCGACTCGGGTTCGACCGACTCTACGCTCGACCTCATCGCCAAGTACCCGTCCGTGCGTCTCGTCCAGATCCCTAACAGCGAGTTCGGCCACGGCAAGACCCGCAACCTCGGCGCGCACCTGGCCAAGGGCCGTATCGTCGCCTACCTGACGCACGACGCAACCCCGGCCTCGGACAGGTGGCTGCACGAGATCACTGCGCCCTTTAAGATCTCCGACCGGATTGTCGCCGTCATGGGGTCGCAGATCCCGCGCTCCCGACGCATTCCCGCTGCTGCGCTACGAGATCAAGGGCGTCTTCAACGGCTTCGGCCCGGGCTTTGGCACCACCCTGTTCTACGAGGACGACTTCATTCAGGACGAGGGTGTGCGCAACGCCGTCACCTTCTACTCCGACGTCAACTCCGCCGCCCGCAAGGATATTCTGACCGGCGAGGTTCCCTACCGCGACGTCTCCTACGCCGAGGACCAGCTCCTGGGCCGCGACGTCATTTCTGCTGGATACATCAAGGCCTACGCGCCCCGCGCTGCCGTCCTGCACTCTAACGAGATGACCGTCTCCGAGTACGATGACCGCATGTTCGAGGAGACCCAGGGGCTGCGCGAGGTCGGTATCGACGTCGCGATGCCCTCGATCCCCACGGTCGTGCGCATGGTCACGACTGGTATCCTGAAGGACGCGCTGCGCCTGGCGCGTGACCGCGAGGTAGGCAAACGCCGCAAGATCAGCGGCTTCTTCCTCAACCCCGCGTACCACGTGCAGAAGTGGAGGGGCGTGCGCCGGGGCGTTCGCTCCCCGCTCAAGCGCTATGGTCAGTAAGGGACCAGACGGTCAGATATAGTGAGTTGATATGACTGAATCAACGACCCCTTCCCCCGGGTCCTCTCTCGCGCTCCGCGTGGAGCGTATCGAGGCCCAACCCCTGCGAGAGCTGGGTGACAAGAGCGGCCTGGTGGGCGGCACCAAGCGCGCCTTCGCTGACATCTGGAAACGCCGCGAGCTGCTGCGTCTGCTCATCAACCGTGAGCTCAAGGCACGCTACAAGGACTCGAACCTCGGCTTTGTGTGGTCCCTGTTCAAGCCCCTGTCGCAGCTGCTCATTTACTTCATCGTTATCGGGCAGTTCCTGGGCGCGTCACGAGGCATCCCGTCCTTCGCGATCTTCGTGTTCACGGGCCTGACGGCGTGGGGCTTCTTCCTGGAAACCGTCACCGGCGGTACCGGGTCAATTGTCGCTAACTCCGGTTTGGTGAAGAAGGTTTACCTTCCACGCGAGATTTTCCCGCTCTCGACGCTGGGAACGTCAGCGGTGAACTCGGCGATTCAGCTGGTCATCCTGCTGAGCGCCATCGTGGTGACGGGTGCTATTCCGTCGCTCGCGCAGCTGGCCTACCTGCCGCTCGCTCTCGTCGTGCTGGTCGTGTACGCGACCCTGTTCGCGCTGCTTCTGTCCGCGCTCAACGTCTACATGCGCGACATCCAGCACCTCATTGAGGTCATCACCTTCCTGGCGTTCTGGGCTTCGCCGATCGTCTACTCCTACAGCTACGTGCAAAAGGCGCTGGCTGTGAACTATCCGGTGGCGCATGAGATCTACCTCGCCAATCCCGTGACGTTGGCGATCCTCGGATTCCAGCGTTCGCTGTGGGCGGCGGGTATTGATCAGCCCTACCCCGTGCACCTCATGATCCGCCTGGCCGTTGCGGCGCTGATCGGCATCGTCCTCATCTTCGGAGCGCACCGCGTCTTTTCGCCCGCCTCGAAGGTAACTTCGCTCAGGAGCTCTAATGTCAATGCCTGAAGTCGTCCGCGTTCAGGACGTTTCCAAAGGTTTTTAAACTTCATCGGGACACCTCGGTCAAGGACCGTGTGCTGCACTCCTCGCGCGCGCGGGTGGAAGAGTTCCGCGCCCTTGACAACGTGAACGTGGACGTGTCCCTCAACGAATCCGTGGGCCTCATGGGCCACAACGGCTCCGGCAAATCCACCCTCCTGAAGATCATGGGGTCGATCATCCGCCCGACCAGTGGTCGTGTGACGACCCGCGGGCGCATGGCCGCTCTGCTCGAACTCGGTGCCGGTTTCCACCAGGATCTGACGGGACGCGAGAACGTCTTCCTTAATGCCTCGATCCTGGGCATGACGCGCGCCGAAACCGAAGCCTGCTTCGATGAGATCGTTGCCTTCTCCGGCATCGAACAGTTCATCGACACGCAGGTGAAGTTCTACTCCTCGGGCATGTACGTGCGCCTTGCATTCGCGGTCGCCGTCCACTCCGACCCTGACGTCCTCCTCGTCGATGAGGTCCTCGCGGTCGGCGACGAACCCTTCCAGCGTAAGTGCATGGACAAGATCCACTCCTTCCAGACGGAGGGGCGCGCGATCGTCCTGGTTTCTCATTCCGCCGAGCAGGTCGAGTCCGTGTGTACGCGAGGCGTCGTCCTCGACCACGGCAAGCTCGTCTTCGACGGCTCGACCTCGGATGCCGTGCGTATCCTGCGCGAGGGTTTCCAGCGCGATGCTCTCATCGCCCCCATCCACACGGAGGAGACGGGTGTCATCTCGATCCGAGACATCGCGATGACGGATCAGGGTGGAGAACCCATCCGCGTCGCGCGGACGGGCGACACGATCTGCATCCGCATAGACTTGACCGCGTCCAAGCGCATTGAGGACTGGGTGACCGCCTTCTCGCTGGATACTAACCTGGGGCAGAAGCTGCACTACTACAACTCCCGTAACTCCGGGGCGACCCTGCCGGCCATCGAGGGCGACGCGACGGTGATCATCACCGTGCCGACCCTGACTCTGGGCGAGGGCATGTACCGGATGAACGTGTCGATTGACGACGCGGGCGGTCAGCCCTTTCGCTCAGCGAGACGGAGCATGGGACCTGGTCGTCCAAGGAAACGGAATTGGCTCGGGGCCGGTGGCACTGGATTCGTCTATCGTCGTCGAGTCCTGATACGACGCCCACGCCAACCGCGATCTGTTCCTGCGATCACCTCCGTGCTGACGTACGGCATAATGGTGGCAGAGGCGATCGCACTCGACAACACAACCCGACACGCCCCCGGGCGCGCAAAGGAGAAAACCCATGAAGATCGTTGTGACCGGCGGTGCCGGCTTTATCGGAGCGAATTTCGTTCACACGCTCCTTGAGGATCATCCGGATGTCGACGTCGTCGTCCTCGATAAGTTCACCTATGCGGGCAACCGCGCGTCCCTGACTGACGTTCCCGCCGAGCTCGCCTCGCGCCTGACCGTCGTCGAGGGCGATATTGCTGACGCCGATCTGGTCGACGGCGTCGTCGCCGGGGCGGACGCGGTCGTCCACTTCGCGGCTGAGTCCCACAACGACAACTCGCTGCTGGACCCCTCGCCTTTCATCCAGACGAACCTGGTGGGTACCTTCACCCTGCTGGAGGCCGTGCGCCGCCACAAGGTGCGCTTCCACCACATCTCCACCGACGAGGTGTACGGTGACCTGGAGCTGGACGATCCCGCGAAGTTCACGCCGACCACGCCCTACAACCCCTCCTCGCCCTACTCCTCCTCGAAGGCGGGTTCCGACCTGTTGGTGCGCGCGTGGGTGCGTTCCTTTGGCGTTGAGGCGACGATCTCGAACTGCTCGAACAACTACGGTCCCTACCAGCACATCGAAAAGTTCATTCCCCGCATGATCACGAACCGCCTGCGCGGCGTGCGCCCCCGCCTCTACGGCGACGGCCTGAACGTGCGCGACTGGATCCACGTGCGCGACCACAACACGGCTGTGTGGGACATCCTGATGAAGGGCCGCATCGGTGAGACCTATCTGATCGGCGCGAATGGTGAGACGAACAACCGCGACGTCGTTGCCATCCTCAACGAGCTGATGGGCTACGCCCCCGACGATTTCGATCACGTCAAGGACCGCCCGGGGCACGACCTGCGCTACGCGATCGATAACTCGAAGCTGGTGACCGAGCTCGGCTGGGAACCGAAGTTCACGAACTTCCGCGACGGCCTGGCCGACACGATCGCCTGGTACACCGACAACGAGGCCTGGTGGGCTCCCCTCAAGGAGGCCGTCGAGGCGAAGTACGCCGCCGAGGGGCACTGATCTCTTGGCTAGCATGATCGAAGACGGCGCCATGCCTCGTCCGCGCGTCACTGTCCTCATGGCCACCTATAACGGGATGGCCGAGGCCGGGGCGTGGCTGGATGAGCAGGTGGACTCTGTGCTCGCTCAGGCGGGGGTGGACGTCTCTCTTGTCGTCTCCGATGACGCGTCGACGGACGCGACGCGCTCCCATCTTGAGGAGCGTGCCGCGTCCGATCCGCGCATCACCATCTTGCCCCAGCGCGACGGCACCCCCGGCGTGACGGGCAATTTCCTGCACCTGTTTACGACGCATGTGCCCGACGGTTCCTTCGTGGCCTTCACCGACCAGGACGACGTGTGGCACGAGGATAAGCTCAGTTCTCAGCTTGCGTTGATGGCGTCTACGGGCGCTGACGTGGTTTCTTCTAACGTCACGGCGTTTGAGTCGCTGCCTGGCGGCGGGGTGGGGGAACGTCGCCTCATTCGTAAGTCTCAGCCGATGCGCGCGTGGGACTTTCTGTTTGAAGCCGCCGGACCCGGCTCTACGTACGTGTTTTCGCCCTGACGCGCATCGTGTGCTGGCCGAGGTGATTGAGCGCCTGGACTATTCGCAGATCGGCGTGCACGACTGGTACGTGTACGCGCTCGCCCGCGCGATTGGGCTGACGTGGGTGATCGGGGAGGAACCGACGCTGGAGTATCGTCAGCACAGCGCGAACGTCCAGGGTGCGAATTCTGGGGCTGGTGCGCGCGACGCCCGCATGGCGAAGCTGCGCAACGGTTTCTACCGCAACCAGTTCATCCTGATCGCTCGCGCCGCACTGCAGGTGGGCACGTTTGATGCCCCGCGTCGCATCGAACTGGCCACGATCCTGCGCGAGCTTGAGGCCGACAGCCAGTGGGCCCGCCTGCGCTTCGCTCTGCGCTGGCCACAGATTCGGCGCGACCGCACCGAGGGCATAAAGCTCGCGGCCGCTCGTTTTCTGCGCGTCTGGTAAGTGGGTGAGCGGCCGCGCTGCGCTCCCTTTAGCGTGAGTAGACGACCAGTCCGGCGTCGACGACCTCGGTGGTCAGAATCTGTGGAAGCTCTCGGGGTGACACGTATGTCGGGTCAATGATCACGACCGAGCGCCCCGCCATCCACTGATCGAGCACCTGTCCAGCACCCGTGCGAGCCTCCCAGAGCAGCGCCACGCGTTGTCCGTGCAGGTCAGCGGGTGGACGCAACCCAGCCAGGGCCTCGTCGCGCGCAGCCTGGAGCGTCGGGGGAGTGTCGACGATCAGGGCGTCCGGTTGCATCGCGATTTCTGCGAGAGCATCCAGGGCACCACCGAGTTCGCCATTCCATGCGAAGGACAGGTACGTGGGTGCCTGAGCCAACACGTGAGCACCGCTCTCGAGGGCGGTGCTTTGCCTCGTCGTTCAGAGAGTTTGTCACCAGGAGGTCTCCGGGCAGCGGGCGACGCGTATCAAGGTACTCCCAGCCCATGGCCCTGGCCGCGATCTGCCAGAGGACATCCTGCCACGGCTGGAGGGACGTGTAGATGCGGGCCGGTGTTGGTTCACCTGAACCGAAGAGGTCGGCAGCGATTTCAGTTGTTAAGTAATTAGCGACTTTGGAGAGCCAGCGGGCGACCACGGGGCCGCCCAGCTCGACTCGCACCTGGCCATATTGAGTCAGCGCAGGCCCTGACCATGCGTTAACCACGCCGATGAGTGAAGAGAGCCTGGTCACATTAAATTCAGAAGAATTCCCCATAGTCGTGAGTATATCGAAGGTCCCACGCTTTCCGTTTAACAGGTAACTGTGAAGTCGTTACAAAACTGTAAGCATTTACCGGCGGGTCAGGTGCTACTCTTGAGGTCTCAATAACGCGAAACAGCTTGACTTCCTGCATTGACACGCGTGTAATTCTCGTATTGATCGATTCGTTATAAGGAGCTCCCGCAATGTGGAACATCTTCGGTGACGGACCTCTCGAGTGGTCCGAGGACGCCGACGCGGTGCTGTACGCCCGCATCGACGGCCCCCTTGCGTGGCAGCAGCACGCGCTGTGTGCTCAGACGGATCCCGAAGCTTTCTTCCCCGAGAAGGGCGGCTCCACTCGCGAAGCGAAGGCAGTTTGTCAGGCCTGCCAGGTTCGCGAAGATTGCCTCGAGTATGCCCTCGCTAACGATGAGCGTTTCGGCATTTGGGGTGGCATGTCGGAACGCGAGAGGCGGCGCTTGCGCCGTATGGCCGGTTGAGTCCCGCTTCGCGTGCCGTCGGCGCGATCCTTGTCACCAGGGGGGATGCGCCGCTCACTCAGTCCGTTCTGCGGGCCATCGAGAATCAATCGATGGCCCCGCGTTCGCTTACCATCATCGACGTTGCAGGCCGTCGTGTCACACCGTTTCCCGCCGACCGCGTCCCCCGTGGGGCCGAACTCGTGCGCGTCGGACGCGCGCGTAATCTGGGCGACGCGATCCGCCGCGCCTACGCTCAAGGTGCCCCCTTCGCTTCCGAACCCTGGTGGTGGATCCTCCACGATGACTCCGCCCCCGAGCCAGAGTGTTTGAGCGAACTCGTTCAGGCGGGTACCGTCGGCAAGACCGTGGGTGCCGTCGGTGTGAAACAGTTGTCGTGGGACGGCTCGCGCCTGCTGGAACTGGGTATCTTTGCGACGGCAAGTGCGCGTCGCCTGGAGCGTATCGGCGACGATGAGATTGATCAGGGCCAGTATGACGGCACGACCGACGTCCTCGGCGTCGGTACGGCGGGTATGTTCCTGCGCGCCGAGGCGTATGACACCATCGGTGGGATTCGACCCCGCTCTAGGCCCCATTCGGCGACGGCCTCGACATGGGTCGACGCCTTCACCTGGCCGGGTATCGCGTCATCGTGGCTCCCCGAGCTCGCGTGCGCCATGCCCGCACGTCGATGACTCCCGGGATCGACCCGACCCAGGCCTCGACTCTGTGGGAGGACGCTGATAGTCCCGAGGCCGTGGCTCGGCTCGTCTCGGCGCAGGCCAAGTCGTTCCGTCGGCGTCGCGCCGCCCAGATGTACAACTGGTGCAAGGCCGTACCCGCTCTTGCCCTTCCGTTCCTTGCCCTGTGGCTTCTCCTGTGGACTCCCGCGCGTGCCCTGGGGCGCTTCGTCACCGGGCGAGCCACCCTGGCTCTGCCTGAAATTGCCGCGCTGCTCTCTCTCGTGGCTGCGACGCCGCGTCTTCTCGCTGGCAGGGCTCGCGCCGCGCAGTCGCGTACGGTGCCGCGTTCCTCGCTGCGTGCCCTTGAGATCGCGCCCGCGTCCCTGCGCAAAGAACCCGCAGGTGACGAAGAGGACGACAACGGCGAGCGTATCGATCCCCTGGTCGTCGCATCCATGCGCAGCTACCGGATCCGATCCGCGTCGACCGGGCTGGCACTCCTCATTGTGACCTCGATGATTGCGGGTCTCCAATGGTGGGGTGCCGCATCTGGACTCGTCGGCGGAGCCTGGGTCTCCCTGCCCGCCTCGTGGTGGGATCTGTGGAGCGCCGCGTGGGCCGGGTGGATTCCCGGCGGCGATGGATACGCCGGGGGAGCCGATCCGCTGACCATCCTCATGGCGCTGTTCAGCGCTCCCGTCGCGCCTCTGGGAGTCACGCCAGGTGCGGTGGCGACTTTCCTGCTCGTCGCGTCATCGCCGCTTGCCGCGATGGCCGCATGGGTGCCCACCCGTTGCCTCACGACCTCGCTGCGCGTGCGCTTCCTCGTGTCCCTCGCGTGGGCGCTGTCTCCCGGCTCTGCTCATGAGTGCGGCACACGGGGTCCTGGCCGGAACCCTCGCGCACGTTGCCCTGCCGATTTCTGGCCGCGTACTGCGTGTCTGCCGCCGCACCCCTCATGGTCGCCAGTGCCTCCGGTGTCGAGGCCGCGCCGACCAATCCACGCGGCGTGAACGCGGGCTGCGCGGGTCTGGCCGTCCTCGTCCTGGCCTGCTGCGCCCCTGTGGACTCTGCCCCTGAGCGTCGTGGCGCTCATGTGGCGCTCGCGCCGACGGAGCATCGTCGCCCTGCCCGCGGCTGTGGTCGTCGCTCCTACCTACTTGAGCATTCTTGTTCACCCGTCGGCGTGGGCGGCCCTGACCTCGACGACCGGTGGGGTCCACGCGTACACTCGCGCGTCCTCGTGGCTCGCTTTCCTTGGAACGCCGGCTGCCCCCCAGAGCACACTCGATCTGATCGCTTCCGGCGTCCTTGGTGGAGGTGTCGCGCTCCTTGCTCTCCTGGCCGTCGCGCGTCATCGCACGACCGCCCTCGTGACGGCGCTGAGCGCCGCGCTCGTTGCCGCGCTGTGTGGGTGGGCAGCCTCGCACGTCGGGGTCGGACTCGATGGCGCCCTCGTCGCCTCAGCCTGGACATCCCCCGCCTTCTCGGTGTCCTTCGGACTGCTCCTGCTCGCCGCTAGCCAGCTCATCGCGCCGATGAAGGACGAGGACGGCGAGCGCCTCGCGTGGGATGCCTCGGTTTCTGTTCTCCGGCGGGGAGGCGCAACCCTTCTCGCCCTGATCCTCGTCGGCATCGGTGCCACCCAGTCGGCGGTCTCGTTCGCGATCCCGAGGAGACGCCTCCGACACTCCGACCTACGCGCTCGCCCAGCGTGAGACGGTCTCGCCGGTCGCGACACCCATCATCTCTGCGGTCGGTTCCCAAGCGCAGCGTTCGTCTCGTGCCGGACGCGTCCTCGTCCTCGACGGCGACCCCACGAATGGCACTGTCGACGCCGCCCTGTGGCGAGGGAACGGGCAATCCCTGACGGATGCCTCGCCGACCGTGCGGGCACTCGCGCTGTCTCGCGCCCGTGCAGGCTCGATCACCGGGACTCTTGACGATCCCGCTACGGCGTCGCTCGCGCAGGCCGCGTACACCCTGGTCGTCTACCCCGACGACGCGACCGTTGCGACGCTCGCCGCCCACGATGTTGACACGATTCTCGTGCCCTACGGTGCCAGCGGCGCACAGGCGCTCGCGTTCGGCCTCGACCGCGCGGGCGGCCTCGAGAAGGTCGGAACCACCAACAGCGGTATCGTGTGGCGCGTGCGCCCGGGCGCGATCAAGCCCTCGCGCGTGCGCGTCGAATCCTCCGGCGGCATCACCACCGACGTTGGTTCCTCGCAGCTGCGCGTAGACGGCAACGTCGACGCGTCTGGCACCCTCGTCCTGGCCGAGCGCGCGGACTCCGGCTGGCAGGGCCAGCGTCGACGGCGTGGCCCTGACGCCCACCGACCCGGTCGACGGATGGGCTCAAGCCTTCGACATGCCCGCCGCTGGTCACCTGACAGTGACCTACAATGCCTGGTGGATCATTCCGTGGCGCGTCGGCGCGGGCATCTGCCTGGTGGTTGTGGCCGCCAGCGCCCTATCCGTGTGGAGGAAGAGATGACAACGCCCCGGACCGCCACCCTGGGCGCGCTCGGTGTCGCCGGGATTGCGGCTGCCGCGCTGGCCACCGGATCCCTGCTCGTCGGGTCCGTTCCCGCGAGCGTCGATGGCACCGCGCAGAGCGCGCACCCCTCGCAGGTGCAGCTCGCCTGTCCGACGGCCCTCGTGGATCCCCTTCAACACCAGCCATGTCGCGACGGCCGCCACGTGGTCGTCCCTCTCGTCCGCTCCGATCACGCCCGCGCCGGCCTCGATCACGGGTACCGGCGGCGTCATCCCGACGGGCCTGACGCTTGTCGGCCAGGGCGGCGGTGAACTCGCAGGACTCAGTGCCGTCGGCTGCGCGGCCCCCCGCACCTCCCAGTGGATCGCGGTCGGCGCGACCACGTCGGGTGCTGACATGGTCCTCATCCTCTCCAATCCCGGCCCGACGGCTTCGGTCGTCAGTGTCGATGGCTACGGGGCGTTCGGTCCGCTCAATGCGGCTCCGCGTCAGGTGACGGTTGCCGCGAACTCGTCGGTATCTGTCCTGCTGGCAGGCTGGTTCCCCGATGAAAACTCCCTGGCCGTCCACGTGCAGGCCGACGGGGGAAGGGTCAGTGCCTGGGCTCAGGCGTCCCTCATGAACGGGGAGGTTCCCCAGGGCACGACGCTGGCCTCCGCGATTGCCCCCGCGACGACGCAGACGATCCTCGGCGTTGACCCCAAGGGCACGTCGCTGCTGCGCCTGGTGTCGCCCTCCGGGGATGCGCATGTGAGCGTATCGGTTGCAGATTCGACGGGCGTACATCCCCTGGGCGGTGGCAATGCTACCGTCGCCGAGGGGTCAACCTTGGAGATGCCTCTCGATGGTGCTTCGAAGGATTCCACTCCAATTGCCCTGATCGTCAGTTCTGATCGCGAGGTGGTTGCTCAGACGACCACGATCACGCTCGGTGCCCCGTGGGCGGAGCGTGCCAATGCGTGGATTATGCGCTCCAGCGCCGCGCCCGCCACCCTTCTGACGCAGGCTCTGATTCCGGGCCGCGCGTCGCTGGAAACCATGGCGTCTTCGGTCCTGTCGACGAAACCGATACGCCAGACATCGCTCGAGACCGAGTCCGGTGTCAGCTCGACGCACGCGAGCCTCCTGCTCTATGCGCCCGTCACAGACGGTGACGAGGCCGTGGCTCAGGAGAACGGCGACGGCGAGCAGTCGGCCGCTCCCACGCCCGCGGTGACCCCCAACATCTGGGCTTCCCCCTCGCCGAGTCCCACGCCGACCGGCGACGCGGGCGACGCGCAGTCCACCGGCGTCAGCGCATCGAGTCCTGGCGCTGTCCCCGTCACGCTCGGTGGCCGTACCCTCTACCTGGCACCCGGCGTTCCGACCCTGGTTGAGCTGCCCGAGGCAGCCGGACAGGTGAGCGCGCCCACGCCGATCCAGGCCGCCGTCGTCATCTCCGCAGACACCGCCGTGGGCCGCATGACGACCACGTGGAACGTCGGTACCGAGGGCATCAGCGCTGTTTCCGGATCCATCCGTACCGTCAACTGAGGTGCGGATGCCCGCACGTGGCGCTCGCGCGTGCCAGTGAACGACTGGGGTGCCTGCGCGCCGTCAATGCATCGCGTCGTCGATCTCGTCTGGCGGCAGCGCCAGGATATGGCTGATACGTTCCACGAGAACTCGCCTGGTCATCGTGCCCACCTCTTCGGGTGGGCAACGCAGGGATGATCGGCAGCCGATAGACGACGATCCGATCACGCAGGCCACGGCGTCGATCCGCCGGAAAAATACGGGCCACGACCACGTTATGCGATTCCCACGCTGCCGGATTTGACGGGGGAACATCCTCCACGGCGAATTCGATCGTCGCCACCTGCGGCCAGCGGCCGATCAGCTCGCTGACGAGGTCCGCGACCATGAGATCGAAGTCCTCTCGCCGTGTACGCCACGCCGGCGTCCCAGGGAAAAAGAGGGGTCCGCGGGGACCCCGACCATGGCGGTCGCGGCTCATGACATGACGTCTGGTCGGAAACACTCCCACCAGGGTAAAACTATGGCGTGCTGGAGCGCGCGATACGGGCATAGAGTGTCGTACTCTTAGGTGCGTGATTGCCCAACGACACTGCTCGAAGCCCGGCTGCTCTGCCGTCGCTGTCGCTACCCTGACCTACGACTATCGTGACTCGACGGTCGTCGTCGGCCCGCTCGCCACCGTCGCCGACCCCAATTCCTACGATCTGTGCGACGAACACGCCCAGAACCTCAAGGCACCCCTCGGGTGGCAGGTCGTACGCCTGGCCACCAACTTTGAGCCGGCTCCGCCCTCGGTCGACGATCTGGCCGCCCTCGTCGACGCCGTGCGCAGGGTTGCGCAAGAAGCGAAGCACGCCCCGGCCTCGTCCTCCGAGAAGCGTTCGACGCGCAGCGGCCCTTTCAACTCTGCACGTTCGGTGGGAAGGCCTGACACGTCCAGTCCCCTGGACCCCTCCAGCCCCTACGCGCGAAGGCGCGCTCAGTTCACCGTCGTCGACGGCGAGGACGGCGCAAGCGACGACTGAACCCTAGAGGCCAAAGCGTGCCTGCGTGGCCTCGTGGAAACGCTGCCGTCCGCGGGCTCGGCGCTCGACCTCGCGCGTCCACACTCGATCCCTGCGGGCAACCAGCACGGCGGCAATCACAAGCTCAGGGTGGAGTCCCTTCAGGCAGTGGAGTCTGGACGCGCGCGGACAAGCGGTCCGCGAGAGAAGTGGCAACCTGTTCCCTCAGAACCGGGTTGAGGCCCCTGTTCGTCCCGAGGAAGGCGCGCGCCTCGGCGACGAGTGCATCGTCGAGGGGCAGGATCGTCGCGGTGGCCCCCACTGCTCAAGACCCGGAGGCATGATGAGCGGCGGGTAGAACACCGATGCGCCCTGCGAACACACCATCGTTCCCGCTGCGAGATCGCCCAGACGTTTGCCTTTCGCGTTGAGCATTTCCGCCGCGAAGGCGAGGCCGCCCGCCAACATCCAATTTTCGATGACTCCCGGCCCCGACTCGGACCGCGCTGTGGCGGGCAGTCACAGGGCCGCCGTCGTCGCGTACGACGCGCAGGTTCAGCGCCCACTTGCCCAGCGACCGCCCACGGGTCGCGATCTCGATGGCGAACGGAACGAAGAACGTGACGCTCGCGATCACGGCGATGAAGAAGACGCGCAGGGACGAATAGGACATCGTGCCCCACGACCGTGCGGTCAGCGCGAGGAGCAGAAACGCGCTTCCCATGTACACGGTCGCATCGAAGACGGCAGCGGCGAAGCGCTCCATCGGGGAGGCAGGGCGTGACGTCGAGGCTCACCGCCTCGCCGGTGCGGACGTAATCGTCCTGAAGGGTGTCCGACTGACTGCGTTGCGCGCTCATATGTGACACGCTAGTCCAATGGACATCGATGTGCTGCGGGTAAGCGGAAAAGACGAGTGGAAGCGCCTCGACGAACTGACTCGTCAGCGTACGTTGAGTGGCACGGATATTGACGAGCTTGATCGGCTCTATCGATCAGCGACCACTGACCTGGCGCGGGTGCGCACGCACAGCCCCGACCCCGATGTGATCGCGGAGCTTTCCCGGCTCCTCTCGGCGGCCCGCGGGCGCCTGGCGGGCACCGGGGGACTCACGGGCCGCGTGATCGCGACGTTCTTCGTCGTCTCCCTGCCTCTGGCGCTCTATCGGATCCGGTGGGTGATCCTGGGCGTCATGACGGCGTTCATCGCTCTGTGTGCGATCCAGGTGCACTATCTGATGACGACTCCTGAGGCCATGAACGAGCTGGGCAGCCCCGAGATGCTGAGGACCTACGCCAAGCAATCGTTTGTCTTCTACTACCATCAGGACACGCACCTGGAGTTCGGCATGTCCGTGTGGGCGAACAACGCCTGGATTGCCTTCCAGTCGATCATCTCTGGCATTACGGGCGTGTATCCGCTGTGGGTTCTGTGGCAAAACGCCACCTCGTTGGGCACGTCGGCTGCGGTGGTGTTCGAGTATGGGGGCGTGTGGCACTTCTTCCGCTTCATTTTGCCGCATGGTCTGCCTGAGCTGACGGCTGTGTTTATCTCGGTCGCTGCGGGACTCAGGATTTTCTGGGCGCTGCTTGTGCCGGGTGCCATGACGAGGTTCCAAGCCGTGGGGAAGGCCGCGCGCGAAGCGATGACGGTGGCGGTGGGATGCGCGATCCTCCTGGCTGGCTCAGGCTTCCTGGAGGGGTTTGTGACGCCCTCGTATGTCGTGCCGGACGCCGTGAAGATTGGCCTCGGAGTGGCGCTGACCGCGGCGACGTGGGGGTACATCCTGATCCTGGGGCGGCGAGCGCACCGGGCCGGTGCCAGCGCGGATGTCGGCATCGACGCGGGCTACTACCAGCCGGTCGCTGGGTGAACGGACTGCGAGGCCTCATCCCTGGGGCCCCAGGGACGAGGCCACGGTCGCGCGGGTGCAGCCGCTCGGTGACGCTCGGGCTTAGAGTCGACCGCTCTTCTTGAGGTCAATGTAGCGGTCGGCCGTACGTGCGGGTAGCAGGTCTGCGGACGCCTGGAGGGTCAAGGCGCCGGCGAGACGCACGTCTGCTGCCCCGGCCTCGTCGGCGCGTTCGGCGAGCGCGGCAGAGGCAGCCAGGAAAACTTCTTCGGCGTCGCTTCGACCGCTCCTGGCCCTCAGCTCGTCAGGGGTCGGTGGCTGACGCGACGAGCACCGTGTGACGCTCGGCGAGGCGCGCTACCGCGTCCGTAAATTCGGTTTCCATACCGGCGGGTGGGATTTTCGTGGCGAGGACGACGAAGGCGGGATGACGGACGGTTTGTTCGACCGCTGCCGCGGCCTCGGTCCAGTCGGTGACGTCGAGGCGCGGCGAAATATCCGTAAAGGCGTGCGCGAGTGACTCAATGATTTTCGCGCCGCGCACGCCGGACACGCGGGCGCGCACGCGCGAGTCCACGGCCAGGACGTGCACCTTATCGCCCGCGCGATCAGCCAGGGCGGCGAGGAGCAGAGCCGTCTCGATGGCAGAATCCAGGCGGGGCGCGCAGCCAAGTGCGATGGAGTCGACCTCCATGCGCACCGGTGCTCCCAGCAGCGCGGAGGAGGCGCGTCCGCAGTCAACGACGATCACGACATGGCGGTCGCGTTCGGGGCGCCACTGGCGAACCATGAGTTCGGGGGAGCGGGCGGATGCCCGCCAGTCGATGTCGCGCGGGTCGTCGCCCTCGACGTAGGCGCGCAGGGAATCGAACTCGGTGCCGGCTCCGCGCAGCGTCGTCGGTGTGGTGCCTTCCAGTTCGTGCAGGCGCGCCAGACGCGAGGGCAGCAAGACACGCGCTTTGAATTCTGGCAGGACCGACAGAGTGAGTGGGAGCCTTGAGTGAGACCTGGCGCGCGCCCAGGTGCAGCGGCCCCCAGGAGCGGATGGTGACGACGTCCGCGTGGCGCGTGCCGCGGCGCGTGGGGGCCAGGATCGTGACGATTTTCTGAGACGAGCGTGCTCCAATGCGTACGCGACGGCGCGGCGGGGCGGGGTGCAAGGACGGCGGCCACGCGTCGCGCACGTCCAGGGTCATCGGCCGTTTCGTCGTGTTGGACAGACGCAGCGTCGCTTCGGTCGTCTGGTCGGCTCGGATCGGCCCGGTCACCTCGCGCGTCAGGCGCAGGGTACGCGGGGAAGGAGCACCGAGTGCGTCGAGGATGCACGCCGCGACGACGAGACCGAACCATGTCCACGCGAACGCCCGCGAGGGGCGAACGCGAGGGGAATGAGTCCGGCGAGAACGAGGAGCGCGCTGCGCGCTGAAACGATCACGGGTCGCCTCAGCGGGGGACCGGGGTCGCAGCGAGAACACCCGAGATCACGTTGACCGCGGTAATGCCCTCGAGATTCGCCTCGGCACGCAGTCCGAGACGGTGCGCGAGGGTCGAGGGAGCCATCGTCTTGACGTCGTCGGGGGTGACGAAGCCGCGGCCCTGGAGGAAAGCCCACACGCGCGAGGTGCGCAGCAGGGCGGTCGCACCGCGCGGTGATACGCCCAGGCGGACAGCGGGGGACGTGCGGGTCGCCCGGCAGATGTCGACAAGGTAGGCCATGACGGCGGGAGCCACTTCCACACGCGCGGCGGCCTCGCGGGCCGCGTGGAGGTCAGCGGCACCGGCGACCGGGCGGATCCCGGCCTCAACCAGAGAGCGGGGGTCGAAGCCAGCCTGGTGGCGGGCGATGATGTCGATTTCGGCCTCGCGCGAGGGTAGGGGCAGTTCAAGCTTGAGGAGGAAGCGATCTAGCTGCGCCTCGGGAAGGGGGTAGGTTCCCTCGTATTCGACGGGGTTCTGGGTAGCGATGACCATGAAGGGCTCAGGCAGCGTGCGGGTTGCACCGTCGATGGAAACCGTGTGTTCTTCCATGGACTCCAGGAGCGCCGACTGGGTCTTTGGGAGGCGTTCGGTTGATTTCGTCGGCGAGGAGCAGGTTCGTAAACACCGGACCCTCACGGAAAACGAACTCGGAGCGGCCCGCGTCCCAAATCATGGAGCCGGTGATATCGGCAGGCATGAGGTCGGGGGTGAACTGGATGCGCGCCATGTTGACGTCGAGCGCGCGCGCCAGCGTTCGCACGAGGAGCGTCTTGGCCACGCCCGGCACGCCCTCGAGCAGGGCATGCCCGCCGGCGACGAGTCCGACGATGAGACCGGTGACCGCAGCGTCTTGACCGACGACGGCCTTGCCGATTTCAGCCTTGAGGGCCAGGAGGGCCTCCTGGGTGTTCTTCTCGGAGCTGCTGAGGGCTCGGCCCGACCAGCCTTCGCCCGTGGGGCGCGGCGTACGAGACGGGTCCGCCCGCGCGCGCAGCTGACACGGGGACTCCCGTCGGGGCGGGGTACGAGGCCGGGGATCCCTGGGGCGGGTAGGCGCCGGAAGGAGCAGACGGCGTCGGAGAACCCGACGTGGGCGTGCCACCCGCGGGACCGTAGGGCTGGCGGGGGCCGGGGACGGGGTTAGTCATGGCGGATCTCCTTCTCAAAGGCGTCGAGGTCGTTGGCGAGTTGGACGAGGGCTGCTTCGTTGACTGGGGGCGGACCCCACAGGAGTGCCTCGTAGCGGGAGGGTGGCAGGCCTCGAAGCGTGAACGCCTGCGTGAGGGCGTTGCGATCCGCGCTGGTAGAAACTCCCAGCGACGAAGCGATGCGCGAGGCGCACGCGCTGCGTAGAGCCGACGCCGCGTGCCCGTATGTACGCTGCGTGCGTAGGAGACGTGCTTTGCCGATGAGGGTCTCGGCGGCGGGCACCTCGACGGGCAGACGCTCGGGCGTCAAGGGACCAAGCCTCCTGCCGAAAGCCAGGGCGAGGAGTGCAAGAGAACCCGCAACGGTGAGGAACGCGGGGGCGAGGTAGGGGGACTGTGTCGGCGTGGTCTCGGCTAGCGACATGCCGTCGGTGCGGGATGCGATATACCAGGCGACCTTCGGGGTCCGCCCGATTGCGTTGAGCGCGAGAGCGGCGTTGCCTGCCTCCAGGATCCCTCGGTTACGCACCCGCACCGAATCCGGGATGACGGCGCGGAATCGGCCATCTTGGATTCGTTCGGCGTACGCGTAGGTCTCACCGTCCGACGTGAAACACATCTGCCAGTTGGCACCCGCGCCGGACACGGAGTACCGGGACGGGATGATCTCCGCGGCCCTGTCCCGCGATCTCCGACGCGCAAGCCGGTGCGACCTTCGTGCTGCCCGCAGGCCCGCGATCACCGGACAGTCCGTCTAAATAGGCGGGCGAACTCCCAAATTCTTCCTCCAGGCCGATGTAGACAACGTTGGCGCGCGTCTCCACATCCTGCTCGATGGTGGGCGACATGCGGGACGGGAAGACGACGACGAGCGTCGTATCCTCGCCCACCGTTGCCGCCTGCTTCGCGGTCACTTCACGCACCGAGACCCCATGCTTCTTGAGAACCTGCGCGAGGGCTCGAGCGCCGTCGCCCGTTGGGTTGCGAATGCCGACAGGGGACGGCGTTCATACGTCCGTCAGGCAACGCGGCGAGCCCGAAGAAAACAAGGATCACGAAGGCGATAATCAAGAGCGCGGGGACGCGCTGCACTCGCGCGCTCGCGCGCCGTGGGCGTCACAACGTGAGTCGACGTGGCTTTCATGCGTGATCCTGCGCCTTTCGGCACTGAGCCAACAAAATGGGTGTCAGCTCGCGCAGCGCGTTGACGTCCTGCTCGGCAACGGACGAATGCCCGTAGCGCACGCGGTCGAACGTCCGTGCGTGATGGCCGAGTGCGGTCCCCTGATCGGGAACGACGCGCGTTGCGGCAACCGCGGCTTCGCGTGCCGTCAAGCCCGGCGTCGCCGAGACAACCTCACACTCATCCAACCCAACGACCATCAGACGGTAGGCCCACACATAGGCGAGGTTCCAATCCTCGGCAGCCACGGCCTCGTCGAAGCACCGACGAATATCCTCCTCGGTGGCCTCCACCTCGAACACCGAGTGGGACGCGCGAATCCGCAACCGGATCGGGTTGAGGATCACCGCGATCAGGATGGCCGCGATGATAATGATCGCGAGGATCGCCAGGATCAGGGACATCGGCGGAGTATCGACCTCATGCCAGGTGAACGCGTTCGCGAGCTTGGTGAAGGCGGATTGGAGGAGACGCTTAAAACCGCTCGAATCGGTGTTGTAAACGGAGCGCGCGAGTTCTTCGCTCAGCCACGACTGAGCCTCGCCCTCGTCGGGCGTCAGGGGAGGATCGCACGCGAACACAGCCGACACCGCCTAGCCCTGGCTTGCGTGGGCGAGGAGGGGCGCGAAATTCTCCTTGCGGATCTTCTCGTCCACGTACATGAGGGTCTGGTACGCCGCCAGGATGGGGACCACGAGTGAGTAGGCGAGCATCTGGAGAGCCGAGATCACTCCGTACAGGATGATCGTCGACCACACGGTGCTTGGATCCGAGAGGATCGTGAACATGAAAATCACGGCAATAATGCCGATGATCTGAACGATCATGCCCGCGATGAAGCCGACCACCACGTTGATCAGGATCACTCTGCCCAGAGTCACCCAGAACGACCCGGAGGTCAGCGCCCACGAGCGCTTAACGGCCTCGATGGGTCCCTTTCTCCTCCAGCACAGTGCAAATCGGCGCGTACAGGAAAGCGGATACTGATGACGTAGCTCACCAGGACCACGGGAAGCGCCAGAGCAAGCAACAGGCCAAACAAACTGAAGAATGCATCCGAGCCGGGCCAACTGTACAGCGACATGAAGAACAAGATGACCAAGACCAGTAGGGGACTCCCGACCGCGAGCATCGAGAGGAACGAGGCCCCCAGCATCGACCAGAGTCGAGGTTTGACGAGCGCCCACGACTGCTTGAACGTGATTTTCTTGCCGATGACGAGCTGCGAGACGGCTACCGAGAGGACCCCGTCGAGCACGGTACCCGCCAGGAAGGAGCCAGCAAGAAGCGCGATGTAGCCGACGATCGTTGACACGACGGACAGATAGGCGGAGTCGAGTAGGGCCTTGGAGGAGGCCTGCGGGTCCAGATCGTCGCTCATCAACGACGTGAAAGAGAACAGCGGCAGCATGGTTCCCGCCAGGCTGAGCAGCGCCACGACAGTCATGACGATGATCGTGAAGCCGAACAGTACCGAGGGGTTCTTGCGCAGTGCGGAAAACGATCCGGAGAACAGGTCGGTGAGGGTGAGCGGGCGCAGCGGGATGATGCCGGGTTTGGGAGCCCAACTCCACGTGCCTGCCTGGCTGTAACCGGATGCGGTGGGAGCGCTGTTACCCGGTGTGTCGGGGGCCGCGTATGCGGGCTGGGGAGCGGCCACGCCTGCGGGGCCTGCGCCGGGCGGCGCGAAGGCGGGCTGGCCGGAGGGACCCGGGTAAGCGGGCTGGGGCGCCTGCGCAGCCTGCCCGTTCTGGGGTGGAACAGCGTCCGCGTGCCCCAGATCGTACTGGGTCGGATCGGGTGAGGTCCACGGGGAACTCATCAATACCTCCAGGTTGCCTGTGTTGTCCTGATCTCAATCCTGCCATAGGTGCGCAGCGCGCGAAACCTTATGACAGTGAGAAACGCTCGTGCCGCCGATGGAATCTTCTGCATCCCGTGACCGATTCGTGACACTATCGTGACTATGAGTTCGTGCATCCTCGTCGTCGACGACGACGTCGCCCTGGCCGAGATGATCGGCATCGTCCTCGAGAACGATGGGCTATCGCGTCGTCTTTTGTTCCGATGGGATCCCAGGCTCTCTCTCAGTTTCAGGAGCACAATCCAGACCTGGTCCTCCTCGACGTCATGCTTCCCGGCATGGACGGCTTCGACGTGTGCCGGGCGATTCGTCGCGTCTCCGACGCCCCGATCGTGATGCTGACCGCACGCTCTGATACCGTCAGACGTGGTGACGGGGCTCGAAGCCGGCGCGGACGACTATGTGCCTAAGCCCTTCAAGCCCAAGGAACTCGTGGCGCGCGTGCGCGCACGCCTGCGCGGCCGCGAGGACTCGCAGGTCGACGAGGGGCTGACATTGCAGGACCTCACCATCGACGTGGCTGGACACATCGTGAAACGCGACGGGCGCATGATCGCCCTGACGCCCTCTCGAGTTCGATCTCCTGGCAACGCTGGCGCGCTCCCCGTGGAAGGTCTTCTCCCGCGAGGAACTCCTCGAGCAGGTGTGGGGATACCGGCACGCCGCCGACACCAGACTGGTGAACGTTCACGTCCAGCGTCTGCGTTCCAAGATCGAACGCGATCCTGAAAAGCCCGAGCTGGTCGTGACCGTCCGCGGGGTTGGGTACCGTGCCGGCACGGGTGCGTAGCCACCGCGCGGCGCGCTTCGTTCGTACCATCACGACTTCGAGGCCATGGAAGTCCCTGCGCTCAACGCAGCTCGTCCACCGCATCCGTCACTCCCTGTCGGCTAAGCTCGCACTGGCCATCACGGCCGCCGCGCTGGTGATCCTCCTCGTCTTCGGCGTCATTGTTGCCTCCCAGCTGCGCACCTCCATGTTCGAGACGCGCCGGGATGCGATCCTCGCCGACGCCTCGCTGCGCTTTCTCCTCGGCTCAGTCGGTGTTCTCCTCCTCGACGGCCACGTCCCGCCGACCAAGTCCAGGAATCCGCGCGCGGTGCCCTGGCCTCGCTGAAAGCCTCCGCCGCCGGTGCTGGCGCGACCAACGTGGCGCTGCTGCGAGCGGAGGGATCCACGGCCTCGCTGCGTATCAACCAGGTCGAGGACGAGCAGATGCGCGGCCTCATCACGCCCCAGATGCGCGAGGCCGTGGCTGGGGGCGGTGCCCAGTGGCAGTCGGTGGCCATCCGGGTCCTCCACTACCGACAAGGTCTCGCCCGGCATTCTCGTGGGCACTCAGGTGCAGTTGCCGCGCGCGGGCGCGCACGAGCTCTACATCCTCTACTCGCTGGAAGCCGACCAGAGCCAGGTCGACGTCGTTCTACGCGTGCTCGCCCTGACCTCTCTGCCGATCATCCTGGCGCTGCCCATCGGCGTGTTCGCCCTGCTCCATCGCCTCCTCCTCCCGGTGCGCCTGACCGTCCACGCGGCCACCAAGGCGGCGGAAGGAGACCTGGACGTGCGCGTCGAGGTGCACGGTGCCGACGAAATGGCGGCCCTGGGACGGGCCTTCAACGCGATGACCTCCTCCCTCCAGGACACAATCACCCGCTACGACGAGCTGGCCAAGCTCCAGCAGCGCTTCGTCTCCGACGTCTCCCACGAGCTGCGCACCCCGCTGACCACGATCCGCATGGCCGAAGAGATCGTGTGGGACAACCGCGATGACCTGCCCGCCCACGCGCGCCGCTCCGCTGAGCTGCTGCACGACCAGACTGAACGCATGGAGCAGATGCTCGCCGACCTCCTCGAAATTTCGCGCTACGATGCGGCGAGCGCCCTGCTCGATGCCGAAGAACACGACCTGCGCCCCATCGTCACCCGCGTCGTGGAAGGCTGCGCGGAACTGGCGCAGCGGCAGGGCGTCGCGGTGATAATCGACGCCCCCAGCCGCGCCGCCGCCGAGATCGACGAGCGCCGCATCGAGCGCGTCATCCGCAACCTGGTCGTCAACGCGATCGAACACGCCGACGGGACAGACGTGACGATCACCGTGGCCACGAGTGACACCGACGTGGCCTGCCGCGTGCGCGACCGGGGCGTCGGCATGACCCAGGAGGTCGCCGACCACGTGTTCGACCGCTTCTACCGAGCCGACACCGCACGCGCACGCACGACCGGCGGCACGGGCCTGGGCCTGGCCATCGCGACCGAGGACGTGGCGATTCACGGCGGCCGCCTCCAGGCGTACGGCGAACCCTGGGAAGGGAGCCTCGTTCCTCATGACGCTGCCCAAACACCCCGGCGACGAGATCGCCACATGGCCCTCTGACGCTGTGGGAGGACGAATGAGACGCGCACTCGCTCTGGTCACCTGCGCCGCGCTGGCCCTCGCGGGCTGCGCATCCCTGCCGACGTCCTCGGCTCCGACCACCTTCGACGTGTCCGCGCGCGACGGCTCCGGCATTCAGTTCTCCGCCGAAGGACCCGTGGATGGCTCCGACGCCTCGACCCTGGTTACCGACTTCCTGCGGGCGTGCGCCGCGGGCACGCAGGACGACTACGCGACGGCCCGTCTGTTCCTCACGGCCTCGTCCGCGCGCGACTGGCAGCCGGAAACCGAGATCCTCGTGTACGACACGGACACAGCGCCGTCGGTGAACGCAGGGAGCGGAAGTCGCCTCGCAGACGGAGGTGAACGTTTCCGTCCTGGGAGTCGCCAGCATCGACGCGTCGGGCGTTCTCACCCGTTCGAATGGGTCAACCGTGTCGCGTACCTTCACCCTCGTGCGTGAGGACGGGCAGTGGCGCATCGACGCCCCCGAGAACATGATCCTCGTCAGCCGAGCGGCTTTGACGGCCTCCTACTCTCTGGCGAACCTCTACTTCCCGACGACCGACGGCACAGATCTGGTCGCGGATCCGCGCTGGTACCCGTCTCGGCGCCTGGCCTCCCACTTGCTGGCGGGCCTCATCGCGGGTCCTCGCCCGTCCCTCGCGTCGGCGGTGTCGAACGCGATTCCTGCCGGGGCGACGCTGCCCTCCCACGGCGTGGAGGTTGCCGACGGCGTGGCCAACGTGGAGCTGAACGGGCCGATGCCTTCGAGCGAGGGGGCACGCGCGAGCCTTGCGTGGCAGCTGACGCGAACACTGAAGCAGGCCGCCGATGTGGCGCAGCTGAACGTGACGCTCTCGGGGGAGGCGCTGGACAGCGAGACGATCCCGCCCTCGCCACAGTATTCCCTCGACACTCTCGTGGGCGCCGGCGCGTCGGGCGTGGGCATTGTGTCCTCATCTGCGATGGCTCCCCGAGCGTCGGCGACCGACGCCTGGGCACCGACCGTTTCGCCCGTGGATTCCTCGCTCGTGGCGTGGACCAGGTGCCGACGGCGTCTACGCCGAGAAGGACGCGACCTCCGTGGCGTTCCTGCCCGGCCAGGCACCCCTCGGTCCGTCGGTCGACCGCTACGGATGGGTATGGGGACCAGCCACCTCGGCGTCATGGCTGAGCGTCGGCGGGGAGCGGACGGTGCCTTCAGCGTCGGCGTCGAATCGGACAGTGCCGGCGACATCCGCGCGGTGCGTATTTCTCCTGACGGCGCGCGGGCACTCATCATCCGCGGGTCGACGCCGAGCGCGTGGCTGGGCGTCGTCGAGCGTGGCCTGAGCGGTCGCCCGCTCGCGGTGCGTTCCCTCGAACAGGTTGCCCTCGACGGCTCCGTTATCGATGCCTCATGGACGTCGTCGACGGGCATCGCGCTCGCTGTGCGGACAGGCACCGGCGAGGCCGATCAGCTTGTGACGATGCCTCTGGGCGGGTTGCCCTCGTCCGTGGTGCTCCCGATCCACGTGACGTCGATGAGCGCGGGGGCGTCCTCGGCCTCGGTCGTCATCGTCGGCACGGACGAGGCGGGGAAAGCTCAGGTGCTCCTCCGATCAGGTGCGCTGTGGCAAAACGCCCCGGTTTCCTTGACGTCGGCGCGCTACGCGGGCTGAGTCCGATGGCAGGCGCGCGCCGCGCTTCTCTGACGCAGGGATTCCTGGGCGCGCTGCTGCCCGTCCAGTGCGCAGGGTGCCTGGCGTGGGATGAGGTGCTGTGTCCGTCCTGCCGCGCGCTGGCCTCGTCCCCTCCCGCCTTCACCTCCGTGGAGGGAAGGTACGTCCCGATCCCCGGCGTGGTTCTCGGTGAGTACTCCGGGCCGCTGCGCCGGATTGTGCTCGCCGCCAAGCACGCCACTCGCACGGATGTCAGCGCTTTCCTTGACGAGGCCGGGGCCACCCTGGGCGCGTCGCTGTGGGAGGCGGTGGGTGGGGATGGGAGACGCCCGCTGGGGCGACGGCTGCCTTGCCGGGGAGGGCGCGCTCGGGAGACGGTGCGGTGCGCGTATGGGTCGTGCCAGCGCCCTCGTCGTGGGGTAGGCGCTCTGCGGGGGCGACAGGTGGCGTTGCCGCTTGCGCGCGGGGTTGCGCGCGGGTTGGCGTCGGCGGCTCCGGCCGGTCTGCGGGTGTGTGTCGTGGACGCGCTGACTCTGCGCGTGGGTGCTGGCTCGCAGTCGGGCAAGGCGGGGGCAGCGCGCGTTGTGGGACGCATGGGGGCGATGCGGGCACGCGTGGCTGTGCCGATGGATGCGATTGTTATTGCGGTCGATGACGTGGTCACGACGGGCGCGACGATCCGCGAGATGGAGCGAGCGTTGGGACGCCTGGTCGGGGTTGCGGCGCTGTGCCGACCGCGGCTTATCTCATGATGCAGGTCACCGACGTGCTATGATGTGACTACAGACTTTCGATAGCGTGAGAGGCACAGACGCCTGTCACGTCAGTGCGGGAGGTGATAGCTCAGATCACGGTTCGGGCAACGAGCACCGAACAATCCCCACCCGCGGGCAACGATGCCCGCCGCACACCATGGAGGAAACACATGGACATCACCGTCGTCGCACGTAATGCTGAGATTCACCCGAATTTCCGCGCATACGTGGAGGAGAAGGTTTCGAAGATCACCCAGTTCTACCCGCGCGCGCAGCGTGTGGACGTCGAGCTGACTCACGAACGTAACCCCCGCCAGGCCGACACCGCTGAGCGTATCGAGCTGACCGTCTACGGCAAGGGACCGATCATCCGCGCGGAGGCGCAGTCTGCTGACCGTTACGCGGCCGTCGACATTGCTGCCGGCAAGCTCTACGAGCGCTTGCGCCGCCTGCGTGATCGCGTGAAGGATCACCGCCGCAGGTACCCGCGTGACCTGGCTGAAGCCGAAATCCTCGACGTCGCACCGGTTGTCGAAGAGGAAGTCGCTCCCGAACCGGAGGCCCCCAAGCCTCTGCGTAGCGCGGAGGACCTCAAGGTTGGAGAGGCCCGCGAGGAGCAGTGGGGCGATACCCCCATCATCGTGCGCCAGAAAGTGCACGAGGCTCCGCCGATGAGCGTGGATGAGGCCCTCGATCAGATGATGATGGTCGGCCACCCCTTCTTCCTCTTCGTCGACAAGGAAACGAACCAGCCGTGCGTCGTCTACCACCGTCACGGGTGGACGTACGGCGTGCTTCGCTTGAACACGACGATCTGACGGTTCATTGATGTGGGCGCGCCCCGGGCCGAACGGCCTGGGGCGCTTCCTCGTGTTCGCGCGTCAGCGTTAAATGCGTCCATGTTTGCGCGGGCGTTTCCACTTTGGGCGGTTAGTTCGTAAACTAAAGGGTGGATTTGACTGCTTGCTCTACAGGGAGCGGGCGAGGAACGTCAGGAGCTATTCGTGTCGATTATTGACAAAGATCCTTCGCGCGGGCGAAGGCCGCATGCTGCGCAAGCTGGACCGGCTTGCGTCGCAGGTTGATGCCATGCAGGAGGACTTTGAGGCTCTGACGGACGAGGAGCTGCAGGCCAAGACTCAGGAGTTCAAGGATCGTCTGGAAGAGGGCGAGACTTTGGACGACATCCTGGTGGAGGCCTTTGCAACGGTCCGTGAGGCCTCGTGGCGAATCTTGCGCATGCGTCCCTTCCACGTTCAGGTCATGGGCGGCATCGCCCTGCACCAGGGCAAGATCGCGGAAATGAAAACCGGTGAAGGTAAGACGCTGGTTGCGACCATGCCGTCCTACCTGCGTGCGCTGACTGGAAAAGGCGTGCACGTCGTGACGGTCAACGACTACCTGGCGAAGTACCAGTCGGACATCATGAGCCGCGTCTACAACTTCCTGGGTCTGACCTCCGGCTGCATCCTGGTGGGTCAGACGCCGGCTGAGCGCCGCGAGATGTACGCCTGCGACATTACCTATGGTACGAATAACGAGTTCGGCTTCGACTACCTGCGTGACAACATGGCGCAGGTGCCCGAGGATATGGTCCAGCGCGGCCATGCCTTCGTCATCGTCGATGAGGTCGACTCGATTCTCATTGACGAGGCCCGTACCCCCCTCATCATCTCGGGTCCCGCAGACGGCGACCTGAATCGCTGGTACATCGAGTTTGCGCGCATCGCGCGTCTACTCACGCGCGACGAGGACTACGAGGTCGACGAGAAGAAGAAGACTGTCGGCATCCTGGAGCCGGGCATCGACAAGGTCGAGGACCAGCTGGGCGTGGAGAACCTGTACGAGGCTGCGAACACCCCGCTGATCGGCTTCCTCAACAACGCGATCCGCGCGAAGGAGCTGTTCTTCAGGGATCGCGACTACATCGTGGACGCCGGTGAGATCCTCATCGTCGACGAGCACACGGGTCGCGTCCTGCCGGGCCGCCGCTACAACGACGGCATGCACCAGGCGATTGAGGCCAAGGAAGGCGTGGAGATTAAGTCCGAGAACCAGACGCTGGCCACGATCACGCTGCAGAACTACTTCCGCCTCTACCCCGAGGGTTCGCGCTCGGGCATGACCGGTACGGCCGAGACCGAGGCCGCCGAGTTTGCCTCGACCTACAAGATCGACGTCGTCCCGATCCCCACGAACAAGCCGATGATCCCGCAAGGACCAGCCCGACCTCGTCTACCCGACGGAGAAGGGCAAGCTCAACGCGATCATCGAGGACGTTGTCAAGCGTCACGAGGCCGGCCAGCCCGTCCTCATCGGTACCGCCTCGGTCGAAAAGTCCGAGCTGCTCTCTCAGATGCTCAAGAAGAAGCACATCCCGCACGAGGTGCTCAACGCCAAGCAGCACGCCCGCGAGGCCGAGGTCGTCGCGATGGCTGGGTCGCAAGGGCGCGGTCACGGTGGCCACGAACATGGCCGGCCGTGGTACCGACATCATGCTGGGCGGTAACTCGGAGGTCATCGCGCAGAAGAACTTGGCTGCCGAGGGCCTGGACCCGAAAGCAGACCCGGAGGAGTACCGCGAGGCGTGGCCCGTGGCTCTTAAGGACGCGGAGGAGGCCGTCAAGGCTGAGCGCGAGGAGGTGCGTGAGCTGGGCGGCCTGTACGTGCTCGGTTCGGAGCGCCACGAGTCGCGTCGTATCGACAACCAGCTGCGCGGCCGCTCTGGCCGTCAGGGCGACCCGGGCGAGTCCCGCTTCTACCTGTCGATGGAAGACGACTTGATGCGCCTGTTCAACTCGGGCATGGCCCAGCGCATCATGGCGTCGGGTGCCTACCCGGAGGACCTGCCCCTGGAGAACCGCATCGTGTCGCGTTCTATCCAGTCGGCTCAGCACCAGGTGGAGGCACGCAATTTCGAGATCCGTAAGAACGTCCTGAAGTACGACGACGTCATGACGGGTCAGCGCGAGACCATCTACGGCGAGCGCCGCAGGGTCCTGGAGGGCGAGGACATGGGAGCCGCAGCTGCGCTCCTTCATGGAGTCCCTCGTCACGGGCCTGGTGGACGAGGCCGTGGCCGACAAGCCGGTCGGCGAATGGGATCTTCGTGCCCTGTGGGAGAACCTGCGCGGCTACTACCCGCCGTCGGTCACCATCGAGGAGGTCGAGGAGGAACACGGTGGCAAGCGCTCCCTGATCCGCGACGACCTTGTCAACGAGCTGGTTGGCGACATCCACGCCGTCTACGCGGACACCGAGGATCGTATGAACGCCAACCCGCTGGCGCAGGCGCAGCTGGGCGAGGAACCCATGCGTACGCTCGAGCGCCGCGTCGTTATCTCCGTGGTGGACCGCCTGTGGCGCGAGCACCTCTACGAGATGGATTACCTGAAGGAGGGCATCGGCCTGCGTGCGATGGGTCAGCGTGACCCGCTCGTCGAGTACAAGGACGAGGGCGCTCAGATGTTCCAGGCGATGGTTGAGCGTATCCGCGAGGAGTCCGTCCAGCAGGTGTTCTCCTACGCCAAGCAGTTCGAGCGCGCCCTGGCTGCCGCTGAGGAAGAGGCGGGCGGCTCGATCACTCGCGCGTCCGTGGCCTCGGCGCAGAGCGCCCGGTCCGCTTCTGTGGAGGATGCCGAGCCCAGCGTCGAGGAAGTGGCCGCCGCCGAATCCGCCGCTTCTGAGGCGGCGCGCGAGGCCGTGGCGCACGCCCGCTCCGTCATGGGCAACGTGGGTCGCGAGAAGGCTCCGAGCCGCGTGAGCTACAGCTCTGCTGAGGGGGAGTCGGCCTCGTCGTCGGCGAGCGGTAATCGCGCGGAGCGCCGTGCGGTCGTCAAGAGGCGCCGCCGCCGCTGAGCATTGATGACGGGTGAGGGGTTCCTGCGGGAGTCCCCTCACCCGTTTATCGTCTGCGCGGCGATGCTCAGGCGAGTTCGAGGGCGGTGGCCATCCAGCGCCCACGGTATTCCTCGAGGCGCAGGGCCAGGGCGTAGATGCGCGCGGCGGTGGCGACGATGACGGCGGCCTCGGTGTGCTGGGCGTCGATGGAGCATACGCGCACGTGGATCGCGCTTGCGCCCCGGGCGCAGGGGTGAGAGGTGGATGTCGGTGAGGGCCGTGTAGAGGTCGGGCAGGAGCCACCGGCGCAGCTGGGGTGCCTGGCGGGCACCCGTGACGACCTCAACGATGGCGCGTGCGAGCGTGGCTGCCCAGGCGCTGGGATCGGGAAGCTCCGCCTGGGTGGGGGCAGCGTCGGGCAGGCTGGCGACGCGGGGCCGGTATGCCTGCGACAGTGAGCGTTGTGATGTCCATCGAAACGGCGCGGACGAGGTGGGCCGAGAGTGGGTTGGTCCCGAGCGGGCGCGGGAGGCGGGCTGGGGGAGTGAACGAGGCCTGGGTGCAATGTGTGTGCTCATGGCTGGTCCTGGGGAATGGTGAGGGTTTGTCCGGGGTAGATGAGTGAGGGGTTGGGGATGGCGTGCGAGTTGGCTGCGTGGATGGCCCGCCACATGCGGGTGATGTGTGCGTCGTCGGAGCCTGGCTGCAAGGAAGCGGCGATGGACCAGAGCGAGTCGCCGGGGGCGACCGTCACCGTCTCAGGGCATGTCGGTGGTGGCCCGGGATGCGAGTGCTGGGTCGGGTACCTCGGGAGGCGATGGAGCATCGCCTGGGTCGCGCGTCCCCGTGAGTCCTGGGGCCGAGGCGGGGGTTGCCTCCGTGCTTCCTGGCGACGTCGCGAGCGTCGAGGTGGGAGTGTCCGCCCAGGTGAGTGAGGCTCCTGGGGCGTCCCGTGTCCTGAGCGGTGATGCTTTCCGCGTCGGCGCTCGTGGTTGGGGAGGCCTCGGGGGATGTGTGGGCAGCGGTTTCTGGGGAGTCTGCCCATGTCAGGGATACACCCCTTGGTCCCCGTGTCCTGCGGTGCGGCCAGTGCGCCTCCCAGTGGAACGGATGTGACGAGGGCGGATCCAATGAGGGCGCTGGCTCCCGCCCGCGCGAGCAGGGATCGAGAGAGACGGGTGCCGAAACGAGAGACGAGTAGGTGCGCGGCCCGGCGCAGGGGATCGGGGACATGGCGCAGCGTCGCCAGGTGCGCGCAGGCGGAGGAGAGGAGATTCCATGCGAGGAGAGCCAGGGCGATGAGACCGAGAACCCAGACGACAAGTGTCTCAGGTGCGTTCGGCGTGATGGGCGGTGCGCCATAGGCGAGGTAGAGCACGTCGAGGATTGCCAGGGGTGTTCCCAGGAGCCACAGGACGGCATCGGTCAGGTACGCCTGTCCCGTCGGGGAGTCTGAACCATATGTCATGAGGAACTCTTCATCGAGTGGACGGATTCGATAGTGACCACTATGCGCTTCGTGCGAATAGATGTCAATCGATATCAATCAATATCATCAGAATGTGATGTGTAACGCACGGTAATGTGGCATGGTAGGGGCATGGATATGCATGCGTTCATGGATGAACTCGAGGCGCGCTTCGATGAGGTGCGCAGTCGCGAGCTGGAAGAGCTGATCGATGAGTTAACCGACGCCGAACGTGCCTCTGTCACGCTGTCCGCGCGGCTGGCGGGGGCTGACGGCCTCGTCAACCTCTGCCTGCGCGGAGGGAGCGTGGTCGTGGGCGAGGTGCTCGACTCGACGCGCTCGTGGGTGCTGCTCCGCGGCGTGACCGGTGATGCCCTGGTCATGCTCTCAGCTATCGTCGGTGCGTGGCCGCTGGGGCGCAGCGTCGCGCGCGAATCGTCAATCCGTGGCGGCGTTGGTGTCGGGCATGTCCTGCGTGAGCTGAGTGCCCGCGGCGTCGATGTTGCCATTGACTCGGACTGTGGAGACCATCGGGGGGTCATCGACGCGGTCTATGCGGACCACGTCGACGTCGCCCTCAGTGGTGCGACCATCGGCTATGACGGTCGCGATGATGCGTGCGGGCAGACCGTGTCGCTGGCGCTGGCGGGGCTTCGTCGACTCCGCGTGCTTGGTCAGCGATGGTCACCCGACTACTGAGCGCGTTCCGCCTTCTGGCGTTCGCGTGTCGCGGTGTACTGGTCCTGGATAAACTGCTCCAAGACGGACTCTTCGATCCGCCAGACGTGCTTGCCTCCCACCTGAATGGCGGGCAGTTCGCCGGAGGAAACGAGGGCGCGGGTTGCTGACATGGTGAGATTCAGGGTCTCGGCGACGTCAGCGAGAGTGAGAAATCGTGTTGCCATGGCAACATGGTATCAGTTGAGTTCGTTTCGTTTAAATCGTTTGAGTCAGCAATTTTTCGTATATCGATTGGTCGATAGGACTGGTTGATCTCAATAGATATTGAACAACCTACCGCTTTTTGTCAGAACGATGCATTATGGAGGGGTGAAACGCGTCTCAGCTTCAGCGTCGATTCCTGCGCGCGCCCCCGGAAAGATGGACCGTCGATTCATGATCGGCGTGGTCCTCATCATCGCGTCTGTAATCGCCTTCAGTGTCCTTGGCGGATTCCTCCGGGGAGGAACCCGCGTCTACACGGTGACGACCAGTATCGCCCCCGGCGAAGCGCTCACGGCCGACAACGTTCGTGAAGTCTCCGTCCACGTCGACACCGCCGTCTACGCGCCGACGGCGGATACGCCCCTGGGCAGCCGTGCCACGCGCATGCTCACCCCGGGTCAGCTCGTCATGCGCGCCGACCTCGCGCCGGACGGTACGGCTGGCCCCCAGGACCCGGACGGCATGGTCCGCGTCGCCCTCACCGTGAACGCAGGACTTCCCGACGGAGTGGCCGATGGGACTGCCATCCGACTGTGGAGCGTCTCGTCCCGCTCGCCCGCTGGTGGTGAGGCGAAGGCCCGCGAAATCGAGGGGACGTTCACCTTCGTGCGCTCGGTCGACTCCTCGACCTCCGGGACTCATCGGGGCACGCGCATCGAAATCATGGCCAACGCCCAATCCCTGCCCGAACTCCTAGCCGCGCAGACCTCGAACGAACAGCTGGCCGCCGTCCCGGTGGGGGCCTCGTGAGCGCCGTCCACGGAGTCGTGATCCTAGCTGATCAGCGCTGGGAAGCCCCCATAATCCAGGCGATCCAGTCACGCTCTGACTGCCTGGCTATCGTCCGGCGCTGCGCCGACCTGGCCGAGGTGATCGCCGCCGCGCGCGCCGGCATCGCGGATCTCGCGGTCATCGACGGTGCCGACCCCGACCTGACGTCCGATGCCCTCGCCTCCCTGCGCTCAGTCGGCATGTCGGTCGTCGCCCTGGCACCGCACGAGGAGCGCTCGCGGCTCCGGGCCCTCGGCGTTGCCTCGGTAGCGGCCCCCGGCAGCCCCGACCAGGTCGTCAACTCCCTCATCGCAGCGACCCGCGCGCGTCGGCCGAACCCCACCATGGCCTCGGCCCCGCCGCCCCCGCCCGAACCCGCGCGACCCGGCTCCGTCCTGGCGGTGTGGGGGACCTCCGGGGCACCGGGGCGCACGACCCTGGCGGCGGGCATCGCGACCGCCTTCGCCATGCACGCGCCCACCCTCCTCATTGACGCTGACACCACGAATCCGACGATTGCCCACCTGCTTGGCCTGCCGGTCCACGCCTCGGGGCTCTCCGTCCTGGCGCGCACCGCTTCGCGCGGGCCACTGACCCCCGAGGACGTCGTGGGCGCGTCCGTGCGCCGCTCCGACAATCTTCGGATCGTGACCGGCCTGGTCACCCCGCATCGCTGGCGCGAGGTCAGCCGGACGAGCATCGAAGCGATCCTCGGCGCGGCCCGGCTATGCTCCCGCTACACGGTCGTGGACGTCGCGGCGACTTCCCTGGAAAAAGCAACGCGCGGTGCGAATCGCGACGACGTCGCCCTCGGAGTCCTGGAGCGCGCAGACCGCCTGGTGATCGCGGCGCGCGCCGACATCGTCGGCATCAACCGCTTGTCCTTCCTGGCGCGCTGGTGGGACGAGCAGGGACGTGACATCCCCGTCGACGTCATCGTGAACCGCGTGAATGCGGATGCGATTGGACCGCGCCCTGTGGCCGCGCTGCAGGCCGCCATCGGCGCGTTTATGCCGGGGCGCATCTTCCACACCGTCAACGAGGACTCCGGGGTGGCGCGAGCCTCCCTGCGCGCCAAAGCGCTGGGCGAAAACGGAACTCGTTGCGTCGCCGCCGACGCGTTGGAAGCGATTGTGGCCCAGTGGGTGCCTACACTGTGACCATGCGCGTCTACGTTCCCGCCGTCCTGTCCGAGCTGTCCGTCCTCCTGCCGCCCGTGCGCGTCGGCGTGGTTGCCGTGCCCGACGCCGCGATGAGCGGCGAGGACGTTGAGGTCCTCGAGGACGACGCCATCACCGAGGCCGCTCTGTCCTCCCTGGAGCTGGCCCGAGAGACCGACGGGGCGCTGCCCGCCCGCGTCGTCCTGGCGGTGGACACGCCCACGTCGACGACGCTGACCCCCGGCGACGAGGTCGAACCCCACATTTTCACCGCGCCCTCCTTCGAGTACACGTGGTCGGACGTAGCCGCGATCCTCGTGGACTTGCCCGACGCAGCCTCGGCGGTCAGCGCCGTCCTGGAGGCTGACACGCAGGAGGGCGCCGACGAGGCCGTGGCCGCCCTGTGGGAGTTCTCCCTGGCGTGGTTCGACCGCTCCGAGCGCCCGGACGTCCTGGCGCTGCACAAGGGCTGACGACCGCCGCACGGGGTGCTTCCTGCGCGGCGCGCTACGTCGGCGTCGACCGCGCGAAGCCGTCGCCTCGCGGATCGATGCCCGCAGACGTCCGATCCCTACGCGCGCACCCGCAGCGTCGAGCCGCCCTCCTCGAGGGGACGCACCTGGATTTGGTCCGCGATCTGCGTGGCCATCTCTTCAACGTGCGAGATGACGCCGACCGTGCGGCCCGCGCTGCGCAGCGCCTGCAGCTGCTCCATGACGAGCGCGAGGGTGTGCGAGTCCAGCGACCCGAAGCCCTCGTCGATAAACATTGTGCGCAGCTCAACCCTCCGGCCTCGGCTGTCACGACATCCGCCAGGCCGAGCGCGAGCGCCAGGGACGTGTAGAAGGTTTCCCCGCCCGACAGCGTGCGAGGGCTGCGCGTGGCCTCCGTGTCATGGTCGACGATAGCCAGGCCGAGACCCGACTTGCGTGAGGAAGTGCCGTCGTCGGGCACGGCCACGAGCTGGTAGCGTCCCGACGAGATACGCTCCAGACGAGGATTCGCGGCCGCGAGCACGTCCTCGAGCCGAGAAATGAGCACCCATGCTGACAGCGGCGTGGCCGCGAGGTTGTCCGGGCCGGATGCTGCCGCGATGTCCGCGAGGCGACGGATGGGACCCGCCTGCTCTCGGGCCTGCGCGAGCGCGTCCAACGCCTGCTCCAGGGAGACGCGAGCGGCCTCGATCTGCGCGCAGTGCTGCTCGAGCTTGCCCGAGGCCCGGGCGGCGGAAGCGGCGTCCTCGTCGGCCTTGCGGGAGGCATCGGTGAGAGCCTCGAGGTCCGGCGCTGGGGCCGATGCCGCGCGGGTCAAGCGCTCCGACGCAAGGGCCTCGCGTACCGCGAAGATCTCGCGTTCGTGAGCGCTGACGCGCGCTTCAAGCGCCGCGACGTCGCGTTCTTCCAGCAGGAAGGAACGCCAGGAGTCGGCCTCTAGCCCCTGGGCTTCCAGGGCCTGGGTGAGGGCCGCGCGCGCCTCGCGATCAGACTCGCTGGCCTGCTCCCAGTCGGCGCACGCACGCACGACCTGGGATGCGCGCGACGCGTCCTGCTTCAGCTGTGCGGCGCGCGCGTCCAGAGACTCGAAAGTGGAACGTTCCGCCTCCACGCGCTCGACCGCCTGCGCCAGCGCGAGCCCTGCGTTCCTCGAGCGTCGAGGCCAGCGACGCGGCCTTTTCGCGGGCGGCCGTCGAGGGCATCCGTCAGACCGTCGAGGCGGGTGCGCTCCTGCGCGAGGGCCGCCTCGATCTCGGTGATCTGCGGGCCGAGAGCCTCGAGCTTCGCAACGAGTTCGACGGCCCGATCCCGCTCAGTCTCGAGCGTCGGCGTGGGGGCACCAGCCACCTCGTTGAGCTGGGCGATACGCCGCACGAGGTCCTGGTGGCGCGCCCGCGCGTCCCGCAGTGCGCTCTCCGCGCGGTCGCGCACCTGGTCGAGTTCGGCGACCTGCTCGCGCGTGATCTCCCCGTCCGTAGCCGGTGCGGGAGCGGGGTGAACGGTGGATCCACACACGGGACACGGCGTGTCCTCCTCGAGCTCGCGCGCGAGGGCCGATGCGCTCTGCGCAATCCACAGGTCATGGCCGTCCGCTGCTGCGGCGTTCGCGAGCTTCGCAGCGACGGTGGCCTCGCGAAGCTCGTCCGATGCGCCGAGAAGGGCCGAGCGCAGCAGGTCTGCCTGCATGGAGGCATCCACGCGCTCGTTGATGGCGCGCAGCGCAGACGCGGCCTCAGGCAGCGTGTCGGCGTCTGCCCGCATGAGGCGCAGGGCCTCGGTTGCTTGCTCGATGCGCAGGGGCAGCGCCTCGCGCTCGGCTTCGATCGAGGAGACGCGCGCCGACGCCGCTTCATGCTGGGAGCGCAGCGACTCGATCTGGGCGCGCGCCTCGGGCAGCGAGCGCTCGACGGCCAGGGCCTCCTCGAGAGCGCCGCGCGTGCGCGTCGCCTCGTCGCGCAGACCCTGCGCCCGCTCGCCGAGATCAGCCACGGCCTCGGGCGTGAGAGACTCTGGGATGACGGAGGCTGCCTCGCCGAGACCGGAGGAGAGCGCCAAGACCTGGTCGCAGGCCCTCTCCAGGCGCGTGAGCGCCTTCTCCTGGGCGGAGGCATAGGGAGCGACGGCCAGCGCTCGGCGGGCGTCGGCCGCGCGCTGAGCATCGGCGAGCACACTCTGCTCAGCCGCCACGAGTGCCTCCAGACGCTCACTCAGGCGAGCGTGCTCGGCCTGGCCCTGCGCCAGAGCACGCCCCTCGGACAGGGCGTGGGAGGCCTCGCGAGCGGCCGCACTGGACACCTGAGCGACGTGCAGGGTCTGCTCGTGCGCCTCGCGCGCGCGAACACAGGCCTGCTCGGCCCAACGCCGCACCGCGCTCGAATCCTCCGCGCCCGCGTCCAGCTGGTCGCCATCCTGGTCACTGGTTGCGCGCTCGTCGGGAGCCGACCCGTCCGTGTGCGCGTCCTCGCTCAGGGCACTGTCGAGGGACCGCATGCGCTCACATGCTCCGACGGCGGCCACGCGCCGCTCCTCGATGCTGCGCTTCGACGAGGCTGCCGCATCGACGAGAGCCTTCGTGAAGTCGGAGTAGATCTGCGTGTCGAAAATGTCGCGCAGGATCTGCTCGCGATCATTCGAGGTGGCGGTGAGGAACTGGGAGAACTTGCCCTGCGGCAGCACGATCGTCTGGAGGAACTGGTCCTTATCCAGGCCCACGATTGCCGGAATCTCGGAGCCCACGTCGCGCGGACCCGACGCGATTGCTTCGACCGTGCGCCATCCGTCCGGCGCGTCCGGATCCTCCACGACCCGCGTGAGCGTCGACTTCGAATTGCGCTGCGACTTCTTGCCCGCCGGCGTGTACGCCGGGGTGCGCGTCACCCGGTAGATGCCCGTTGCCACCTCGAAGACCAGGTCCGCCTCCGACGGATCTGAGTCCGAGATGTGGTTGGAGCGCAGGCGGTCCTTCGACGCGTCCCTTCGTGCGCGCCACGTCCCCGTACAGGGCGAAGGTGATGGCGTCGATGAGCGTGGACTTACCCGCGCCCGTGGGACCCTCGAGCAGGAAGAGCCCCGATTCGTCGAAGGCGGAGAAGTCGACCGTGTGTGCCCCCGCGAAGGGGCCGATTCCCGTCATGCGTAGCCAGCGGATTTTCACTGCATGTCCTTTCCTCGAAGCTGCGCCCACACGTCCAGGGCGAGCGCGCGCTCCTGTGGGCTGAGCGCCCGACCGCCCACAGCCTCGTAAAACTCCTCCGTGACCTCGCGCGGATCCCGCGAGGCGCGCACGGTCATCGCGGGCGTGAGCGAGGGCGCCTGGGAGGGGCGGTGCACGACGACGAGGGCGTGCGGGTAGATGTCGCGGATGCGCGCCACCATGCGCTCGGGGCGGGCACTGTCCGTGACCGTGATCGACACGTACGAGGCCGTGGCGGCCTGATCGGGATCGGTGAGTAGTTCCTCCATGGTCCCCTCAAGCACTGCGATGGCGCGCAGCGTCGGGATGGGCACCACCTCGATATCGGTGACCGAGGTGGCGTCCGTGGTCACGAGGGTGACGGACTTGGTGGCCCCGGCCTCGGAGAAGGAATACGCGATGGGCGAGCCAGCGTAGCGGATCGGGACCGCGGCCCCCGAGATGTTCTGCGGGCGGTGCAGGTGCCCGGCCGCCACGTAGTCGAGTCCGTGGGTCAGGGGTGTCTCGCCCCCGAGCGTGTCGAACAGATCGGCCGACACGGAGGGCACACCGCCCACCTGGATGTCGCGCTCGGAGTCCGAGGGCTGGGCGCCCGTCACGAAGGCGTGCGGCATCGCGATGGCTGGGCGCTCGTCGCCCGCGTGCCGCCGAGCCGCGAGGTCCGCGCGCACCCGGCGCAGGGCCGCCGCCAGGACCGCCTGGTGGGAGCGGGGAAGGGGAGCGGGCAGGCCGGATTCTCCCTCAGGCTCCAGGTCCGACAGTGACTGACGCACGAGGTCGGGCTCCAGGTAGGGCATTGGGTACACGAGCGCGCCCCCGGCCTCGACCGGCCTGCCGATCGCCTCCGGATCCGTCACCACGTGCAACGAGGGGGTGAGCATGTCGGCGAACAGCCCCAGGCGCGCGGCCCCGTCGTGGTTACCCGACGTCAGGATGACCGTCGTGAGCGTGGTTAGCTCGCGTAGGGCGCGGCGCATCCGCGCGAGCGCATCCACGGGTGGAACCGCGCGGTCGAACACGTCGCCCGAGATGAGGACGGCGTCCACGCCGCGATCACGTACGAGGGCGACCAGCCAGTCGATAAACGCGTCCGCGCTCTCGCCCAGAGACACGCCGTGCAAGGTGCGTCCCAGGTGCCAGTCGGAGGTGTGCAGAATCAGCATGTCACCAGTGTGGCAGAGGGCGCCCACATCTGCGTCCGTCACACACGCTTGGAGAGTGGACATGAGCTGCGCCTTTGCTCCCAGCCGATAGCATGGTGGACATGACAAAGCCCTTCCTCATGCTGACCTCGCGCGACGACGGCCCCGTGCTGGCCTCGGAAAGCGCTGACCTGCCGCGTTTCTCGGGACTGACCTCCGACCAGGTCCACCAGGTGCGCATCGAGAGAGAGCTGCCCGACCTCGACCTGTCTAATTACTCGGGTGCGTTCGTGTGCGGGTCCCCGTGGGACGCGAACGCGGACGACCACGTGAAGGAAGAGCGCCAGGTGCGCGCCGAGGCCTGGCTGCGTTCCTTCTACGACCGGGCGCTGGGCGAATCCTTCCCGGTCCTGGGCCTGTGCTACGGGCTGGGTACCCTCACCCTGCACCTGGGCGGCGTCATCGACACCCACCACGGCGAGGAAATCAGCGGTATCGCGCTGACGAAGACCGACGCGGGCCGCGAGGACCCGCTCCTTGAGGGAACGCCCGACCGCTTCTACTCCTACGTCGGCCACCACGAGGCCGTGCGCGAGCTGGCCCCCGGCATGCAGGTCCTCCTGGCCGGGGATGATACCCCGATCCAGATGGTGCGCGTCGGCGAGGCCGCGTGGGCGACTCAGTTCCACCCCGAGATGGACTTGGACGGCGTGAACATCCGCATCGACCAGTACGCGGGGCGCTACTACCCGGCTGAGAAGGCCGAGGCCATCCGCGCCCAGGTCGCGACCGTGGACACGGACCCCTCGCGCATCATTCTGCGTAACTTCGTGAGCCGCTTCCAGCGCTGATGCGACCGCTCTCCCTCGGCGCTAGCTCGCCGGGGGAGGAGGTGTCTCGGTGCTGTCGGCCCTTCACGACCATGATTGCGACGGAGATGCAGATCGTCGCCAGCAGCGCGAGCGTGGCGATGATCCACGGGATCGTGATGGACGAGGCCGTGGTATCCGTGGCGGTCACCGACCCGATGAGGGTGGCGAGGATGGACACCGACGCGCACGCGAGTCCGATGTGCTCATAGGTGCGCGGCGAAGGCCGCATGCTGGTTGGTGCCAGCGTTCGCGTCGATCCGGGCATCTGGTTGGCCAGCAGGGCGGCCGAAATAGCGATGATGTAGTCGGTTGTCCCCGCGTCATCCCAGATGAAGGCACTTCCAATCGAGACGATTGCCAGGAGGATCAGGACGACGAGGAAGATGTAGCGCAGCATCATCTCGCCGTGGCTCGGTGCCGACGGAGCCGGAGTAGTCGCGCGATGGTGGGAGTTTGACACGACGATCACTTCCTCGTGAAACGGGTGTAGCGCTCGTCGCTACATTCTCATTGTTGGTGTTGTGAGCGACGTGTCAACCAGAATGAGTGGCTAATGTGTCACATGGTGCTTCTGTCGTGCGCGTCCTGCCGCCGCGCTATGTCCGTGAGCAGGCGATAGCGGGCATTATCGCGCGGCCTTGCTGGCGGCCTCCGCCGTTGCCACGGCCTCGAGAAGCCTGCGCACCGACGCCACGCGGGAAGTGCGCCCATGTCGCACCTGATCAGCGTCGCTGTCTCCGGCCTCGTTGATGGCGAAGGGACCGGTGGCGCGCGCGTAAGCGCCCAGCGCGCACGAGGGTTCCTCCTCGTCGTGCGAGCACAGCGGCAGGCACCAGGACGCTGCGTCGGCGACGTCCGGGAAGACCCCGAGAACGTCGGCGACGCTCACGTGCCCCAGGCCGAAGGATCGCACGCCGGGCGTATCCACGATCCAGCCGCCTGCCTCCAGCTCGAAGGCCTCCGAGGACGTAGAGGTGTGGCGCCCGCGTCCCGTCACCTCGTTCACGTGGCCCGTCGCGCGGCCCGCGCCTGGCACCAGCAGGTTGATGAGCGTGGACTTACCGACCCCCGAATGCCCCACCAGCACCGACCAGTGGCCGGCCAGCAGGGTCCGCAGCTCGGCGACGCCCGGGTCGGCCTCCCCGGCCTCGGCGCTTGTGAGCACGACGCGCACGTCGAAGTCCTGGTAGGCGGCGATCAGCTCGTCCGCGCTGGCCAGGTCTGCCTTCGTCAGCACGAGGATGGGGGCCAGGCCCGCCTCGTAGGCGGCGACCAGGCAGCGGTCGATCATACCCGTGCGCGGCGGCGGATCCGCCAGCGCCACGACGATGCACATGGTGTCCGCGTTCGCGACGATTGCCTTCTCGCCGCGCTGATCCGGCGCGTCCTCGAGGGAGCGGCGCAGCACCGAGGAACGCTCCTCGACGGCGACGATGCGCGCGAGCGTGTCGGGGCGCCCCGACAGGTCGCCGGTCAGGCGCACGCGGTCGCCCATGATGACGGATCCGCGTCCCCAGCTCGCGGGCGCGCACGGCCACCACGCGGGTGCCGTCCGTCTCCAGGCTCACCTGGTAGCGGCCGCGGTCAATGCCGATGACGCGTCCCAGCGGCTTGGAGGACCAATCGGGGCGGTCCTTCGTGCGCGGGCGCGAACCCTTGCCGGCGCGCACGCGCACGCGCGGGTCGTCGGTTCCGGTGTCGCGCCGCGCCATCACTGCTCCTCCTCCTTCGACGAGGCCGTGGCGGCCTGGGCGGACCCCTGACCGTCGGCGCTCACGAGCGAGGCCCACATGGCCTCGAAAGTCGGCAGAGTCTTAGATGTGCAGGCGATGTCGTCGACCGTGATACCGGGTGTGACCAGGCCCAGGATCGCGCCGAAGGTCGCCATGCGGTGGTCCGCGTAGGAACGAATCTGCGCGGCGTGGAGCGGGCGCGGCGTGATGATCAGGCCGTCCTCGGTCTCTTCGGCCTGCCCGCCCGCGCGGTTGATCTCGGCGGCCAGGGCAGCCAGGCGGTCGGTCTCGTGTCCGCGCAGGTGGGCGATGCCGCTCAGGTGCGATGGACTCGAGGCGTAGGCGCAGATCGCGGCCAGGGTGGGGGTCAGCTCGCCGACCTCGGCCATTGTCGCGTTGATGCCCGGGTAGCTGCCGGCACCCGGACCCGTCAGGGTCAGGCCCTCCTCGTCCAGCGTGATGGTCGCGCCCATGTGCCCCAGCAGCGCCCGCCAGGCGTCTCCCGCCTGCGTCGTCGCCCCCGGCCACGCCGGGATCCGCACGCGCCCGCCCGTCACCATCGCGGCCGCCAGGAAGGGGCCGGCGTTGGACAGGTCGGGTTCGACGGTGATGTCGCCGCCGCGCGGGCGCGACGGGAAGATGTGCCACGTCGCGAGGTCCGCGCGGCCCTCGTCCACGACCTCCAGGTCAATGCCCGCGCCAGCGAGGGACGCCAGCGTCATCTCCACATGCGGCATCGACGGGACGATGCCCGGAGCCGACACGAAGAGGGGATCGCCCACGAGGGGCGAGACGAGCAACAACGCGGAGAGGAACTGCGAGGAAGACGAGGAGTCTACCCAGGCCTGCGCGCCGAGCGGCGTGTGGATCGGGCCCCGGATCGTGAAAGGCAGGTGCCCGCGCTCCCCGTGATAGGTGACGGTCGCGCCCATACGTGCCAGCGCATCCAGGAGTGGGCCGAGCGGGCGCGCGTAGGCCTGCTCGTCCCCATCGAAGAGCGTCTCGTCGGGAGAGAGAGCTGCCAGCGGAGGCAGGAAACGCATGACCGTCCCGGCCAGTCCGCACTCGATGCGACCGCCTCGGGGTGGCAGCGACATAGGGGTGACGCGCAAGACTCCCGCGCCCTCGTCCTCGACGCGTGCGCCCATCACCTCCAGAGCGGCCGCGAACAGGCGCGTGTCGCGCGCATCCAGAGCACCCCTGATCAGGGAAGGGGAATCGGCGACGGCCGCCAGGTACAGGGCGCGCGCCGTGATCGACTTCGAACCCGGCACCTCAACCGTGGCGTCCGCGGGGAAGGCAGCCAGGGGAGCGGGCCAGGGCGCGCTCACGAAGCGGTGCCGCTCAGGCGCTCCGCGACTGCGGCCTCGGCCGCAGCGATCGCGCGGCGCTGATCTCGGCGCATCGCACGAGCGACGAGGGCCGAAGGCTGGCCGACGCGATCCGTCGACGCAATGAGGACGCCGCCCACGAGGCCCAGTTTGCCCAACGCGCGGGCGCGCAGGTACTTGGCGTGATCCTTCGGCAGCTTGCGCATGGCACCGGGGGTCGGCATGTGCACGAGCGCCATCGGTGCACCAATTGCGGCCAGGCACAGAGCCGCGCTACGAGGGTGACGACCGGTCGCAAAACGCAGGCCAGCGAGCACCGTGACCGCGCCCGTCACGCGGGTGGCGAGAGCCAGCTGCTCATCCGTCAGCGGCTCCAAGCCGACCGCGCCAGTCGCCTTATCGATGAGGGGGCGCACGCTCGCCGCGTGCTCCACATGTTCATAGGGATGCCTCAAAGCATCGACCCCATCGGCGATGAACGGGGCGGCGAGCAAGGGACGGGCAACAACGCGCAGCAGATTCATACCCCTATTGTTCGATACCTTGGCCTCAGGGGGAAGCCGAACGGCCCGGCCGCCTCCAAACAGCAGGTCGAAAGTGGTGTAACACACATGGTGTGAGGGTTGTGGAATAAAGCTGGACGTGAGGCGTTGCCCTCAGTATGATCGCCCGTCCCTCCCATTCAGTCGCGCCCACCGTGGGCACGACTACCCTGGGAAGCGATGGACACAACAACCCCCCAACCGACGCCGCAGACATACGACCCGGCCACGGCCTCGTCCACCCCGGACAACGAGGCACTCCAGGCGCGCTTCATGGACGAAGCGATGCCCCTCATGGATCAACTCTTCGGCGCGGCCCTGGGCATGACCCGCAACCGAGCCGACGCGGAGGACCTGGTCCAAGAGACCTACCTCAAGGCCTACCAGAAATTCCACCAGTACAAGCCCGGCACCAACATCAAAGCCTGGCTGTACCGGATCCTGACGAACACCTACATCACCAGCTACCGCAAGGCCCAGCGTTCGCCCAAGCGCGCCTCCACCGACACCGTCGAGGACTGGCAGCTGGCCGACGCCGCCTCCCACGCGGAGACCGGCCTCAAGTCCGCCGAAGTCGAAGCCCTCGAGGCGCTGCCCTCCGCGCAGCTGCGCGAGGCCCTCGATTCGCTCTCGGAGGAACACCGGATGGTTGTCCTCATGGCTGACGTTGAAGGAATGAGCTACAAGGAAATCGCCGAAGAACTAGGAGTGCCCATGGGGACCGTCATGAGCCGCCTGAACCGGGCGCGCAAGAACCTGCGCTCCTCGCTGGCTGACGTCGCCGCGGAATACGGGATCGGAGGAACGAAGTGAGCGCATACATCACCTGTCAGGACGTTCTCGACGCCCTGTACGAACTCATCGACTGCGAGGAATGCGACCGCCGCAGTGACCTCATCGACGCCGGCTCCGTGCCCGGACCCGATGCGCGTGCCCGCGCCCTCATGATCCAGCACGTCGCCACCTGCCCGCACTGCACGGACGCGCTGGACGCTGAACGCCACGTGCGTGCTCTCATGCGCGGCTGCTACGAGTCCGAGCAGGCCTCACCCGCGCTGCGCGCCCGCATCGTCGCCTCGATTTCAAGCGTGTCCGTCACCTGGCGCTGAGCGCGTCGTCGCTGGTCTCGCCCGCCTCGACGAGGCCTGGGCGGGCCGCCGCTTTTCGGTGACCTTCGTCGCCGCAGTGGCGTTGTGCCTTGGTGGTTGAGGCCAATGTGTGCAAAAATGCTTCAGTCTAGACAACAAACCCAAGGAGAATGACATGTCGAAGCGGGGTCGTAAGCGTCGTGATCGTCGTAAGAACGGTGCGAACCACGGCAAGCGTCCTAACGCCTGAGCCGATTTCGTTGCGCGCCCGGACCCAGCGGTCCGGGCGCGTTTTGTCTACCTGCGTGCGCCCCGGTGTGCCCCGTGTGCCCCGGTGTGCCCCGTGCATCCCTGTGCTGAGTGCGTTCCAAGCGCTTGCGGATGCGCACCCGTGCGTGCGGGTGTCCGTCAGTCGGCAGCTAAGGGTGCTGGCAAGGCGAAAAGGCGCACCCGTGCGTGCGGGTGGGCCGGAGGACATCGTCATTGAACGGTCTGCTCGCGGATAGGTTGCGCCTTCGCGGATAGGTTATGCGCATGTGGATAGGTTAATAAGCTATCCACATGCGCATAACCTATCCGCGTGCTGGTTTCCTATCCGCGAAGTCCTGGTGTAGAAGCGGCGAAGAGGGCCATCACACCGTTTCGAGGGCAGTTTCCACAGGAAACGGAACTCGGGAGCGGGGATCATAGGCCCCAGGATACGGCTCAGTCTGACGCGCAGTTCCTCCCAATCATTGTAGTCGGGCCAACTGACTCGGATCACCTGCCAGCCTGCATCTCGGAGATTTTGGTCGCGCATGACCCAGTTACGTTTTGCCTGTTCGAATTCATCGCGCGTCTCGCCAAGTTTCGTGACTCCGTCGAACTCAATGATGATGTGGAGATCCTCGATCAGGAGGTCGACATAGTAGTGATACCCGTGAACACCGATGTGGACTTGCGTGTGAACTGTGAAGGGACAGATAGAACGAACGATCCATAAGAGTGCGGCTTCTGCAGCGTTGGCGCAACCCGGATCGATCGCCGACAGGATTGAACAAGCGCGACGATACCCGCGTACCTGTCCGGCCCGGTCGAGTCGCGCGAGGAGGTCGGTCCGGATTTCCTCGGCGCGTTGTCGGCACTCGTCTTGATGAAACATGGAGAAATGGCTCCAGGAGTTCAGTGCCATGCATCCCAGGACGAATGCTTCCAGAGGGTCCTCATGAAGCGCGCAACGAACGAGAGCATCGTAAGGGTGCTCCGTGACCAATCCGTCCACGGTGGTGCGTGTTGTGGAGAGGGGAGGGAACGGTGAACACGACACCGATGTTTCTGGAACAGTTGTTGAACCGACGCAACAGGACGGCAACGTCGAGGTGCACCGTCGGTGGGGGCGATAGATGGTGATCGTTGGATTCTGGGCCCACCCGTGGATGCCTATGAGACGTAGGCAGCTGGTCCCCACGAAGACGGGTGCTTGTTCGTGCGAGGCGTTGACGGCGTGCAAACGGGCGCGGGCCACGGCATCCCACACCTCCCAGGGACCGGCTGACGCAGCATCGAGGGGGATCACTGCGCCTACCCCGCGCATGATGCGAACTGTCGTTGTATCGGGGCAATGGCACGTCGTTTCTGGGGGCAGGGTGATGAGGATTGGCATCTGTGTCATGGCTGCAGTGTCCTCCCGGAAACGGTGCTCAGAAAAGCGCTCGGCGAGGACCTGTGGATAGTAGCGACACGTCATATCCCCCTGTGGATGGCGCTGAGGGTTGTGGACGCGGATAGGTTGCGCCTTCACGGATAGGTTATGCGCTCGCGGATAGGTTAATAAGCTATCCGCGTGTTCGTTACCTATCCGCGTGCTGGTTTCCTATCCGCGTAGACAGCCCGCACGTGAGACCCACACCGGTAGCCCGCACGTGAGGCTCACGCTGGACGTGCACACGCCCTGCCACCTGAGTGCTGGGACCCGTTGGAACCTCACTCCGGGCACACGAAGTCGCACGCCGCGCGGCGTATCCTGGTAGCTGTTCGGTGCACATGGTCGCGACGGCCACGGGCGCAGCCCACACAAAGGAGTTGGAATGTCCGTCCCAGATGCGTCTTGTCCACACTCGCATGGGAATGACACCGCCGGCGCTGCACAGCGAGGGAATCGGCGCGCGAGATGGCGCTGCACGCCCCGCAGCCCAGCCCCATGCCAGCGCGCATGCGCGCCCGCTTCACGGCGACCACCGACGGCGGCGTGACCCGTGTGCTCCCCAAGCGGGGCCTGCGCTCGGGCGGGGTCCTCGTCTTCTTGCACGGCGGTGCCTACGTGTATCCGCTGGTCGAGGGGCAGTGGGGCATCGTCGAGGACTCATCGACCGCACGGGCCTGCCCGTCATTATTCCTGACTACCCGCTCGCCCCCAAACACGCGGCGACCGACGCATTCGACGTCGTCCAGCCCATCATTGACGAGGCCCAGGCTGAGTTCGGCCGAGTCATCCTCTTCGGCGACTCCGCCGGGGGCGGCCTGGCTATTTCTCTGGCGATGCAGCGACGGGACGCGGGAGCGCGTCAGGTGGACGGCCTCGTCCTGTATGCGCCGTGGGTGGACGTCACGATGACGAATCCCGGCGATCACGGACGTGCAGCGCCTCGACAAGATCCTGCGTGTACCCGGGCTGGCGTGGGCGGGACGCGCGTGGGCGGGGGACCTGGATCCCGCAGATCCGCGCATCAGCCCACTGTACGGCGACCTTTCCGCGTTGCCGCCAATGCTTATCTTCCAGGGCGATGCCGACATTCTGGGGCCCGACACGATTGAGTTTGCGCGCGCTGCTGCCCGCGCTGGCGTGGACGTGCGCCTGCGCGTGGAGCCGGGAGGCTTCCACGTCTACGTCCTGTCCGTCCCCTTCATTCCCGAGGCCGTGGCTGCCTTGGACCGCAGCGCTCGCTTCGTGACAGGGATTCTCAGGAGCCGCTGAGGCCGCGTGTTTCACGAGCGTTCCACGGCCTCGTCGGTGGGAGGGACGAGGCCGTGGACGAGACGCGGGGAAGCTGCGGTGAGGCTCAATTCAAGTGAACGTCATTGATCACCCAGGAGTAGTAGTAGACGCTCATGGAGACGGAAGTCGTCCCCGGATTCTTGATGCAGGCGTCGTCGAGGACCCGGTTGATGGTGCCGTGATCCCGGAAGTAATCGTCGCGCACGTTTGTCTGATGCGTCGTGCCGTCAGTTAGGGTCATCGTGAAACGATGGATGATCACGATGTAGCTGCCGGCGTAGCGGCCTCGTGAACGTGACTCCGTGCGTTCCGTGTGGGTGCACGAGGCGACGGTGACGGTCTGCGGGCCGGTGGCCAGGTCGAGGGCGACGGGTGTTCCGTAGGCCAACGTGTTGAAGGCGCTGGGAATCAGAATGATGACGGGCAACGCCAGGTACGCCAGTCGCGCATGAAAGCCCATGACCTGTCCGGCGCGCTCAGCTCTCGCGAAGCGATCAAACGCCCAGGTGATGGCACCTATGCACGCGAGCATGATGAGGAATGCAACAGCGTAGACGATCGCGAGCCAACTGATCCTGTTCGGCCCGTGAACCGGGTTATCGCCCTCCCTGAACAACGCAATCGCGACTGCAACAAGAGTGAATACGACGAGTATCCTGTAGCTGAAATCCCTGTCCTCAGCGTCGGTTGCAGGCGGGATGGCGTCAGGCAAGGGCGTGCTCACGAGGGGGGACCGTCGTGGTGGCTGCCGTCGGTTCATGTCTGCGGCGTGTCGCGCGGCAGTCCTCGGAATGGCGCGACGTCGAGCATCCTTCCCGTGTCGGCCTCGTCTCTCGTGACGCCTGCGCCTGTCGCGGACCGCGAAGCGGATTGAACAAAAGAGGGCGCATCCGATGAGCGAGACGAGGACAATCGCAGCGCTGGCCGTGAGCGCACGGGGGATACCGGGCCGCGAGATCCACGCGATTCGAATGATCACGGCGCAGGCGACGGCCGCAAGACTCCCCACGCACACCACGACCGCAGTGCGTGAGAGGAAGGGGTCGCGGTGAGAAGGCATGTCGTCCTATTTGATCCGCGCCTCGACGATAATCCAGGTGTTGCGATAGACCATCATGCTCAACGACGCCGATCCCGAACGGCGGGAGCAGGCCTCGTACAGGACGCCGGGCAGGCCGCCCTCATGCGTGATGTCTTCCGCGTGGTATCGCTCGAGCGTCGTGTGGCGGGTGGTGCCGTCATCGAGCGTGAACGTGAAGACGTTGTCGTACACGGTGGTGTACGAATGGCGGCGGCGCCTCTGCTCTGTTTTGTACTGCTCGTAACTGCACGACGTGACGGTCACGCTCTGCTGGCCGTCCGCGACGTCCATGGCGGCGGGGACCCCGTTGTAGAGCGCGTAGCCGGCGAGCACGACCGCGATGAGCGCAGAGAGGTACAGGCCCGTGCGTCGTTTCGCCGCCTCCTCGAGCCTGCCCTGCGCGGTCACCTGCCGGATCCCTCGGCGCACCGCCGCCGAAAGGGGAAGAATCCGAGTGCGAACAGGAACTCGACGGCGCTCGTGATAACGATCCAGTACAGTCGCTCCTCACCGAACTCAAAGGAGTTTCCGATCATGATGACGAAGAGCAAGGGAACCAACGCGATGAGAAAAATGACGGTATAGGTGACCCATTTACGCTTAAATCGGGCTGCCTCCTCGGGCGTTTCGGCCGTGGGTGCCTGTTGTCCGTTTGACGCTCCGGCGGGCATCTGGTGGCCGCTCAGCGCCTCGGCGGGCACCTGTTGTCCGTTTTGCACCCCGCCAGGTGTCTGTTGTCCGTTTGGCGCACTGGCGGGCATCTGGTGGCCGCTCAGCGCCTCGGCGGGCGGGAATGCACCGGGAGCCGGGTACGCGGGTGTCTGAGGTGAGCGGTACGCGGATGGCTGAGACGAGGGTGGCTGGGGCACCGGCGACGTGGGCATCTGGGGGCCTCCCGCGCTCTGCTGGTACGGGTTCCCCTGGTACGGGTTCCCCGGGTACGCGCCTCCCTGGTACGGGTTCCCCTGGTACGGGGGCACCTGACCGGGGTAGGACGGATCGGAGGGGTTGGGGGGAGGGGTATTGGTTGCTCATGCTGTCTCGCTGGTCGTGTGGATTGGTGGTGTCAAGGCCGTGGCCAGATGGACGCATCCATCTATGCGGGCGGTGACTCACCGAGCGGCAGATGGACGCTGAGCGTCCACGTGCCTGCCTGGGCGTTGGTGTCCATGGTTCCACCCTGGCTTTCCGCGAGGGCGCGGATCTCGCCCATCGGTCGCTGGGCAAGGGTGTCGGCTTCGGTGCTGATGACTCTGATTGCCAGCGTGCAGTCGGTGTCAGTTGCGGCGCCGGACACTGTGATGGAGGCGAACTTGTCGAGTTCAGCGATGTGGGAGAGAACCAGGTAGATGATTTCGGCACCCACGGCGTCGCGGAAGCGACTCAGCGGAGTATATGCGGTGAACAGGTTGACGATGGCGAAGCCGGATTGCTGGGCGTGGGCGATGGCCCCGTCGATGGTCGCGAAATTGCCGGGTGATGCGGGCGGGGCCGGGTGCTCGCGGCTGCTGGGCTGGGCGTGGGCGGGCGTCGGCGCGGGCCCAGCGAGGTTCGCAGGCAGTGTCGCGGCTGGGTAGCCGAGGCCGTGGCGGGGAGGCGTCTTCCAATCCCTGTACAGGGCTCGGATGCCGGCAGCTGCTGCGACGACAATGAAGACAATCAGATAGGAAGCCGCTGCGGTGACGGCAGCCGGCGACCATGAGCCGCGTGAGAAGAAAGATCCCAGGACGATATTGAGGGACATGAAAGCGATGCTGATTGCGCAGATAAGGAGCTTCTCGCGCGTGGTGGCTTTCTTCTTGGTCATGTGCCGCTCATTCCACTCGCGCGTCGACGATGATCCAGCTGTGGCAATAGACATCGACGGTCAGTGACGTTGCACCGGAGCGAGCCTTGCATGTCTCGTCGATGATTGTGGAGATACCGCTGAACAAAGCCATCACGATAATGACAATTGGGTTCGCGTGTCCTCAGACGTCGGTCGGGGTTGCGCCCGTCCACTCGTACCATCCCTGATGCTGGACGATCCACGCCATGAGCGCGTATCCGGCCTGGCCGGGCAGGGTCTGGCCGTCTTTGCCGCGCGCCATGGAGGCGGCCATGTCCTCGAACCACTGGTCGTGGGCGACCAGGGGTGTGTAGCAGTCGACGAAGGGGATCCCGCGGCGCCCGCACACTTCGGAGCAGGAGGAGGCCAGTGCTTTGAGGGCACCGGAGTCGACGCCGGCCAGGGGCGGGGGACCCACCACGAAAGCTGGGGATGCCTAGAGAGGTCGCACGGTCGGTGATGTTGGCGAGGTTGAGGCGCGAACGGGCCGTGGAGATGCCGGCGGGAACGTCACCGGGGCCGATCCCGATGACGAGGCCGTGGGGTTCTCCGTCGGCTAGGCGCGGCAGGACCTCGGCCTCCCAACGGGCGGCCATCTGCTTGGTTGTCTCGGAGGGGACCGCCAGCGTCAAAAATGTGGCGGGCACGTCGAAGGTCGAGTGAGCGTTGACGCGGCCAACCCAGCCCAGGCCTCGGGGGTCTCCGACGCCCGCGACGAGCTCGTCGCCGATGAAGCAGATGCGCATGGTGGTCCTTTCCGGGTGTGCCTGCGCGCGCCCGGAATACCGGGCGCGCGCAGGGAGGTCGCTAGCCTTCGAAGGCCTGCGCAATAAGGGTAGCTGCTTGCTCCTTGTGAAGCGAGGCACGTCCGGCTGCCGTCGTTGCGGATTCGGGGCGTGACACCAGGCGCACGGGGCGTCCGAGCGACGGGAACAGGTTGAGTGCCAGGTGCGGCCAGGCACCCTGGTTACGTGGCTCGTCCTGCACCCACGTCACTGTCGCATTCGGGTACTGGGCCAGGGCCTCGGCCAGCTCGGCCTCGGGCAGCGGGTAGAGCTGCTCCAGGCGGATAATCGCGGTCGACGTGTCACCGCGGTGTGCGCGCTCCTTGGCGAGGTCGTAGTACAGGCGACCCGTGCACAGCAGGACGCGGGTGACCGCCGACGGGTCGGTGATCGTGGTGTCGCCGATGACGGGCTGGAAGGAACCCGAGGTGAACTCGTCGATGTGCGAGGCCGCGGCAGACAGGCGCAGCAGCTGCTTGGGCGTGAACGCGATGAGCGGCTTGCGCGGGCGCTTGTAGGCCTGGGTGCGCAGCATGTGGAAGTAATTCGCCGGCGTGGAGGGCTGGACGATCCACATGTTGTCCTGAGCGGCCAGCTGCAGGTAGCGCTCGATGCGTGCGCTCGAGTGGTCGGGACCCCTGGCCCTCGTAGCCGTGAGGCAGGAGCATGACCAGCGAGGAACGCTGGCCCCATTTCTGCTCCGCCGAGCAGACGAACTCGTCGATGACCGTCTGAGCGCCGTTCGCGAAGTCGCCGAACTGTGCCTCCCAGATGGTGAGGGTCTCGGGACTCTCCAGCGAGTAGCCGTAGTCGAAGGCCAGCACGCCGTATTCGCTCAGCGGCGAGTTCCACACGTCGAAGCGCGCCTGGTTTTCCGTCAGGAATCGCAGCGGAGTGAACTCGCGGCCGTTGGAAGCGTCGTGCAGAACCGCATGGCGCTGGACGAAGGTCGCGCGGGCCACGTCCTCGCCGGACAGTCGCACGCCGGTGCCCTCCATGAGCAGGGTGCCAAACGCCAGGAGTTCCGCGAAGCCCCAGTCGATGGGCTTGTTGCCCAGCGCCATCTCGAGGCGGCGCTCGCACAGCTGACGCAGCTTCGGGTGGGGTTCGAAGCCGTCGGGGAAGCGGACGTGGGCGCGGCCGATGCGGCGCAGCTGCTCGGCGGGGGCCGCTGACGTCCAGCCGATCATCATGCCGATGCCGGGCATCTGCGATTCCGGCATGGTCCACTCCCCGTCGCGAGACTCACCGGCCTCACCGACGCCGGCGGTCAGCGCCGGGTCGTGCGTGCGGCTACCCGGGTTCACCTCGGACACCGAGGAGGCACCGCCCGCGCGGGTCTCATCGAGGATGCGCCCCAGTTCCGCCTCGTATTGGGCGATGGACTGGCGGGCCTCGTCCTCGGTGAGCTGACCGCGGCCCACGAGGCCGCGGATGTACACGGCGCGCGTGGAGGGAATGCGGTCGATGAGCGAGTACATGACGGGCTGAGTCATCGACGGGTCGTCGCCTTCGTTGTGGCCGCGGCGACGGTAGCACACCATGTCGATGATGACGTCCTTGTGGAAGGCGTTGCGGTACTCGAAGGCCAGGTGCGCGCAGCGGATGACGGCCTCGGGGTCGTCCGCGTTCACGTGCAGGATCGGGACCTGTAGGCCCTTGGCCAGGTCGGTCGCGTAGCCGGTCGAGCGCCCCTGCGTCGGGCCGGTCGTGAAACCGATCTGGTTGTTGACGATGATGTGGATCGTGCCGCCGGTCTTGTAGCCCTCAAGCTGGGAAAGGTTGAGGGTCTCCTGGACGACGCCCTGGCCGATGAAGGCCGCGTCGCCGTGGATGAGGATCGGGATGATCGGCAGGTCCGGGTCGCCCAGGTGCTCCTGCTTGGCGCGCACGATGCCCTCCAGGACGCCGTCTGCGGCCTCCAGGTGCGAGGGGTTAGCGCCCATGTAGACCTTCGTGGCCAGGCCGTCGTCGAGGGAGTACACGCCCCACGTGCCCAGGTGGTACTTGACGTCGCCGGAACCCTGGACGGAGTTGGGCATGTAGTTGCCCTCGAACTCGTCGAAGATCTGCGCATACGACTTGCCGGCGATGTTTGCCAGGACGTTGAGTCGGCCGCGGTGCGCCATGCCGATGGCGACCTCGTGGATGCCGGTGCGCGCCGAGTCGGCCAGGATATGGTCGAGCAGGGGGATCAGGGACTCGCCGCCCTCGAGCGAGAAGCGCTTTTGCCCCATGAATTTGGTTTGCAGGAATTCCTCGAAGGCTTCGGCACGGATGAGGGTGTCCAGGATGTGGCGCTGCGCCTCGGGGGAAGGGGCCTTGTAGGGGCGCTCGATGCGGTGCTGGACCCAGGCGCGCTGCTCGGGGTCCTGGATGTGCATGTATTCGATGCCGACCGTGCGCGTGTAGGTGTCGTGCAGGCGCGTGAGGATGTCGCGCAGCAGCATCTGGTCGGAGCCGCCGAAGCCTCCGGTGGGGAAGGGACGGTCCAGGTCCCACACGCTCAGGCCGTAGGATGCGATGTCCAGGTCGGGGTGGCGGCGCACGCGGTAGGCCAGTGGGTCAGTGTCGGCGGCCAGGTGGCCGCGCGAGCGGTAGGCGTGGATGATCTCTGCGATGCGCGCGGGCTTACCTTTTTCGCGCTCAGGATCGTATTCGTAGTCGGCTTCCCACGAGTAGGGGCGCGTGGGTACGTGCATGGACGTGAAGACGCGCTCGTAGAAGCCGTCGCGGCCCGACAGCTTCGCGTCGACCAGGCCCAGGAGGCGCCCGGAGGCGGCGCCCTGGATGATTCGGTGGTCGTAGGTGGAGGAGAAGTACATCGTCTTGCCGATGCCGAGGCTGGCCAGGCGCTTGGGGGAGACGCCGCGGAATTCCGCCGGGTAGTCGGTAGCACCCACGCCGATGATGAGTCCCTGGCCGACCATGAGGCGCGGCACGGAGGTGGTGGTGCCCAGCGTCCCGGGATTGGTGAGGGTGACGGAGGCCCCCTTGAAGTCGGCGGTCGTCAGCGTCGCGTTGCGGGCGCGCGCAACCAGGTCCTGGTAGGCATCAACGAACTCGGAGAAGGTTAGCGTGTCGGCGTCGTGGATGACGGGGACCTTCAGGGAGTGGTTCCCCTGCGCGTCAGCCACGTCGATGGCCAGGCCGAAGCCGATGTGCGCGAGCTGCTCGATGGCGGGCTTGCCGCCCTCAAGCGTGTAGCGCACGTTCAGGTCGGGCATCTCGCACAGTGCTTCGACCAGCGCGTAGCCGATGAGGTGTGTGAAGGAGACCTTGCCGCCGACGGTGCGCGCCAGGTGCGCGTTGATCAGGGCGCGGTTTTCGATGAGGAGCTTGGCGGGAATCTGACGCTGGGAGGTGGCCGTGGGGATGGAGAGCGAGGCCTCCATGTGCTTGGCGGTCGCGCGCGCGGCGGACTTGAGGATGTGCAGCTCGTCCTGGGCGGGCGCTCCGTGGGAGCGGGTGAAGGCGGCGCGTCCGTGCGCCAGGCGCGTGTAGGGGCTGGTGGCCTCGGCGACCGCGGCGGGCGGCGCGGGCGGCAGGTCGGAGCGGGTCACCGAGACGACGGGTGCGACCGGGGGCGTGGGGTGTGCATGCTCCGCTTCCTCAATGTCGAGGGTGGGCGGGGTGACGCTCACGGGCACCGCGGGGGCCTGCATCGACGAGGCCGGGGCTGCTTGCTCGGGTGCGCTGTCCCTCGATAGCACCCTCCGGGATTGCGGGACGCTTGGCGCGCAGCTGCGGGGGAGCGGTCTCGGTCGCAAAGTAGGCGCGCCACGATGGATCGAGGAGCTGCGGATCGCGCTCGTACAGGTCGCGCATCTTTGCGAGATACCACTGCGGGTCGGGCTGGGAAACTGTGTGGGTCGGCACGTATTCCTCCGTTTGACTCACGCCGCGCGTACGGGCTTGTATCGCGGCGACCATACCCGACAGATTCTACCTCTACGTGACAACCTTCACGAGACGTGGGAGACACTTGGCGATCATTTCAAGGGCCTTTGGTCCGGTATAGGGAGAGTGTTGACACAGAGCGATGGTGTGTGGACGCGCACGCGGGGAGGAAAGCCCGGGGCCGCTAAACTGGATGCATCATGGACTGCGACACTGTCGGCTTTTCTGCCGCTCTTTCCCGCCCCCTGTCCGCGCGCGTACCCGTGGCTCGCTCCCGGCCTCGTCGAGAGGGGGCAGCGATGACGACCGTCCTTATGCTCCTCCTCGGCGTCGTTCTTACCGCCGGCACCTTCGTCTTCGTCTCCGCCGAATTCTCGCTTGTCGCTGTGGACCAGGCCGTCCTTGACAAGAAAGCGGACGAGGGGGACCGAGGAGCCGCGTCCGTCCTGCGCGCCACCCGTACCCTGTCCACACAGCTGTCGGGTGCCCAGGTGGGCATCACGCTGACCACGATCCTGCTCGGCTACACGACGCAGTCCGCGCTGGCGGACCTGCTGGTGGGATGGCTCGGCGCAGCCGGGCTGGCCTGGGGCCTGGCCACCGGCATCGCGGCCTTCGTCGCCGCCGCGTTCATTAACGTCTTCTCGATGCTCTTTGGTGAGCTTGTCCCCAAGAACCTCGCGCTGGCCCACCCGATGGCCACCGCCGTGCGTGTCGTCCCCTTCCAGATGGCCTTCACCGTGATCGCCCGCCCCATCATCTGGGTGCTGGGTGGCACCGCGAACTGGGTGCTCGCCCGCATGGGCATCGAGCCGCAGGAAGAGATTTCGTCGGCGCGTTCCGCATCCGAGCTGGCGGCCCTCGTCGAGCACTCCGTCGAAGAAGGTACCTTCGACACGTCCACGGCCGACCTGTTCGTCAACACAATCCGCATGAGCACGCTCAGCGCCGCCGACGTTATGACCGACCGCGGGCGTCTGCACACCCTCGGCGAGCGCGACAGCGCCCAGGACGTGCTGGACCTCGCTCACGAAACCGGTCACTCCCGATTCCCCGTTATCGGCGATGACTCCGATGACATCCTCGGCCTGGTCTCCCTGCGCCGCGCGGTCGCCGTGCCCGCCGAACGCCGCGCCGACGTGCCCGTCATTTCCTCCTCCCTCATGACCGACGCGCCCACCGTTCCCGAGACGGTGCCGATTGGCCCGCTCATGGTCCAACTGCGCGACGAGGGGTTGCAGATGGCCGTCGTCGTCGACGAATACGGCGGCGTGTCCGGCATTGTCACCCTCGAAGACGTCGTCGAAGAAATCGTCGGCGAGGTCTCCGACGAGCACGATCAGCGGCGTCTGGGCATCCGCCCGCGCCCCGACGGGACCTTCCTCGTGCCTGGGACGCTGCGTCCCGACGAACTCGCACGTCGCACAGACATCAACCTTCCCGAGGACGGCCCCTACGACACGATCGGCGGCCTCGTCATGAACGAGCTGGGCGACATCCCGTCCGTCGGCTCGCGCGTGAACGTTGACGGTGTCGGCATCGAGGTCACCCAGATGCAGGGCCGCAGGGTCGCGCAGGTCGCGATCACCCCCGCGCCCGCTGACGAACCGGAGGTGGAGGCATGAGCGCCGGTATGGGCATTGCTATCACCGTCGCGCTGCTGGCGGTCAACGCGTTCTTCGTGGCCGGCGAGTTTGCGGTCACCTCAACGCGGCGCTCGCAGGTTGAGCCGCTCGCCGACGAAGGCGCGCGCGGTACACGAGATGCGCTCTACGCGCTGCAACACGTCTCCCTCATGCTCGCCATCTGCCAGCTGGGCGTTACGGTCGCATCCACGACGCTGGGCGTCGTCGCCGAACCTGCGATTGCGCACCTCGTCGAGTCGCCGCTGGAACGCCTGGGCGCTCCCGAGGCGACCAGCCACGTCATCGGATTCGCAGCAGCCCTCATCATCGTGCTGTTCTGCCACGTCGTCTTCGGCGAAATGGTCCCGAAAGAATATCTCGATCGCCGCGCCGGTACGGATGCTCCTCATCCTGGCCCCCATCCTCGTGCGCCTGGGCCACGTTCTGCGCCCCATCATCGAGGCCATGGACCATTTCGCGAACTGGTTCGTCCGTTTGTCGGGTTATGAGCCTCGCTCGGAGATTTCGGCCTTCCTACACGGTCGAGGAGGTCGCCTCCATTGTCGTCGCATCCCAGGCCGAGGGTGTCCTCACCGACGAACTGGGGCTGCTCAGCGGCACCCTGGAGTTCTCAGAAGAAACCGCGGGTTCGGCGATGGTGCCCCTGGCCGACCTCGTCGTCCTCCCTGCGGGTGCCACCCCCGCCGACGTGGAGGAACGAGTCGCTCATACCGGCTACTCGCGCTTTCCCGATTGCGGGCGAGGACGGTGCCATCGCCGGCTATGTCCACCTCAAGGATGTTCTGTACGCATCCGGCGAGGAACGCACCCAGCCGATTACCCCGTGGCGCATCCGCCGCCTCGAGGCCGTCGCCTCCTCCGACCAGGTTGAAGACGCACTGCGCCACATGCAGCGCACCGGCGTGCACTGTGCGCTCGTGCGCGACGAGGGTGTCCTCGTCGGTATCCTCTTCCTGGAGGATATCCTGGAACTTCTGGTCGGCGAAGTCCGCGACGCCCTCCAGCGACCCTAATGGCGAAGCGCCTAGCGCCGCCCGTGCGGGCATTGCTACAGTGGAACGGTCAGAAAACGAGAGGGGAATAGCGTGAGCAACATGGAGTGCCCGCTGCCCAAGCGGTCGCAGCTGCGCGCCGCGCGATCTCGGGCAGGTGATGAGGAAAAATACACCACCGCCGAGATCCCAGCCGATGTGGCCCCGGAACCCGTGCAGCGAGTAGCCCCGGAACCCGTGCAGCGAGTAGCTCCGGAACCCGTGCAGCGAGTAGCTCCGGAACCCGTGCAGCGAGTGGCCCCGGAACCCGTGCAGCGAGTAGCTCCTCCGCCGCGCGCCTACACGCCTCGCCAACCAAGCTTTGAGTCGGCGCTCCCCCCATCTGTTGAGTTGCTTCCTCAGTCCATTGAGCGGCTTCCTCCATCTGTCGAGTTGCTTCCTCAGTCCGTTGAACAGATCCCCTCGTCCGTCGAGCGGCACCCAAGGCTCAGCTTCGATCAGATCGCCTACGAATACGACGCGGCGTTTCCCGAGGAAGAAGCTTTTTTCGACGACGATGAGGATGCCTCGTCGGAAGAAACCCCGGAGCGTAACATCCGTCCCGGCGGCTACCTGCTGCGCACACTCCTCATTCTTGGCCTAGCGGGTTCAACAATCGCGGTCCCGATGACGGGCCGCGTCGGATCCGACTCCTCCCTGACAGTGCCTGTGCGTGCCTTCGGCTCCTCCACGGGCCGCGGCAGCTGGGCCTCCTCCCAGGTACTGCCCGAGGCGATCTCACTCGACGCCACACTCACTGCCAACACGCGTGCGAAGGCCAAGGCACCCGTCACAGTCACCGGTTGCAAAGCCGGTGCTGGTGCCGACGGCAACCGCCACGTGAAGGTCCTGGCCGACACGGTCTACTGGCCGCTGGCCGAGGGAAGCTACACGATTACGTCGCCCTTCACGATGCGTATCTCGCCTGTTTCCGGTCAGCTCCTGGCCCACGAGGGCATTGACATGGCGGCACCCATGGACACGCCCATCACCGCTGTCTACGGCGGCGTGGTCGAGGAACTCGCCGAGAACTCCCACGCGGGTGCCTACGTGCAGATCAGGCACACCTTGCCCGACGGTACCGTCTTCCATTCGGCCTACCTGCACCAGTACATGAACAAGATTACGGTCAAGCTCGGTGACACCGTCACCGCCGGCCAGGTTATCGGTGCCGTCGGAAGCAACGGCTGGTCGACAGGCCCTCACCTGCACTTCGAAATCCACGACGCCTCCGACACTCCCGTGGACCCAGAATCCTGGATGGCCGAACACAAGGCCATTTACCTCGGACAGGAGCCCTGCTCATGATGCCCGTGACCATGCGTCAGGGTCCCATCGTCTTCGCTCACCGTGGCGGCGGCGAGGAGGCCCCTGAGAACACGATGGCCGCCTTCGCCCACGCCTACGCGTCCGGGCTTCGCCACATCGAAACCGACGCGCACCTGAGCGCGGACGGCGCAGTCGTGATCTGCCACGACGAAACCGTGGATCGTTGCTACGACGGTACCGGCGCGATCAACGACATGACGTGGCGGGAATTGTCCGCGCTGCGCCACCGCGACTCGGGTGAACCCATGCCGCTTCTTGCGCAGGTCCTGGAGGCCTTCCCGGACATGTACCTCAACATCGACGTGAAGGAACCGGGTGTCGAGGGGCCGCTCTTGGACGTCGTCGCCGAGCATGGTGCCGCTGGCCGCGTCCTGGTCGCCTCCTTCTCAGAACCGCGCCTGCGCGCCGTGCGCGACATGGCTGCCTCCGACCCCGCCCGCGCCGTCGCAACGTCGCTGGGCACCGAGGCCGTGGTGCGCCTCGTGGGTGCCGCGAAGAGCGCCACGAACCCCGCCTGGTGGCACGTGCCCGGCCCGCGCCAGGGTGTCATCGCCGCCCAGGTGCCCATGTACCAGGGGTCCCATCCGCGTTGTTGACGAGCGTTTCGTGGCCACCGCTCACACCCTGGGACTGGCCGTGCACGTGTGGACCATCAACACGGTGGCCGACATTCTGCGGCTCCTCGAGGTCGGTGTCGACGGCATCATCACCGACCGCCCCGCCTTCGTACGCGACTTCCTCGACCAGCGCGGCCTGTGGACACAGCCTCCAGCTCCGGGCGTTGGCGCGCACCCGATGCCGAGGGATTGACCCGTGCTCCCGTGACCGCTCCTTTCCGCGCCGAGTGCTGCGGTTGCGTGGCGCGGGCGGAGCCGCCGGAGCATCCGTCGGGCCGCGCAGGGGCATCGCGAGGCGGGGAGCGGAGTAACCCATGAATGACACCATCGTGATCGCGCTGTGCCTGGTTGGCCTGTGGGTCCTCCTCGTCGGGCTGCTCCTCGTTGAGACGAGGTCAGACTCCTGGATCGGGGTCGCGTGGCGCAACGCGGACGTCACCAGCCAAGTCAGCAAGAACGCTCGCGCGGTCTGTATTCCGGCCCTCATCTGCCTGTCCTACATGGTTCTCTACGTCAAAGCGGCCGCTTCCTGGGGTGCCTCCGACAGGGCGCTGTTTGGCCTGAACGTCCTCACGTACGTCACCGCTGCGGTGATGGTTGCAGGCCTGACGCCACTTCGATTCCCCGACGACTGGTACCCCCAGTACCCCGATCCTTTGAGTGAACCGTGGACGGGGGACAACAACGAGGATGAGTCCGCCTAGGCGCGTCACGTACATGCAGAGGGGGGGCGGAGCCGCGTGGCTCCGCCCCCCTCACCGCTGGCTTACTCGTTGCCGCTGAAGTCGGCCACGGCCTCGTCCAGCCCCGCGCGACGGATGCGCACGAGCGAGAGGAACACCAGGCCAGCGGCCAGGGCGATGCCGAGGCCTCGAACGAGCCAGGACTCGCCCACGAAGATCATCGCCATGGCGGCCAGGACGGGCACCAGCAGCGTGAACGCGTAGCCGATGTAGCGGCCAAACGACGGCATGGGCACGCCGTCGGACTCGGCGACCGACTTGACCATAAAGTTCGGGCCGTTACCGATGTACGTGATCGCGCCACAGAACACGGCACCCAGCGAAATCGGAATCAGGTAGTACTCGGGCACGCCCGCGATCAGGGTTCCCTCGCCGCCGGACGCCTTCGCCATCTCGAAGAACGTCATGTACGTCGGAGCGTTGTCCAGGATCGAGGACAGGCCGCCCGTGAACACGAAGTACGTCATGCGCGTGAGCGGCAGAGACGGGGCGATCTGCTCCAGGTAACGCAGCGCGGGTGCCATCGTCGAGAAGATACCGATGAACAGCGTCGCGACCTCCATGATCGGGCCCCACGTGAACGCGTTCTCTTCGAAGCGGACCTTCTTGTCCGACAGCTTGTAGGACAGGCCCGCGACCGCGAACATGATGACTTCGCGCCACGGTACCAGGTCAACCCACGAGTGGACGTGGCCCTCGGCCAGCGCCTCGCCGTCCCAGGACGGAGCAAAAGCGACGGACAGGATGATGATCGCGAAGAACAGTAGGTTGATCTTTCCGTGCAGACGCAGGGGCTTGACCTCGCGGTCGTCGGCCTCGATGGAGGAGGTGTCCTCGGACGCGTAGCGCACGCGGTCGATCGAGTAGTACGTGAGGAGCAGCAGCGCCAGAGTAAACAGCCACTCCTTCCACAGCGCAAACGTCCACGCGAAGGGCACACCGTGCAGGTAACCGAGGAACAGCGGCGGATCGCCGAGCGGAGTCAGTATGCCGCCACAGTTCGCCACAACGAAGATCGTGAACAATACCGTGTGCACGCGGTGCTTACGTTCCTTGTTCGTCTCCAGGAGCGGGCGGATCAGCAGCATGGCCGCTCCCGTCGTCCCGATGAACGAGGCCAGCAGGCCGCCGATCGCCAGGAAGATCGTGTTGTTACGCGGGGTCGCCTTGATATCACCGGCCAGGTGAATGCCGCCGGAGACCACGAACAGCGCGAAGAGCAGCGCGATGAACTGCACGTACTCCACGCCCGTGGCGATGAGCGGGCCCGTGCCCGCCCTCATGAACATCCAGACCGTCGTCGGCACGCCGAGAGCGAGCGCGACGGAGAGCTGGGAGCATTCCTTTTCCCACCAGTGTGAGGTCTTCGGGATGATGGGCAAGAGCGCGATACACGCGAGCATCGCGACGAAGGGGAGCAGACTCCACCATGGGTAGGTCATTGGCCATTCCTTGGTAGACGATAGAGACGCTCTTTATTTTATGCGGTGGCCGCGTGGCGGGGAACGTTGTCCGAGGTGGGAGTGGCCTCATCGACGAGGCGGGGGCGTGTGGGTGCACGGGTGGAATCGACGAGGCGGGGGCAGGCAGGTGCATCGGTGCGGGCACGCGGTGGGCGCGTGAATGGCGGCGACCGGGATGCCGCGTCGGCGCGGCGCTGACGCGGATCCGGGTATGCGTGGCGCCCCGAACAGGACTCGAACCTGCGACCTCTTGCACCGGAGGCAAGCGCTCTATCCGCTGAGCTATCGGGGCAGCGCCGCTAGTTTAGCAGGGTTCAAACGTACGCGCGTAACGGTGAGGTGTGCCATACTAGTGGGCGTTGCTTGTCCGTGAACCCCTCAGGAGGATTCCATGCGCGTCCATATTGCCACTGATCACGCCGGTTTTGAGCTGAAGGAAAAGGTGGTCGCCCACCTGCGCGAGGCCGGTCATGACGTCGTCGACCATGGTGCGCACGTCTACGACGCGCTCGACGACTACCCGCCGTTCTGTATCGAGGCGGCCAAGGCTGTGGTCAGCGAACCCCGGCAGCCTCGGCGTCGTTGTCGGTGGCTCTGGCAACGGTGAGCAGATGGCCGCCAACTGCGTGGAAGGTGTGCGCGCCGCCCTCGTCTGGTCGGACGCGACCGCGCGCCTGGCCCGCGAGCACAACGATGCGAACATGATGGCTGTCGGTGCCCGCCAGCACAGCGACGACGAGGCCATCGCTCTCATCGATGCCTTCCTCGAGACTCCCTTCAGCGGGGATGAGCGCCACCAGCGTCGCATCGACCTGATGGCCGCGTACGAGCGTTCCGTGCGCGCCTGATTGCCTGGCGCATGCGAAGCGGGGCCGGCGATCCACCGGCCCCGCTTCGCATGCCTCGTTTCCGCTTCCCGACCCCGGCCTCGTCCTCTTAGCCCTGACCGGTGAAGGTGAGGTAGACGAGGAACAGGTTGAGCGCGACGATAACGGCTGCGATGAGGAAACCGGTCGCGCGCAGGGTGCGGGTGTTGGCGTAGTCGCCCATGACGTCGCGCGATGCGGTCAAGTGCATGAGCGGGATGATCGCGAAGGGGATGCCGAACGATAGAGCGACCTGCGAGACGACGAGCGCCCACGTGGGTTCCGCGCCCGCGCCCAGGATGATCAGGGCTGGGATCAGGGAGATGAGGCGGCGCACGAGGATGGGGACGCGGATGTGGAGCAGGCCGTTCATGATCTCGCTGCCCGCGTAGGCGCCCACCGACGTCGAGGCCAGGCCCGAGGCTAGCAGGCCCACCGCGAAGACAGTGCCCACGATGGGGCCGAGCGTGGAGGAGATCGCGGCGTGCGCGCCCTCGATGGTGTCGGTGCCGCTCTGTCCGGCCAGTGCGGCGGCTGCCAGGAGCAGTAGCCCGATGTTGACCAGGCCGGCGATGCTCAGCGCCCAGTAGATGTCGATGCGGGTCGCGCGCAGCAGGCGCGAGAGGTGGCCGGAGGAGTGGCGTGAATCTGCGGTGGAGGGTCCGAGTTCGTCGGCCTCGTGGTCGTTGACCAGCGAGGAGTGCAGGTAGACGGCGTGCGGCATGACCGTCGCGCCGAGCATGGATGCGGCCACGAGGACCGAGTCTGTGCCCTGGAAGCGGGGGAGGAGTCCGCCGAGCATGCCCGAGGGGCTGGGCGGGGCGACGAACAGACCTGCGAGGAATCCGAGCGTGATGACGATCAGTAGGCCGACGATGATTGTTTCGAACTGGCGCTGTTTGCCTTCGCCTTGGACGACGAGAAGCGCCATGGACACGGCACCGATGATGACGCCGCCCCACAGCAGCGAGATCCCGAAGAGGAGGTGGAGGGCGAGCGCGCCGCCGATGACCTCGGCCAGGTCGGTCGCGGCGGCCACGATCTCCGCCTGGATCCAAAAGGCGATGCGTCCGGGCTTGGACATGCGATCGCCCAGGAGGGCGGGCAGGGATCGGCCGGTGACGAGGCCGAGCTTGGCGGATAGATATTGGACGACCATCGCGAAGATGTTCGAGGCTACCAGGACCCACACGAGCAGGTATCCCGTAGCGCGCGCCGGCCGTGATGTTGGCTGCGACGTTTCCGGGGTCGACGTAGGCGACGGCCGCGACGAAGGCGGGGCCGAGGAGAGGGATGAGCTTGTGGCGGTGCTCGCTGTCCGTGGCGTTCACGGGAATCCTCACTGCAGATAGGAAATGTTCGGCTACCCGAAATCTTACTCGCCACTCGCGCCCGGTCACGGGACGAAAGCCGCCCGGGTGGGCCTCGTGTGGCCAGGTTTTCACACGCACGCCGCGTATAGGTGAGCGGTGACGAGGCAAAACCCCGTAGGCTAAAGGGGTGACTCCTGAAGAACTTGCCTCCCTTATCCGCTCGACGCTGCTGGACGCTGCCGCCGCCGGGCGCATCTCTATCGACCCCGCCCTGGTGCCCGATCCCCGTGACGGTTGAGCGTCCCCGCGTGCGCGAGCACGGCGACTGGGCGACCAACGTCGCCATGCAGCTCGGCAAGAAGGCTGGCATGGCGCCGCGCGAGTTTGCGCAGATCCTCGCGGACGCTCTCGCCGCCGCCGACGGCATCGATTCCGTCGAGGTCGCGGGCCCCGGCTTCATCAACATCCGCCTGGGCGCGGGGGCAGCCGGCGAACTCGCCCGCACTATCGTCGAGGCCGGGGCTGAGTATGGTCGTAACGCGACGCTCGCAGGGTCGTTCCATCAACCTCGAGTACGTGTCCGCGAATCCGACCGGTCCCGTGCACCTGGGTGGTGCTCGCTGGGCCGCCGTCGGTGACTCTCTGGCGCGCCTCATGGCCGCCTCCGGTGCCGCTGTGACTCGCGAGTACTACTTCAACGACCATGGCTCGCAGATCGACCGCTTCTCCCACTCGCTCTACGCGCGTGCCATGGGCCGCGAGGTCCCTGAGGATGGCTACGGCGGCCAGTACATCGCTGACATCGCCGACCAGGTCCGCGCCGATGCACACGCCGCCGGTGAACCCGACCCGGTCACGCTGCCCGAGGACGAGGCCATCGAGGTTTTCCGCGCCCGCGGCGTCGAGCTGATGTTCGCTGAAATCAAGGAACGCCTGCATTCCTTCCGCGCCGACTTCGACGTCTTCTTCCACGAGGACTCCCTGCACAACTCCGGTGCGGTGGTCGAGGCGATTGAGCGTCTGCGCAAGCGCGGCGTGATCTTCGACGAGGGCGGCGCGGTGTGGCTGCGCACGACCGCCTACGGCGACGACAAGGACCGCGTCCTCATCAAGTCGGACGGCCAGGCCGCGTACTTCGCGGGCGACGTCGCCTACTACCTGAACAAGCGTGAGCGCGGCGCGGATGTGGCCATCTACCTGCTGGGCGCTGACCACCACGGCTACATCGGCCGCATGATGGCCATGTGCGCCGCCTTCGGTGACAAGCCGGGCGAGAACCTGCAGATCCTCATCGGCCAGCTTGTCAACCTGGTCAAGGATGGCGAGCCCGTGCGCATGTCCAAGCGCGCCGGCACCATCGTCACCCTCGACGACCTCGTCGACGCCGTGGGCGTGGACGCCGCGCGCTACGCCCTCGTGCGCGTGTCCATGGACACGCAGGTCGACATCGACCTGGACCTGCTCTCGCAGCACTCCAACGACAACCCGGTCTACTACGTTCAGTACGCGCACGTGCGCACCTGCAACGTTGCCCGCAACGCGGCCGCGCACGGCGTCACTCGCGACGCTGGCTTCGATCCGGCCGCCCTCGACTCCGAGGCCGACGAGGCCCTGCTGGCCGCCCTCGCCCAGTTCCCCGCGCAGGTCGCACAGGCCACGGAGCTGCGCGAGCCGCACCGCATCGCCCGCTACCTGGAGTCCCTGGCTGCCACCTACCACGCCTGGTACGGCCAGTGCCGCGTGACGCCTCGCGGCGACGACCCGGTCGAACCCGGCCACGTCGCCCGCCTCTGGCTCAACGACGCGGTCACCCAGGTGCTGCGCACCGGCCTCGGCCTGCTCGGCGTGAGCGCCCCCGAAAGGATGTGACCTGGTGAGCGAGGCGGTTACCCTGACGTGCCCGACCCCCGATGAGCGCCCGGACCTGTGGCCGTGGAGCGCGACACGGGTGGACGGCGTGCTGCGCGTGGGAGGCGTCGACCTGACCAGCGTCGCCGCTGACTTCGGCACGCCGACCTTCGTGCTCGACGTCGAGGCCATGCGGGGGCGCGCCCGCGTGTGGGCATCGGCGATGGCCGAGGAGTTCTGGGATGGCTACGGAATGAACGGTGGCGACGCCTTCTACGCCGGCAAAGCGTTCCTGAGCGCCGACGTCGCGCGCCTGGTCGCGGCCGAGGGCCTGGGGATCGACACCGCGTCGCTCGGCGAGCTGACCCTCGCCCTGCGCGCAGGCGTGGAACCCTCGCGCATCGGCCTGCACGGCAACAACAAGTCGGACGCGGAGATCCGCCTCGCCCTTGAGGCCGGCATCCACCGCATCTTCATCGACTCGATGGACGAGGTTCGCCAGATCGAGCGCATCGCCGCTGATCTCGGCGTCGTCGCGCCCGTCATGGTGCGCCTGAAGTCCGGCATCCACGCGGGTGGCAACGAGTACATCGCGACCGCCCACGAGGACCAGAAGTTCGGCCTGTCTCTGGCCACCGGCCAGGCGTACGAGGCCGTGGCCGCGATCAAGGACGCGCCCCACCTGGACTTCCGCGGCCTGCACAGCCATATCGGGTCCCAGATCTTCGGGACCGAGGCCTTCGTCGAGGCCGCGCGCATCGTCGTTGATTTCGCGGCGCGCGTGAGCGGCGAGCTGGGCCTGGACGTCCCTCGCGATTGACCTGGGTGGCGGCGTCGGTATCGCCTACACGGGCCAGGATCCGATCCCGACCTCGCCGGTCGAGGTCGCACGTGCCCTGGCCACCGTGGTGCGCGAGCGCTGCGCCCACCACGGCCTGCCGATCCCGCACGTGTCCGTCGAACCCGGCCGCTCCATCGCAGGCCCCTCGATGGTCATGCTCTACCGCGTCGGCGTCGTCAAGGACGTCTCCCTGGAAGATGGGGGAGTGCGCCGCTACGTGGCGATCGACGGCGGCATGTCGGATAACATCCGTCCCGTTCTCTACGACGCGACCTACACGGCGACGCTCGCGAACCGGGATCCCGGCGCAGGCCTCGTCCCTGGCGCGCTGCCGCGTCGTCGGCAAGCACTGCGAGAGCGGCGACATCATCATCCGCGACATCGACCTGCCGGCCGACATTGCGGGTGGCGACCTGCTGGCCGTGCCCGCCGTCGGCGCGTACGGCTACTCGATGGCATCCAACTACAACATGCTGACGAAGCCCGGCGTTCTCGCCGTCGAGGATGGAACCGCGCGCTGGTTCGTCCGTCCGCAGACGGTGGATCATCTGCTGGCGTTGGACGCTGGTCTGGAGTAGACGAGACCGTTCTGGAGTCAACGAGGCGGGGAGTGCGTGCGCTCCCCGCCTCTTGCATTCCCGAGTTCGCCTCTGTTCCCGTGCTGAGGCGATGCTTTCTGAGCGACGTCGCATGTAATCCCCGACAGTATCTAGCTTGTTCGTCTTAATTCATGTGATCGTGTCACTCCTGTTGTGGAGCTGCATGCGATATTGTGGCGGAATCATATTGTGAGCTTAGGGCAGCCTACATTTTGTTGTTACCGGCAAATTCTAGGATGATGGTGTTGCCCGCAGATGCAGACTGCACGACGCAGTCCCAACCGAAAGCTGAGGAACAATGCGCCGCACCGCCGCACGCATCGGAGTCGTCGCCGCGCTCGCCCTGTCCATGGGCGTCGCGACGGCGGTGGCCCCGCCCGCCCGCGCTGACGAACCCGCCGACGGCCTCATCTCGTCTCCCCGCGCGAACGACGACGAGATGAACTACGCGATCAACCTGGCCCCGGGTGCCAGTGCCTCCGACCTGGAGCGAGCTATCGGCCTGGTCCCGTCGGTGAAGGGCGCGGCCCTGGCCTCGTACCCCGAGATCGGCACCTTCTTCGCTCAGAGCGCCACGCCCTCGTTCGCGCCCGACTTGGCCGCCGCACTGAAGGACGCGGGTATCCCGGTTCACTCCATCGGCCCGACCCGCACCGAGGGGGTCCTCTATTACGAGCGAGTCACCCTCCCCACGGGTGACGAGGCCCCGGCCGCCGAGGAGAACATCGATACCCCCCGCAGTCGAGGCCCCCGCCGCCGAGGAGAACGCCGATACCCCCGCAGTCGAGGCCCCGGCAGCCGGTGACCCTGCGACTGACGACGCTCAGTCGGGCGGCCTGGCCGCCACGCGCGACGAGAGCGCGAGTGATGCGGCGGATGAAAAGATCTTCAACTGGGGTGCAGAAACTATGCACGCGCGCGAGGCCGGGGCGGTCTCCGTGGAGCGCGCGCCGGTCACGGTCGCCGTCGTTGACTCCGGCGTTGAGGACACGCACCCGGATCTGGCGGGCCGCGTGGATACTGAGCGTTCGGTGAAGTGTTCGGTCAACGGCGTGGCGACGCAGGACTTCTACGGCTGGCGCGACGAGTTCTACCACGGCACGCACGTCGCCGGCATTATCGCGGCGAACCACAACGACATCGGCATCGACGGCATCGCCCCCGAGGCGACCATCGTGGCGATTCAGGCTACGAACGACAATCGCCTCATTTATCCCGAGTACGTGACGTGCGCGTTTATGTGGGCGGCCAGTCACGGCGTGGACATCGTGAACAACTCGTATTCGATGGATCCGTGGGTCTACTGGAGTCCGACCGATCCCGAGCAGGCGGCGGGCCTGGAGGCCGCGACCCGTTCCATCAAGTACGCGCAGGGCAAGGGACTGGCGGTCATCGCGGCCGCCGGTAACGAGGGGGTGAGCATCGACAACCCGACGATTGATAACGGTTCCCCGACGGACGCGCCTGTTCCGACGAAGGGCGGAACGTCGAGGGCGGCATCCGCGTGCCCTCCATGCTCGACGGCGTCGCGCAGGTGAGTGCGGTCGCTCAGGCATACAACGTAAAACCCGGCCTGTCGCTGGCGCGCGCGGATTTCTCGAACTACGGTACGACGATTGATTTTGCGGCCCCCGGCGACCAGATTTACTCGACCGCGCCGCTGCTGTTCTACGTGAGCGGCTACGCGGTTGCCGACGGCACTTCGATGGCGACCCCGCACGTCGCGGGCGTTGCCGCGCTGCTTCAGTCGGTGCACCCGGAGTACACGGGCGATCAGATCATTGACCTGATGAAGAAGCAGGCGGCGGACCACTACGGCGAGCTCAACGCCCCGTGGGACGGCAAGGAGTACCGCGGCGCGGGCCTGCCCGACGCGCTGGACGCGGTCCTGAAGGATCAGCCCACTCCCGTGATTGGTCAGATCGAGTACTCGACCGATGGCGCGCAGTGGGTACCGCTGGACGGCCAGGAGCTCTCCGGTTCCGTCTCCGTGCGCGCGACGGTGAGCGGTGCCGTGACGTCGGCGCGTCTGCTCGTGGGCGGCCAGGAGGTCGCGACGGGCACGCCCGCGGGCGGCGTCGTGACGCTTCAGGCGGACGGCGTGGACGTCTCCTCCCTCTCCGGTGCGCAGTCCGTGACGGTCGAGGCCTCGGGTCGCAACTCGGATCCGCGCGCCGACGATGACGCGAGCGCGTCGGCACCGTTCACGGTTGCGGGCGGCGACGCTCCGAACGAGGCCGTGGCCGGCGAGTGGACATCCGATGCGACCGGCTGGTGGTGGCGCAAGGCCGACGGCACCTACCCGGTTTCCGAGGCGATGCGCATTAACGGCGAGGTCTACCGCTTTGACGCGCGCGGCTACATGGTGACCGGCTGGGCGAGTCAGGGTGGTCAGTGGTTCTACTACGGCACCTCTGGCGCTCAGGCATCGGGCTGGGCGAACGTGGGCGGCACCTGGTACTACCTGGATCCTGCGACGGGTGCGATGCGCACGGGCTGGCTGGAGCTGGATGGAGTGTGGTTCCGTCTGGACGCTTCGGGTGCGATGCGTACGGGCTGGCTGAAGGAGGGTTCGGCCTGGTACTACCTGCAGCCCTCGGGCGCGATGGCGACTGGCTGGGTGAAGGAGGGTGGGTCCTGGTATTACCTGGATGAGACCGGCGTCATGGTAACGGGCGACCGCGTGATCGACGGAGTTGCATACTTCTTCGATTCGTCTGGCCGCATGCGGTAGCCGCCACCTCGGCACCCCGGGCAGGGCCACGCCCGGGGAGGGCCGACAGCGGCCTGGGAGGGGTCGCGCACGCGCGCGGCCCCTCCCGCTGTCACGGTCGAATTTTCTCCGGTGTTGCCCGATGTTAAGCGGTATGAATTGTCGGACATGTCAAACTCTAGGATGATGGTGATCACGTGTGCACGGTGTCGTGCGCGCGACACTCACAACCGAAATGAGGAACCATGCGCCGCAACGCTGCACGCATCGGGATCGTCGCCGCTCTCACCCTGTCGATGGGCGTCTCGACGGCGACAGCCCCACCAGCCCGAGCCGATGACCCAACCTCTCTGATTGCCCCCGCTCGAGCGAGCGCGGGCCTTATGAACTACGCGATTAACCTGAACCCGGGTGCTGCTCCCGCCGACCTGGAACGCGCACTCGCCACGGTCTCCTCCGCGGGCGGTGTCGCCCTGGCCTCGTACCCGCAGATCGGCACGTTCTTCGCACAGAGTGAGTCGGCCTCGTTCGCCCCGGACATGGCCGAGGCCTTGGCGGGGTCCGGGATCACGGTGCACTCGATTGGCCCGACCCGCGTGGCCGCCGTGCCGGAGGGGGAGCGCGTCGAGGCCCCCGCGCCCGCTCCGACACCCGAACCTGCGCCCGTTCCGGTACCCGAACCTGCGCCCGTTCCGGCACCCGAACCTACACCGGACCCGGCGCAGTCCGGGGACGGCTCAGGCCAGAGCGGTGCCCAGTCGGGCGCGCAGTCCGGCGGCGTGCAGAGCGCTCGCGGACGGGCGCTGAGCGAGGCTGACGGGGCCGAGGAGATCTCGAACTGGGGCGCTGCGGCCATGAGCGTGGCCGAGGCGGCGGGCGTGCCCGTCGCGCACGCTCCCGTGAGTGTCGGCGTCATCGACACGGGTATCGACGACATGCACCCGGACCTGGCCGGGCGCGTGGACCAGACTCGCTCCGTGTCGTGCGCGGCCAACGGCGTCGCCTCCCAGGCGTACGGGGGCTGGCGTGACGACTACTTCCACGGCACGCACGTCGCCGGCATTATCGCGGCGAACCACAACGGGAATCGGCATCGACGGCGTCGCGCCGGATACGACCCTCGTGTCGATCAAGGCCGCCAACTCCGAGCAGCTCATCTACCCCGAGTACGTGACGTGTGCGTTCATGTGGGCGGCCAGCCACGGCGTGGACATCGTGAACAACTCGTATTCGATGGATCCGTGGGTCTACTGGAGTCCAACCGATCCCGAGCAGGCGGCGGGCCTGGAGGCCGCGTTGCGCTCCATCGCCTACGCGCAGAGCAAGGGACTGGCCGTCATCGCCTCGGCAGGCAACGAGGGTGCGGACAACGACCATCCGACGACTGATTCCGGCTCGCCGACCGACATGGACACGCCCATCAAGGATCGTCCGGTCGCGGGATCCATCCGCGTTCCCGGCCAGGTGGCGGGTGTCAGCCAGGTGAGCGCTCTCAAGCGCGTCGACGAGGAGACCAAGCCCGAGTGGACGACCCTCGCGCGCGCGGACTTCTCCAACTATGGCACCACCATTGACTTCGCGGCACCCGGCGACGGCATCTACTCCACCGTCCCAACCTCCCAGTATCCGAGCGGATACGCCAAGACGAGCGGCACCTCCATGGCGGCCCCGCACATCACGGGCATCGCCGCGCTCATCAAGGCCACGCACCCCGCGTTCACGGGAACGCAGATCATCGACCTCATGCGCAAGCAGGCAGCCATCGACTACACGCGCCTGGAGGTGCCCGCCGACGGCAAGGAATACCGCGGCTACGGCTTCATCAACGCGCTGACTCACCATGCGCCGCGACCAGATGCAACCGACCGTCACGACCCTCGAATACCGGGTCGGCAAGGGCGAATGGAAGAGCCTCGACAGAGCGACCCTGCCCGCAGGCCCCGTCACCTTCTACGCGGCCGCCGCCTCGCCGATCAGCCACCTGCACATGGACGTGGCGTCCCTGACCAGCGTCGACCGCGACGGCTCCGGCAAATACGGCGACCCCGAGCTGAGCGTGTCCGCGGAGAACGTGGATCTCTCCTCCCTCCTGCCCGACGGCACGGACTCAGTCACCGCCCGCGTCCAAGTCAGCGCCGCAGGCATCAACTTCGACCGCCAAGCCGACGACGACACGGGCCGCGAAGCGACCTTCACGGTCTCGCGCGACCCCGCCGTCGTGCCCCAGCCCGCGCCCGACCCGGGCACCGGCGAAGCCCCCGTGCCCGGCGAAGCCACAGCCGGAATCACCGCCCCCGCGCGCGCCGCCGAACAACTGCCCGCCAACTACGCGGTGAACCTCCCCGCGGGCACGGACAAGGCCACCTTCGAGCGAGCCGCAGCCCAGGCCTCGTTCAAGGGAGGACTGGTCCTGGGCGCTACCCGCAGTTCTCCACCTTCTTCGTCCAATCCGCCTCCCCGACGTTCTCACCCGACCTGGGCGCGGCGCTCATCAAGGAGGGCATCAGCTACGACTCCATCGGCCCCACCCGCCAGGCACCCGTCGGCGGCAACGAGGCCGTGGTCCCCATCGACTACACGACCCGCGTGCGAGCCGACGCAGCGCTCGCGGCCGCGCCGAAGTCCGACGCCGTGCAGAGCGAGGGAACCCAGAGCGAGGACGAGGCCAGGGGTGACTCCCGACCCGCAGACCTCCAACGGGTGGCACCTCCAGGCCCTGCACGCGCTTGAGGCCCAGGACGTCGACGTCATGCGCGCCCCCGTGACCGTGGGCATCATGGATCAGTCCGTCGACGACACCGTGCCGGACCTGGCCGGGCAGGTGGACCACGCCAAGTCCGTAGCCTGCAACGTCAACGGCATCCCCAACCAGGATCCGGCGGCGTGGCGCTGGGACGACGCGACACACGGCACGCACGTGGCCGGGTCGATTGCCGCCAAGCATGACGGCGTGGGCGTGGACGGCGTGAACCCGACGCTGCGCATCGCCGCGATCAATGTGGCGTCGCGTAACGGCGGCTACTTCTACCCCGAATACATCGCGTGCGGCTTCGTGTGGGCCGCCGAGCACGGCATTTCGGTGACGAACGGCTCCTACTACGTCAACCCGTGGAAGTACTGGATGCCGAAGGACCCCGAGCAGGCCGCCGGCCTGGAAGCCGTCCAGCGTGCCGTCGACTACGCGACGTCGAAGGACGTCATCAACGTGGTGGCCGCAGGCAACTGGACGACGGACCTGGATAACCCGCCCGCGACCGACGACTCGTCGCCGGGCGACACGTGGGGCGCGTTCGAGCGCGACGTGACGGGCGGCGTCTACATGCCGTCGATGATGCGCGGCACCCTCGCGGTCTCCGCGTTGCAGCTGCCCGAGGGCGCGGACCCCGCCACGGGCGTGCTGGAGCCGACGTCCTGGTCGAACTGGGGTGCCACGACGATTGATTTCGCGGCACCCGGCGCGAAGATCTACGCGCCGCTGACGAGCTGGTACGGCAAGGCCTACGGGAACCTGTACGGCACGTCGCAGGCCTCGCCGCTGGCCGCGGCCGTCCTCGCGACGTTGCGCCAGGTGCATCCGGAGATGAGTGCGTCGGAGATTGTCGCTGTGGCGAAGAAGCAGGCGTCCGCACCCGAGAACTGGTCGCGTCTGGCTGCGCCCGCGGAGAGCCGCGAGTACCGGGGCGCGGGCTTGCCCAACGCGCTCGATGCCGTGCTCAAGGACCAGCCTGCGCCGGTGATTGGCGCGGTCGAGTATTCGACCGACGGGGTGGCGTGGAAGCCGCTGGCGGGGGAGACCCTCGCCGGGCGCGTCTCCGTGCGCGCCACCGTGACCGGGCCGGTGACCAGCGCTCGGCTGCTGCTCGGTGACCGCGAGATCGCGACCGGAGTCGGCGACGGCTCGTTCGATGGGGCTGGCGTGACGATTCAGGCCGACGGCGTGGACGTCTCGCACCCGGCGGGCACGGGACGCTTCTCCGGCGCAGCCACGGTCACGGTCGAAGCCTCCGGGCGCAACTTTCGATCCGCGCGCCGACGACGACGCGACCGCGCAGGTTCCCTTCACGGTCAGCACCGACCACGTGGGTCCCGACGAGGCCCGGGCTGGGCGCTGGGTCTCCGGCACCTTCGGCTGGTGGTGGCGCTACGAGGACGGGAGCTACCCGACCTCCACGCAGCTGCGCATCGACGGGGCGATCTACCGCTTCAACGCGCGCGGATACATGGTGACCGGATGGGTGTACGAGGACGGTCAGTGGTACTACTACGGCGCGTCGGGCGGCCAGGCCGCCGGATGGGTTCGTGTGCACGGCACGTGGTACTACCTGGATCCCCTCACCGGCGCGATGGCGAGCGGCTGGACGAAGGTGCAGGGCACCTGGTACTACCTCTCCTCCTCCGGCGCGATGCGCACCGGATGGGTGCGCGATGGGTCCGCGTGGTACTACCTGACCTCCTCGGGTGCCCTGGCCACCGGCTGGCAGCGCGTGGGATCCTCCTGGTACTACCTGTCATCCCGACGGCGGCGCGATGGTCACCGGGTGGCTGCGCGACGGTGATGCCTGGTACTACCTGACGTCCTCCGGCGCGATGGCGACGGGTAGTCGATGGATCGACGGCACGCGCTACGCCTTCGACGACGAGGGGAGGCTGATGCCGTAGATCTGGCCCGGCTGGCGTAGCCGCTCCTGCCTGCGTGGTGGTTGAGGCTCATCGCGCGCTGGCGGGACTGACCTGCCTGATTCGGCTATTCCGGCTGATCCAGCTGCTGGAGCTGTCGCGGCGGTGACGGTGTTGATAGCTCTTGAGGCTGCTGCGGCTCTTGCGGCTGGGACGGGACCGGGCCGCGCACCATTCCTGGTGCGCGGCCCCGCGTTGTTTCACGGGAATTGTGCGTGAAACAAGTGGTTCTTGGCGGCTCGCGTTGCTAGTGATGGGCGTCGCTCGATGCGTTGGGCGTGGGTGATGCATGGGACGTGAATGATGTTCTGCGCGTGGGCGACGCTCT
>BNJU01000605.1_pt1 | contig 116528 bp, 140 predicted proteins | sample 8539281 | NCBI WGS metagenome assembly BNJU01 (sample SAMD00202456, study PRJDB9452) | human saliva metagenome | isolation source: human saliva | place: Japan
ATGGTTGCTGGCCATAAATTCCTGCAGGTTATTTACGACTGACTGCCAAAAAATGTTGTCCCATCATCCAATGTTGGCTCAAATACGATAACCTTGCTCCTTAGCTTTAATACGCTTCATCACTCCCCATAGAACTTGTCGGAATGTCACTGTTGTACTTTCATTGTCATTCATATACACCTATAATGACATCCTTTCTTTTTCTGATTATAATTATATCCATCAGAATAATCAGGCCAACCTGCTTTCAGCAAAATTCGATCTCGGCAACAAAACTTTCTCGTCCTATTACCTCACAATAGCCTGAATCAAAATTCTTGAACATCCTTATAATTTGCCAAAAGTTGCTTTGTATCCTTATACAATAACCCCCATAACCAAACTTGATTATTATAATAATCTCCACCGCGCGATTCAAGCTAACGCCTCTGATTATGTTCAGTCGAGTTCTTTCATCTCAAAGCGTATGTATCCAATCGTTAAAGTAGCTAACTCTTTAGAGCAAGATAGGTGTTTGCAGTAAATAGTTTCACTGCCTGCTTCATGCCCATACGTAGAATTTCAATATCTTCTATTTCAGCTCCTCCAGCAAGTAGTTTCCTAAAAAGTGCCAGGCTGCATCTCTGGTTGCATCACTCCCTTACAATTATCCTACTTTGGATACAATATATACACTCTTTACCTCTTAGAAACCTTAGAGTAGTATGATGGGATTCAGGCAAAATTTCTCTCGCATTTGTGCGTATACCGACCGAATCGTACTTTTAATTATCAGCAAAGCCTTTATCACGGGTAATTAACCACCCTCCTGATGACATTTCCCTTCAACTGCCGAACAATCAAAGAAGTTTTTGTTCAGATCATAATTATTGAACCATGCATATTACAAAGTCTGCTTCCTACGCCAACGATTCATCCATAGTAGCCGTAAGATTTAGTTTTCTTTTCCTACTTTTACTCCGAGAAATACTTTTCTATGTAATTATCCTGGCAGGCGAAATAAAATGATTTATCGCCTCCAATTTTCCTCAGGCACTATATCAACTGCCATCACCCGATTCTGCCAGACAACAATACCGCTAATGATAATCCAACATATCCTATCCCAGCAACAGCTATATCCATAAGGCAAGTCCTCCTATTCTGTCATATCTGGTAATAAGAATATATTTGAGTATTCAAAGCAAGTTTCATAACTTCAATACAATTTTTTCCTGCCTTCTTCCGTCATTTTATTATCCGGCTGCAACACAGTCTCTTTGAAAGACATCCGCCCGGACATCTACTATTTCCTTCATCAATATAGGCATTTGTCCTACCGCGTCCATTACCCTGACGTGTTGCTAAATTTGCATTCATTCGGTAAATCGGCTGCATATGCATCGGTTTCCAGATGGACGACTTTCTGCATTAATTGCCGAAAGCATCTCATGATTTCAGGATTTGTTTTTTTTCCTTCTGAGACTGGTATAAATACTCCCTCTCCCTCGTACAATCAAGACATTGCTCTTTAGACAATCAAAAGACAGCTGATTGTGAAATTAGGCAATACCATTCTCTGCATCATAAGGGTTCAATGTAATGGTAAGTCTTTAAGTCCTCTTGCATTTTCTATAAATCTCTTTTTCTTGCAATATGCTCATCCAGATAAGAATTGTCCCTGTACTACTCCGGCTATTACTAGACATCCGATAATTATATCAATTTCTTCGCTGATGCTCATGGAGCATCTTTCGAGACTGCACGCATTTTCAATTTTATTCGTACTGTCTTTGAATCTGTTAAGAACATTCCACTGAAGTTATTTGCACGATTTTATTGCCATTAAAGCCACGGCATTATAGTCACCAAAGTCCTGGTTTCTTTTCCTTAGCTATAACTCAAAGGACTTGCTGCATCCTCAATAATGAGAGCATTGTGTTTTGGGCGATTTCAAAATCCGTCCATCTTTCCGGGAGTTCCATAAAGATGAGCCAGTACGACTAATTTCCACATCCGGATAAAGTGAAAAAGCTTTTCTAAAGCTAGGATCCATGTTCCAGGTATCCTGCCCGTATCAACAAAGATACTTCCATCCTCATAGTACCACAGGATCTACGGACGCATCGAAGGTTAAATCGGAACAAAGACTTTCTTGCCTTTAACGTCTTTTCCGTGGTCTTGCCTGTCCGTAAAGTTTCTCTCCGGCAAGCTTTTGTTGCAAGATGAAGCGCTGTTGTTCCTGGGTAGAGAGAGCGCAACCGCATAGCGGTATCCTTATTCTTTCTGCAACCTGTCTTCCACCATTGATATTCTTCCCTACAGTAGACATCCAGTTGCTCTCAAAAGCTCTTCTTATAAATTCCAGCTCTTCTCCATGCATAGTAGGAGAGCTTGAACCAAACTTTTCAAAGGCTTTATGCCATCCAGTGACTTATTCTTGAACAATTCTTTTTCTATTTCCGCCGGCTTATAGGTTCCACAATGTCCTTTACCATCTCCCGGATATCGTCCTTATTCTTGTAAGCCGCTTCCATTAAAATCGTCCACCTTCTCCAAGGAAGGCGCATCAATATCGAAAGCTCAGTCTTTCCGATATGAATACGCCGTTGGCGAGTGTCTGCAGCCCTCCTCCGCCATCCAGCTTTTCTTCGTGTAGCTTTTCTCCCGGACGGTCCGCTGTTACTGTACCTTACGTCGATATCCGGCTGACCGGAAAGGCGAATCAGGTTTCCCGCTGGCTAGAGTGTCACCCCTTTACCGGGCTCTCCCCACACATCCAGCATTTCTCTCCTTGGCGAAAGGTTCCGCCTAAGACACAAGGCTTACACCGCCTCCGGAATGGTGCATAACATATCGAGATGATATCCGGGTGGGTTACTGTAACCATTCGCCCTCACTCGATTTGCTTTTGAAGATGGGAAATTGACGTGAGCAGTTGGAGCCCAACACACTCTGGAAACGCACCAGCCACGAAATTCCGCTCCGAATATCCTGAACACTGCCCAGTGCTGTCCTTGTCTGCGTTCTCCATGCCTTTGCGGTGAAGAGCTGGGAAATGTCCTGCACGCTGCCGTGCCTTTAATCTTCGCTGTCAAATAGCCTGTGGATAATCGCCTTCTCAAAAGCCGTCTGCTGGCTCCCATGATATTGGCGGGATTTCACCGCCTTATCTGTGGAAATCAGCACAGTCGCTTACAGCCGTTTCGCCATTGCCGCATAGGCGGTCTTATGCAGGTTCCTAAAAGCATTATTCAGTAATGCTGCGAGGGCGATCCTCCATCAAGGGCACGTTAACGCGCGCGCTGCATGGTAAACGATTTCGGTCCGATACCCTTTATAGATCTGAAACAGATTCGCGGGAGTTCGTACTGGAGCCAATCACACCACCAGATCCAGCTCCGGAAAATTTTCCTGTAGCATCCAGTCGATATTGCTGGGCATTGTTCTCATAGATATCGAAGATAACTGAAGCTTTCTTCGGACTGATGACCTGCAATCTGGCTTCCGCAATAGCCAGAGCGATACTGCCTCCTCCCCGCCGCGTAACCAGCACGCGTTCTCCGCTATCATAGGAGCTACCTCCCGGAGATCCACCTTGATCGGCTCTCTCCCCAGCGACGTCCTCCACGGGAGACCTTTCCGCATGGCGCTGGCGCTGACCTGTCCTGTGCTGACCAGCTGGTACATTCGGGGAAGGTTCTTCAGTCACAGGTGGTTTCGTTACGGTTGCAGAAAGATGCTGAATGTTTGTGAAACCGTAGCGGAAGGGATCGCCAGGGAAGATTTTGTCCACGGCAAATTTTCTCCACCGCCTCCATGCTCTCTCTTCCTCCTACCACAGGATGTGTCACACGTCTTCCACTTATGTTTTTGTTGTCGTCGATAATTGGCGACCACCGCGCCGTCCACTCTCGGAACGCGTTGATGTCACGAATCAGCATTTTGTCCCGTGCGGATCCTGCCCAATCGCCATGATCCGATGGCGCTTTTCGTGCTGACCTTTCGGAGTAGCGGCACAAGCGATAGACGGATTTGCCCAGTACCGCCAGGGTACTGACGAAATCTGCCCCGATGACTTTAGTAGGAGAAGTAGGCATCGCCCTACGAGAGCGCGAATGCTGATGGATAGCGTGAAACATGCCGAGCAGATGACGGTGGCCATACTTACCCGAAGTTGAGCTCGGAGTAACTGGCAAGAGACGCCAGATAGCTGCACATAGCGTAAAACGCAAAAACCGCGCCAGTGACCCTAGAATGTAGCAGGGTGTTATACGCTTCACCGCTCTGTATAGATCGCTTCAATGGTGCTGTAGCGTGAAATCATATGGCGATAGCTTCAAAGGGCAATCAAACTACGAAAGTTGAGAGCAGTGAACTCATAAGCATCAGTCCTCAGGCAATGATGTGCCAATGCTACTACGTAAAGCTCCTGCTCTTCTCTTGGAAACTTAGACAGATTTGGGGTATTTCCTCATCTTGATCTATCTATGATTTCTCGCAGACATCCTGTCCTTCTGCATTTTCCATGAAATGATTTCCTCCCACCATGCATACAGTCCTTGTAATGTTGTTAAAAGTTCTGCCGTCTCGGGCGATGAGACGAAACCTTTGTTTCTTGTTTCCAGGTATTTCTTCCCGCCCGTAAATTTCGACTCTTTCCCTTTGATGCAGTGAAGGGAAAGCTTCTCCGGGCTGCACGGCGACGTCCTCCACCGTCTCCTCTCCCTTGCGATCACATAGGCACAGTTTCTCGTACTTTTGGAAGAAACTGCGCCTTTCTGTTTGTCCGTCGGTGTGTGTACTTACCAGCGGAACTCCTGTACAACGCCGCCGCATTGGAAACTCCTGTCATCAGCTGGTCCAGGAAAATGGCCAGTAGCTTCACGCGCTGACGTGTCCATCGTCTCAGCTGAACCTCCACCATGTGGCTGTCATTACCCGGAAACGCAGATTCTCGACAAAAGGGAAAAGTCCTCCAGGATCCATGCTGTCTATCACATCGTCGGAAATCTTAAGGTCGAACGATCAGAATGACTTCTGGTCTGCTGCCGCGGTCGTCATAACATTTGAGCAGAAATTCTGTCTGTACTTGGGCTCAGCAGGATACTAGAAAAGCAATGCCATAAGGCACAATACAAAAGTCCTCTATCTGCAACATGAGCAACCTGAAAATTAATTTTCGATTTATTCTCTACTATCTTATATGCTAAAAGACAGTATAGCAGTGAACGGGCTTTTTAGCAATATGACTAAGTCCTGTCTTTATCGTAATAAACTCACCCTCGTACTGGTTAACAGTAAAGACGTTTTGCTGAGTATATACTGCTTCTTTATCTATCTACTTTCTTGGATTCTTTAATCTGCGCTCAGCTGGCAGCAAGACGTGCTTTCATCGGCACACGGAACGGAGCACAGGATACGCACCAGTCTGATATCGTGGCAGAACTCGACGGAAGAAGGATCTCCACCGTGCTCTACCACAGATTCCTACGATGGCAAGTGCGGATTTACAGGCTTTCCTAACTCGATAGCCATCTTCATCAGCTTCTACACCTACCTGATCAACGCTTAGCAAATGTCATTGACTCGAAAACTCTTATTGTCCTGGTAAGCATTCGAGGAATCCTTTCCTAAGCGTCGTCTCTTGGAGAAGCCGAAGGTCGTCTGAGGTTAAGTCGTTGGTCTGCACATGAAAGAAGTCTGCATTCTTTCGCAAACCATCCGCAGTAGGCAGGCTCTTGGGATCTCTGGCATGGTTCCTACCTGGTATAGCAAGATTTACGCTCGACAGCTGCTTGGATTTCCCCACTCAAAGCAGTCTCTACTACCACCTTCTTAACAACATTGACCTCCTTCTACTTCGGAAGTAGAGGATCATGCGATTTCCGGATTCATCTTCCACCAGGATGCTTCTTCTGTACGTTGATTGCCGCACGGATAACAGCCTTGGTCTGTATAACGGCATTTCAGGATAGGTAACAGCAAGACGAAAGTCCCCTGTGATCCCATCATCGAGGTTGAACTTCGTGCAAGGAAGTGATGATGTCGCGATTTCCTGTGCTACGCGTACTTTCGCCTTAGCCGACTTCTCGATTTCCTCTTCCTCCTGTGGAACGAGCTTCGTGAAGAGGCGGGTCTAAGCAGACGGATGCACAGGGTTGCTCAATGCGCTTCATAGAGTGCCTCGGGGTCTCTCTTGCTGGTGAGGAAGACCTTTCTCATCGCTTCTTTCCTCTCTCTCTTCCTTGGTGTCGGATACGATCATCTCACGAAAGCGAAGATTCTTCCGGATCGAAAGAACATATGCTCTGTGCAGCAAAGTCCGATTCCTCTGCACCAAGCTTCCCTTGCCTTCTTAGCATCCTGAGGAGTGGTCTGTATTGGTACGAACGGCAAGTTTACACTTGTCAACGCTTTCATGATTCTTCCGAACTCTCCGCAATGAAGCATCCACGGTAGGAATAACGCTGTCATAAACATTTGTAGAGCTGTTTATGAAATGAAGTCTCCCGGAAGGTCTTTCCGCCTAAAGTGAACTTCTCTTATTTGCCCTGTCCATGACAATGTCGCTGGTCCGGATACATGCAGGTTCCCATTCCTGTTACCATTGCAGCGTGAGAAGTCATACCGCCACGAACGGTCAGGATACCCTGAGCCCACCTTCAATGGGTGATATCCTCAGGAGAAGTCTCCAAACGAACCAGGATCACCTTTTCTCCCACGTGCTGCCCAACCTCCGCATCGTCAGCTGTGAACACAACCCACTGCAAGCAGCCTGGAGATGCCGCGCCAAGTCCCTTCAAGAGGAGAAGCTGCCTTAATGCCTTCTGGTCAACCAGGTGAAGATAATCCTGTTAAGGAGGATCAACTATACAACTGCCTCTTCCCGGTACTTCATCTTCATCTAACAAATCACAAGCAATCTTTAATGCGGCTTGAGCGGTTCTCTTTATCATTTCGTCCGGTAAACATATACAGCTTTCCGTGCTCTATGGTAAACCCATATCCCGTATATCTCATAGTGCTTCAAAATCTGACAAACTTGTAACTGTTTGAAAGCCCTCAGGGAACTTCTTCGTCTATCCTGATGATGCATAGAGTACGAACACCGGCTACTACGTCCTCCCCTGCATTGGTTAAGAACCACCGAACAATCCCTTGCTCCTGTTCCGGGTCTCGGTAATGCTACACCGGTTCCAATCGTCACCCATGTTTCGAAAGCCATGGACTGTATTGTTAACAGCGGTACCAAGAGTAAGTGGGATGTCGTTATTCTACGGTAAACGTTGGCTCTGGTTATCCCAGTTTGAACACCGCCATGATAGCGCCGTAGAGCTGCCCCAGATCGGAGGGGCGCCGGAACCAATCTTGACCTACTGGCCCCAACCGTTCTTGCCAACTCGTGTCCCTGCCGTAAGGTCGTCCTGGGTAACGCCCTTCTTTGCCTTCATTTCATCGATAAGCCTTCGAAGCATTCTTCCTACTCCATAACTACATCGGAGCACATCTGGATAACTGTAGCAGTCCCAAGCCCATCTTGGATTGTTGGTTTCATCAAAACTCTAACAACATCTTCATTTAAACTAAGGTTCAAGATGGTATCCAGATTATACCTGGTACGGAAGCTCGCTCCGGAACGCAACGGACACTAACAATGACTTCATGATCTCCAAACTTCTTTCCTGTAATCTCTTCCATCTAAGGATGCGCATCGATCCACCACGAATCTCGTCATTGACGTTAACCCTCATAGTGCTGTGTACAAGCCTCGGTAGTGAAGGAAATCCCTGAGGAAACCGGTGCAAACCGATCTTGTCATTCTGCCAAGTTCGCTCCCTTACCACCCAAAAGCTCACGCATGCCTGTATCACCTTCTTTGAAAAGGTAAACCCATTTCTTTTCAAGCAATAGCATCCTCCTAATCGATTAGGGAAAATGGTGCAATTTTTTCATTCCGTCATTTGAAGTAATTGTCGATTTGTTCGTGATAAAATACGAAATCACACTGTCATTATAAACAAGAATAAATGATAGTAAAGGGCGGAAACAGGTATCCAGCTAAAATCAGAGATTCCCCACAAACTACTAAGTATAAACTCAAAATCGCTTTGCGTTATAGGAAATAAACAAGAAAAGAGCCGTTAAATAGAGAATTTGTAATTATTACATTTTATAGTTATTTGCGATACAGGGCAACAGAGCTCATGGGTACTTGCGAAAACAAAGATACTGCAGTTTTCGTTTAGTACCCTGGTGAAGCATGGAGCTAAGGAGCGTGTCTTTCTCAGAGCAAAAGTGACTATGTTGAAAGTTGTGATTACAACACATATGTTACATCACAACTAAATAATAAAACGGGAAGCACCTGGTCTTGTGTTAAAGGATCACCAAGCAAAATAACAAACATAAGGAGGGCTTCCGCTGTGGCTACTATAACACAAGATATGCGTTTTAGACTATCTCTGGTTCATTATTCTGAAAAATATGGGCATCAGCCGCAATGGCTATCGTGTACACCGGACAGTATAATTTATCGCTGGCGTATCCGATATAACGGTGGCTCTATTGATCATTACGAACCCAATTCGCCGTCCTAACATCATCCTACATACTTAGAAGAGCTAAAGCTAATTCGCTGATATGCCGAAGAAACCTTTTGCCACAGTAATCGCATATTCTCTGGGTAAAGCTCATGCAGGCTATAAACGCTCTATAGCAGGGTTTATCGTATTCGAAGGCAAGGAATTACATGATAAACCTCTAATCCTGGCATGTTCCAAAGCCCTCACGAGCAAATGCATTACCCTCGGAGAGCGTATCCAACTCGATGTAAAATTTCGTTCCTGCTGTATGCTTTAGTGAATGAAGCAAAAGGGCAGAAATTCTACCAACACATCTGCTATTGATGAGTTCTCTCGATGGCGTGTGTAGAAAGCTTTTGGGAGTGTTACTGCACCTATCCTTCTGCCAGTGCTTTCTTGAGCATCCTCCTTATTAAAGCATTCCCTAAGTAGCCCTATAGAGAGTGTACAAACAGATAATGGAGCAGAGTTCACTACGATCTCACTCTCACTCAAAGAAGAGAATCTAACGCCATTCCAAAACGTCTAAAAGAACATGGAATTCACGGGTCGAAGCACGTCTCATTTACTCCAAGACAACGGTAAAGTGGAAATCGCAGCCACCGTAAAGACAATGAAAGATTTCATAGCTCACACACCTTCTATTCCTTTGAAGACTTTTCAAAACAATTACAGCTATACAATAGAAGGATTACACCTGTTTTATGAGACCTTTAGGATGGAAACCCCTAGCACCATCCTAAAGGAATTTATCTATAAGTGTAACATATGTTTGATAAACCTATAGATAAAGTGACTATGTCGGAAAGTGCTCTTTGACTCTTACGGACTTTCTATTTAACGACTCTCTTTTTTTCTATTTCCCATGCTTTTAAAGCGATAATTCTACACCCCAGATTGATCCTGATGTATTGAGGTTTCACTGCATTTTCCATCTCAATTCTTCACGAAGCTTGAAGTGTATGCAACGGTGGCAATATCGCCGATGACCCATTTTCCAAATTCCTGAACAGCTCTTCCAGTGTAAACCTGGTTGGGATGGGTTTTGCAAGAAATACCAAAAGGTCAACCCTGAGGTAAGGGCACTCTTCCCATTTGCATAAATACTCTTCGGCGGTAGGTCAATCTTCAAGCCTCCCCGGATTTCAATGATTTCATTTTCTTCCTTGCCGCTGTCTCTGAGTCTTGTATATCTTGGCCAAATGAGTTTTCACTTCAGCCTACCAGCTCACTGGCGGAGTATGGTCGGTCATATAGTCATCCGCCCTGGGCTACTTAATCCTCTGATTTTATCGATATCGTCTTCTGAAGGAAACCAGCAGAATGGGATATCCTTCTTGCTTGCACCTCTTGGTAATGGAGAAACTGTCTTTCCTGAAGCATCAAATCCAGAATCAGAAGGTCAGTACTTCCTTCCAGCGCCTTCTTCGTTTCTCCTTTCTCCGTCTCCTCGGTCTCCACTCTGAAAGCCGGACAGTTCCAAATAGTCTTTTCTAGTTCTGCAATGAGGTCATCCTCCACAATCAAAATTTTTCTTCTCTCTTCCATAGACTTTCCTTTCTTTGCTTTCTATTTTTTTCTTTTTCCTTTTTCTTCTTTTTTTGAATGCTTTTACCTACCTTAGTGGTTTTTGTTTGAGAAAACATTTTCGCAATACAAAATGAATACTTGTTCTCTCCCAATTCACTTTCCGCTCAGATTCTGCCAATTGCCATTCGATAATCTTTCACAATGGAAAATAACAATGCCGGAACCGCTGGTTTCGTATTTGGCGGCATCTGTTCGGTAACCTTTCAAAATATTGGGTAAATCTTTTTCGATTCCCTTCCAGTTATCGGAAATCTCCACCTCCACGAAGTCTCCTGCATCGAAGTACGAAACGAATCTTTCGATCCTTCTATCCATATACTTAATGGCATTGGAAATGATAAGAAATTATAATTTTCTGTTGCCCGATCCAATCAATTTCACGGATTCTTTCCCAAAGTCCGTTTCAAACCGGTAGCCTATGGTATCCAGTAATTACAGACACCTCCACACTGAAACTTGGAAAATATTCCAGGCGGGGAGCTACAAAAATGATAGGGAATCCTGTTGGTTTTTATCTTTGGCATAATTCAATTCATCAATCAGACGATTCATCTCCACCGGGCCTATGGTAAATGGTTTGGATGTATTTTCGTTTTCTCCCTCGGTGGAGGCTACCCTGTCCAGAATTCCTCCGCATAGCCTTGATAGAGGTGGGATGGGAGTTCCTTTAACCGCGGCAATATTGGTGACAAGCTCCCGTTTTCCTGCTCATCTCACTTTTCTTCCTGATTCTGCTTTTAGGCGAATCCGCATTTTCTCGTGCTACCCTGGGTCAGCTTCAAACTCATCGTGCTTTCCGCCTCCAGACTGAAGTCCAAGTTCTGTTCCAGCACGCTTCGCCGCATTTTTCAGCTCATCCACAGGTTTACAATACCGTTATAGATCCGGGCGATAAAAAAATAATCCTGCAAAATCAGGATAAAAATCCTGTCCTATACGAAGGATTCCAGCGAGAGATAAAACAAGAGGATGGGCAAAAGGTGGTTACTACAACCCACCGCCACGCGCCGCCCCATGGGGTCCTATGTGGGTTTCATAGTCTCTCCCTTTCCGTCAATCCTTATTCTTATTGCACAATTATGTTTCAGTTTGTATGATTATGATTTTCAACGCAGTCCGCTTTTTCCATGATAACTTTCCTCAGATTACGCTATTCTATATTACTATTTTTAATTTTATCCTAATTGCTTCTTGGAAAAGTCCAAGGTGAAGCAATTACCATATCCATGTCGTAGTACCCTGTACCTCCCACCGTCCGCCGAAAAGCACCTTTCTTCCTTCTCGAGCGCCTTGCACCGCTGATACAAAGCCTGGTTTTTCATCATTTACCGGATAACAGGGTTCCTCCTCTTCCACTCTGCACTGTATTCCTTGAAATGATGGTGCTAGGAATATCTTTTCCTTTCCAAGTCCTTTTCCTTCCAATGTAAACCACTTATGCCTGGCTAATTGAGTATTAGGGATTCTTTCATCAGTGTAATTCACTGCGGCATTTCCTTGATAATTTCTATAGGAAGCTCTTCAATTACGAACTAATTCCTGTATTCCAATCCTCCAAGGAATACTCGTAAAAGGCATCAATACAGCACCGGTAAATACAATCTTCTCCGCCTTTTCCATCCACATTTCCCCTATTCTCAAAAAGTTTTGAGACAGTTCCACGGGATATCGGAAAGAATATTTTCCACCAGCTTGGTGTAGCCTGCCTTGGGAATTCCTGATATAGGGCGTTAAAGCAGTTGTTAATATAGGTTAGACGTACTGAAGTCTTTTTGATAATGGAAGCCGAAGATCCTTACAATCCTTGCCCACTGTTTTTTTTGTATAACCCTTAATCACTTCTATAGATTTCCTTCCCACCAAAGAAATAGCCTGCTCTTCCAGGTTCTTCGGTTCGGTGATTCCGCCGCTTGCTCCGGCCTCAATTTTTCTTTTTCGCTTCTTCCACTTGGATTACCCCCTACATCCGATACATATATATAGCAGAATAAATCTCCTCTTATAATTGGCTATAGGGGAATGAAAGAACTCCAAAGGATTCACATACTGCCAAACCCTTCATTATTGGGTATGGAAATGTACCTATAGTGTGAATCCATACAATATTTTCTCGTAGCTGTAAACATTTCCCTGGATATGATTCCTTTTGTCAATGACCAGAACCTTCTTCCCCGTTCCTTTGCCTCCTTAGCAAAACAGCGCCAAAAGTCCTGCACCCACTACCAGGATAATCACCGCCATCTATTCCTCCAATCTTGTCTCTGAACTGTACACTGTCTCATTTTACCAAAGCTTTGTAAAGAACGATAGCGGAAAACAAGTCAACTAAAATCTTTACCTCTATTATCGCTAAACAAAAACTAGAAAAAGAAAGGATAACTAGTCCTCCAACTCCTCTTGCCCAAGTAACACCCTTCAATACCTGCACTTCACCGCTTAGAGAATGCATGACCGCATTCCTCCGGAATGGACAGCTTGCTTTAGTGCCTCCTGCACCATCGCGGCACAGCGCCTCTTCTCCTGATTATTGGTGAGAGCGTGAGAATCCTTTTTGTCTAATCTTTTTCTGTAAGTACGTCAGGGTTCCGGAACTAGATATAAAGCTTCTCCAGATCCTTTACCGCACTTTCTTTTTTCTCCCAAAGCACCATCATGGCAATATTATGTAGTCAGATCCAGCGGATCTAGAATGGCTTATATTTCTGTGACCCTCCTTGGCAAGCGCACAAAGGGGAAAATAAAGCTGATTTTCCAGTCTCAAACTTGGGTCATGATCTACTTTCATTTATAGTCCTTTTTCGCTGATATAGCCACTGCTGCAAGTCCACATGGCACTGTCGGAAGCTGCTGTTGCCAGCTGGCGGGATAGCCTTGGTTCTAAATTCCTGCGGTAAAATACAGTCTTGGTCATGTACTTTCCTGGCAGAAATGTATCCCCACTGTCCACCAAGTCGGAAAATGCCTGATTGTCTGGCGCCTGTCCGATACCACAAATAAACCAGTCCACCTTCAGGGTTCTCTTCCATCCTTGTTCGCCATCACAACAACACCTCGGTCAAACTGGAGGCATCACTTTCCAGTCTTCTTTACGGTGGAATTCAAACCAGTTCATTGGGCTTTTTGCACCAAATGATCTACTTCCTGCCTTGTCTGGTTTAAATTCATCTCTCTTCGTGAATCATAAAACCTTTCTGCAATATAGTCGGAAAAGGAAGGTAGCATCCTCCACTGCTGCTTCCGCCGTTTACCGCTACCACCTTGCCACGGTAGAACATTCCGTCACAGGTTGCACAGTAGGAAATGCCCTTCCCACCAGTTCCTCTTTTCCTTTCCACGCCAAGACTTGTTCTGCACCGGTAGCAAGGATGCTGCTTTTTCTTCGTAGCTCTTGTATCCTTGGTCTTTACTCTTGAACCGTCCTTGTCTCTCTAATTCCCTCAACCTTTCCCAAAGCAAACTCTGCGCCCAGATTTTTGCCTGATGCAAGACGGTAGCAACCCAAAACCGAAATCTTCAGATGACTTTGATAGTTTTCACCTGGAGTGTTGATAATCGTCCGCCGGAAGCTCGCTCTAAAACTAATACGCTTTTTCCTACCAGTCCGCTGTAAATAGCAGCGGATAATCCTGTTGTTCTGCCCTACAATGATAATATCATGCATTGCTTTTCCTTCTATGACTCTGTTTTCTACAAGAAAAGGCGACCGCAGTCACTCCTTCTTCTTCCCTCCTGTGGAGGATATATCTTTATGACCCAAACTACTCCATCTTCCCCAAAGAAGTCAGACTGCTTTCCTTCTTAAAGAAAATATGCCCGTTAAATTACTTTAAAAGATTCTAAACCTGTTCCTTCTGAATAAATCCCATTCTGCTTGTAGACCCTACCATCCTCTTAAATGATTAAGGTTGAGAGCACGAACACCGCATGAGCCATCAAGTCCTGTTGCCTTCATCGGCATTTAACCGCGTATACCCAAAGCCTGTGCCAGCTTTCATGATCTCTCCTGATAATTGAGAAATATCCATACATTCAATAAATTAGGTCTCGCCCAGAAATCCACTCATAAATACCTACTCCTTGGACTGTAGCACCTTCTTCAAACTCCAAGGTAATATTTGGTGCTGATATATTCATTCCTCCCCTGAACAATTATAAAAGTAATTATTGATTTTCTTAATAGCCTTGATTGTACGCAATTAAACAGGATATGTCGTTTCCATTTCTAAAGAGTTTATAAAGCAGGTGCTCTCTACAAAGTTAAATTTTTGTGTTGCACATTTAGTATTTCTTTAAACAAGCTAGATATATCTTTTGTAGAATCTCTATCCTAGATATCGTGGATATTTTTTTCCTACCTTAAAGATGATCCGCAAAGATAAAGATCATAATCTGTTCCATAATCACAGTAACATATCGGCTTTGATACATTTTCCTGTACAATTTTCAATTCCAATGAATATTTGGATAATCGTGTCTGAAGTTTAAACACTGTGAGCATATCCTTGTTTTTCAAATTATCACAAAGACTGTAATTTCACATTATCTTTAGTAGCCTCATTAATTCCAGGTTTTGCATATAGTTACGCCAATTGCTAGCTTTGCAGACTGTATACTGTAGTACAGGGCAAGATGGCTTCAAATCTTCTCCTGTTCATCAGCAGAAATGTTTATAGCTATTCGGACCAAGTAAAGATCCATTACTTTTTAAGCCCTTTGATGCCAGTGCTTATCTTATTATTATGTTGCTATATCTCCAGAATTCTTGCACCGTTCAGCGCCATACTTGTATAACGTTTAATTATAAACTCATCATTTCAACAGAACCTTCATTCACAAATGATTCAGTCAATGCCTTGCTTTGTTTTGTGTGTTCTTTTTAAATGTCATTAGTATATAAATTCCTTGCTCTGTAAAAGTTTAGGAGATATCTTCACTGCCGGATCGTTTCATCTGAGGGGGTTGAATTAATTCAAAATTTCCCAATTAGTCTCTTGTGAGTTGAAACAGAAACTTCACATTGCCCACAGCATTGTTTTCGATTTGCTCATTAAATCTCTCTTCGTAGAATAACCAGATACTGCAAGTTCAAAAATCAAGATAATCTTGATGTCTCCACATTGAAAACCTTTCACTGTATTCATCTATTACAATGTTTTTTCTTGATTCCATGAACTTCCACCTCCGACATAATTTCACTGTATTACTCTAGTGATAACTTCACCCAGTTTTGAAAATATATCCTCTGCCACAGCTTCCCACCCTCCTGCTGCAAATATCCTGAATCATACTGTAAGAAAAGTGCCTTTCTCGAAGGAGAGAGGCTGTAAGCTTTCTGTCCTCTCCTTCCAATCCGATGCAGATCCATGCTTGACTTTTTCTCTCAGCCAGCGCTCTAAAGCACCCCTTTCCGGATTAGTTTCTTCTGTGTCCTTCTGGAAAGCGAGCTTTCCTACTACCTCTCTTCTCATGCTTTTCTTTGAAAATCCTCCATAGGCTTTCGGAATCATCGTGACCGTCAATAACGCTCTCTACCATAGAGCTTATTTCTGATATCCTTTGCGGAACGGCGGTGGGCGATTTTCTCACAAATATTGGCATACACAGCGGATAGTCATTGATGTAGTCGTATTCCCTAGAAAGGAAAAGGGTCTCTATGATTTCTTCCGTATAATGCTCGGACTTTTTGCAGTTTTTCTCGAAGTCTTCGTTCGGTCTTTGCCGCCCCGTCAAGAGATAAAGGCTTTCTTTCTTTGCATCGATTATAGAGCCTTTCCTCCTCGGGTAGCTTTCTTCGTAAGGTTTACAGGTACCCTGATAAACCTCCGGATTCCATCCCTTCAAGTTGTTGCTCCTTTTTCTCTGCTCTTTTAAAGCTTTGAGGAAAAAGAGGGACTCGTCCGCACCCCTCTTCAAACAAATCTTATTCTTCAGCGTCCTCAGCCAGGCTAACCGTAAGATCCATATCCTCATCCCCTCAGGAACAAAAGCCAAAAACCCTCTTCCAAATAGGGTCTCCTTCAAACCGTATTCTTTTACGAGTTGAATCTCCAAATCCCGCCATAATTCTGGATGACTCTTTAAGAAGGCTCTTGGCATTCTCACGGCTCTGACCGATCTTATCTCGTTGTAGAGCAAAACCAGGCACCGCTCTTCTCAATCATCTTTTTCTACTGCAAGATCCAGGATTTCCTCCTTCCTTGAAATCACCGGAACCGAAGCTGATATCAAACTCCGCATCTCCCAAAGGGAGGGCAATCTTATTCTTGGAAATCTTTACTTGGTACGGGCTCGCTGAAATCTCCGTCACCGGTCTTAATGCTTTTCTCCTTTCGGATGTCCACACGAACAGAAGCATAGAACTTTAAAAGCGCGTCCGCTGGTGGTGGTCCCGGATTACTGAACATCACGCTCGACCTTCTCTTAACTGATTGATGAAAAATAAGGATACAGTTAGACTTGGCGATAATAGCGGTAAGCTTTTCTAAAAGCCATAGACATCGAAACGAGCCTGTAAGCTCCACATGACTGTCTCCCCATCCTCCGTCAATCTCCGCCTTAGGGTACCAATGCCGCCACGGAGTCCACAACCAAAATGTCCATCGCACCGGAACGAACCATGGTCTCCACAATATCCAAAGCTGCTTTCCTCCGGAATCCGGCTGTGCCACATAGAGGTTATCAGTCGTCCACGCTCGATAGCCTGCGCATAACGTAGGGATCCAAAGCATGCTCTGCATCAATAAAGGCCGCGATTCCTCCACGCTTTTTGTACCTCTGCCACTGCATGAAGGGCGTGTAGTCTTACCGAGGATTCCGGTCCGTAAATCCAATAATGCGTCCCTTAGAAACCGCTCTGCTCCAAAGAGCAATATCCACGGATAAGGAACTGGTGGCACTCACTGGAGATGTCCTTATTCACTCCCGGAATCTCCCAGCTTCATTACGGAGCCCTTTCCGCAACTCTTTCAATCTTGCTGAGAGCCGCATCCAGCGCCTTTAACTTTTCATCCCGATCTTCCAATGCTACTACAGGAGCCTTGCTATCTTTGTTTTGCCATGATTTTCTTCCTTTACTTTTGTATTGTTACTTGCACCGGTTTTCGCCTCACCGACTACTGTTCTTTTCCCTTTATTTCTTCGTTTTTGCTTGCACGAGAGATTATATCATAGAACATACATTCTGGCTATGGAATTTTTTCTTCAGCTCTTCCGTTATAGCACAAAACGCTCCAATCTCCTATACTCCACATTCGGATAAGCTTTTCTTAAAAATACATTTCATTCCCCTGAAATAAAAAGGCCTCTGCACATAAGGATTCTTCTATGAGATTCCTATACTCTTCTGTAGAGAGAGGATTACTCCTGGAAAGTATCCTCCTCGACCGCTTCTTCGTATTGGAAGACCGCCTGATTATAATCCAGTTTTTGCCTGGTCTGCTGCATTTTCCTTGGATAAGGCTTCTAAGGATAAGCCTTGGAAATCTGCCCTCCCCAAAAGTCCCAGAGCATTCATCCGCTCTGCTTTTTCCTTCTGTAAACGAGAAAGTTTGAAAACGGATTCCGCCGCATGAGCCGCTTCCGCTTCGCTATATATTCCGTCTGAGCTCCTCCATCGAAACTCGAATCTGCTGCTCTTTTTCCTTCTGACTCTGCTCTTCTCCGTCCAGCCGGTAATATTGCTGTGTCCTTTGTAGCGAAGAAGTGCTTCCCAATTCACTGTTATGACTTAAAGCGGAATCAATGTCCTTTCCCCAGTCTCTGTTGCTCAGATAGTTTCTCGGTAGTCGGAATGGCTTTCGAACTGAATATTAGAATAGGTATTCATACTCCAGCCAAGGCTCAGTCCCATATTTCTCTTCATGCTTTCCAGGCTGTCCTTAGCCTTTTTGCAAAATCCGACTGAGCACTTTCCAGAGCAAGTCTTGCCGCGCTCACATCATTTGCTGTAGCCTGCCCAAGGCGCGCCTGTCTTTCCGTTTTCTCAAGCTCGCCTGCAGCATCGCCACTCGTTTTTCTAGCATCGTCTTGTTGTTTTCCAGAGAAATCGCACTGAAATAAAGATTTTGCATACCGTCACTCAAAAGCTTTTTCCGGTATAGCTGGATTTCACGGCTTTTTCCGTCTTAGCTTCCGCCTTCTTCATGCTCTCCGTCTCGGAAAGCTGCACCAGTCCTTGATTTACCTCTGCCAGACTACTGTCTATATCCGGTAAAATCTTCTTACTGTCTTTACCTTTTCTAACTGATCGATCTGACTTGCAAAAAGGCTTTTGGCCTCAGGGATCTGTGCTATCCTGCTTCGCTCCTTTAAACTGTCAATGCTCTCCCTGCAAATCTCGCAAGAATATCCGCCTTTCGTCCTTTACCGCCTTCTGTACGGAGTCCATTCCGCCGGTACTCTTGCGCCAAAGCATCCTGTTCCATCTTGCTACAGAACTGAATTGGTCTACAAGATCCGGGATTTCTCGAAGGAAATGATGTTGTCATTCACATCCCAAGGCTTCTCCTCTGCTAAGGCGTGAAGCTTTGACAGAGAAGTCCATGCTTGAGCTAGATAAATGTGGATTTTATCTATTCTTTTCTTCTTCCATAAAAAGATTCAATGCATCCTTTCTTCTTCACTCTGCCGTCGCCAAACCGTTCTTTCCGACCTGATAATCCAAAATATTCTTCATAAGCTTCCAAATCCTGCCTGCTTTTTGAAGGCTTGCGGTATCGGAAGCATTTTCTCCTTTTTCAAAATCCACACGGCTTACGCTTCCCCAGCTTATAGCCCTGCTCTGCCTTCTGATAGGCCTGCTGTGCGTTGGATGCCTGCAGCTCCGCCTGTCTTTTTGCCTCCTCTGCCTGCTTTAGCTTTGGTATCGGGAAAGCATATCGGACTGAATCTTCTCCTTTGCTGCGGAAATGCTTCTTGTCAGATTCTGTCGGTTGGCATCTCCTGTGGAAAGATTCAACTTTCTTTCTGAAACCCGAAGACTGTAGTTATTCTGTAAAGCTGTCCTATCTGTCTCCTCTAAATTCACTGCCGTAAGCTGCTCTGCACTAAGGCTTGGAATTACGGGCATCTCCGAGTATCACTTGCCTTCCAGCCCAGATTCACCCGTAAAAAGCTCCGTCATCTTATCAAAGCGTGAATTGTTCTTTGTAAGACTCAGATTCACCTGGTCATCAGGCCTCTTTAGCAGTCAACACGTCAATCTGGGTGGCCTTTCCGATAGCTTTCTTTCTCTCGGTGCTTTCCTGTGCTTTTCGCATCCGCCAAAGATAAGGCATCGATTTGCTTTTTCAGGCCTGTACTTTCTCTGCTAATAGCAGAGTTTTTAATGGTCTCATATAGTATTCTGCTCCGTTTGTTCCACGGAAAGCTTTGGCAATCTCGGTCTGCATTCTGCGCCACGGTATCTGCGGAAAAGATTGCTGCTGTTGCTCTGGTACTGCATTTCTGCCAAAGCCTCCGCCACGCTATTTCCGTCTGCAGCGGACAATGCCTTTCATAGGCTTCTTCCACCTGATTTCCTGGCATCCTCTACATTGACATTGTAGCTCCTCTGCTGTCACTTTCCCGGAAGCCTCCCAAAGACTGGATACTGTGGGGTTGTATCTCATGGATCAAGTCCCCTGATTTCCTCCCAGGAAATCACATTGTCCTGAAGCTTTCCCACTCCTCCTCGGAACGCTGCCGTTCAAAGGAAGTCTGCATCTGATCCACGGAAACATTATCGGAAAAAGCCTGGTACTTTCCTGTGCCATAGCAGGCATGGTAAAGGAAAAGCTCTGCTAAAACAATTGCTAAACTCATAGGATATCCTTTTTCTCATCTTCTCCTAAAAAATCTCTGATTCTAGCATGGGGCTGTAAAGCACAGTTGACTGTCCTTACAGCCCCTACTAAGAGAAAGGAGTCCTCTACTATAGCATAATATTCTCAGAATTTCTTAACGAAAAATCGTCAATCCTGTGAACTTTTGGTGTTCTTTTTCTCCTCAAATAAGTTTCAACTATCCTACAAATGTCATGCCTTACGCTATGCACCAAAGCAGCTGCCGGCTTTTAAACTTTATCATATGTTTTTTTCCTGCCATAGATAATCATGCGTAGTACACTGGAAGCAAAAAGCAGTGCCAGTAAAGTAGACGCCACCAAGCCTCCCACGTTTACCAAAGCCAGTCCCCTGCATCAGGGCACCATTATCCCCGAAGCCCAAAGCCATGGGAATCATAGACAATACCGTAGTCAGCGTGGTCATCAAAAATAGGACGAAGTCGGGTGGCACCGGACTCTGTCAAGGCTTTCTCCAAGGGCATTTCTGACGGTACTGGTTTACCGTATCCACATAAAGGATTCCGTTGTTTTACTCAGTTCCCACCAGCATCAAAAATCCCAAAAAGGGAGGGTCATGGACAGGGTGGCATCAAAGAGCCACAAGAGTCCGAAGGAACCAATTAAGGAGAAGGGGATAGTGGTCATAACCATAAAGCTGAATCGGTGGATTCAAACTGGGCCGCCATCACCACAAAGACCAGGAAGACCGCAATAGCTATGGTACTGGAACAGGTCCGCAAACTCTTCATTCATGCTTTTGGGTTTGAGAATTGGCTACAACGGAAGATATTTCTCCTAAATTCTTACCTGACCAATTCATCAATCTCTGCCTTGGTATTGCTGGTAGCACTATCCGTATAATTCTGCCGTAATCGTCGCCTGATATTTTTATCTTCTCGTTCAATGCTGGCCGGAGAATCCGCATACTTTACAGTAGTCAAAACTTTCCAGGAAACCTGCGCTCCTGTGGGTGTAGTAAAACGAATGGACTTTACTTTTTCCAAGCTATCGAATTGATCTTTGGGATAATTCACCCACACATCTACCTTTTGGCCCCTCCACCGTCATTTTCATTGCTTTTTCCGGTAAAGATCGGTATTTAGGACTGGGGCAATCTGGATAGGACTTAAGCCTTCCCGCCGCCTTAATGGGGTCTACCTTTCACCTGCAAGAGGGAGCTGCATTTTCCAGGCTGGAATGAATGCCGGTGAGGCTGCTCTGCTTTTGTAATAAAGAAAAGAAGTTCATTACTCTTTCTTTGCAGTTCTTCCAAATCCGATCCCTGAATAATAATTTCATAGTTGTTGCCGAGGCTGTAATCTCCTCCGCTCATACTGGTATCACTTACGGACTTTTATGCTAAAAACCTCTTGAGACCGGTTTTCCAAGGCCTTCTTCCATGCCTTTACCTTTTCCTTAGTTTTCATGGAACGATCCTTTTCAGATATACCGTAATCGTAGGATCAGTCGTTTCTCCACAGAGCGGAAAGAGCGGATCCTCCCGCCGTTGCGGTATAACGGTCCGTATCCGATCCTTCGCCGCCAGCTCCTCCAGCTCTTTTATTACCCTTTCCTTTTCTTCTATGGAAAGACCGGGCTTTTTGGGTAATGCTGATTTCAACGGTTCCAGTATCAATATCCGCCATCAGCTCTGTTCTGAGCTGTGTCGCCAGGAAGAGAGAAAGAACTAAAATACCGGCTGTAGCTACAAGCACTACTTTTTATGTCGTAGAAATTTACTGATGGTGCTTCTATAGGCATCCTGTAAAAGCCGAACTCACGATAAGCTACCGCCTTACTGTTCTCCTTTAGCTTATAAAGGTAAAAAGCAAGAGGCACAATGGTAACTGCTGAAAATCAAAGAGGCCACGACACAGAAGACAATGGTAAAGCCAAGGGGCTTAGTACTGTCCGAAATTCCCTGTAAAAACCCAGGGGAAGGAATACTACACAGGTGGTAAGTAGCACTCCAAAACTGAGGCTCCCTACTCACCCTGACAGAATCGATAGCAGCTTCCTCTCAGACTTCTTTGCTGTCTCCGTAATCGTCCATGGCACGGAAGCGAGGCCTCCAATACTACGATGGAATTGTCCACCATCATACCCACGCCCAAAAACCAGGGCGGAAAGGGTCAGCATATTCAGGCTATAGCCCATGGCTCCCATAAAGACGACAGCTCCCTAGAATCGCCAAGGGAATGGAGGAACCCACGATTAGGAGGCCTTTATATCTCCAAAGAAAAGGAAGATAATCAGCATAGAAATCGACGACAGCCATAATCATGGTCTGAAATACGCTGGACAGGGAGTCTTTAATGCTATCCGCAGAGTCGGAAATCACATGAATTTTCAGATTGGGATTCTTCCTTCCCAATTTCTTGATTAAGGTGTTCACATCCTCACTCATGGCAATGTCCGACTTACTCTGTAGCTTATTTAAAGCTTAAGGTAATGGTCTCTTCGCCGTTATATCGTCCTATACTGCTTTTTATCCGACAGAGCGGAACCCATCTGTAGCCAAATCCGAAAGGGTCAAAGTATTTCTGTTCCGGTAGTATAGGGTTTTCGTAATTCCTCAATGGTGGAATAGTCCTGAGCGGTACTGATAGATAATTCCCTGATCTCCCACCTTCGTACTTCCTGCAGGATAGGTGAACTTTGCAGCCTGCATCATTCCACCACCTGTTCCATGGTCAAATGATACTGTTGCAGTTTTTTTCCGGGAAAGCTCCACTCTTACATAGCTTTCCTGTCCTCCGAAAGAGAAAGGAAGCTCACGGTGGATAATTTTTCAAACTCGGCCTAATAGTTATTCTCTACATAATTATAAAGCTGACTCTCGTTTTTATTGTTGATGGAGAGAACCATTCCCGATCTGGCATTAATATCCACTTCCATAATGCTGATATCCTTGGCGTCCTCCGGCAGAGAGGATTTAATGGCGTCCATCTTTTTCTTCAGACTGTCATAGGCCTTGGTCATGTTCTGTACCGTAATTGTAACGAACAATAACCATGGAAAAGTTCTCATTGATTGGGATCTGACCTGCTTTACATCGGAAAGCAGGGAAACCTCCTCCTCAACAGGCTTGGTGACAAGCTCGTCCACATCCTCCGAGAGGCTCCGGGATAGGTGGTGGTCACGATAAGGTAGGGGAAGTTCATATTGGGGAGCAACTCCATTTTCATGGTAGTAAAAGCTCATAAAACCGAAGAAAATGAGGGTGATTACTACAAGAAAGGTAGTAACCGGTCGTCTTAAGACGAATTTCGTCATGGAAAGCATCCTTAGCCCTCCTTTCCGGTTTCCGTAGCGGCAGAAGTAACTCGCCCCAGTACTGCTATCTGCTTTCTCCTGCCGTCTTTCCATCAGAAGAAGACGCTGTTTCCGAGCTATCTGAGTCTTACCTTTGCGCCGTCATACATCTCGATTATCCCAGGAGCTGAGGATCAAATCCTTCTCCGTAAAGCCGGAAAGTATTTCCACCTTTTTCCTCTCCTGCAAACCAAGCTTCCATAAACTGCTTTTTAATGCTTCCATTCTCACCTCTCCCTTTTCCAAAAGATAAACGTAGGGAGAACCGTTGTCATAGTAAATAACGGATAAAGGAAGAAGATTTACTTGGTTTCCTACTATCCTTCGTTACCGTTAATTTCACCCGACTTCCCTCAGGAAGGGCGGAATTCTCTAAATTAGCTTTCACGGTGAAAGAAGGCCGGTCTGAGCATTCATCACTCCGGAAATCTCGGTAATGGAGCCTATATACTGCTCCTTGTCCCTTTTTCCACCTTTACTTCCTGGCCTAAAGACAGGTTCTTCATCAGTTCCTCAGTTGCGGAAAAACACAAGCTGCTGTTTTCCCTTCCCATAAGACTGGCAATCTGGGTTCCCTGAGGAATCATGGCATCCTTCACTAATATGCTGTTTTGCAATACGCCGTCTGCAGGAGCGGTAATGGTGGCAAACTCCACCCTGGGTATCGTAGTTTGACTTTCGCCGCCTTTTACCTGAGCTTCCGGCAGCCTCGCCTGGGCCTCAGCCGCTTCAAAATCCTGGGCGGAAATATCCCTGAAGCCTGGAGGCTTGCAAACGGTTTCATGGTCTGATGCCGCCTTGCTCAGGCCTCAGCCTGCTCCAAAGTATATTTTGCTGCATCAATCTGCTTTTGATTGTCTAAACGGGCAATCTTATCTCCTTTTTCAGCTCCGCACCATTTTCCATAGATTTTCCAAAACCTCTCCGGAAACCTTGAAGCCAAAGCATACTGCTCACTGCTCAATGGTGCTCACCAAAGACTCTGTAATGAACAGGTCACCCTTTTCCACGGAAATGCCGGTAGCCATAAAGCTGCGTATGTTCCACTCCTCTTTAGGCTTTAACACACGCCTTCCTACCAAAAATGCTACTCCTAAAAGGATAAACAACACGATTACAATTTTACCCTTTTTCATCTCTACTCTTTCCTCCCTAACGCTTTTTCCAAGAGCTGAATCTGCTTTTGGAATACATAAAGAATTTGTCTCAATAAAAGGCTTCCTGTTCCTTATCATCCTCCGAATCGGATAATCCCTCTTTCTTTTTCTATGGAAAAAGGACTGCAAAAAGACTTAGGACGCTAGAGAAAATGCGGTTTGAATCCCAATGCCCTTTTCCTCCTCCGATAATGTCTTGGGAAAATAATCCTTGGGAATTGCTTCTAATACCACATCATATTATCCTATCTTCCTGTCCATGTGACTCTTCATACTGGCCAAAGAAAGATCTTTTAAAAATCCGAGCGATAGAACATGCAAAAGCTGTCCTGAACAATTTTGTTTTTCTGAATCTTCACGATTTCTGATGACCCACTCCCTGAATACTTTGGAAAAATTTCCATTATTGCTGCCATGATTTCCATGAAATGCTCTCACTGCCTTTATCTTCTTCCGCTTCAAAAGATACACCAGCAAATCATCCTTATCGGAAATAGGTATAAAAAGCTCCTCTGGAAATCTCACTTTCCTGAATAATGCGATTACTGGATACTTTGTCATAATCAAAGGAAGAAAATTCTTTTTGCTCGCTTCCAAAATTCAGCCTCTGTTTTTCTTCTTCCAAATTCAAAAATCTTAATGTAGGCATCTTCCCCCTCAATACATTCTGTGATGATTTATACTTTTCTTATCAATGGCAGGCTGTCAGCTTTACTTGAATGTAGACCCTGGTGACAACTTGTCACTATTTTTACCAGCCCAGTATAGTGACAGCTTGTCACCCCTGTCAGAAGTTTTTATTTTTATCTACTTTAGTAACACAGAGGATTGTACTTGCAAAATGCAATTTAACCTTTACAATAACAGTGGCGTTTGTATACAGGATTTTTTAGAAGGAAGAAGCATGGAAGAACAGCAAATTCAGCTTACGGAAGATTAATCTTTCCCTGGATGTTAAAAAGAAAAAGGCCGGATGGATATCATGATGTGCATGGTCATGCAGACCGTTAAGCTTCATGACCGGATTTTTCTGACAAAGGAGAAGACTCCCGGCATTCAGCTTAGCAGTACTTGACTTCTCCCAACGGAGAGATAATCTGATGGTAAAAAGCCGCAAAGCTTTTTGGCAGAAGAATTTTCCATAAAGGAGGGCTTATCCTTCCGACTGGAAAAAGCGTATTCGGTTTCCGGAGGAATGGTCGGAGGCTCCACGGATGCCGCCGCTGCATTGCATTTGATGAATCAGGTATATGCCTGGGACTTAGTGTAAAAGGATTTAGAGAAAAGAGGAGTAAAGCTGGGAGCGGACGTTCCCTTCTGTCTACTACAGAGGTTGCTATCTTTCAGAAGGCATCGGAGAAATTCTTACACCCTTCCCAACTTACTGGCTTGTATTCTTCTTGGCAAACCGGCATTTTTCCCTGTCTACAAAGGCTGTTTATGAAGCTTGAACGTAAGTGCCATTCTAAAGAAGAGCATCCGGATGTGGAAAAAGTTTCTGTATTTTCTGAAAAAGGAGATTTATCGGAAATCACTCCTCTTATGGGAATATTTTGGAAAAAGTCAGTATTGCCATGCGACCGAAATACAAGTTCTATGAGCGTCTCCGTCTCACGGAGCGGAAGTAGCCTTTAATGAGCGGTTCCGGTCCCACGGTCTTCGCTCTTTTTCCTTTGGAGCATAAAGCTCGGGCGGAAAAAGCTTATCAGGCGCTTCGCTATGAGCGAGATCGACATTTAGCATCGACAGGTATATCTTACAGAGCCATGAGCAGAAGAAGGAGGTATAGATGAGTGAGTGATTTTACCATTAATATGAACGAGTATCTTCCCCTACGGGATTTGGTGTTCAACACCCTGAGACAGGCAATTTTAAAGGGAGAACTGAAGCCCGGTGAAAGACTTATGGAGATTCAACTGGCTGAAAAACTTGGCGTTTCCAGAACCCCTATTCGTGAGGCAATCCGAAAGCTGGAGCTGGAAGGTTTGGTTCTGATGATTCCCAGACGAGGGCAGAGGTAGCGAAGATTTCCCAAGTCTTTGCAGGATGTACTGGAGGTTCGGGGTGCTTTGGAAGAGCTGGCTACAGACCTTGCCTGCCAGAGAATCGACGAGAGCAACTTGCAGCCTCTACATAAGGCGGAGGATTGTTTTAAGAAGGCCGTAGCCACCGGCACGGAAATGGAAATGCAGAGGCGGATGAGGCCTACCATGACATCATTTACAATGCCACCGGCAATAAACGTTTGATTCAGATGATTAACAATCTTCGGGGAGCAGATGTACCGCTATCGTTTAGAATATATAAAAGATGAGGCTCAAAGAGGAACCCTCATCAACGAACATGAGAAGATTCTGGAAGCTCATCCGTATTCGTGACATTATCCGTGCAAAGGCCTGATGAAGGAGCATATCGATAATCAGGAAATGACGGTTTCCAAAACTTAAACGAACAGGAAGAGGCAGGAAAGAAATAAAGGAAAGAAATAAAGGAAAGAAATAAAGCAAAAAGATAGAGCAAGAAAATGGATTTTCCGCAATCCATTCGATAATACTTGTGAAGCATAAAAAAACACCTTGGAAGGAGCCCCCTTACGCCTTTCGGCAAGCTCTTTTCCAAGGTGTTTTTCTAACCTTTCCCGTTCTTTTCTCTCCCTAAACCAAGAAAGGGAAAAGGCTCTTTACTCTTCTGCTTTCGGGATTTTCATCATCCTTACTACGCTTCTTCACCTGGTAGCTCCAAAACCGAAGCTTCCCATGGCCAGCAAGGCTGATAGTCCATAGAATACCATATCACTGTCATCTCCTGTGGCAATCTTTCTGGCCACACCCAATACGGAAGGTACCTGACTGATGATTCCCTCGATGGGTTTTAGGATTTCTCTGCCCACTCCCAAAACACCGGGATTCTTGGGCGGACTACCGGGAGGATTTTCATTTCCTCCTTTCGGCCCGGGTCCGGGAGCCGGCGTGGATGGATCTCGGTAGTAGCTGTTTTTAAACAACAGCTCACCGGACTTATCCTCTTCTCCTTCTTTCTCCGCAAGGACAATGGCATAAAGATAAGGAGATACTTCATTTCCATTGTAATCCTTGTTCTTACTGTGTACTTCAATCACAACGGAGTATACCGTGGTGTCATAGGTAAAAGCCTTCATGATTTCGCTGTTCCTACGAACACGATAATGATACTCTCCTCACTTAAAAACTGCATCTTTCCAAAGCTGGAACTGCTCTTCCCCCGGAGTCCATGTGGAGATCCATAATGTAGGGGTTGGGTAGCATTGGGACTTTCCACAGCTCTTTCTATATAGACGCGGAACTCTGACTGGGGAACCTCTTCTCCGGAAACAGAGATGGCAAAGGGAATCTGCACTTCTGCAGGCTTCTCCAAGCCGAAATTCTTCTTCTGTTCACTGGCACTGGAGACCAGCACCGTGGACTTCCCCGTCCCCATTAAGAGGAGGGCACATAGTCCCTGCTAAGATTTTTGACATTTTTCGAAACAAATTCCCTCACCCCTTATGGGTTTATTCTGTCAAAGACAATCATCCTACCGTTGGTGGATGCAGATATACAGGTGGATAAGCTGATTACCTGATCCGTGTCTTTCATCCCAATATCTCTATACTGCTGTGCATTATTTTTGATGTAATCCAGAAACTCCTGCTATATTCCCCTGTTTATCCATAACATTATAGATATAGGGGTCATGCATCTCCCCTCAATACAGGCAAAAGATCTCTAACTGCTCTTGCCTTTCCGGGCAAATACAAAGTTCCTGTCTTATGTTCTTCAAAATAACTGTTATCGATGAACTCCCATCACATCTCCCAGTACATTCCGCCGTTGTCCATGTGGATGTCCATAGGTCAGAATATAGGGGTCGGAAAAACTCAGCGCATTGTGATAGCTCATAAAATGGATCCGGATAGGGAAAAGTTTCCCTCCACATCCTTATTGACGTATTCCATATCATCCTTTCCTGTACCATAGGGTAGTCGATATTGGTTCCGTCCAGGGTAATCCAAGCTCTGGTATCTTTGTTTAAGGCTAAGAGTTCCCTCAAAGCTTAGACTGCCATCCTCACTTACTACTGGTTTTAAGGACATTAAGTCATTGTTTAAAAATCCTTCTTGCATGGTCATATAGGTGTACCAAAGGGAAAATCCCCCGTAGCTCATGAGTAGAATCATTAGAATGGCAGCTAAGATGGTAATCATGCGATCTCCCAGCCTTGCCGCCTCACCGCAATGTTCATATTTGCCTCTCATTTCTGTATCCTGGGATACATGCAATACTTTTGTTCCCGAAAATCTCGCATCTATCCGGGATGACCGGGATGGATTGGGAAAAAAAGGGATGAGGAAGAATCCGGGGAAAAGAAAAACCCTAAGGCTTTCCTTTTCCCGCCTCCTCTATCCTAAGAAGGGATAGACGACTTATTCCTCTTCCTTCTTCCGGTTAAAGAACATGAAGCCCATGCTTCCTGCCACTGCCAACATCATGGCATAGGAGCTAGCAGTCAGTACTGCACCGGTTGGTGTGATTTCATCGATGTGGTTGTGGTAAGCCACATGACCGTCCTTCTGTACTCAAGCTCTTATCTCCGCCTCTTTCTGTAGAGTCATGCTGTCGGTGCCACTATTTCAGTGGTTACCGCTGCAGTATCCGGAACATCATGTGCCACATCCTCGGAGAAGCGCACATCGGACTTAATGGTTAAAAGCAGTGTTGTTGTTCTCCTTTACATTATAGGTAGTGGTTTTGGCAAAACTGATGATTTCCAAAGATTGTCCATCCTTCAGCTTTGCGCCTAATCCGGGGATTTCACTGGCCTTCTTAACGGTATAAGCAGTTGCTCCCGGCATCTTTACCTTAACCTGCAACCACGTTGTCAGTTAGACTGCTCCTGCTTTGTTATGAAAAAGGTTGACTGTGAAGGGAAAGAGATTATCCTTATCGATCATTCCGCAATCTTCTTATCCACCTTCAGCTTTCTCGGAGTATAACGGGTATATCCCTGAGGAGATCTCTCTTGCCCGTTTTTTATTGCCATCTCCGTCAAAACCGCTGTTCTTGTCTCCGGTATGCTTATTTCCCTGTTGCATTGCTGGCAAGCAGAGTATCTCCACCGTGGAGAACATAGCCGTAGATTTCTCTTCACCGGTAGCACTACCATCCTTCAAACGTACATACACATCCAGGAAACGCTGAGTCTGGTAGGGTTTTTCCACACCATCCACGTTAACCTTCATAGCCTCCACGTCTCCGCTGTTTGCTCCTGTTGCAGGATTTTCTGTAACTACGAAAGCGATATACTCCGGAGTAGCAAAGGCAGCAGGCTTTAAAGGTGATTTTTACTCCGTCTTTAAAATCCTTTAATGTACTTCCTTCCGTACCGGCAAGGTCGAAGCTGTTCGCCTTAAATTCTGCCTTTAAATCACTGTTTGCCGTATCAATCTGAGAAGCCTGTCCGGCTAAAACAATCATTTCTGATTATTTTTATCTACAATTTTTGTTTTACCTACCTCAAATGTTGCTGATTCGAAGCTCCGCCGACATTAATCTTCTGGTTGTTTGTAGACTCCGCAACGCCGTATGTCCATACCACATCCGGCTGGTCTACATTCATTGTTGTCGTCTCACACGGATTACCTTATCAAAGGAAACGGAATTTCCTCAAGTCTCTAACTTTCCAGCGGCATTTGCACTTACACCTACGTTAGCTTCATCCTTTCCATAATATACATTTAAGTTCGGATCAGTCTTGTTGACACTGTGCTGGATGCGAATACCGCGTGGCGGTGGAAAATACCATCATTCCGCAATGCCAATGTTGCTAATCTGTTCATGTTCTTCTTCATCATTAATTATCCCTCACTTTGTGTTCTTTATAAAAAATGTCTATGAGACAGTTTTTCATACTCTTTGCTTTCGTTTGCTTTCGTTTATTTTCTTACTAAGAAGAAATTCTTCTCTCTCCTTAGAAAAAGGAGCTATGCTTTTATAAAGTTTTATGGGGACGGGGAATCTCACCACTGGGCTCTTCTTTTTCTCAGCGCCCTCGGTCCAGGCATAAATAGTGCTGAACTCTCTTGCTGTATATTCTAGTCTCCCACGGGTGTTCCTCGGTCCTCTCACCGTATTTTCGAAAGAGTAGAGTGTATGCAGCTACCTCTTAAGTTCTTCCCTGCCGGCGGTGCTTTTGCCGCCTTTCTCTCCTCTTCAGGGGGCTTTTTCTCTGATTCCTCTATTTCTTATCTTCCTCATTTTTTATAGCTCCTTTTTTTCTTAAATTATTTTGCTATGTATGTATATCGCGTTATTAATATATAAGCAAAAATCAAAAAAATATTCTACTTTTTGCAAAATAATTTTTCTTTATAAGTTTTTGCTCTAAAAAGGGCTGAAAAGGGCACTAGCCGCTATCTATCGATAACGACTTTCATTTATGGCATTTGCTTATACCTTCTCGTTCCTCACTACAGGTAAAAAGTAAAAGATCGACGGCCTCAGCCAGCTCCTCCAATAGGGCTCTGGCTCTGGCTCCATTTTTCTCATCCAAATGACTAAAGGGATCGTCCAGTAATAAGAAGGCTTTCTCCTCTGGAACATGGCATCAAAGATGGCCAGCTTTTTGACAGAAACGGCAGAGGTCCTGCAAGCCCTCACTTAGATAGCCCTGCTCCCGGCTTAAGCCTCTGTCCACAAAGCTAAGCTCCAGGTCCTCGCTCATCTGAAATTGCAGGGCTCTGTGCAGATACTCTGAAAAAATACTTTTGGAAGGCTTCCAAAATAGGCTCCTTTATATTGCAGAGCAAAAACGCTCCTTACCATTTCCAGATAAGTTTTGGTCTTTTGCAAAGATTGTAGCGCTTTTCAATGCCTCTCGCTCTTCTTTTTTTCTGTGCCAAAAAGTCTTTCCTGCTCTTCCAGGAAATCCAAATCCTGAACTCTTCTCTCTTTCCGCCCGTTTCCTCCGTATCTCTTCCTGCTTTCTCCTCCTCTTTCCGGAAAAGCTCCAGCTTTCTCCTGCTCTCCTCTAAAGAAGGGCCTTCCTCCCATTCCTTCTGTTTCTCTTCCAATAAAGAAAAAGGCCTGCTCTCCTCCTTCCTCTTCCACGAGCGAAGGAACTCTTCTTTTCGACCGGCTGCTTCCTTTTCTAAATCCTGCATATCTTCCAGCTTTGTGAAAACGGGAAAGAAGCTCTTCCACAGAAGCAAAAGCGGATTGCCTGTTGCTTTCTTTGTCGGTTCTCTTCCTCTTCCTGCTTCTCTTGCCATACCCTGCTTTTTCTGTTCTCCGCTCCACCACAGGAAGAAGCAAAGACTATGGGAAAAGAATCCTAGTAGTAGGAATAGGGCTGATGGAAGTCCCTAAGGGCATACCGAAAAAGCTTTCCGAAGAAAAAGAAGAACAAAGAGCAGTCCCAGTCCTGCCAAAGCGAAAAAGCACCGCCGGAGAAGTACCGGACAGCTCCTTTCTTTTCCAGCCTCTGCACCGGCATTCTCCCAGCCGATTTTTCTACACCGACTTCCGATACTTTTTCGATTTCCTTCTTTATAGAACGAATCTGTCTCTGAAGGGACTGCATTTCCTCCTTCCAAAGGAGTGCTTTCTTCTCCTCGGAATCTCGGAAAAACGCTCTCTGATAGTACCACTTTAAAGCATTTTCATAACGATACTCCGCCTTTTTCCCTATCTCTTCCTTCTTCTGGGCATAGGACATCCACTTCCCAAAGAATCCTTTTCCGAAATCCTTTGACAAGCTCCTCCTCAGAGCCTTTCCCTCTTCCTTCCGCTTAGCTTCCCTTTTCTGTAAGACAAGCACTTCCTTCTCTATAGAAAGAACTGCATTTTCCAAAGCCTCCTTGCCGTAAAGACCGGAGGACAATTCCTCCTCCTGCATCTTTAATTTGAAAATGTTTTCGAGTGCGACGGTTAGGGGAAAGAGCATTAATGCCATCCTTGAGAATCGTCTGCACCTGCTGGAACTTCTTCATATCCTCCTGATCCTCCGCCACATTGCCAAGCTTGGCATGCATACGGGAGTTCATGGAAAAATGAAGATCCTCGTGACTAATCATACAAACTCTTTGAAAAGACTCTGCATCCAAAGAAAAAGCTCTTCGCCTATATTTTCGGAATAATCCTTGGATTCCTTCCCGCTGTCCCTCATCAAAAAGTCGGAAGCTTTGTCCCTCAGACTTCTTTAGACGAAGCTTCTTTTCCAGACGATAACAGCTTCTCTCCGATACGGAAAATAATCCGGCCGCCAAAGGATGCTCCCTGAAAAGGCATAGTGCTTTACGCTCATTTTTCCTCCAAGTCCTGTTTTTCTATCTCCGAAACCCCATAGAACATCAGCTAAAGAAGTAGATAAAGCTGGTTTTTTCCATAACCGTTGTCCCAGAGGAAACTGTTCTTCCGGGAGAAAAGGAAAAATCCGCATCCTTCCATTTTTCCGAATTGGGCAATGTGGCATGCTTCTATAATCATAGTTCTCCTCCCTGCAAAAGCCCCATTCCTAAGGCAATGATTTCTTCCTGCTCTTCCTTGAAAGATTATCCGCAGCAGCCAGCACCCTGCAGAAACTCCCCCTTCAGGCTCTTTTTCCTTCATGGCTTCTTCCCGATTCAGCTAAGCTCGCACTCATCCTGTATTTCCAGGGAAAATACGCTGTCCTGAATCTGTAATTGCAGGTAACGAAGATTTCTTTTCCTGCTCCAAGCCCTTCTTTCCTTTTTAAAAATAATGCGAAGGCTGTCCTCTTTGGAAATGCCAGCCTTCTCCATTTCATCTTCTATCTTTTTCAGGCCGCTAAAGTACCCTCATCTTCCAAAAGCTCAATCTCCAAAAATCCGAACTCCCTTGCTTAACGGAAATAAATTCCTTGTGAATTTCCTTCTTCTCTTCTTCGACTTTAAGATACAGAAACCCCTTTTCCCCTTCCTCATCAAAGCCTCTTCCTTGCAGGCAACCGATAGGCCCAAAAGAGCCCCATTATTTAACTTCCCTTCGCCCCCTTATGGATGTGACCAAGGGCAATATAGGACAAGGGAAGTTTTTCCAAGTTTTTCAGGAAAATGCCTTCCTCCCCCTGCAAGCTATCCCCCTTGGGTGTTCCCTGATACAGGGCACCATGAAGCAGGAGGATATTGCAGTCCTCTTCTTTCAGCTTCAGGAACTTGGATTCTTCTTCCGACTCAGTTTCGTTTTTTTGCTTAGCGCTTCCCGCTCCATGTACGGTTTCCTGTTCTACGCCTTGTTCAGCAGCTTGTCCGGCTCCCTGTGTAGCCCCTTCATTTTCTCCAAAGGAAATATCCTTGGTGCCGTATTCCACCCCCTGCCAAAAGTAATCTGTCGTTTAAACGGTATTTCTTCCTTTATCCGAAAAGAGAAAGAGATTCTTCGGCAGATTTTCCTGAAAGCGAAAGGTATTTTCCGTATCATGGTTTCCTCTTAAATAAAAGAAGGAAATCTCCGGATGCTCCGCCATAGTGGATAGAAAGAGTCCATGGTTCCATGAGAAACCACTGACTGTCAAAAAGGTCACCGGCAATCAAGATTCCCTGTACCTTTTTCTCCATTAGCAGCGACAGCAGCTCCTTCCAAGCCATGAGCTGCTTTTGTCTCCTATTTTCCGCCTCTTCCTTGGTAAAGGGAGTCGAAATGCACTGTCCAAATGCAAATCTGCAGTATGAATGAGTTTAACCATAGGGAAATTCCTTCTTTCTTAAGTACTGCAATGCATCGATTACTGTACGAAGCTTTATCGTTTATTTTCTATTGACTTCTTTAGTAACTTCTTTAGTAATTTCTTTATTGATTTCTTTATTGATTTCTTTATTGATTTCTTTATTAATCTACTCTGTTATGCATTCTATTATAGCATCTCAATGGAGCGTTCCAAAATACCCGTCATCTTTGCCATAGCCAGTCCGTAATTACAAATGGGAATCTTCTTTCGAAGAAAGTCCTGATAACGACTCTCCACTTCTTTTTCACTAAGCATGCAGGCGCCGCAGTGAATCATTATCTTCACCCGCTTCTGTTCCTCCTCCGGCAAAAACTCTCCCTCCGAGTACATAAACTGAAGCTTCTTTCCGGTATATTTTTCCAGCATCCGTGGAAGCTTTACCGTACCGATGTCTCCGCACTGCCGATGATGGCTACAGCCCTCTGCAATATAAACCCTGTCTCCATCCTCCAAGGTGGAAAGCACGGCACAGCCCTCCAGGGCATAGCTTAGAAATCCCTTGTATCTTGCCATCAGAATGGAAAAAGGAGGTCAATGGCATGGTCTTAGGAAGAATTTGATTCACCTTGGAAAATGCCTGAGAATCCGTAACTACCAGCTTGATTTTTATCTCCCAAATTTTCCAGAGTCTTCGGAGCTCCTCCACCTGGCAGACCAGAGGGATTCCATTATAATCTAAAATGTCTCGAATCGCCATTTGTTGCGGTAAAATCAGTCTTCCTTTCGGAGCGGATTCATCAATAGGGTCACCAGTACCACAAAATCTCCGCTCCACCAGACCGTGGAAGAGTCGTTTTTTCTTCCTGTAGACTTGCTAAGGGCGCAAAGGCATTCTTTACTGCTTCTACTCCCTCCTTGGTTTCGGAAGATACTAAAAATATCCCCTGAAAAAGGCGATCCTTTTTCCGGGAAATCTGGTCCTCTATCCACTCCTCTATCCGCCCTCTTTCTTCGGAAGAAAGTTTATCCGCCTGGCTTAATAAGAGGAATGCAGGAATTTTATTTTTCCTGAAAAAGTCTAAGGTAGGAGGCCTCTTTCTCCGGCAAGAAAAGGCCTTCACCCTGCTCCTCTTTCCTTGCAGACAAAAAGTCCTTGGCAGGAAGAAATAAAAGGGCAATATCCGTTTCCCGAAGCACCTCTTTGGTTCTTTTCCACCCTCATGCTTCCCAGCTCCCTTCATCATCAAAGCCCAGAGTGTCAATCAAAAGTACCGGTCCCAAGGGCAAAATCTCCATGGACTTTCCACACTGGATCTGTCGTGGTTCCTAAGATTTCGAAGTAAGGGACAGCTTCTGTCCAGCAATGGCATTAAAAAAACTGGATTTTTCCCGCATTTCTCCTCCCGAAAAATGCGATGTGATCCGTCCCCTGAGGGGTGTCCTGTAGACTCATCTTTTCTCCCTGTTATAAAAAGTCTTGGCTATAGCCCCTACGCTGAAGGAACTTCCTCTACGTACAGACTGTAAAAATCAAAAATTTTTCTAATCAATAAAGGTCTCAGTTGGGGCACGTTCAGACTTCCTGCATTCAGACCTTTATTGCCGAAGCTACTCCTAAATTATCTATAGCCTGTAATTTCTTTTGAAATAAAAGTCCCTCTTATTGGACTCCGTAAATATTACTGATGTGATCCCTTGGCAATGTCCCGTCGTTTTTCATTGGGGATGGTAAGAGCTCTTTTCTCGATTAAGTCTTCTCCCACTTCTTGGTACCCTCACTGGCATAGTCGGTGAGGAACTCCGCTAAAGGTCATTAAGGCATTGGGATGACAACAGTTTTGAATCTGTCCGGATTTACACAGCGCCATAAAGCTGATGCTCCGGTTCTTCCCTCCCTGATAACAAGCAGTACAGAAGGAAGGCAGATAACTCAAGATCCATCAGCCATTTTACCACCTCATCCAGGCTTCTCTGGTCGGAAACATCGAACTGCTCCGTATCATGGGGACGCTCCTCTTCGAATAACCGCCTACAGAGGTTCTGGATGCTCCGGAAATCTGAGAAATACCGATGGATAAAGCCCTTCCTCTAACCGCTTCGGACTCTCTGGTAGAAATAATCATACCGGTATAGGGCACGGCAATCCGAATGCAGGCAATAATTTTTTCAAAAATCTCATCATCAATACCATTGTCAAACTGGCTGGGATCGATATCGGAGGCCCTTTTCAATCTGGGCACGGAAATGGTATGAGGCCCAACACCATGAACTGCCTCCAAATGCTCTGCATGCATCAGAAGCCCTGCAAACTCATAGCGGTACTTTGTCCAAACCGAAGAGTACGCCAATACCTACGTCATCAATACCGCCCTCCATGGCTCTGTCCATAGCTTCCCGTATGATAACGATAATCATGCTTCGGTCCGGTAGGGATGAAGCTGTTCATAGCTTTCCTTATGGTAGGTTTCCTGGAACAAGATATAGGTACCGATACCGGCTTCTTTAAGCTTTCGATAATTTTTCCACGGTGGTTGCCGCAATGTTCACATTGACACGGCGGATATCTCCATTTTTATGATGGATACTGTAAATGGTTTTAATACTCTCAAAAATATACTCAATGGGGTTATTAACAGGGATCCTCTCCCGCCTCTAAAGCCAGACGCTTGCCCCATATCCTGAAGGGCACTACCTCTTTACGAATCTCCTCCTGGCTAGCTTTCTTCTGGCAATGTCCTTATTCTTCGCATGATAAGGGCAGTACACACAACCGTTTACGCAGTAATTGGAAAGGTATAAGTGCGAAAAGCACGATACGATTTCCATAAAGGCCAGCTTAATCTCCTCCGCCAGTTTAAACATTTTCTCGTTTAAATCCGGTAATTCTGCAAGCCAATAAAACGGAGGCCTCCGATGGCTCAAACCATCACAATGGACTCTGCCCTTCTCTATCATATACCGGCTTTGCCTTTTTCCAAGATTGACTCTATTAAGCCCGGTCATTCTTATGCTCATCGGCAAACGCCAAAGTTTCAGGATTTCTTCATGGGAAATAAATTCTTCTGCTTTTAGTTGATTTTTGGATTATAGATTGTACTCATAATACTCCCTTCTTCCGGTTCGACTTCCTTTTTTAGAAAAAATGTTTACGTTCCCGTCTCAGATTGGAAGGCATAAATGCTTTCACCTGATTAATAGACTATTTGATTTTTCTTATGCTTCTACTTTTGCTTTCTTTGCATCTCCTCTATCCACGCCCGAAGCTTGGCGCCTACAGACCCATCCTTCGACTTAAGCAGGCACGACACTGAGCCGCCTCATCTCCAGTACAGATTTTGCTTGTCACAGGAAGATATTTTTCGCACTGCCGTGGGAGACAGATTGGGCATCAGAACATTTGCCCTCTGCTAAAATCCCCAGTTCTCTTCCTCGTTTATCGATGGTTCCCAGAGCTGTGGTGGCGGGAATCAGAGATCTCGTTGAATCAAACATGGCATGGATGAGGAGAAAGAGGTGTCCTCAAACTTCCCTGCTTTTCCTTTATGAAATGAGTGCTGTGCTGAGAATGAATGGGCCAATCCTGCACATATCCGGCTTGAATTCCTGTATAAAGTACAGGTCCTTTCGCCAAACTTTTACTGCTCTGCCCCTGGAGAACCTACCATGAAACCGCAGCCCACCTGAAAGCCGCATGTCCTTTAGGTCCTGGAAGACAACGCATCCTGTTTTGAAAGGATAATTCCTTAGGTGGAGCTTCTGATAATGAGCTTCATCCGCCGTTTCATGCCGAAGAAGATAACGATCTGCTCCTGCTTGAAAAATATTTTTCATAGGATTCTTTTAGATTTTCTCCAATGGAAAGGGTGACGGCGCAATCCGGAAATTCTTCTTTGATTGCCTTTTACAACTCTCTACAATCCGACTCATCCGTAAAGTACGATCCTCGCCTCCCTGTAAAACAAAGGTACGAAATCCCAGTTGATGCCCTTCCCGGCAACAGTCCAAGATTTCCTCCTTCGTCAGGCGATAGCGCTCCACCTCTTGGTTTTCCCTCTGAATCCGCAGTAGTGACAGCCGTTCTTGCAATAGTTGGTGAACTCTGATTAATCCTCTGGTATACACCCCCATTGCCGTAATACTCTTCGGTACAGTCTCGTTGGGTTCTTCGCCAGCTCCTCATCCTCTTTCGTCCTATTCGAAAGAATCAGCTATATTCTTCCAAAGACAAATGATGGGTTTTTGCAGCTGACGAAGCAAATCCGCTACTTTACTTGCTGGCATAGGCAGTTTTTACACTGATTTCGGATGTTTCCCAATCTTTCCCTGCCAAAGCGGAAATCGTGTCGTTAGGGGCATCCCAGAGCGATGGATACAATGTTTACTCCCTTCTTCTCATAGGGCAATCCCATTCTCCTACGATATAGTCCCCATATTCATGAAGAAGATGATTCAGCGTGTCCACGGACTCGCGATTCTCCACTAATAATCGCCATGACCGCACTCCTGCTTTCTGTTCCATAATTGAACCTCCTTTTAGATATAGTTCTGTCTGATTATTTTATCACATGCCAGGGAGAGGCTATGGGGAGTTTATTTTTGGAGAATATGCCAGATTAGGTGACAAGCCATATTCCACTACGACTTGATCCTTTACGGTAAACAATCCCTTCTGCTTGGAGTTTTGAAAGGACTCTTTTATTGTTCTAGGTGTAACCCAAGCCACTCTGCCATTTACCTGCGTTACAGATGGATTGTCTTTAATAATTTTTATCACTTTAACTTTTTATGCCATTCTCTTCATCGTAATTTATAGTATAATTGGGAACATTATTAGTGACATTGGGGACATTATTGGGGACATTATTGGTGACATTAGGGGACATTATCGGTGACATTGGGGACATTATTGGGGACATCCTTTTCTAGTTCTTCTCTTTTTTCTATAAATAATAATCCTTAAATCCGTTTCCCCATCAATAAACTCCGGCTCTTGTAGACCAGCCTGGAATACACTCTCTATAATTCTGGGTATTCCGCTTCCCCAATTTTCCATTAGCTTCTATATAAGAGAAAGCATGGGCAATTGCTTCATTTCTAACTTTAGAATATCCTTCCTTCATTTTGTAAATCGTCTGTCCAAGAGGTAACTTACCAGGAGAAATAACTTCCAGCCGGTCATCATAAATAGCCACTTGTATTTTTATTATGGTCAATATAACTTCTATGAACTACTGCATTGATTAATAGCTCACGAAGAGTTTCCATCGGAATTTCATAGACATCTCTTCTTCCCAAAGCTTTTATCTCCGCTCCCATACGAATATTCCTTAAAACAAAGTCTAACGCTTCTTCAACCTGATTTTGTATACTGCCCTCATATTCACGGCTGATCTAAAAAGACTGATTTTGTACGACCTTTCAAATACCGCACATTGTATACTTGTACGCAGACTATCATTACCACTCAGTAACGCAAACGCATTAGTCCCTCAGATATTTTTCCGTTATTCTTCTGTATAATTCCCCATGATAACAGTTGCCTTTCTGTAATTTCCTTAACCCCTCTTCTTTCTTCTTCAGTATGACAATTTTTAAGAGCAATCTCTTTCATTGCATTACAGAGTTTCTGAATGTCATTTATGTTAATCTCTAATCCGATACAAATCGATCGATCATAACTTCGATTATTACCTTCAAAAAGCAACTCTTTAATCATATATTCATCTGCCGGGCGTGAAGTTCCAGCCACACGAATAAATACCCCTCTTCTTTACCCAGAGATTTGATATAGTAAGGCCTTTGTCTGCCTTCCAAAATTTCAACTACTATGATTGTTTTTCCATCAATGGTTTGTAAAGAAATATCAGGAAAAATAGATGGTTCACAAGAATCAGAAATAGCATTGGTAATTGCATCTATTGTTGTAAACAAATTCTCATCTTCTATTCCAATCACCTTACAACTGCCATCTTCAACTCCAAAATAATATTTTTCCTCCTTTGCTATTAGCAAAAGCCACAACTGACTTCATGTATTTTAAACTTTTTTCCGGAAGCTTCTCTTTAAACTCAACATTATTGGATTCTCCTGCAATTATTTCCTGTACTGTCATTTGCTTCTCCTAAGTTGTGATTCTAATATTGGAAATCTGCTCTGTGCTTCATATTTTTACTCTATTTTTGAAAACTTTGTCCTCTATATCCAATTTTCTACTATCTAATAAAATTCACATTGTGTTTTATTCTCACGCTTCAATCCGAAACTCCAAAAGATGCCCCAAAAGTTCCTCCACAGGTACAGCAAATTCCTCAGCAAGTTCCTTTAAACGTTCATCAATCAAGTACTTACTTTGCTTTTTGATAACGCCTAAGTCGCTCTCCGTGAAGAAAGCTTTCGCTGATTCCATTGGGCTTTGCCCCTAACTTCCGCATCATGCCGATGGGAAGCTTCATTGTCCGCATCCACCCGTCCTCTAGTAGACGGACTCTCGGTACAGCGCTTAAGGCCTTCATCAAAAAGCCTTAAGCTTCTCTGTACTGATTCCCCGTCCTTGATACTGTTTTTCAAGGAAATACACAGTTCCCAAGGACTTGACTGCAGATTTCGGATTCCACAATAGCCTAAGAATAGTCCATTAAATGAAAAATATACTGTAATAGGCTCTATTCCTATAGTGAAAGCTGTTCCAAAGATTCTTTAAAAACCTCTGGTCGGAAAATGCCGCCTGTAAGAAGGAGAGCATCATATTCCACTTCCATATACCCTTCCCTATCTTCTTCTGCAATTCCCAGCAGACAAAGGCTTTCTCCTTCCGCCAGAAGTTCTCCTTCCTTCGGCAAAATACTTTCGTCAAAGGGAGGATTTTCTCCTCAGAACTTCTTCCTCCGCGAAATGAAGTTCCTCCTCTAGTGCAGAAAAGAGGCTGCAAAATCGCTCTGCTGCCCTTCCTTCTTGTCACCCTGTTCAATTTTTCGATTTCTTTCAAACCTTCCAATATTTCCGAGAACAACATCTGTTCCTTCAAGTGAATATTTCTGTCCTCCTTCAGTACCCTCATAGCCACCCCTCTCTGTAGGTCGTAGTCCCACGCTCTATAATTCTCCAAGCCTTACTTGCGGAGAATATTTCTATACCGAAAAGGCTATCTTTCTAGCTTTAGGATACACCCAAGTATGGTATTTCTACACTTTAGAGCATAAAAGTTTTTGCAATTCGACTAAAGGCTTAAATTATTTTTCTAATCTACATATTATGGATTTTCTATGTCTATGGAATTTAATACAAGAAGGGATTGTGAAGCAAAAACATACCTAGCTTTTCATGCATCATAGGTCTGAAATAGGGGGTAATCTGAGCCCGCCGGTACTTGCGAAAAACAAAAGATACTGTAGTTTTCGCTTAGTACTCGATGCAGAACGAAGTTAGCGAGAGCGTGCCCCTATTCAGACCTATACTATGGAAACTATTATTTCTATGAAGTCCCTTTATTTCACATTTAGACATAGAAAATCCTTTGTCCTACTGCCTTCTTCATACGGTTCATTAACGCAAATCCTACTCCTTCTTCGGAATAGCACTCTCCCAAAAATCAATTCCACTCCTCTTCGTCCGCCTGCCGAAGCAGTCGAAACAAATTATGGGTCATGGATAGGGTTCCTCTCGCCTACCTAAAATTTTCACCGTAAAACGACCATCCCCTCATATAGGGAAGCAGTATCTTCTCCACAAAGAATCCAAATCTTTCTCCGGGCAATCAGAAAGTTCCTTCGCCCCGTAGGAAAGGATGGATTTTGCTATCAGCTTTTTTCTCTTCCCCATACGGTATTTCATTTACCTTTTGACTCGATCGAAAGCAGATTTTTCTTAAAAGAGTATCATCTCCGCCTTAGGGAGCATAATGCCCGGTATTTCATGCCGGGTGCCTTTGGGATAAAGCCCTCTGTCATGCTCTTTCCCAATGAAAGTCAGGTCAATAGCCACCTTTTCCCTAAAACTTCTTCCAAATCCTCTATCAGTAATAGCTCCCGGACGAAGCAGGTGGGACTGTCTTCACTTAAATCCACAATGGTGGATTCCACCCCCGATACCCACTGCACCGTCCTCCTAAGATGCCCTCAATTCTACCTCCCAAATCCTCCAAAACATGGGCAGCCTCTGTAGGGCTGGGCCGGCCGGAAAGGTTTGCGGAAGGGCCGGCAATGGGGAAGCCGCAGGCGCGAATCAGGTCGAGGGTTAAGGCATTTTCAGGAGAGCGAAGGGCTACGGTTTCCAGTCCTCCGGTACTTTCCTTCGGTACAATGTCGGACTTTGGCAGTACCAGTGTCAAGGGTCCAGGCCAAAGAGCTTTCCATCAGCTTCTTCGCCTTTTCGGTAAGCTTTTACCAAAGGGTAGACCTCTTCTATGGAGGAAAATGCAAAAATCAAAAGGATTGTCGGAGGGTCTGCCCTTAGCGGCGTAAATCTTTTTTGCCGCCTCCTTATCCAAACCGTTCCCTCCTAAGCCGTATACGGTTTCCGTAGGGAAAGCCACTAAGCCTCCCTGCTTTAGGATCTCAGCGGCCTCTGAAATTCCTTCTTTTCCAAAGATTTTTGTCTTCATCCTGACGCCTCTATTTTTAAGATGTTTCTATAATGCTTTTTACGACATTATCATGCTTCATTAAAATGCTGTTTTTATGAAGCTTTTTCTTCTAAATTCAGAATAGACCCAAAAGCCCTGGGGCTCCTGTCCCAACTTCAAGCCGCAACACCCTGAATGCCCTTTTCCCGGAGCAAACTCATCTTTGCTTCCATGGACTTTTCATCCTCCATCCAGATTTCCTTTTTCTCATTTCCATCCTGAATCACGCCATAGTATTGGCCAATATCCTCTTTTCCACTCTAAAGGAACATTTTTCTCTGTAATCCATTCCTTGGCCTTTTTGATGGAAAAAGAGCCTCGAACGGAGCTTTCCGTTTGCATCGGTAATCCAGACTCTGGTATAGAACGGCAGGGGCAATAATTACTCTGTTCTTATCCATCTTCGCAGCGCTTTCGTCAATTCCTCGCTCCACGTAGCTTAAAGACGAAACGGAGCCTCTTCCTCGGAACCTGCATAATGCTCGTCATAGCACATAATGACCACATAATCACAAATCTCTCCCAGCTCCTTGATATTGTAGTAAGCATTATAAGAATAGGGAACATAGCAATCCACGCTCAAAAAGAGATCATCGGTACGGCAGGCAATGGAGAGCTCTCGCATAAACTCCAGATAATCTCTGGCTGCACCTTCCGGTAAAAGTTCAATATCTACATTGATTCCGTCAATCTGCTTTTTCCTTTAAATCCTTTACCAAATTTTCAATCAAAGCACTTCTATGCTTTGCCGCAGAAAAAAGCGCCTTGGCATCCACCTTTCCCGCATCAAAGTTATTGAGGGTGGCAAATACCTTCTTTCCTGCTGCATGAGCCTTGGCTACATAGTTGGCATCGCTATAGGAAATAAAGTTACCTGCATTGTCGGAAAGCACATACCAGGTAGGTGCCACAATATTTGCCTCTGCCGCATTTGGCAATAAGGTATCCAAGGTATTGTTGGCTTCGAGTGGTAATCTGATGGAAAGCCAGTGTGGGATGAACTCCCTCTCCATACTTTTATGGGAATAGACCGGAGCCTGGAAGTCTGAGCTCTTTTCAATCTCCACCTCATCCCCTAAACGGCTGTTTCGAAGGTAACCGATAAAGCCGTCCTTGGTTTCCACCTTGGACCACTTCTCCATTTTTTCTAAAACCAGAACCTTATCTCCCTTTTCCAGGTCCGTAGGATAGGACTCTTCACTCCCCCTGCACACGAACCGCCTCTTTGGCCGTTAATATCGCCTGCTTCTCCTTGCCAAAGCATTGTAAAGAAAGACTCTCTTATGCTCCGCATCAGTAAAGTTTTCTACTCCAGGGCGGTATGGGACTGAATCAGAGATAGGCTGAGGAAAATGTTTTTCCCGTCCACAAAAATAGGGAAGCTTTCCATCCTTTCCCTTTTCTCCCGGCTGATAGATTTCCACAGAATCCGGCAGGGGGCATAGCGGAGGGTTTTCTCATCATCGTCATAATAAAAACGAATATTTAACTGCTTTACCACAAAGCCATAGGGAGATAGACTTCCCATCCTGCATTCTTCCCAGAGTCAGTACGGAATCCTCTACCTGTTTTTCATGGTTCAAATACAGCGCCACATTGTCTCCTGATACGGAAAAATAGCTGTTTAAATCCGCTCTGGCTTTGTGAGCATACTTCTTACATAGTAAAAAGACCTGCTCCGCAAAAAGCAAAATGAGCAAAAAGATCAGAAAAAGGAAGGAGACTCTTTCCCACTCTTCCCCTTTTTCTGCTCTGTCTTCTCTTAGTTCTTCATTCCTTACCCTTCTATACTTTCATCAGCACGATTCATTATTCAAAGAAACTATTTTATTATACAAAAATCCCCTTTTCCCCATTAAGAAAAGGAGGCATTTTCATAATTCTTCTCTTTCAATCGTGCCAGTTTCTCTGCCCTGATCCTCGGTAATCAACGGGTCAATTAAGAGATCCAGATCACGAAAGCACCCGCATCAATATTGTAAAGAGTAAAGCTTTGATTCTATGATCATGTTACTCTTCCTAGGGAGTTGTAGGTACGAATCTTCTCGGAGCGGTCTCCCGTTCCCCAACTGAGAACGCTTCTCCGCCGCATTTTCCGACTGCTGCTTTTCCAACTCGATTTCATAAAGTCTTGCTCTCAGAAGTCGCATAGCCTTCTCTGTTTTGTACCTGAGAACGCTCCTCCTGACACTCTGCCACAAGGCCGGTAGGCTCATGAATCAGTCAGAACCGCAGAAGAAGTCTTATTGATATGCTGTCCACCGGCTCCGGAGGAACGGAAAAACTTCCATGCGCACATCTGCAGGGTTAATCTCCACCTGCACATCCTCTACTTCGAGCATAACCGCCACCGTTGCGGTGGAGGTGGATTCTTCCCCACTTTCCGTCTCCGGTAGCGCTGTACTCTATGTACCCCGGACTCATACTTCAGCCGGGAGTAAGCGCCGTGACCGTCTACGATAAAGACCACTTCCTTTAAGCCCCCAAGGCCACGTTTTCATTAAAGGAAACCAGCTCCGTCTTCCAGCCTCTCCGCATAGCTGGTGTACATTCTATAAAGAGAGCCGGCAACAAAGCGCTTCCTCTCCTCCCGCTCCCGCAGGATTTCCATTACGATGTTCTTGTCGTCATTTTCATCCCCTAGGTAAGAGAAGCTGAATCTCCTTGGTAAGTCTCTCCTGGTCTTCCTTGGCCTGCTGCAATTCTTCCTTAGCCATCTCCAGAATTTCTTATCCTTTCATTGTCCAAAAGGAAAGAGCCTCCCTCTTCACTTTGCTCCGCCTTTCGGAAGCCAAATAAGCCTTATAAATCGGCTCCAGACTGGTCTGCTCTAAAATCAACTTTTTATACGACTAATGTCGGGAAACCACCTCAGTATCGTCAGATTATGCATAATTTCTTCGTAATGCTTTTTACTTTACTTTCTAAATTTTCAAACATCCTCTACTCCTTGTAATGGAATTTTTCTAAAAATGGGATTCTTTAAATAGCATGCACTTTTAAAGGATTTTTCCTCCTTAGAATATGCACTCGTAAAAGGAACTATAAACAAAAAGCCTCCCCCTGTCAAATGGGTTTCCTTGACTCTATGCTACATTTTCGTATAGTGATAAGGAAAAAGAAAATCGTTATAAAGGAGGAAACTATGAAGGTTCAAATCGTTGGCAGTCATCTTTGTCCGGGATGCAGAAATTCTGGAAGAAATGAAGAAAAGAAACGTAGAAGTGGATTTTGTTAATATCCTGGAGGACTTCCCCTCTGAAAATATTATCTGATGTTACGGGAGCAGGAGGACTCACATGCAGAGATTCGGAAGCAGGCTCTTCGGTCCAGATTATCCTGAAAATGGCAGACTGGGCATTCCCTATGATTCTTCCGGATGGAAGAAAGTTCTTGAATGTGGATGAGGCTATCGCGGCTTTAGAAGCTAACTCGAAAAAGGCTAAAAATCAAATAGCTTCGTTATGCAATATAGGTCTGAAGTGGGACACGCTCTCACTAGCCTCGCCCTGCGCGGTGAAGGACTGCACTCAGCTATAAGAAGACGCTCTGACACAGTGTGGGGCTATAGTGGGGCACGCTCACTTCTTCGCCTTCGCAGCGGTACTAACTTCAGCTTCGCTTTTGGCTCGCTTTCAGTAAACCGGCGGGCTCAGATGCCCTTATTATAGCCCCACCTGTATCATCTCGCTTCATTATTGATTTTACAGACCTTCACTTCGCCGGTCTTTCGCAAGTATCGGGCTCAGACTACTCCTCATTTAGACCTATATTGCCGAAATCTATTTATTATTATGATTTTTTTAGCCCTTTTTCTTCTTTACCGCTTGCTAAAATCCTCTTTAGCCCCTCCTCCACAATGCTTCTGGGACAGGCTAAATTCAGGCGGATAAATCCATCGGAATGTTGGACAAACATGTGCCTCCTCCAAAAAGAACGCCGGCTTCATACGCAAAGAAGCGAGCTCTTCCTCCTTCGAAAAAGTAGGCGCTTAGGGTCTACCCCAAGCCAAATACGTCGCTTCTGAAATCTGCATTTCGCCTTCTCTAAATGCTCTTCCAGATAGGACTTCGTAAAGTAAGTTGTCATCCAGGTATTCCTGTAATTCTCTTAGTGAGGGCTCTCCCTTTTCATAGGCTGCCTGGGCCGCGGCAATACTCAGAGGATTGTCAAAATTATAATGCTTATTGTTCCAAAGCATTCTCAGTCTTTCTTCCCGAATCAATATATTGAAATCATAAGTCCTGCCATATTAAAAGTCTTGCTGGGCTCATGCAGGTCACCAATTTCTTATATTCCGGCATTATCTTTCCCTAAGGATATGCTTTTGATTTTTCCGAAAGTAAATCGCAGTGAATCTCATCGAAATCACATACAAATCATTTTCTTGAATGATTTTTAGCCAGCTTCTCCAATTCCTCTTCTCCATATCCGACCTGTAGGGTTATGGGGATTACAGAAAATAAAAAGCCTCGCCTCCTTGGCTTTCTTTGCAAAGTCATCATAATCTATGCGATATGTTCCATTTTCATTGATTAAATCCGAACAAAGTACTTCTCTTCCGTTTGCCTTTTGCCGCATATTGAAAGCATAGGAGGAGTGAAAAAGTACCTTCTCTCTCTTTACAAATGTGCTCTACCAGCTCTATATAAAGCCGGAATAATACCATTGGACATCACCAGCTCTTCCCTTGGAAAGCTGAATCCGTATCTTCTTTGACACCAGGAAAGGAAGGCTTCAAAAATAGTCCGGTTCAAAAACTCTGGTATAGCCGAAAATCCTTCTTTTCAGCCGTTCTTCTATCCCTTCAATAACCACATCCGGCGTAGCAAATTCCATATCCGCCACCCACATACGGATAAATTCACTCATCCTTATAGGAAAGCTCATGCTTCCATCATCATGGAAAATATACTGGCGAAAGCCGTCCGTATTTAGAAACATTGGTATGCCGTCTGTCAATGATTTCATCAAAATTGTACATGCAGTTTGCCTCTTTAATCCATTTTTTCTGCCGTAGAACAGATACCAATATCCCAAACAATTTCATACTGCACTTCTTGTATGCTAACCCGGCAAATTATCCGGACTTTACATTCTCCCTTTTCTACCTGCTCCTTTGCCAGCACCGCAGCTCCCAAGGAGCTCCGGCATAGCAGGCATTTTTATAGAATGAATGGGCTTTCAATTTTTCCGATAAAATCTCCTGAAAATAGGCCGCTTCACAAAGTCCTCTGTAAGATAGACCTCCGGGCTTTGGTCTCTAAGCCTTCCCAACATTTGCACGACCTTTCCGGCAACGGATTGCAGAATGCCGTAAGCAATGTTTGCTCGTTCAATTCCCTGTCCCACTAAGGAAATTACCTCGGATTCTGCAAAGACCGTACACATGGAACTGATCTTCACTTCTTCGGTATGCTCCTTGGCAAGGGAATTCAATTCCTCCATGGAAATGTTTAAGCGGTTTGCCATAACCTCCAAAAACTTCCCTGTTCCTGCAGAGCATTTGTCATTCATAAAAACTCTTCCACGGTTCTTCCCTTACAGGTAATTACCTTGGTATCCTGACCGCCCACATCAATCACGTTCATGGCCTCATTACAAAAAAGAGCCATGGCTCCTGGCATGGCAGAGTGATTTCCGTCATGGTTTTTCCTGCAAAGCCACTGCATTTCTGCCGTAGCCTGTGGCAATACAGGCATAGTGCTCTTCATCCATTGGCTCTTCCAATCGTTCTCCAATGGACTTTAAGGCTTCAAAGCTACTCCAGCCGGTAGGCACGGAAAAGGCTTGAAGAATCTCGCCTTTTCCGTCTAAAACCACCGCCTTTCCTGCTGTGGAGCCCTATATCAATTCTAAATATTTTCTCTCCATCTTCCCTTTCCTATACTAAATCCAAAAAGGAATTACAGCATCTCGATAAATGCTGCCACACGGGTATTTAACTGTCCCACATCGGACTGAGAGTAGTCAGTCTCTACGTTAAGATAAGGAATACCCTTTTCTTCATTTACAAAGCGGCGAATCTTATTGGTCTCAATAGCATAGGTGTAGGCAGAGCCTGCAAGGTCATATCCAAAAACACCATCCGCATGATACTCACTGATCATATCGCCCAAAGTCTGGAAACGGTTATTATTCGGTGTCATTACAGAGCAGCCGATAGCCAGGTATCTTCTGGAAATTGCCTCGTAGATGTCTTCCGCATTTTCATCCACCTGAATACCGATAGCCTTTTCTCCTGTACAGTTTTCATATCCTACTACCACTCCGCCATTTTCCTCTACCGCACGAATGACCTTCTCGGTAGCTCCTCCGATAGGGCAGCCTGTAATCAGTATACGGGGGCGCTTCTCAAAATGCTTGCCTGCCTTATATTCCTCTTCTGTCTTCTGCTTTAAGGTGATGATTTCCTCCGCCAATGCCGCTCTATCAAACTTAAAGGTAGAGCCCATAGAGTACCTTAAAAACATCATATCCGGAAATCGGTGTAGGATCGTGCTTCATGAGTCCATAGAAATCCTTTAATGCCTGATTGGCTCTATTGTTGACTCTGGTGGCTTCTCTAACCCATTTTCATCGGTAATATCCACCTGGAACTTCTCGGAAAGATAGTCCTTTAAACGAATGATTTCATTTCGATACAGCTGAACAGCCAATTCTGTCTGCTCATGAGGGCAGCAGGAAAAACATCATAAACTCACTCATCAATTCATACATCTTCTTCTTTCCGTCACAGGTACTTTCTCCCACAACCACATCGGAAAAATAGAAGAAGGACACTTGTCGGTTTTTGCAAAACCATAGCTTGACTTAATCAAAGGGCAGAGATTCTTGGGATCGCTTTTCCGCCTCTGCAATGGTTTCATCGGAGTGGAGCTAAAGAGAAACGCTGGCTGCTCCTGCCGCCATAGCGATTTCCTTCGGAAAAATAAGTACAATAGGATCGCCAATGAAACTTCCTGGTCCTTCCATTCCTTCACCATCAGGAAGGACTTCTTTCTCTGCGCAAAGCTCTCAAAAATCTCAGCAAATCCTGTACAAGTTGCATGTTTGTCTCCTTTTCCAAAATAGACGCAAGTAGAATATATTTGCTACAGCTCCTCTTCCCTCCTGACAAAGGAAAACTGATGTAACCTTTCCTGTTTGGTATCGGAGAAAAACTCCTCCGGTGGGGCATCCACCTAGATCTTCCCTTCTTCCATAAATAAAATTCGGTTTGCCACCTGTCTGGCAAAGGAAATTTCATGAGTGACGATAAGCATGGTGCGCCCCTCTTTCCTTCTACCTCTTGTATGGTAGCCAAGACTTCCTTTAACCACTCCGGATCCAGAGCCGAGGTGGGTTCGTCAAATAAAATCACCTCGGGGTTTACCGCCAATGCTCTGGCAATGCCCACTCTTTGCTGCTGTCCTCCGGACAGCTTGGACGGATAGAAGTCCATTCTATCCCCATCCCTACTTGCTCTAATAAATGCTTTAGAATTTCTTCTGCCTCAGCTTTGGGCATCTTTTTGCACCTTCGTTAAGGCTTCCATAACATTTTCCAAAGGCAGTTTTTGTTTTTAAACAGGTTGAACTGCTGAAAAACCATGGAAGATTTCCGCCGTAAAGCATAAACTTCTTCCTTTGTGTGGGACTTTGCGTCCACTGTACATTCCCCGATGCGAATCTTTCCTTCGCTGGGTACCGTAAGATAATTTAAACAACGAAGCAGGGTGGACTTTCCCGTTCCGGAGGGGCCAATGATGAGCTACAATATCTCCTTTATGAATCTCAGATATCCTTTTAAAACCTCTGTTCCTCCCGGAAAGCTTTTGGACAAATGTTTCCAATTTCTATGAGCACTTCTTTTGCCACGGATTGTCCTCCCTACTTCTATGCATAATCCTTTACATACTTCTTTGTATGCTTCTTTACATACTTCTTTATGCTTTCTTTACATACTTCTTTGTATGCTTTTTACATACTTCAATATGTACTGCTGTATGAATACTCTTCTTATACTCTTCCGCTTATTTCTTACTCCACGGTAAATCCAAGCTTATTGTAAGGAATGATATTCTTGGTCATGTCGGAATACATATATTTCTCTACAATCTTCGCCACGGTTCCATCCTCCAGCATCTCGGAAAGAACCACATTTACCTCATTTCTTAAAGCCTTGCCTCATCAGTCTTAGCAAAGTAGTAAGCAACATCGTTGGCATAAAGACGCTCATCTAAGAAACGAAGCTTATTGTTGCTGGCATTTTCCCACTTATAGACTGCAGAATCCGTAGAAGCGAAGGCATCCAGTCTACCTAAAAGAACATCCTGATATCCTGCGGAACCGTTCTCCCCCTCATACAGAGTTACGGTAAAGCCCTTTTCCTGTCCCATTCTTTCAATGGTCTGCTGAGCTGCCTGTCCGTTTAATACGCCAACCTTCTTGTCCTTTAAATCATCAAGGTCTTAATGGCTACTGTCTTCCTTAACCACTACGCACTGTGCATCTCCATAGTAAGGTGAAACCAAATACTTCTGCACTCTATCAGCATTTACCGCATAACAGTTTGCAGCCACATCCGCCCTCTTGCATCCACCTGTCCGAAGGTTGCACCGGAGCCGGTAGCCTGCATCACGTCAATGGCCCAACCGGTTCTGTTACCAATTTCTTTCCAGATTTCCGCATCAATACCGGTCCAGTTACCCTTGTCATCAATCAAGCTGCAGGGCTCTCCGCCACCGCTGAGTCGCCACATGAGCAGTTCTTCCTTGGTGATTTCCACCTTGCACTTTCATCACTGCCTGCCTTCTCTGTAGCTTTCTCACTTTCTCCTGCCTTCTCCGTAGCTTTCTCAGAGCAACCTCCGTAGCCTTCTCACTTGCCTCTCTGTTCCTGCCGCAGTTGTTTGCGGTCTTCGCTCCTCCGCAGGCATTCAGTGCCAATGCAGCCAAGGCCAAGGCAATCCATAAATTCTTTTTCTTCATTTTTCTTCCTCCCTATACAAAGTTTCGCCTCTTAAGCGATAGCCAAGTTTTCTTTGATTTTTCTAGTAGCTTCCCTTTCAGTCGCTTCTCCACTATTTTCGGAAAAATCAAAGAAACTGATTACAACCAGTACACCAGCATACCGCCCCGTGAGACTTCAAAGTATCGGTACGCTGGGAACCTTCCGTTCTGGCTGCTCCATAATATCTGGAACCCCCAGCATAAAGGCCAGGGAACTGGGATTTATGATCTGATTGATAAAGTCATTGAAGAGGGGTGGTATAGCCACACGAATTGCCTGAGGCAAGACAATGCGGTATACCACCTGAAAGTGAGTCATCCCTAAAGACAGAGCCGCTTCTTTCTGTCCTTCTTCCACAGACATCAGGGCTCCTCGGATGCTTTCTGACTCATGCTCCAACATTGACACTCAGCACAAAGGCCACAGCGGAAATCGGTGTCATATCTCTTACCAAGACACTGTAAACCCATAAAGCCGAAGTAAAGAAATACAGCTGGGCAACAATGGGGTTCCCCACAAAGGAAACCAAAAATTTACATAAGGATTTAAAATCGGAACCTGATAATAAAGAAATAACGGCAATCAAGATGCCTAAAAATCAGGAGAAAAAAATGTTGCGATTGAAAAAGCGATTTCCAGGGTTACAGGAACCTTCATGAAAATCTTCGGAATTACAGATAAGAAACATCAAACATTGCGCTATCCACTTTCCTCATACATGCCTTAAAATTCGTGTCAAAAGAAAAATTTTTCTTTTCATAGGATAAACGAAAATGTATAGCATGACAAATTCTGAAAACTTATAATTCGCCATAATTATAGGAAATTTAAATATGTATTTGTATGATTTCCCTCATTGAAAAAGGAGAGCCTATCGGCCTCCTGAAGCTGATATCTCTCTTCTGTATACCTTTATCTGTCTGCCTCTTATCGCTTCCTCCGCCAAAGGCCGGATAGACTGGGCATATTCCGAGGGAGACATATCACATTCCTTTTAAACTGCCGGGAAAAATAATGAATGGAGAATAGCCCAGCTGGTCCGCAATCTGGGTGAAGTTAGCTGTCCTCTCGAGATCATCCGTTTTGCGTATCCACCTTCATCTTATGGAAGAGCTCCATCACCCCCATGCTTCCCACCTCCTGAAAGAGCTTCTCCAAATGGGAGCGTCCCAAAAGCATATCTCTGCAAATCTCTTCAATCGTCAGCTTCTCCTGCAGTCTTCTTTCCAAATACTCCACCACACTGTTATAAAGCTCCCGTTTTCGATTTCCCTTTTTCACAAAATACTCCATCGCCTTCTCTCCCCGGCAAGGGCAAAGAAAAATATCTTCTGTACAGGAAATCAAAAACTGCCCATAAATACTGCCGAATCAACTGTTGCCGCCGAAGTTCTGCTCAGAAGAAAAAGTAACTTCTTCTGGTGCGATCGATCCATTCTTCCGCTAAAAACATTACTGCCTTCCTGAATGATTTTCGATAGTATCCTCTTTTCCTGCTCCGTAACGGAAAGACATTTTCTGCGAAAATGCCAAAAGGGCAGGACTGTGACAGTAAAAACTGATTACCACGAGACTGGGTGCACTCTTTCCGTTGGTTAGGACATTATGAAACTCATTGGGTTCATGGAATAGTATTTCTCCCTTTTTCAGGGAATCTCCTTTTCCCCGGCAATAGCAGTGATTTCTCCGGAATCCACACAAACAAATTCCCAAAAGGGATGAGAGCTCTCCGGGAAAAGCAAAAATCTTTATGGTATTGAAAATAATGAAGAGATACCAGTTCCGAAAATCTCTATAGAATCCTGCAAATACACACTTTCGTAATCCATTCTTACCTCCCCAAACTTGCCTTCCTCCCTAATGCCGTCTACCATCGACATACTATTCGATTATACCAATTAAATCGCTAATCATGCAAATATATATTCCCATTTTTATGCTTTTTGACTAAAATACGGGAGAGATTTAGAAATTATACAGAGAGCAGCATTATGGGAAAAGAACAGGACAATTAACCCTCCCCGGAGAAGAGAATTTTTGAAGAAACCAAGAGGCTGGTGGAACGTTTGGGAGCGGATGCCATCAGGACAGTGACAGCCCATTTGGACCCAAAAAGCAAAAACCTTGCCGGTAAAAGTTTACAGCACCTATTTTGTAGCCAGGGGCACAATGAATTTGCAAAAGCATTCGGAGGTGTCAGCAATTTTACCTGATGTCAAAGCCTCTAACCGCCTATTCCTCCCACTTGAAATCCCCATATGGAAGGCTTCTTTCCAAAGCAGGTAAGTCCGGACTTTGACCATGATCAGAAATGGTGGGAGCTTATAGACCGTGGTACAGGGAAGTGGTAGAGCCCTCCTTTGGAGTTTAAAAACGGAAAAGAAGGAGGAGGGAAACCATTATCTCCTGATTCTGGAAAACACTATCCCCTTCCAGTCGTTATACCCTGAGCTTTTTGGCCCTATGCCCTTTTGGGATCCTCTGAGCTTTATAACCACATTACCAACCAATGAGGGATAAGCCGGAGACATCCTTTTGACATTCAGAAGCCCCACAGTAAAGGCCTTTCGCAAAATCCTGCTCTCAGTCAGTGGCTGGCAGAGCATCCGGATACGGATGTGGTACGCTCACCACTTTTTCTACCATTTACCCTTCTCTTCAATCATGAAGAAAAGGAAAAATATGTGGACTGGTTTGGCTATGAAGCACCGTTTCCACAGATGCTTTAGAGGCCTTTGAAAAGGAGTACGGCTATGCTCTTCGGCCGGAGGATTTGGTGGATGAGGGATATTTCAACAGTACCTTCCGCATTCCTACCAAGGCTTATCTGGATTACATGGATTTTATTCAACGCTTCTGTGGCAAAGGCCAAGGAGCTGGTGGAGCTTTGCCATAAGGAAGGTAAGAAGCCATGATGTTCCTGGGAGATAACTGGATCGGTACAGAGCCCTACGAAAATATTTTTCCTCCATCGGCTTAGACAGCGTGGTGGGAAGTGTGAGAGGTGCTACTCTTCGTCTGATTTCCGACATTCCCGAGTCCGTTATACCGAAGGCCGTTTCCTTCCCTACTTCTTCCCGGACAGCTTCTCCCCCGGTATGCATCCTGAAAAGGAAACAATAGAAAACTGGATCAGTGCAAGACGGGCAATTTTCAGAAGTCCCATTGACCGCATCGGTTACGGCGGATATTTAAAACTGGCCTACAATTCCCACGCCTTCTTGGACAGCATGGAAAAGGTGGCGGAGAATTTAGAGAAATTCATCAGGCGGTAAAGGGGCAGAAGGCCTCACAACAAATGTGAGTGGCCATCCTGAATGCCTGGGGAAAAATTCGCTCTGGCAGGCTTATAGGTGGCTCACGCCTGTATTATCAGACGCAGATTTACAGCTATTTCAGTGTATATTGGAGCCCTATCCGGTATGGCGGTGGAGGTGGAATTCCTCTCCTTTACCGATCTTTTTGGAAAAATGGTATCCCAAAGACATTGATGTCATCCTGAATACAGGGTGATGCAGGTACCTCCTGGTCCGGTGGAGAAATCTGGCAAATGAAAGGCTGCACCATGCTGCAGCAATTTGTCTATGAGGGTGGCGGCTTTATCGGTGTGGGAGAACCCTGTGCTACGCAGTATCAAGGCAGCTTCTTCCAGCTTTCGATGTCCTTGTGTGTAGAAGGAACTGGGCTTCAGCTTATCTACAGACCAGTATTTTAAAACTGAAAAACCGCTCACTTCCTATTGGAAGACTTCTCCAGGAAGAGCTTTCCTTTGGGGAGAGTAAGAAAACATTTACGCAACGGACAAGGATACAGAGATTTTTGGAATATAGCGACGGTTCTGTACACCTTTCTGCCCTATACTTTCGGAAAGGACGAGGCATCTATATGGCAGGACTTCCCTACTCTCCGAAAAACACCAGGCTTCTTTTGAGCACTTTTATACAGCTGCAGTAAGGAAAATGAATATGCTCTCTACCAGGCCACAAACCCTAACTGTGAAGTGCATGCCTATCCGGAAAAGGACTGCTTGCAGTTTTAAACAATAGTCAAGAGCCTCAAGATACCGGCTATTATGACGGAGGGGAAGGCTACAGGAAATCCATTTGGAAACTGGGGAACTGCAGTGGCATGGGGCAGAAAAACTGTAAACTATACGTAAAAAATAACAAAAATAAAGCAGAAGAAGTACATAACATGATAAGCCGGGACAGCGCGCAGCCAAAAGGACAAATGCTTTTACACAATTGTATAAAAGATTATTTTAGAAATTCTCCTATACTTAGAAAGAGAAATAACAGATGTTTTTGTTCCTTCTATATAATTCATAAAAATAAGAAGAAGCAGAACAGGAAATCCCTACAGTAAGCAAGGGATTTTTCCGGAAAAACGGAGGAAAAATGAAAAAGAGAAATGTGCCCTCATCGCTGTAATGGCATCCTTAGCTCTTGCGCTTACAGCATGCGGCAGCCAAGCAAAAGGAAAGTGCAAAAAGATGAAAAGGGCAAAAGCAAGGCTGATGCAGGTGGTGAAGTTGCAAAGGCTGATCTTCCGCACAGAGTGGAGACGGATTAGTATACTGGTCCATGTAGGAGGCTACAGAGCCACAGGGACAGGCTTTGAAAGAAGCAATTGATGCTTTCACTCAAGGATACCGCATTGCCGTAGATGTTCAGTTTAAAGGAAGAACCGGAATCCGTGAAGGATTACAGCCACGCACTTGATGCCGGAAACCAACATTGACCTTTTTCGATGAGGATATCGACCGTGTAAACAAGACCTGGTCTGCTTATCTTTTTGAGATTTAGAAGAAATTGGCAAAGGCAAATGACTACGAGAAAACCCGCAAATGCCGGCCTTATCGCAGCTTGTAGAGAAAGTAGGCGGAGGAACTTTAAAGTCTATTCCTTACCAGCCAAATGTTTGCTTTCTTCTACAATAAGGCAATCTTCGATGAAGCAGGCATTAAGGAAGTACCAAAGACCTGGGAAGACTTGGACAAGGCTTGTGCTTTAATCAAGGAGAAGGGCTATGCGCCTATCACCAGTGATGACGCTTATATCTTAAGCAGCTTCGGATACCACCTGTCCAGAATCAACGGTTATGAGAGGCTCTCAGATTGTGAAGGACGGAAAATGGGATGATCCTTCTGTTCTTGCAGTAGCTAAGGCTTATGAAGACTTTGCTAAGAAGGGCTATTTCTCCGAGAGCATTGCTTCCAATGTTTGGCCGGCAGGGCAGAACCAGGAATTGGCTGCAGGAACTGCTGCAATGTACTTAAACGGCTCTTGGGACTTCACAGAAGTGAAGGAGACATTGCCGGCGACAACTTCCAGTGGGGATGCTTTAGCTATCCTGCAGTAGAAAATGGAGTAGATGGCGTTGAAGCGTAAACTTCCGAGCACAGGTATTGGCAATCAACAGAAATTCCAGCATGCTGAAGATGCATTCAAGTTAATCACCCTACTTCACCAAGGGTAAGTACGACCAGAAGCTTTCCGAGATGTCTTTAGAATTCCTGCAGACAGCGACAATAAGGAATGGCCTGAGATTTTATCCTCTGTAAAGCCTGTTATGGAGAGCTTAAAGACTCGTTATCCATGGGCAGCTTCCGCAGAAGATAATGCGGATATGACTCCGATTTTAAAGGAGAACTTCACAAAGCTTTTGTGGCGGCAGCATCACTGCTGAAGAGTTTGTAAAAGAATTTACAGAAGTAATGAAATAGTAAAACGACATTTGACGCTGTGAAAAAGAAATCAGGGCCCTCCTCTAATCCGGGAGGGAAATGCCCTAAAACTTCTTTTTCACAGCCAATTTTAGGAGGCTACAGTGAAAAAGAATTCTGCTATACTATTTGCCTTTGTCAGTCCTGCGGCAATTCTCTTTCTTTTGGTGTTTTATCCCATCCTGAGAACCTTGTGTATGAGTTTCTTTAAGATCGACGGGTAACGGATACCTTTTCAAAATGGCAATTTGTGGGATTGGAAAACTATCAAAAGCTATTAGCACCACCCTTTTCCGAGTTTCTGTGGGAAATCTCTTCCGGATTTGGGCTTTGGGGGAATCCTGGTGCTCAGCCTTTCCCTTCTTTTTGCCGTAATTATAACCTCCGGCATTCGTGGCAAAAAGCTTTTTCCGTGCCATGATTTATCTTCCCAATATTGTTTCTGCAGTAGCCTTAGCCACCATGTGGCTCCAGTATGTTTACAGCCCGAAATTCGGCTTATTGAAGAGCTTTTTCACCATGCTTCATCTGGATAAACTGGCCAAGATTCAATGGCTCAGCAATGACCATAAGTTTATGGCTCTTTTGATTGCCTATTGCTTCGGTATGGTGGGCTATCATATGTTGATTTTTGCCAGCGGTATCGAGAGAATCAGCGGAGACTACTTTGAAGCTGCCACCTTAGACGGCGCCAATAAACTCCAGCAATTCCGACATATTACCCTTCCTCTTTTAAAGGGAATGTTCCATACCAATATCACCATGTGGTCTGTCAGCAGCGTAGGCTTCTTCGTCTGGTCCCAGCTATTCTCCACGGTAACGGCAGACACCCAGACCATTACTCCTATGGTCTATATGTATATGCAGATCTTCGGAGCGGGAAACAGTGTTACGGAGCGAAATGCGGGAATCGAGGCCGCGGTGAGGGTTTTGCTTAAGCCTTTGCGTAGTCCTAATCTTCCAGCTTTGCAATCGGCTCTTCAAGGACAAGGATTTGAGTTCTAGAATTGCTGAAAAATACTATCGCTAAGATTCTAAAGTATTTTCCGTTATAAAAAATCTTATTCCTAAATCCAGGATGGCTAAATCATTTTTTCAAAAGTCCATAAAGCTAGTCTGTGTAAAGATAGAATAGGAACGTAAACAAGAAGGAGAAACAATATGTCATTCTTTTTCCAAAGAAAAACTTATAGAGAACCCATACGGTGGCAGAAAAGAGCTGCGTTTAGCCCCTGCTTATCTGTTGCTTTTGATTTGGATTTTTCTTCACCGTGATTTTGCTGGGTTGGGTGGTTTTGGCCAGCTTTTTCCACCACCAAAGGAGATCTTTTGCCAATAAGTTGCTTTCCTCCGGTTTTCACTGGGAGAATTATGAAAAGGCCTGGGTTAATTCGATGTATCCACCATCTTTTTAACTCTCTCTCTGTTCTCTGAGCTCCGTTTTTCTTTTGGTTGTAGTCTGTGCCCCAGCAGCCTATGCTCTTTCTCGATTTTTCCTTTAGGGGAAATCAGCTCATCAAAAATGCCTTTGGGACTTCCATGGGTGTACTGGTGGTCATGATTGTTCTGCCCTCTTTGCCATGGTGGCAGGACTGGACATTTTAAATCATGTAATTCCCAACAAGCTTACCCTGATTTTCCTCTATGTAGGCATCAATGTACCTTACACCACCATTTTCCTGATGGGCTTTTTTGCCAATATTTCCAGAGCCTTCGAAGAGGCTGCTGCCATTGACGGTTGCCCTCCGGGAAAATGCTTTTTTGGCAGAATTATGCCTATGGCGCAACCGGGCATTATCACTGTCAGCATTTTCAACTTTATCAATGTCTGGAACGAGTACTTTATTTCCTTAATTTTCGGAAACTCCGACCAGGTGCGTTCTGTGGCGGTAGGACTCTACTCCATGATTAACTCCATGAAATATACCGGAGACTGGGCAGGGATGTTTGCCTCTGTCATCATTGTCTTCTTACCCACCTTTGTACTCTACCTCTTCCTTTCCGAGCGAATTATTGCCGGAGTAACCGGAGGCGGTGTAAAGGGATAAAAAGCGTAAATACATGCAGTGCAAAGCTGCAGTTTTTTCCTCATGCTATTTTTTGAAAAGGAAGTCCTATGAAAAACAAATTAACGAACGAAGAATTGCAAAATGCCCTTTCCCGATTTGCTTTGGAGGGAGAGATAAAATCCTGTACTCCCTACGGTTCAGGGCATATCAATGATACCTTCTTGGTGAAGCCGGCAGAAAAATATATTCTGCAACGAATCAACAGCGAAATCTTCACAAAGCCCAGGAACTGATGGAAAATGTAGACCTTGTCTGCCGCTTTATGACGGAAGAAATCAAGAAACAGGGCGGAAATCCGGAACGGGAAAGCTTGCAGATTATCAAAACTAAGGACGGAAATCTTTATTACGAAGACGAGAAGAAGAATTTTTTCCGAATGTATCTCTATATTACCGACTGTAAGGCCTTTGACCTTGTAGAAAAACCGGAGCACTTTTTATGAAAGCGCCTATGCCTTTTGGACATTTTTCAAAAGCTGCTTTCAGACTTTCCCTGCAGAAAAATTACATGAGACCATCCCCCACTTCCATGACAGCCCACAGCGTTTTCAGCATTTTCTGAAGGCTGTAGAAGAGGATAAATACAATAGAAAAAGATTGTGAAGAGGAAATTCAGTTTTTCCTCTCCCATGAGAAAGACTTGTCCTATGCTTTGTCGCTTTTGAAAAAGGGAGAATTGCCTCTAAGGGTAAGCCACAACGACACCAAGTTAAACAATGTCCTCTTTGATGCCAATACGGAGAAGGCTCTTTGCATCATTGACTTGGATACTGTCATGCCCGGGCTTTCCATTTTTGATTTTGGAGATGCCATCCGCTTTTGGTGCCAACACCGGAGCAGAGGACGAAGAAGATTTGAGCAAAAATCTCTCTGTCTCTCCCTCTTTTCCTCTATACCAAGGGGCTTTTTTTAGAGGCCTGCAGGAGCACTCTTTGGGAGAAAGAGATTCTTTCCCTACCGAAGGCGCAAAGATTATGACTTTAGAATGCGGCATGCGCTTCCCTCACCGACTATTTGCAGGGGGACAGCTACTTCCATGTGAAAAGACCTAGACATAACCTGGATCGTGCCAGAACGCAAATCGCTTTAGTAAAGGATATGGAAAAGAAATGGACGGAGATGAAGGAAGAAGTTCGAAATTATCTCCAAATATAAACCAAACGAAGAGATAGCCGGTTCCTGCCGCTGACAGGGGTAAAGGGAATGCCGATTTTCATAAATTCGCCGAAGCCTACCTTGTAGCCCTCCTGCTTTAGCATTCCTACTGCGGTGATATTGGCACTGGCTCCAATGGGGTGATATTTCCTCCCAAAGTTGCACCAGTCAAGAGTCCAAAATACAAAAGATAGGGTTCAATGTGTAGAGCTGGCAAATGCCGGTAATGATGGGAGCATGGTTGCCACATAGGGAATATTGTCAATAAAAGCAGAAAAGATTACGGAACCCCCAAACAATAATACTGTACAAGAGGAAAAGATTGTTTCTCCCAGCTTTACGATTCCCTCCGCCGCAAGGTCTATTAAACCCACATCGGTAATGCCTGAATCACAAGGAAAAAGCCCCATCAAAAATCAGAAGAGTCTCTCTATCCACAGAAAGCAAAGACTTCTTGAGATTTTTCAGCATTTTCTTCATGAAAATCCACCGCCATACAGATGACAGCAATAACACAGCAAATCAAACCGTTAATAATTCCGGGAGTGTTGGGAATAAAGGCCACAATCAGAGAAACCACCACTGATTAAAAGCAATACTGGGAAAAATATCCCTCTCACCTCGGTTTTTTTCCAGTAGCCTCCACCGGCTGACGGAATTTTTCTAAACAAAAGCATCATAATCGGCACGGTCGCCATAGCTCCCAGCTCTACGGAAAAAGAACATTCCCGGTTTTCCCTTCATGAAAGAAAAACTCCATGAAGTTCATCTTGGCATAGCCCCCAACATAATGGAAGTGGTATCCCCTACCAGGGTCGCCGCTCCTTGTAAATTGGAGGATACCGCAATGGATAAAAGCATGGGAACCGGGCTGATTTTAATTTTCTTACAAATGGCAAGTCCCACAGGAGCAATCATCAAAACCGTAGCCACATTGTCGATAAAGGCAGATACCGATCCCTGCAAATAAGGACATTAAATGATAACCCACATCACATTGGAACATTTATCCAATATAATCTCCGCCAGACGGTTGGGCATCTTGGATTCAATAAAGTAATACACGATGACCATGGTTCCGCCAATCATCATTATCACGTTCCAGTTAATGACGGACAGGAGATAGAGGGGATTTCTCTGTAATATACCCAATCCCACAAAAAGGAGGGCCACCACCCAGATGGCATATAGCCTCCATTCCTGTTTTACAATCATCACCACATACATGAGAATAAACAAAATCAATGCAATACTTTGTAATGGCATCCCTACTGCTCCTTTACTCTACAATATCCACTCTTACTACTTGGCTTCCTATACTACTGTTTTGTAGTTGCTTTATGATTGCTTTATGCAGATCTATCTTACTTTCTTACCCTAATACTACCGGGCAAAGAAAAAACTCCCGCAAAGCAGGAGCTATTTTTCCTTTGTTATGCTATTTTGCCCTAAGCTATTAAGAATGTCAAGAATTCTCTTCTTTTTGATACTTTGCTCCATTTCCAAAGGGGAAAGTTCCCTCTCCTACCCTTTCAGAAAATGATACTTGGCAATCCCTAAATCCACCATGTCCATATCGTAGTTATCCGGCACCGAAGCCCGCAGTTCCCCATGCTCATAAAAGAACTTCGGCTTTTGCTTATTTAAAGCACTGGGGGCTAAGGCTACCGCCTCCATCCCCTCCTGAATCCAATGAGGATAAGAATCTTGTCCGGAAATGCGTTCATGCCAAGGCTTTTTCTTCATAGGGAATAAACTGCCAATCAGCTTTCTACCGATTCCCTCTTCTCCGCTGTGTCCAAGCGCAATTACCGCCTGAATATGTTTCATCCTCCGGATAGCAGAAGCTTTCCCGGTCAAAGGTTCCTCCAACCCAGCGAGCACCTATCCCCAGCTCTTCCACAAACAGTACCAGCTCTTCCATAGAAACCGATTTTCTCCCGAAAATGGGCAAGTCCCATTTCCTTTAAGAATTAAACTGCGAACATTTTTGAAAAGCCCGTAGCTTTTCCGAAAATCCTGAAATGCTCTACTGCCGTCTTCTTCAAACTCTATCGTAAGTCCTGTTTCCAGATTGATCTCAGAAATTTTATTTTGAATCGCCTCCATTTCCTCCTCGGACAAAGGGGCAGGAGTAAAAATACGATGTGATTTACGATGTAGGATTGTGTCTGTCATGCTTTTCTTCAAATAGCCTTTCTTTTTAGAATTTATTTCTTTCGTTTTCCTTCAGCATTTATAGCTATTACGAAATTTATTATTGTTACCAAGCTTTGCACGACTTCTCTATTTTTAGTAGAAGAAAACACCCTTCCTAGTATAGAAAGTTTTTTTATAAAAAGCAAGGAGAGGATGTCACTTCCTCTCCCTACTCTATATCGTATTTCATTTCCACTTACTACAAAATATGCCCATACATCCTCCGCAGGCAAATATCCCTCTTCTTCCCGGAGCACCTTCCTTCTTTTTAGTTCACGCATAAGGCGAAGCATGGTTTTTGTTTTCTCAAATTCTTCGTCCTCTGCAATATCTCTGACAGTATGTAGCCATGATTTCCTCTCCTACTCTGCTTTTAACAATGCGCTTACCAATGCCGGAATCGCCGCAAAATCCTCTTCCTTGGCCACCCATTCCGCCCGAATATTTTCGGGAATCACAGAAAATCCTGCCCCCTTTAAGGACTCCCTGCAAAACCTTCACGGACTCTCCGCTCCAGCCATAACAGCCAAAGGCCGCTGCCTTTTTCTTCTTAAACTTCAGCTGCTTTAAAAACTCCAGCCAGCCTGCCACAGGAGACAAAAATAGAATTTGCCACCGTAGGAGAACCTACTGCAATGGCTTTTTGACTTAAAGACCTCCGTCATTACTTCATTTTTATCCGACTTGGAAATATTAAAGACCTTCACCACCGTATCCGGACTTTGCCGATGAATCTCCTCCGCAATGCTGTAGGCAAATCTTTGTGGTGCCCTCCCATAGGTATCAAAGGCAATCGTCACCTGATCTTCCTGATAATCCTGTGCCCACTCGCATATTTTTCCACAATCTGCATGGGGTTTTCCCGCCAGATGGCTCCATGGGAAGGAGCAATCATTTCAATAGGCAGATTCAGAGACGTAATCTCTTCCAGTTTTTCCGTAAAAATGGGAGCAAGGCGCAATGATATTGGCATAGTACTTCATAGCTTCCTTCATAAGTACGCACTGAGTTGCCTTATCGTTAAAAAGCTCCTCCACCGCATAATGCTGTCCGAAGGCATCCATGGAGAAAAGGATATTGTCCCCAGTTAAGAGTATGTGGCCATGGAATCCGGCCAGTGGAGCATCCGCATTTCCAGGAAAATAAGCTTCTTTCCATTTCCGATATCCAAGGAATCCTGGTCTTAACCACGTGGAAATTCCAGCCCCTCTTGCCCATACTGTCCTTCAATGCTTTTTACCGCATTTTCCGTACAATAAATCGGCACATCGGGAATCTCTTCCAAAAATAGTGGTAAGGGAGCCGGAATGATCGCACTCCCATGATTTGCCACAATAAAATCAATCTTTTTAAATCAATTTCCTTTTCAGATTCTCCACGAAGTCAAAAACGGTGGGGTGTCCAAACCGTATCCATCAAAAACCGTCTTCTCTTCCTCGATGAGATAGGCAGTTTTGGCTGGAACCGTTGATGATAGAATAATCATCTCCATGAAAATGCTGTAGTTCCCAGTCGATATAGCCTATCCAACTGACATTTCCCTTTACCGCTTTTCTCATCTTTTTCCTCCTAAAGAATCCTCTTATGTACGCTAAATATTCTTTTAGCCAGGCTAATCAACAAAGCCATTTTGAAAATTTCCCTTTGCTGTTACTGCATGTCGTCCTGCCTTAGCAAAAATGGAACTCTTCTCCCGCATGAATCACATGGTCAACGCCCTCATACTGAATCACAGCTTCTCCTTCCAGAGCAAATACGCATAGCCTCTCCCGGCGCTGCATGCTCGGAAAGACCAGTTCCCTCAGAAAAGGACATCAGCACAAACTTCATTTTCTCATTATGCATCAAATCCATGTTTACAATCTTACCCTCCTGGTATGGAAGTAAGTCTGCCAAACGAAAAACCTCACCTGCTTTTACTGCTTCATTCATAAAATCTTCCCTCCTTATGGAAATTTCTGTGTATACTGCGCCTTTTCACTACGGATTCCACACGGCTTCTCCACCGGGTAAGAATGGCCTGCCCTTTTGACAGAACTTCCTTCTCCTGTTCCGTAAACTTATCTCTCCTCAGCTACGAAAAAGTAACTTGTGATAGGATAAAGCTCTGCACTGATATCTGTCCTCTCCGCCATGGAAAAATAAATGACGGCGTTTTCTCCCGGATGAATCTGCTTGGATACGGTACAGCCCCCTGTACCGGTGGATTCTCTCTTGCGATGGAAAAACACTTCTCCGACTTTTTCTTTCATAAGCCTCCTTTCTTTGCTGAAGGACTTTGATCTGAAAATGCTTTAAGCTTTTAAAACATTGCTCTGGAAGTCTCTTTAAGCTCTAAAAATTTGCTCTGGAAACGCTTTAAACTTTAGATTTATAAAAGGGCTTGTATCTTTTAAATCCTTCTTACAGTCTATTGTATACAATATAAAAGATATATTTGTTGCAGATGCAACATTTTATCAAAGATAACTCTTTTCTAAAGTATTCAAGGACTGACTTTTATTCTTCTTCCTCAGTAGCTCATGCTCATGGATGTTTTTCCCTACTCATATCTGCAACTCTTCTTTCAAAGGACTTGCATTTTCTGATCCGGTCTGCTTCCCATTTTCCAAAGAGCCGTTCAGAAAATGAGGGCATAGCCCACGAAGCTATAAACGTCCGGAATTTCCCCCAAAGACCACAAAGCCCAAAACAGCCGCAAAGAGTACCTGAGAATAGTCAAAGACGGAAATCTCCTTTGCAGGGCATAGGCATAAGCTTTTGTCACAAAGATCTGTCCCACCGCCGCACTACATCCTGCCAAAATTAAAAAGATAGTCTGTTGTGCAGTCATTGGCTTGTACTGGAAAAGAAAAATGGAAGCAATGCTAAAACGGAAAACATCGAAAAGAAAAGACCACTACCGGTCCTTTCACACCTAAGCCTACCTTGCGAACAAAAGTATAGGCTGTTCCGCACGAAAAATCCGCCAAAAAGTGCCACCAGCGCAGGGAAGTCCCACGATTCCCTGCCCGGGCTTCACCACAAAGGCTGCTCCCAGCAAAGCTAAGAGAACAGATACAATCGCCATTTTATTGGGCTTTTTCTCCCAAAATAAAAATAGACATTACACATGCAAAGAAAGGCGCCATTTTTCTGTAAAATACTGGCATCCCCCAGCTTCAGATACGTAATTGACCAAAGTTACAAAAGAATCCCCAAGGTTCCAAAACAACAACGAAGAAGTAGAGGAATCCTAAGCTCCTTGGGGACAGAATAATGCAATCCCTGCTGCCGCATCATCACGAGGCAATCAAAGCCGCCACACAATTTCGAAACATTGCTTTCTGCATGGTAGGTACATCCCCGGAAAGCTTTACAAAAAGCCATTCCCGCAAAAGCCTGCCGCAGAAAGGATTATGGAAATGATTCCCTTTATTTTACGATCTTTTTCTAATCTGATTTCTTCTTTCATTTACACTACTCTACTTTCCCTTTTACTCCACAATCCACCGAATCCTTTTCGATTCTTTTGCTCCACTTCACAAAAATGGTTTCCGGGATTTTTGCTCAAAATTTCACGATAGCTGAGTTGGTAGTACTCTACCAGTTCTCGGGTTTTTCTTTCTATGGTGGACAGGACGGCATGCTTAGTCTTAGCTTCCTCTGTTCCCAAGAAAATAGAGCCTCTCCGCTTTGCTCAGCATTTTCTTCTCCTTGGCAAAGGAAACAAAGTCCCGGATACCAAAGGGAGCCGGAGACAGAAGCAATCCGAGAAAATAAAGAACTTTCGGTAGCCGTATATAGGGCAAAAAGACCGGCCAAGGAATATCCAGCCAACGCATAATATGTAGGCTCTTCTCCAAGAATTTCTACTGCCCTCGAATAATTTCCTTTTCTAAAAGGAACAAATATTCATCCGCTCCGCCAATAAAATCTTCTCATTTTTAATAAGAGCCGGACTATCCCAGGGCACATGTCCTTCTGCCAGTTTAAGTTATTGATACAAAGAAGTGGAAAGCTAAAGTACTCCTGCCCCTGCAAAAGCTTTTACCACGCCTCTTCCTCTTCGGAAAAGCAATGAAGAATCAGTAGATGAGGGATAATTTGACTTCTGATGATTTGACTTCATAATTTCCCTCCCAAAGCTCTTTGTTTCCATAGTCTGACCATTTGTGTTCAGACTGGTATTTGTATTCGCCTGATTTAATTTCTTCTCACCATACTTTCAAGCGGTTGATACAGTGTCGCTTTCTTTCCCTCTACGGAAAAGGACGATATTTTCAGCTCTTTTTCCATTCCTATATTCTCCATTCCTATTTTTCCATCTCTGCTTCCAACAAATCCGGTTTCTGTATCCATAGCTTCTTTATCCATAGTTTCTGTATCCATAGTTTCTTTATCCATGGTTTCTACCATCGCTGCTTCTGTATCCATAGTTCCTACATCGCTGCTTCTGTAGCGCCGGCCCCTCTGTATCTCTGGTTCATACACATCCGGCTGCTCCATTTATCAGTATCATGCTCTGGATATTTTCTATACTATAGCATTGTTTTTCCTTTTTCGGAACACAAATCTAAAAATCGGAAATCCGGAGATTTTTGTAGATTGCCTTATCATTTGTGCTAAAGTAAAAGCTATTAGTTATCAAACTAGGATTTTTTCAGCAAATGTTATAGCTATTAACCACAATGCTACAGAACCGTTTCATTATAAATCAATTTCATCGGAAAGGAGTTACTATGCAGAAAACCATATATCTTGCAGGCGGTTGCTTTTGGGGGTAGAAGCATATCAAAGAATACCGGAGTGCTCTCTACCTCTTGCGGTTACGCCAACGGAAACAGCAGAAATCCCAGCTATAAAGAGGTTTGTCACAACAATACCGGGCCATGCGGAAACCGTAAAAATCGACTATGACCCGGAGCGCCTGCCTTTTAAAAATCTTTTGCGTTATTATTTTCGTATTATCGATCCTACCAGCTAAATAAGCAGGGAAATGATGTGGGCACCCAATACCGCACCGGCATTTACTATGTAGAGGAAGAGGACAAAGAAATTATCCTGAAAGCTCTGAAAAAGAGCAGGAACAGTACAGCTCTCCTTTGGTGGTGGAAGTGCTTCCTTGGGTGCTTTGACTCTGCGGAAGAATACCATCAGGATTATCTGAATAAAAATCCGGGAGGCTACTGCCATCTCTCTTGCCCTTGCGGATGAGCCATTGATTGATTCAGAGCAATATCAGCCTCTTTCCGAAAAAGAACTACAGGGAAAAGCTGACAAAAGAGGAATACAATGTGCTGGTGCATAGCGCCACAGACCGTCCCTTTGAAAATGTTTATTGGGATACAAATGCTAAAAGGGCTTTATGTGGATAGAGCCACCGGAGAACCGTTATTTTTCCTCCAAAGACAATTTCACTCCTCTTGCGGATGGCCCAGCTTTGCAAAGCCCATTGCCGGAGAAGTAATCCGCTACCTGGAAGACAACAGTCTGGGAATGCGTAGAATAGAAGTCCGTTCCCAGGTGGAGATACCATCTGGGCCATGTCTTTCATGACGGTCCCAAAAGAACTGACGGCTCTGCTACTGCATTAACTCCTCTTCTGTCCGCTTTATTCCCTATGAGGAAATGGAAAAAGAGGGGTATGGGAACTGAAAAATATATATAAAAATCCACCTTCCTTGCCTTAGTTGCCGGCGCAACTAAGTTTCCCTCCAGTTCCTGTACGTTCTGACGTTCCATCTACTCTTCAAATCAGATTGAAACGAAAAACAAAGTATGATAAAATAGTAAAAATTAATGTTTGAATAGTACGGAACAAAAACAGAGACGATAACTAAACTCTCTAAAGAGAAAAAGGCAAGGAGGACGAAATGAAAGCGAAAAACAACTACTTTTAGTATTATTCCTTCTTCTTAGCTTTATTTTTCCTGTCTTGTGCAAAAGGCAGAAAAAGAAGCTGGCAGGACGGACAAAAACAGGGTAGAATCAGGTACTTCACAGGAGGAGCAGAAGGACAGCAGGGAAGAAAAAGAAGTGCAAGCTAAAAGTCATAGTTATGGGAATGCCCCATATCCTTTTAGAAGAAATCGGAGAAAGGCACACGGATGCAAACTATCATTATCTTTATAGTATAGAAAGCACTAAGTTACACTTGAAAGAAGAGGGTGAGGAATTTAATGCCATGAGAAAGGCCTTTGAAGACTATAACAAGGAAGTAGAAGATCTCTATCAAAAGGATTTTTGCGGAACTGGTAAATATCGCTAATACTTCAGAAGCGGCCAAAAGGAATGTGGCGAACTACTTGGGAAATACTCTGAAGTGAAGACCAATAGTGATGTTATTCGAGCAGACAAAAGCATCGTCAGCATTTTAAATTCCAAATCCATAGATTACACGGGAAGCGGAAGCGAGTATCAGCACTATTCTGTGAATTTTGATAGTAAAAGCGGAAAACGACTGGCTTTTTCCGATGTGGTAAAAGACAGGGACAGCTTCTTTGCTTTGGCTGAAAAAAGAGCGCAGGAATCCGCGGGTACAGCTGTGGAATTTCCTCCTGCACTTTTACAGAATATAAAAGAAAAGGGAGATGCACTTACTTGGACGGTAAATGCGGAGGGCGTTTCTATATTCCGATATCGATCTTACCGGCCGGTCTCTTAAGTCCCCCAAGATTCTTACCGTATATTTTGATGAAGGGGAAAATCTATTTGTCGAAGAATATACTAAAACGGAAGAGGACTATGTAATCCCACTTTTTGACAATATGTATCTGGATGTAGATGTGGACGGAAGCGGAAAACGGGAGCCCGTTTATCTGAAAAAACAGGAAGAAGAGGGAATGTTTTATTTGGATATTTCCGTCGTTTCCGGCAATAGGAAAGTGGGGCTGTGGAAGGCATTGACGGAACTCCTTATCTTCTCAAAAATCCGGAAAATACTACATTTACCTCTTTAAGTATGAAGATGACGGAATAACTTTACTCTATCGAATCGACCTTTCTACCATGGAATTAAAACCGGAGGAAAACTGGTATGTGGACCTGTCTGCTAGAGAATACTACTTAAAAATGTAGGCAATATTGAATACACGCATCTTCTCAAGGAAAATTTTACGGATGCTAAAGGGTTTTGCGGAGCGAAGACAACGGCTTTCTCAGTACCAATACTGTAGAAATAGACTGGTTGATTGATGCGGGAAGCTTATCCAAAACCAAATGGAAACCGATACAAAATAACCAGCAATCATGTTATCCAGGCTATTCAAGATGTTCCGGTTCAGGAGGTAGATGCAAATGGTAACGTGCTAAAAGAAGGAACTATCCCCGCCGGTTCCTATCTCCTATTGATGTATACGGATAATTCCTCTTACATGGATATGCGAATTATTGATGAAAAAAATATAGATAAGGGAAGGAAATGAGGACTTTCAGCATTTTTAATCTAAATGATTTTTAGTCAATTCCAATATAACGGAACTTGCTACCGAGTACAGTTGAAAGAGATACGCAGAATTGGACTTTATATATATCAATGGAAAAGACGAAAATGAACTCTTTAGGGGAATGCTATATGTTGGCTAATCTTGGCTAATGACCACTCATGCCTGCTCTGATACAAGTTTAAAGATAGAAAAGCAGTGAAGAAAAATTCCACTATCTCTTCTCGTCCATTATCCCTGGATGAGAGGAGATATTTTATTGCACACCTTATCCATTAACGGATATTATCCGAATATGAGTCTAGTATATTTATATTGACTCCTTTACAATAATAGCACTACATAATCCTGTCTTTTCTTCTCATTTTTCCTAAGACTTTTCTTATTCCTATTTCCAAAAAGGAGAATCTCATGTCACAATTCCAAGCAAAAATCCTGAAAAATTCAAAAGAGCAACACACATTACAAAAATCAAGCTCTCAGTTAGAAGTAAAACAAGCTATAATATCATCCCTAACTCTTATGGATGATATCTTTATCAAAATCGTATTGCAGGATAAGCGATGCACTGAATTTATTTTACAAGTTATTATGGAAAATGATTCTTTACGTTTGAAAGAACAATGTATTCAGAAGGACACTCCCAATATTCATGGACATTCTCTTGTCTTGGATTGTTACTGCGAGGACAAAGAGCACAATCTATATAACATCGAAATCCAAAATGATTCTCAAGAAGCAATCCCTAAGCGAGCCAGATTTCACGCCAGTCTGATAGATATTCATTCTCTAAAGAAAAGGACAAAATTTCAAAGCAATTACCCAAAAACTTATGTTATATTTATTACAGCTAAAAGATATTTTCAAACAAGAATTACAAGCCTATCATATTGAAAAGAATCATTAAAGAAAATAACCAGCCCTTTGATGATGGCTCTTATATTATATACTTTAATACCTCTAAAATAGAAAATAATAGCTTGGGAAGACTGTCAGAGGATTTTCATACCAACGATCCCAAGCAAATGCATTCTACAATACTATCCAAAAGAGTAGCAGAACTTAAATCTACAGACTTTATGCAGAAGGGAGACAAAAATATGAATATTCTTTTAGAACGTTATCGCCAAGCTGCCTTAGAAGAAGGCAGAGAAAAAGGCAGAGAAGAGGCAGTGAAAAGTTAGCACAATTAATGGGTATTTTGGCGGAAAGTGGCAGACTGGAAGATATCAAAAAGCTTCCAGGGATAAACGCTACAGACTCTTCCGTGAACTGAACTTAATGTAGAGGCAGTTCTACTGTTCTGCATGCTTTACAGTGCCCCTAAGCTCAATCTCTTTTAAGCTGTGCTTTTTCTACCTGTAAATGAATCCCTTCTCCTTGGAAGCTGATTTCCTTAGCCTCCTCCGGCAGCTCATAAAGAGGTGCCGGAAAGAACCTGCTCTCCATCATTCACAAAAAGCTCAAAAGAAAAACGGTCCAGCAAAAGTCTAAGCGAAAGCTCTTCTGAACTTCCCACGTAAATCCTTCTTACTTCACAAATACTGGCAGACCTTCCTGCGTAACTTCTATCCACAGTCAAGATTCCCTGATGCAAAGTCATAAGTACAGAGGACATAGTTCTCTCCCGCTTTGCAAATTTCATTTGAAAACTTTCTTGTCGTTTAGAAACTACTTTCTGTTCAGAACATTCTTGATATTTTAGGCAATCCTTGAGCCGAAATCCGTGAGACTAAGGTCCAGAATTTTATCCTCTAAATCTGCATAGCTCTTCTCTTCTTTTCGCAGGAAATTTCCAACTCGACCGTATCCTTATAAAGCTTCTGAATCTCCCGGAATGGGGCGCTGACAAAGCCTATCTCCCCGGAAAAACAGTTCTCTGGGAAAAGACATTTGCCCATACCACTTAGCGTTCTCCGGAGCATTGCTTCCCCTCCGGGAGCCTGCATCCATCTACCATAATCCTTCGTCCATCTCTTTCCATGGTCTGTGGCGCATAAAATCAAAACCTAAATCCAAAAGCCTGGGGCTTCGCCTGTTTCATGGTCTGCTGTATCAAGTTTGCTAAAAGCCTGTTTCTGATTGTTCTGGATTTTAGCTCTGATGAAAATTCCTTATTCTTTCACTTATGGTATCCCCCACAAACACAACGGTACAATTTCCATTCCTAAACAGGGACTTGTATTTTCATATTCATGACCGAAAAGGGAAAGCACAGGACGACCTTCCATGAAAAAAAGAAATCCGGACACTCCCACATCCCGCCGAAAGACTCCCGTCATTTTTCCCGAATCGTGTCCAAATACTGCCATTCCACCGCATTTTCCGAAGAAAAAAGCAAAGCCGCTCCAAGATTGTCTCTCTTCTTTCTGGCCACGGTTACCGCATAGTATTTTCCGTCTTTTCCAATCCAAAGCTTGGGATCTCGGAAATCTTCAATCGTGAATTCTTCCGGCAAGTCCTTTTTCTGAAAGCACCGGATTTCCTCGAACTTTTGATACCTCTCCCATCCCCCTGGCAATACACTGAGTTTTCTCTTCGAATCCCATTTTTCCCTGATAAATCCGTAGAATAATCCGGAGCCTTGGTATAATCCGCCGTATACATAATAAGATGAGAGCCATCCTTATCCGCTATAGCGGTACCGGAAAAAACACCGGTTTCATAATCTTCATCCGGTGCAAGACTTGCCTCTTGATAGTCCCAGTGGAGTAAATCTCAGTCCAATGCCTGACGCATCGCGTCCCATCTGGTACTATAGGGATTATACTGATAAAAAGATGGTATTCCTCCTTGTAGAAGGAGAAGCCATTTTGGGTCATTGAGCCAGCCTAGCGCAGGACTTAAATGAAAAGCCAGGACGTTCCTGTCTTTGTATTTTCGAAAAATGTGCCTTTTTCGAAAAGAACGGGCAAGGGATAATTTCTTTGATATTTTGATTTGATATTTCATTTGACATTTGCTTCATACGACTCCTTCAACTTTCACTCCCAGCTTTTCCACTTCCTTTTTCTTTCTCAGAAAAACATCTTATCCGTCACCAGAATATCAAATTCCTGAATGGAGCATATCTTCATCATAGCCTGCTTCTCAAACTTACTGGCATCTGCCAACAAAAACAGACTGCTTTTGCCTGCTGCAAAATAGCCTTTTTCAAAGCCACTTTTTCCAATGTAGGCGTGCTCAGCTCCAGTTTTTCATTAATGGAAGATGCCCCAAGAAGGCGATATCAAAAGAATAGTCCTTCAATTGATTCACTGTAGAGCTTCTCAAAGCAGAGCCGGTACTTTTCTGGATTTCTCCTCCGCAGAAAAAGAGACGTCCCCTTCCGCTTTGTAAAACGCCGGCAACCATTAAGTCCGTGGTGACCACAGACAAACCCTCACGTTCTTTTAATAATAGAGCCAGTTCCCTATTGGTGGTTCCCGCATCCAAGAAAATCACCTTAGCATCTTTTAATAAGTTCCAAAGCCTTTTGGGCAATACGCTTTTGCCTCAATATTCTGCACTTCCTTTTCCTGATAAAGCACCTCATCCCGCAGAATGGCTCCCCATGAAAACGCTCTATCCGGTTCTTTTTCTTCCAGATATTTTAAATCTCTCGAATGGTCATTCCGCTGACAGAAAATTGCTTTAGCCAGTTCATCTACGGAAACGGAACCATCCTTCTCAAAATGGATAAAATGCTTTGCTGCCGTTCTCCTGATAACACCTTTTTCTTTTTCATGATTTCTCCCTAGCTCATTCGGTCCTTTTCTCCGAAAACATCTTAGATATTTTATAAAAATGGCTTAGCCTCGAAAGAAACAAGCCATTTATCCTCAAAAGCATGTTATCCTCGGAAAATTAGTGCATAATAAAGCTAGGATAATTACTTCCATACATCCTACTGCCCAGATAATGGTTGTGGTAATGGACCAAACACGAATCTGATCCCTTTGCCTCACTTACGCCAAGAGTTCTGTTTACTGCCCAGAAGTAGCTATCATTGAAATAACTGAAGAAGCAGGATCCACGCAACAAGCCAAAGCGGAAACCACAGGATTAGCTCCGGTAGCCAGGATAATCGGTGCGAAATACTTGCCGCTGTAGTCATGGCTACAGTTCCGATCCCTGGATAAAAACGCATTACAGTGGAAATAACGATAGGAAGCAGGATAATAGGTACGTTCATAGCGGTAATTCCCTCCGCCATATAAGTTCCAGTCCGAATCCTTAATGATTTGTCCTAAAGCTCCCCGCCACCGGTTACCAGCATAATGATTCCTGCAGACATCATTCCCTTTTCCATGGAGCCCAGAATTTCCTTACGGCTCATATTTTTCCCAAGAATGAAAATAGCGGTCAATAAGCCGATTCCCTACAGCAACAATAGGCTGTCCCAGGAAAAATTAGAATATGGAAAAATCCGTCCATAAGCTTCATTGCCGTAAATACGGTATTCATTAAAATCAAGATGACAGGTAAAACAATGGGAAGGAAGGAAGAAAATGTAGAGGGAAGATTTTCTGAACCTAAATTGATTTCTTTTTCCAAGCTCTGCACTACCGGCCTGTGCCTCTACAAGCTCATCATTTTCATTAACAATCCAGTTTAACTTCTTAGCAATATACTTTCTGGCATAAAGAATCGCCACAATGGTCATGGGGATAGAAAGTACCAGCGCCAATAAAATAAACTGTCCTACATCCACGCCGAAGATTCCGCAAACCCCCCAAGGGGCCAGGTGTAGGAGGAACCATGGTATGGTAATTACAGACCCGCTGCAAGAGCTACGCCCAAAAAATCAGAGATTTTTTGTAACTTTGAAATCGCCTCTTGCGATAGGGGACAGGATAATGAAGCCGGAGTCACAGAAGATGGGAATGAAACCAGGAAACCGGTAAAAAGCCAAAGCCTCCTCTTCCTTATTCTTTCCAAATACCTTTAAGAAGCAAAGAGCCATTCGCTTTGCTGCTCCTGTTTCCTCAAAGATTGCTCCCAGCATAACGCCGAAACCAATAATGATACCGATACTGGATAAGGTATTTCCAAATCCGCTGGTAATAGACTGCAAAATGCCGAACTTCGTTCCATTTTCCAAAGTGATGGTATTCAAAGGCATTCCGTCATTACACCAATCACTACGGTAGTGATAATCAGAGCCAAAAGGCCTGAATCTTTGTCTTTAATACCATGAAAAATCAGTAACACAATACCGATTGCCAAGCCCAGGAGCATTTGCTCTCCATGTAAAAACCATTAACCATACTTTCCTCCTCTTTAGAAAAATACTTTACTATTCCCTTCGTTGTCAATTACTCATTTGCATAAGCCAATTTTTATGTGTTTCAACTCATTTATGTGATTCACTATTTTATGTGGTTTAACCTTTCTTATGCATTTCCTTTTTTATCTTTTTATAGAACTAAGTACTTTTTGCACTGTTCTTCTTAGTGCTTAAAAGCCTCTGCATACTTTTGTCGCAAGTCGAATCGCTTCTTCCATACTGATGCTGTCTGCAATGCCGGTTCCGGCAATGTCAAATGCAGTTCCATGATCCACAGAAGTTCTTAAAATCGGCATACCGTTGGTAATAGCGATAGTTCTATCAAAATCCAAGGTCTTGGTAGCGATATGCCCCTGGTCATGGTGAGAGACAGTACGGAGTTGTATCTTCCCTGTGCTGCCTGATGGAAAACAGAGTCTGCCCGATAGGTCCCACTACAGGATAGCCTTCCTTCTGCAGCTCTTCCACCGCCGGCATAATCTCCTTCACTTCCTCGTCTCCGAACAAGCCATGCTCTCCACAGTGCGGATTCAGGCCGGCAATAGCCATTTTTCCGTCTGTAACCCCCAGCTTTTTCAAAGCCTCCAGACAACGCTTCACATAGTCCTTAATACGCTCCTTGGTAATCATATCCAGCATTTTCCGAAGAGAAACGTGTCTGGTTAAGAAGAACACTCTCATGCCGTTACACTCAAACATGGTCAGAGGATCTTCCGTATTGGTTAATGAACCAAAAATCTCCGTGTGACCGATAAAGGGCACCTCTGCCTCCTTTAAGGATTCCTTGTTGATGGGTGTGGTAGCCACCGCATCCACCAGCCTTTCATTGGCCAGCTCGATAGATTTCTTAATATAGGAAAATGCAGCCTTTCCGCACATCGCGCTGACCTTTCCATAGGCAAAGTCCGCCATGGAAATTTCACCCTCCTGCATATAGTAAAAGGCTGTCCTTCTCCTCTCCCAATTCCTCTATTTTTCAATTTTTCTGCAAACGAATAGAACTTACAGATTTCCACCGCCTTTTCCAAAAATCTTTCCGTCTCCGATAACCACTACCTTTGCAAATGTCCTGATTTCCTTTTTGGATACAGCCTTCACCACAATCTCGGACCGATTCCTGCAGGATCCCTCATAGGTACTGCAATTACTGCTTTCTTCATTTTATCCTCCTTCTTTTTCATCATTTTTATTTTTGAGACCGGCTCTTTCCACCGCTTTATACAAAGAGCTTTTTCCTTCAGGAAGGAAATACAACGATGATGACATCTCTTCCTCCTTGGCTGCCGCCCTTCGTCACCATGTGCATTCCCTAGGAAATCCCAGAAGCATTTCCCCGTGAGCCGCCAAGGGTAAAAACTTCTTCCTCTAAGCTAAGGCCGGCGGTTTGGAAAGCGCTTGCAAATAGAAACTGTCACATCTCCACCGCTACTGTATATTCCCTTAAAGCTCTTTTTCCTGCTCACAGATTCGATGAGCAATCTCCGCAAAAGCCAGATTCATCTTATTACTGATTTCTTCAATTTGGCAGGCTCTGCTTTCCGCAAGCTTTCCAAGATCACACGATTTTTCCGGATAGATGCCATCTCCCGTCACTGTGAAGACTCTATCCTTATCCACATCCTTAAGAATGGTATCCACCACTCTTTGGACCTCCTGCTCCCACAGCTCTTCCCCTTCCAAAAGCGCCTTGGTTTCCACAAAAACGTTCTTGCATCTTTTGAGAAAGCCACAGCTCTTCCAGCTGCAATCTGGTATGAGGATTTACACTACCTACCACAGCCAAAACCTTGTTTTTCTCCTTCTTCTCTGTGGGAGGAATTCTCTTTCTCATAAGGCTTGCAGTAAACACACCGGGATCCACCGCCAAGACCTTTAGCTTGGAGGTCTCCACCGCATCCGCAATTAAATCAATATCTTCCTGGCTTACACAATCCACCACAATAATGCGGTTTCCCTCCTCCGCCAGCTTCTTCATACAATCCGCAAGATAATGCTTTCCGTGCAGTAAATCCTTCATCAAAATGGAGGCAATGGGATATTTACTCTGCTTTCGGAACAGCTCAGCCACCTCCGGATTATTTACCGGCGTTTTCGGGTCAATGGCAATGTCCGTCTTATGAAGCGGAAGTCCCTCCACCAACATATAGCCTCCGAGAACAATACGAGAGGATGTGGGGAAGCATGCCACCACAATAGCCACATAGTCTTCCCCAAGGGATTCCAGCATGGCATCCACTTCCGCCTCCCAGGTTTCCTCGCGTAAAGTACTGTCAATTCGTTTGCCGTAAACCTTGGTATCTTCATTTTTCAGTAAATTACAAACATTGGAAACTCTTCTATAGGCAAGATCCTGATCAATCCCTCTACTGTCCGTAGGATATAAAAGGCAGTCGCACTGCTCCAGCATAGACAGCTCCAAACGCTCAGCATTCAAAACCGTATAGGCACTGTAATTCATCTTTTTCAGTAAAACTCCCTGTGGCATTTGCTCCCGGTTAAATCATCCGCGATGACAATACACTTTGGCATTCTTCTCCGCTTGTTGATAGTTCTTAATGAATGTTCCTATGTGTTCCTTTATCTTGATAAGTGCACATGGGCATTCGTATAAATCTCCATAACGGATATACATTCATATATCTTAGTACATGTTAATATATGTTCTTTTATGTTTATTTAATGAAAATATAAACACACCTCACAGAACTGTCAATAAAAATCCACACGAAAATAAACAGATTTGTTAATTTAGATTAAAATAAACTACCGGTTTTGTAGAAAATCCCTCCATCCACAAAACTTTCTTCACAGAACTAAATAGAAGGCTTTATCCTCAAAGCAAAGCCATATAAAACCTCCTCCAAAACTCCTATCACACAAAAACCGCACTTGCGTACGGTTTTTATGATCGCTACTTTTCTTTTAACTAAAGGAAAAAGATAATACTCTTCCTTCAAGGAATGGATGGGCAGGCCATCCGCATTGCAAGCTATGCAGCAGCACTAAGTGTCATAAGAGAAGGAGCGGCCCCTCCTAGTGGATAAGAACAGCTTGGAAGCTTATATAGCAACGGAAGAGCCGGAGATTTTGGAATAATAAATATTTTGACATGCTATCAAAAAGCACACTTACCTCTTTGCAAATGTGCTTTTTAACCTCCAACATTCTTATATCTTAGTCAAATAAAATGAATTAACCTTCCATCAGATGGCCTGGTAAGATTAATTTTTCTAATCGCCTCAGGGACACTTTATATTCATGATTTTCATCCAACAGCCCATTTACTTCCTGCTCCACATCCGTTAACTGTGTATAGCAAAAACCCTTGGAAGAACGGAAGTTCTATTATAGCCTTTGTTATGGATCCATATCTTTCTAAAAATGTTCTTCTGTTTCTACAGTATTGCCATATCCCCACTGTTCTTTTTCCTTTGTGGAAAATGCTATTTCCCACCATACTCAGTGAGCAATATTGGTTGCTTTATCATATTGATATCCATTGGAAAATGCTGATTTAAATCCACAATGATATTCTTCCGTAGTCTTCATTTGCTCCATAAAAGTGCTGTATCGATTGAAGAAATCTTCACTCTTTCCGTATAGTCGTGAAGTGTCAACAAATCCGTTTTGCTGTGCTCCCAACCATCATTAGAGATTACAGGCCTATATGGATCCAAAGATTTCGTCAAATAGTATATCCCTTCGGTCAAATGCTGTTCCGCTTTTTCTTTTTCAATTTCAAATACTCCCCATGATTCGTTGAAAGGCGTCCAGGCAATGATAGAGGGATGATTATAATTTTTGCTTTTACTGCTCCATCCATTCTTTTAGTAAAAAGCCATAATGCTTTCGATTGAAACGATAATTTGATGGGAATTCACTCCATACCAATATACCCATAGTATCGCATAAGTAAAGGAATCTCTCATCCTCTATCTTCTGATGTTTTCTGACTCCATTGAAGCCCATTTCTTTAATCTTTTGCAAGTCATGTAATAAAGTTTCTTCGTCCTTTGGTGTTAATCCTGTATCCTTCCAATACCCCTGATCCAATATCAATCTTTGGTATAATGGACATCCATTTAGAAGGAACTTTCCCTCTTCTATCCTTATTTCTCGGAGCCCAAAATAGCTAAAAACGGAGTCTAACACTCCATCTTCTTCCTTGATTTTTAATCTCCAAATCGTACAGATTAGGCTCCTGAGGACTCCATCTCTTCACCAAAAATGGATCTATAGCAGGATTATCCAAATAGACTTTTAACTTAAATCTTCCTTCTTGAACTATCGCTTGAACCTCTGTCACATCTATATTCTGATACTTCACTTTCACATTGGCAAACAATGGACATTTAGATGGCTTTGTTTCAACAGAAAGCAAACAAGCATCTTCAACAAGTCCTTCTATTTCTACTATATGTTCATATAAGTGGGGGTAATTTTAACATCTTTAATGTATCTTTGATTAACATTCTCCCCCAAACACTTTTTCCAAATTCGGAAGTTTGTACATACCAACAAGCATAACTATACTGTTCCCATCTTTTGCTTGCCCTAGGTTGCTCCATATTCGAAGAATCAATAGCCAAAACAGTCAATATATTCTCTTTATCTTCAATGTATTCTGTCACATCAAATGAGAAACGAGAATAGCCACCGCAATGCTGCCCAACTTGCTTTCCATTAATATAAACCTTACTCAAATAATCTACGCCCTCAAAATGCAGAATAAATCGTTTTCCCTCAGCTCCTTCTTATTAACAGGCAGCATTCTCTGATACCATAAATATCCGGAATGATTCTGAATATGTACCCACTTTCTTTTTGTTTCGGACCAAAGGGAACTAAAATTTTTCTCTTTTCTGCTAGCGGTATCCCCATCTCCCAATGGCTTTTTCTCCGATTGTTTCATTGTCAAAGCAAAGTCCCATTTCCCCATTTAGTTCTATCCACGAGTCTCTTACTAATTGTGGTCTGGGATAATTTTCAATATGTTTCATGCTATTCTCCTTTTCCTTTATCCTTTGATACCACCTGTACTAATTCCTTGAACAATTTGCTTTTCAAATATCAGATACAAAATAATCATTGGCAACGAAGCCACCATGTTTATACACATTGGAATGACAAAATCGGGCTCTCTATCTTAATCAACGTCGGAATTCCGATGGGTAGTATATAGTTTTCGCTAAATACACAAAGTAGTGGCCAAATATAATTATTCCAACTTACGATGAAACTCATGATAGCAATTGTCGCAATGATTGGTCTTGAAAGCGGAAGGACGACTTTAGTGTAAATTATCCATTCCCCACCTCCATCGATTCGTACTGCCTCAAAAAGTTCTCTTGGTAGTGACCTCAAAAAGCTATAAGTAATTACAAAATTCATAGAACTGGCCACAGAGGGTAAAATCAAACCGCTATAGCTATCAATTAGCTTTAATTTGCTCATTAATACAAATAAAGGAATAATCGTTGCCTCACTGGGAACCAGAATTCAATAAGGAAATAAAAATAGAAAAAGCCACTCCTTTGAAGGAAATATGAGCTATGCTATACGCCGCTAATGTAGACACAAGAACAGACAATGCAGTAGTCACCACAGCGACAATCAGGCTATTACAGAACCATCGAAACACTCCTGTTTTCAATAAAACCTGAGGATAATTTTGTAATGTATAGGGTGGTGTAAACCAAGAAAACACATTATGAAATTGCTTTCCTTCGTATTGAATGGAACAAACAGCCCCCAAATAATCGGAGAAAGCATAATTAAAAGCGATAAGTAAGGAAAGTGCAGAAATAAGATTGCTTTGTATTGTTTTTCGTTCTATTTCTCATACTTAACCTTCCTCTTGTCTTCCAAAAACGTCTTTGAATAAATACCAATAGACATAAAACAACTAAGAAAAATACGACATTGCAGAAGCATATCTAATTTATTCTTTTTCAAATGCTTGTTGATATGTATTGTATTAAAGAGTAGGGTAGTATTAGCCGGTCCTCCACCTGTCATTAAATAGAATTTGTCCAAAAACTTTAAAGCTGGCAATAATTTGGAGCATCATCACAAGGAAAATTGTTGGTTTTAACTGGTGGTACAGTAATCTTCCAAAAATATTTGGAGCGGTGCCGCACCATCTACTTTTTTGCAGCATCATACAAAACCTCAGGTATATCCTGTAAAGCAGCTAAAGTATAGCAACATAGAAAAACCTATAGTCCACCATAAAGTCATAGCTACTAAGCTAAACCACACTTTATTGGAATCTTGTAACCATAAAATCTCCTTCTGACCATTCAAGAAATGAAAAGCCCGCAAAAAACCATTTAGTAATCCACGGTAAGGCGCAAAAACAAAACTGGCTAAATAAGAGGCAACTGAAACCGATAGCACACCAGGGTAAGTAATACGCCGTCTTAAAAAGCGTCGGAAACAAACGGCTCTGTTTGCCAATAATGCAAGGATAAATGATAAAATAACCAAGAATGGTACAGAAAAATCACAAATTTTACGTATGGATGCAGGATAAGTAGAAATTCTTATCCTGCATCATCTTATAATTTTCTATACCAACAAAACTGGTCTTTCCCATCAAATTCCAATTGTATAAACTGACATATATCCCTTGAAAAACAGGGAAGATTGTAAAGATAGAATAGAGCACGAAGAAAGGCATAATAAATCAAAATTGCCACAGCTTGCTTTTTCCCTATTTTATGTTTGTTATATGGATCAGATAGCAATCTATTCATGGTTTACCCACTATTCTTTGATGATTTTTAATCCAAATTATTTTCTGCAGCCTCTTTTTAGAGCAGTTCCGGCTTCATCCAGGAACTGTTGCCTGTTAAATGTCTCTACTGCATCCATCAAATCTTTTTCATTCCGCCATAATAATGTTCACTCTGTGGTGCATATTTTGCATACTCCAACTCAGAAATCATTATATCCTTTAAGTTTTTATATTCTTCACTCTAGTTAGCTTCATTTGCAGAAGGAATTTGTCCGGATCCTGCCCAAACGATACCCCCTGTCTTTTGACGCATATACCATAAATTGAACTGCAGACAAAGTCTCTTCTTCTGTTCTCTTTAGGAAGAATCAAAGTATGGGAATCAGCCCAACAATATGGCTTATCGCCAAATAGTTGAGGAAAAAGTTGTATTATTGAACTTAAGATTTTCGGTCTGCTCATACGCTCCGGTTAACCAAGTACCGCCAAAAAGTATAGCTGCTTTACCGGATTGGAATAAAGCCTAGCTATCATCGATACCGGGAAGAATATAGCCTTCTTTATAAAAGCACTTCCAGTTCCTCCAGTGCTTTTACCAATCTCTACATCTAAGGTATTCTTTTCCTTCTGCATTGATGAAATCCGTTCCCCCATTTGGAAATAAATTGCATACCAAGTTCTAGGGATCGTCTCCGGACTGTGTTAATCCCAATGGAGATATTTCAGCAGGTAATTTTTCTTTGCATCGCTTTTAAGATATCTTTAAATCCTTCCATATCCTTCACTTGAGAACTTTCCTCTTCAGTAACTCCGCTTCTTCCAAAAAGGCTGGTATTGTAATACATTACCTCAGCATGGGTATCTGATGGAATGGCATAGATTTTCCCATCAATGCTTACAGAATCAAGACTGGTTCTGATAGTCCTTTGATAAATCAATATTCAGTTTCTTCAAATAATCATCTAATGGCTCCGCAACACCACTCTGGGAAAAGCTCATATAGTTTTGAAACATGAGAGATACCAATATCCGGGCCTTTTTCCCTGCAGCTACAGCAGTCTGTAATTTCGATAATAATCATCCCAGACAAGCGTAATAATCTCCACCGGATTTTTAGGATTAGTTTGAGTATATTGGTCTTTTTATTTGTTTAAACCAATCTCCATCTCCTCCGGTAAATAAGGACCAAAAAGCTTAAGTGCCCTGCAGGAACATGTAACTTCTTCAGGGTTATCCACTGTTCCGGTTCCATTTGTTGTCTCTTCTGTTTTCCCTGCCTCTTCTGCTTTTGTCTCCGTCTGAGCTTGTGAAGCAGAATCCTTAGCCTCCTGTGCAGCTCCTCCACATGCGGACAAAGCCATTCCTGCCACAAGTGAAAGACTTAGAAATAGACGTTCTTTCCTTTTCATACCATATCCTCCTTTGTTATGAAAAATATTGTTGTACTAGCAAATGCTTTGGTATAGATACCAAAACTCTATACACTAATTTTTCTTTCACATAATTCTGTCCCAGCTTATTTGGCGCTCTGAGATCTTTCCTACAAACCGTTAAAACAATCACTAAAAACATAAGGCAATGCACTAAAGAGTTCACTGGGTATGGTACTCATACCTAAGCTTTACATAAACTCCAATAGCCTCTGATACGCCAAATACAGTGCCGAAAATCAATGCCCCTACCGGATTCCAATTTCCTAAAAAGCAAATTCCAAAAAGCAATCCAACCGCGACCACTGATGATTTCAGATGTATACATCCCCACATTACATAAAGAGTAGTACGCTCCTGCAATTCCTCCCAGACAGCTGGCAACTGCTACCGCCACAAAACGTATCTTTACTATATCTATTCGCGGTATCAACAGCTCCGGATTCTCTCCATCAGGATCTAGGGTAAGTCCCAATGCCGTATGATTCATCACAAATAAAAATAATCGGAATCAATAGGTACGCCAGATAGGTAATAATATTTTTGGGAAAATAGAATTTTCCCGATAAATGGATTTGACTTAGCACCGGAATCTGTATCGTGGAAAGTACTTCTACCTTTAAAGGGGTAGTCTGAATACCAAAAATAACTCGATAGAAAAAGTACAAAACCCTGTTACTAAAATGGAAATCGCTGTTCCCATCACAATTTGATGCTGGTTCATGGCATACAGTGGTTAAAGCATGAGAAGCGCGAACCATGAGGCCACACACCATGGCCAGCAAAAAAACCGAGATAGATATTTCCACTAATGTGTGCTCCTATGAATCTCTCCCATGCCCCTGATAAGGAATATTCCCTCTAGCAGTAAACCATCATTCCGGTTCTCTCTGCAATCACCTCTCCAAGCGCACCAAGAATAAGAGAGTACTCATAAAAAATGCTCTTGCCAAAAGGCTTGTTATATTGTTCATTCTAGGCCTCCTCTGTCACGATTCTCTTTTTCTTAAGCTTATTTAATTCAGCCTTTCTTCTAAAGTAGAAAGACATAAGCACAAAGAGCATTACAAAGCCCCTGCAGCAGATCAATTACACTGGCAGGAGCATCCGTTGAATGTCCCAATGCTGTTCCTCCAACATGAAAAAGCCAAATAGTAGCGAAGCCGGCACAACCGCAAGCGGGTGAGCATTGGCTAAATGGCGATTCCGATTCGCAAGATCCTATCTGCGTATCAAATCCGGTAAGAAGCATATGCTGCATTCCATTGATTTCACCAGTCCTGCAAGTCCTGCAATAGCGCCGCTAATGGCAAAGGCAAGCATATATTGATGTTGAGGACTGATTCCGGACATTCTGGCAGCGTCCTGGTTTAAACCGGTTGCCCGAATTCTAAATCCTAAAGAAGTTTTATAAAGTACATACCAAACCAATACCGCAACCTAAAGCAAAATCACAATTCCGAGGAAACAGAGGTACCTGGAATGATTTTTTGGCAGCCAGGTGCTTTATCCAAATAGTCTGTTTTCAAATACTCATGTTTTGATTCCTGCAAACCGGTTCTGAGCATAACTGCATTACATATTGGATAACATAGGTGGACATCATGCTTATCAAAAATTCATTAGCATTAAATTTTTGCCTTTAAAAATCCAATTATAAAGCCAACAACAGCACTGCCCAAAATAGCAGCTATTCCTGCCAAAAGAATTACAATTGGTCCCGAAAGTTTCCTCCCAGCGCTAGAGATACTGCTGATGCACAAATGCAACCGGAATAGAACTGCCCTGTGCCCCGATATTTGTACAGATTAGCTTTAGTAGGTGAACGTAAAAAGCCAAACCGGTTAAAATAAGAGGAGCCGTTTTTATCAAAATATTTCCCATATTGTATGTGCTGGAAAATGTTTCTGAAAAACATTACCGTAAGAGCCTGAAAAAGGATTCACGGATAATAAGGGTAAAAACTAAAGCTAATGGCTAGACCTAAAAAGGATTGCGAAAAGAATCCAGTAAAAATCACAGAGAATCTCTTTCTTTTTCATTTACGCCTCCTTCAATTCATAGCCTGCCATTAACAGTCCAATCTGTTCTAGCTAATCTTCCATTTTGAAAAATTCCCATGATTTTTCCTTTGTATAATAGCAATCCCTATCGGAAAGAGCAAAAATTTCCGATAGTTCTGGAGATACCAGTGAGAATGCTCTTTTCCCTTGCTCTTTTCTCTCATAATGGTTTTTATGTACATAGTTAATCGCTCCAAGATCCAGGCCTCTTGTAGGTCGATCGAAATATAATCAGCTTTTCGCCTCCATCCCACTTCTCTGGCCACGACAACTTTTGCTGATTTCCTCCTGACAAGCTGCCAATCACAACTTCATGGTCAGGAGCCTTAACCTTATATTCCTGAATAATGTTCTCCGTATAATTATTCAATTCTTTCCATTTATGATTCCATTTTAACCCAGTTTTTAAGATAACTGGCTTTTAAAAGAATATTCTCGAGAGTGTCATTCCGAAATCATTCCCATACCTGTAACGATCGAGATGCCAAGTATCCTATTCCTTCTTGATTCTATCTCTTACCTCGAGTTGGCTAATGTCTTCTCCATCAAGAATCACCTTGCCTGCATTGAGTTTTCTTGCGCCATAAATCGCTTCGTAAAGCTCCTGCTGTCCATTTCGGAGACACCTGCAAAACCAAAATTTCTCCTTCTTTAATCGAAAATGAAACATTATCCAGTAATGGAATATTATCTTTAGATTTTTAAAGATACATTTTTCTACCTCTAATCTATTTTTCCGATTTTTCAGGCTCCTTCATAGATGGAGCTTTTATGATTTCAAGTCATGTCCAATCATCAGATTGACCAACTCTGACTCTTTAACCGTTTTAATCTCCCCTTCTTCTATCGTTCCACTTATCTTTCCATTTTCGCAGTACAATGATACGGTCCGATACTTCTAAAACTTCTTTTCATCTTATGGGTGATAAAGACAATCAATTTCCTTAGCTACATAGTCTCGGACAAAGCCCATTAACACATCCGCTCCTGGGGTGTAAGTACCGCTGTGGGTTCATCCATAATAATAATTTTGCATTTAGATAGAGTGCTCAAAATTTCAACTTTTTGCTGTGCGCCAACCGTCAGATTCTTTACCAAATTCCTGCAGGAACGTCAAAGTGATATTGGTCAGCAAGAGCTTGAATCTCTTTTTCCTTTTCCTTGAAATCAATCGTTCCTTTGCAATGTCCCAATATGATATTCTCGGTAACTGTATGTGCCTCCACTAAGGGAAAAGTGCTGTTGAATCATAGCAATTCCACAAGCCATAGCTTCTTTAGGAGAGCGAATTTCCGCCTTTTTCTGATGAATCAAAATCTCTCCTTCTGTAGCATGGTAAAGTCCATATAGATTTTCATTATGGTACTTTTTCCGGCACCGTTCTCCCCTAAAGAGCAACTACTTCTCCTCTTTAATCACCATAGATACATCATCATTTGCCAAAAACCTTGGCAAAAACGTTTCGCTGATATGTTTTTAATTCAACAATAATATTTTTCCCATATAATGTATCTCCTAGGCTTTTTATGAAAAAGGCAGCGTTGTATTAACACTGCCTTTTTATAAATCTATTCAGAAAAATACTGCTTAAAGTCTATTTTTCCATTTGTAATTTCTTCCGTAGCCTTCTCAACTGCCTGCTTACATTCCTCTGAACATTGGTCTGTAAATATGGTTTCAAATACACCCTCTTTTACACCAACTTCTTGAGCACCTTTTAATTCACCGCTTTTTATGCCCTTAATAATCCAAGGATACACATTGGCCCAGTTCATGCTTACGGATGCTACTACACAATCACTTTCCTCATTCTTATTTGCTGCAAATCCTACAAATTTTTGCCTTTTTCTCAGCTGTAGCCTGAATGGCACCTGAAGTTGCCTCGTTGGAGTAACAGAACACTGTATCAGCTCCATTATCAATCATTTGATAGCCATCGCCTTTCCGATAGATACATCGGTCCAGGTATTTAAGAAAGAACGATTCGCCTTTGCGTTAGCTATTCCCCTTTCTTTTGCGGTTGCTACGGCTATCCCTTCATAGGTATCCAGAAGGTGTACCATGGCCAGATTAGACTCTCCGCCCATTGTGGCAAAATTGCCGTTCTCCGTAGTATATCCGGCAATAACTCCCGCAATATAGGAACCTTCATATTCTTTTGGGAATACCGGAACCATATTATCCGAATCGCTCTTTGTTCCATTGATAATGGTATACACTGTCTTTTCATATTGAGGCGCTACCGCCGCACAAGCTTCATCAAACTGACTTCCGGCAGCCATTACCAGGTCATATCCCTTCTCACCGTACTCTGTGAAGGTCTGTTCAAATTCCTCTACGGGTACAGACTCAACCACCTCAATCTTGGTTCCCAGTTCCCTTATCGCACTGCTTTGCTCGGCATTATTGCTGGTATTCCAGCTCTGGTCATCCACACTACCGGGAAGAATTAAAAACAATCTTCATACTGGAGTATTCTGAATCTGTCTTCTCGGCATTCTGTTGTTCGCCATTCTCGACCTTCGATTCTGATTTTGCTCCACCACCGCCGCAAGCAACCATCATAGACGCCAATAACGCTAAGCTTGCAGAAAAAAACAAACGATTCCTTTTCATAATTAGACCTCCTGTTTTTCTGTACTTGTATTTATGAACAGTATATCTTCTTTGTTTTTTTATTGAATACATGATAAGTTACTGATTTTTATTTTGTTTTCTACATATATTTTATTGTTTTTTGTTTATTTTGCATATATTATGTATACAGTTTTGCAAAAAGAATATTATTTATATAGTTTTTGCAGTATTTTGTATTCTAATGGAGTAGCATTGGATGCTTTTTAAATACTGTACCTAAAATAAGTCCATCTTTAAACCCTCAAACCATTTGAGAAACATCTGATACTTTATATTGTGGCAGTTCCAAAAACAAACATGCTTTTTCAATCGAAAAGCTCAAAAAGATAATCTGAAAAATTATCTTTCAAATGTAATCGAAACAAGTCCGATAAATAGTTTGGAGAAATATGTAAAACATCTGCTATACTCTTGAGTCCTATTTTTTCTGCATAATGCACTTCAATATAATTCATTGCTTCTCTAACTAAATAATTTCCCACCTCAAAATTTTCTGAGAATATATATTTTTCAACTGCTTCACCATCATTCTTTCATGCATCAAAACCAAGATCTCTTAAAGCCATAGAAGTTCTCTTGGATTAGTCGGCTTTGTCAGATATCTATATACCCCATATTTAATAGCCCGCTGTGCATAAGAAAACTCACTATAGCCGCTAAGGATAATCGATCTTTTATGCGTTCATCTTTCTCTTATTTTTTTCTATAAAATCCAAGCCATTACACGCAGGCATTCTATATCTGTAATGATAACATCAGGGTTTTTCTCCGAAATGGCGAGTAACGCAGAAACTAGCACTTTTCATAAGCCCCACTACTTCCATTCCTTCTTGACCGGGAAAGCAAAGCCCTCAAGTCCTTGCCTAATTTTAGGTTCATCATCTACAATCATAATCCCTCATGAAAAACTCCCTCTACTATTAGCGGAAGATGAATTTCCACTGTGGTCCCATTATTCTTTTTGAGATGAATTCTCAAACCATAACTCTGTCCGTATATTAATTTGATTCGTTTCTCCACATTCTTAACAACACGCTTATCCAAAAGTATATCTTGTATCTTTTTCTGCTCCATTCCTTGCCCATCGTCAATAACAGTAATTTTCAACTCTCCTTGATCTATTACGGCAATAATGCAAACTTTACCTCCCCGCACCAAAGGTTCTAAACCATGTTTTATTGCATTTTCCACAAGAGGCTGCAGAAGAAGTTTAGGACAAGGATAAACATTACATCTTCCTCTATGGAAATAGCATATTCCAAACGTTCCTCCATCCCTACACTTCTGAATCTCTAAATAATTTCTAATGTATCTTACTTCTTCTTGCAAAGGTACTAATGTATTTGCACCTGATATAGAGTACTTTAACAATTCTCCCAGGCGTACAATCAAATCGCTAATATCATCCTCTCCCTTGCCAAAAGCATCCAATTGATAGTATCAAAGTATTATATAAAAATGAGGATTGATTTGCGCTTGCAAAAGCATTTAATTCTGCTGTCTTTTTGCCATCTTTTCTTCCATAACCACATGGATGCCTCTTTAATTTCACCCAGCATAAAATTGTAGGATTGAATTAAACTGCCAATCTCATCCTTCTGTTTTGTATGGACCTGAATGTCAGATTACCAATTTGTGCTTTCTCCATAGCCTTGAAAGCTCTTTCAGTGGCTTAGTTATAGTCCATGCAAGAAGAAAGCTGATTAGAAATCCCTAAGCACGGATATGACAGTAATTGTGATTACTCTATTTTTTAACAGTTGTAATTGCGGAAAAATATCTTTCGCTGCAACAATAGAAAATAATCTCCATCCGGTAATACCATTATATTGGCCGCAGGCAAAATAGCTAACATTACTCCAGTTAAATTGAAAGGTATGTTCTCCGGTATCATATCGGTCTTTTACTATGTTCAGATACTCTACCGGCACACTGGTATTCGAACAAATCACCTTACCATTTTTATCCATAATAAGAGTAATTTGATGATGGAAAGCACAAATTATTAATCAGTAATTGCATAAATATTTCGGGGTTAAACTCCAGAACAATTGATCCTTCTTTGCCCCTTCCACCCATATAGTTCTAAGTAAAAAGATGGATCCATCCTCTAGGCTTTATCCATATATTTTTATTTTGCTTTTACTTTATCCTCACCCAATTGAGCGAAAAGTTCTTCTAAAGAAATTTGACTCTCTTATATTGGTAAAAATTTCATCTTGTTGATTCAAAGCATATAAATTTTTAACCGAAGGAAAAACATTAATTTCCTGTTCTAAAAATAAAAGCTCCGTTTCTTCAAATCTCTTGACTCCTACCTCATTCATCATTTTATTTGGGGCAAACACTAGTCACTAATAACGTCAATCAATCTATCTAATGTTTCTATATGCTGCGTTATATTCATATCAATAAGGTTCAGCATATTTCCCATTTCTTCTTTTTATTTTGAATAATTACACTTTGTACCGTTCTGTAAGAAATCACTCCACTAAAAGCCCGGTAATAAGTACAATAACCGCAATAATTATGAATGACATCCAAAGACTCATTTGCTACTACTCCTTGCCCAAGTTAATCCGTCCTGCTTTCAAGTCTTTTTGTACAGTATCAATTTCCTCTATTACTTGTCCTCGTATTTTCTTACTATATTGCACGTGAAATAGATCTTGGCTCATTCCCAGTGGATATACCCTTTGCTTGCCAAGATGTCCCTTTTATATTCGTCCATAATACATGTAAACTTTATCAAAATCAAATATAACAGATGCCAAAACAATGTTCTCATCTATAGAGCACTGATTCGTAGCAATTCCAATCATACTTGCCTTTGCCCGGTTCTTCTTGAAGCGCCTTAAGGCTCCTTGCCAAACCTTATTAGCATATACCAGAACAATGTCTGCATTTTCTTCTAACACTTGTTCTGTAATTTTATATCCCTAAGTCAATATTATCCCAACTGTTGGTATATGCCCTTAGACAGTGCGCCTGACCAAGCCCTCTTTCCCGGGCAACGCGAACAGCATTTTTCTCATAAATGTCCAACATTTTCTTCATTGGCTCATTCGGAAATCCTGCAATATTTGCAAACACTCCTGTTTTCGTTAGTTTCCCGGCTATGCAGGTGATATAGCTACTTCCTCTTCTTTTAATTTGAACAGAGACTATATTCTTTTGATTTAAAAACGAACCATTGATAATACAAAAACAAGGTATTTTTATATTTAGGCGCTGTAGCTTCTATAACGTCATTAAATTGTGCACCTGCCCCAATAATGAGACCATATCCCTGATCAGCATATTGTAAAATCTTACGTTCAAAATCTTTCTCTGCTATGTTCTCGACATATTCTATTCGCTGATTATTTTTGCATTATAGAGTTTAATACCATCAATATTTGCCTTTGTTCCAACTCATGTCCTCCTCAGAACCGGAGAGGAGGACAATGACTTATGATTTTGCATCTTTATTAGAGATATGTTGACAAGCAAAAAGAAACAATAAAATACACGAAATAATTATAATATAAAAATATTCTTTTTCTATTTCTTTGTACCTTCATTGCCACACCTGTCTTTTACCTTCAACATAATCTTTTTGGATCACTGGAATTGCCTTATGTTTTTCTATCGTTTATTGGTGGCTGAGACAAAAAGTTTTTAGTCTTTTTCTAATCTACTAAAAACAATATATGGGTTAGGTGAATCGTTTCTGATTTTTCACATACCCATTATCCGCCAAAGCTTTTCCAATGTCTTGTTTATAAGTATTATTTAATTTTTGGCTGTTTATGATTCCACACTTCATTAAGGTCTTTAATCTCATCTACAGAGTCAATATATTCCTTTAAGCTCACTTATTTTCCCTGTCTTTTTGATTTTTAGTTTGTAAGAGTATTGCTTTATCCTCCGTACTAACTAAAGTGCTCGATAATAATAGTTCATTACCTCCTTATTTAAATCTTCATCTGTCAAATCTTTAAATTGATTATGAGCTTGTTAGTGAATCTAAAAACTCTTGTTTATATTTAAAACTCTTAAAAATATTTACATATATGCCGAATATTTTTCAGTCGTGATAGAAACTTAAGTAATAAGTATTTTTATTTTCGGTACGATTTGGAGCTATCCGATATATTTTCATTTCCCCATTCACTTTATCAATTAACTTTTTAGCATTCTCTTCTTTAAGATGCCTTTAGAAAAATCTCTAATCTATCTCTTACCTTATCCAAGTTTGCCGTACTTAAAAACTTAACCAAAACATCCTGTTCCTCTCCTTGCACCAATTCAGCCATTTATAAATACTTTTTAGTGTAAGATAAATCAACCAATCTTTGAACGTTGGATTCACTAATTTTTATACGTTTATTTTCTATTAGTAGAAGACATTTGTTCTCAGGTATCTTCCAAGGAAAGGTATCTGTATCTATATCTAATGGATTTTCTGCATATAACTAGTAAACCCAAATAGCTCTTCACCAGTTTTTCACTTTTTGAGTAGATCTTTCACAAAGTTCAGAGTTATCTTCCAATATGTCCTTTTCATTTTCACTATTAATATTTTTATTTAAATAATCAACAAATTCCGGAACACCAGATAATACTTTGTCCGCATAACATCTACTTATGTTCTCTTGGGAACAAGAAATAGTGTCCTTTGAATACAATTTTTAGTAATATTCCCATCCAATGGAATTGTAAGCTTTATTGATGTCTGGGATTTTCACTTCATTATCATTATTTTTCAATGTATTTAATTTTTATCCCTTCTGAGATATCTGAATTTATAATTTCAATTACTATTTCTGCTGAATTTTTAAACTCACAGGGTTGGGTAGTTTATATATTCTTTATGAAATTATTGAAATCATCTCTAATATATTCTTTTAGTGGACTCCAACGAATCATTAACATATATTTCACTCAATAGTCTCCATAGTTAACCTTTTTCCCAGAATAATGTTGACTAAATTTTGAATATTATCCACATTAAGTATATAAGTATTAGACCGCTGTATACGTTCTGCTATATCCTTATAATGGCATCATCATAAGCTTTATCATCCGCATTAGCATAAATAAGCTCATTGTTTTGCAAAAATGCAAGATTAGTAAACTGAATATTTGCATAATCTAAATTTTCATATCCAATTCACCTTCTGGCATCATAGGTTCTGTAGAAGAGAAGATTGTATTAAATTCTTTAGCTCCTCTGATTCAAATAAATTTTTACAGCTCAATATCATCATAAGTCAATATAGAACATGCCACCCACTTTTGAAGTTTAATCCAATCATCTTCCGTTATAAAATCCAGCATTTCATCATCTTCATCATAGCCTCTGCTGACTCTTCTTCTAATTCTTTTGTTTTATTTAAAATAATCTCAATATGTTTATGATAACCAGTACATAATGCTGAGTGAATGTATCGACAAGCTAAATCATATGAAGAGGTGACTAATAAAATAATCAAATCTATGTATAGTCATTCTCACATATTGATTCTATAATTATTTCAACACGACGCTTATCCTTAGGGATAGAAATCATAATCCTCTTGTTGCTTCAAAAATAGCGTTTAACAGCTTTTGCATTCAATATTCCATTTCTCATAAAATCATCTTCATCTAAATGACTTAGAACGGCTTCTACATTATCAATTTTTGTATCAACATTATCTTGACCCTCTATAAGTCTTTTTTCATAAAAACCATATCGTTATAACTAAATCTCCTTCATGAAAAGGACTAATATAGAGCCAGTAATCTTCTGATAAATAGCCTTCATCAATAAAGAATCTCAATAGTGCAATGTATGGACTTTTTACATATTGGAGTTTCATTGCCAAATATTAAATTATTTTTACTTTATGACGTCTATTTAATTTCGATATTAAATATTTTAATGATGCAGTGGAAGTGTACTTTAACTCTCTCCTTTAAGCTTTCTATTTTTCTCATCACTCGACTTAACTTGACCTAATTGCTTAACCTCATATGATAACGTAGATTTTCAGATTATTCTTCAATGCTTCTTTGCCCTTATTAAAAGCATAAAATATGCCTCCTTGATTCACTTGAAGTAAATCAAAAGTCATGAGGAAATAAATTTTTAACCACTATCAAAGCAAATAGCTTCTCCTCACTAAGCTGTAATTTTTCCATAGCAAAGCATATTTATATAAATTCGATATTCATTAACAATATTTTTTTAATATGCATCTCTCCTACATACAACGAAGTTTTTTATAATCAGATGTTTACTATCTTTAAAGCCACAGTCCTCCATTCCACTTAATAAAAATACTTTCAGAATTTTTAGAATGAATATAAGGTAATATTGGTAGAACAAAATCAAAAAAACTTGACCCTATCTTTTGGCTTCAAAAATTCCATCTCTAAGCATATAGACAAATCTAACTTTTCTATCACAATGATTTACTTCAAGATGCTTTGTTAAGCATATAATTTAGCTCTCTTAGTTTTGTAAATATTGTAATATTGTTAAACGATCCAAATCTTCAATCACAAAAATTTTACTTTTTGTACTTGTAAGTAAATAAATAATTTCTTTAATATCCTTATCTAATACAGTCTCTTCATCAATATTTCCATCATTGATAATGGTTTCTACGCCTTTTAATTGAATTTTGTGTATAAAGAACCTATTCTCTCCAACAAAAACGTAGTAGGAAATAAAATACTGGAATGATAAATAATAATAAGCAAAATATAAAATAAAGAAGATGAGACGAATGCTTTTAAACATTGCAATATAAACTCTGCTTTACTCTCAAACTCAAGAATAGAGAATTTTTAAAAAGCATGTATTTAAAAGATTCACGTAAGCCTTCAAATATCCATTCCTTTTTCCAAACCAAAATAAAATAGACAACAAAACATACAATACATATAGTTTCACAATATATTCCAATCTTTGATTTATTTATCTTGATTTTATATTTACTTAGCGGAGTATTTTTAATCCTAATTTGCGATATGATTTGATTTATTAACTCACGTTCAATTCTATTCTCTTGTTCAAGTTCCTGGTATAATTTGTTCTATCACTTCCTTCTTCAGTTTCTCTTTCAATCTTACTTCCAATTCCTTTATCTGCAGAGCTCTCATATTGTCCCAATGTAATCGTAACAATGTTCTTTAACTCTTTTTTACATAAGATTGCATACAGTACTTTTCCCCGCTCCATAAATACCGGTAATAGCAATATTTTTATGTTATTGTTATCAAAAAGCATAATCCAGTGCTTCATAATATGATTTATACTCTTCGTTATTTTTCTAATATACTTGGGCACAATGAAAAATCCACCTTTGTCTTTATCATTATTCCCTCTTGCCCTTTAGACTCTTTATATGCAGTATTTTCCTGTTCTTTTTCTCTTGATCCTCTGACACTCTCTTCTTCTCACCCTCAACTTGCTTGATTTTCACCCATAACCGCTCCTCTTCTACCCCTTCACGCGCCCATTGCCAATCCTTCTACAAACTGCTTCTGGCAAAAGATATACCAGTACCAAAACCGGTAACAAGCTAATCAAAGAAGTTGCCGCCATAGGTCTCAATCCAGTCCCTTATCGGTGATGAAGCCGGCGATAACTACGGGCAATGTCTTAGACTTATTGATACTTAAAATAACCGCAAAGAGGAATTCATTCCAGGCTCCCACAAAAGCCAGGGATTCCTGCCGCCCAATGTGAGACTTTGTTACCGGAAAAACCACATAGAAGAAACGACTTAGGAAATGGCATCCGTCAATTCTGGCCGATTCCTCCATTTCAATAGGTACCTGGGCGAAGAAGCCCATCATCAGCCAGATTACCAATGGCAGGTTAAAGCTGGTATTCATAATAATCAAAGCCGGCAGGGTATCAATAAGCTGTAGCTTTCGCATCACAAGGTAGATGGGAATGGCTGTAGCAATGGCCGGATACATTTTCTGAATCATAAACCAAAGGCCGAAAATTTGTCTGGTAAGGTTAGAAATTTTTCCTCGAACCAGACTGTATGCAGCCATGGAGCCAAAGAGCAGGGAAATGGCTGTGGAACTAAGACTTACAATCATGGAATTCATAAACTGTCGTCCAAGACCGTTCATGAACAACACCGTTTTAATATTTTCCATGGTGAAAACATGGGGAATCAATAAAGGAGGATTCGCCAAATACTCCGCCCGAATCTTTAAAAAGCACTGGAAAAAGCCAGTATAAGGGAAAATAAAAACCAGCAACATCAGCACAGCGGTAAACACTATACGAAAAGGCCTTCCCCCACATTTCCAATATTTCATGCACCATGGAATCATTTGCATCCATTCTATGTTTCTTAGCCATCATTTTCTTCCTTTAAATCCTTTGATAAATCACCAAGTAAAATTATATTGATACACTGCTTTCGCAGATTGTGTTCACATTCATATTTCCATAAAAACTGTCTCTATAGGAGCAATCGACTTCATGATACAAGTTATCTTGCTGTCCCTATGCACTACAAAACTCGCTCCTCCACCGCTTTTTCTCCAACGCAGGAAAAGGAAACTGATAATGGTCATAGAGAAAACAAAGGCCATAGCCAGAGCCGCCGTATAGCCGGCATCAAAGAACTTTAAGCCTTGCTTGTAAATGTAGTTCGGCAGCATTTCCGTGGCATTTCCCCGGACCGCCATTGGTCATAGTATAGATGGTGTCAAACACCTTAAAGGCATCTACGAAGCGAAGCATTAGAACAATAATCAGTAAAGGACTAATCATAGGAAGCACGATTTGGAAAAAGATGTGGCGATTCTTCGCCCCATCCACCCTGGCAGCCTCCAATGCATCTTGGGGAAGGGACTTTAGCCCTGCCATGGTAATGATGCATACCCAGGGAATCAACTGCCACACATTGACAAAAATCACCGCAGGCATAGCAGTTTTGGGATTACTCAGCCAGTTCATTTGGGGTACACCCACAAAATGTAAGAGGTAGTTGATGATTCCCGTACTGCCGTCCAGCATCATTCGGAATAAGGTACCGATGGCCACCGGAGCCATAATCATGGGAATCAAGAGTAATGAAGTAAAAATGCGGTAAATTCTTTTGGTACCGCAAAGCATCATAGCGGCCAAAAGCCCTAAAACCAACTCTAGGGACACGAAACCACCGCAAAAGGACGGTGTTTCCCACACTCACCCCCAAGTTTTTGTCCTGAAGCATCCGAAGATAATTCCCAATGCCGATGAACTTGGGAACGGCATTGGGAAGATTAATTTTGTATTGAAATAAACTGAGATAGAGGAATACAGTAGGGGTAACAGGGCTGTAAACCCTAAGAATAAAAATTGAGGAAGCAGGAAAAAGCCAAGACCACAGCCTTTCTCCTTTTTCCTCTGTTTCCTTCTTACTTGTGTACCATTCATACTGTATTCCTCAACTTTCTAGCATATTCTTTTTAAAACTGTCTTATGAGATAAGCAAAAATACTCTCCACAAAAATAGATTAATGATTATAGTTCTTGGTTCCTTCTTCAGGAGGTGCCTGCTGCAATGCTTCTTCCACAGCAGCCTTCATTTCCTTCACGGTAGTATCCAAGTCGCTTTGTCCGGAAAGATATGCGGAAATCAAAGTGTTAAAGCTGAGTGTCCACCTGTGTGGGAGAGCCACTCCACCACATATTCGCAGTGTCCAAAGCCTCACGAACGGTATCCATATAGGTTCCCTTGATGCCATCCTCTTCCCAGAAAGCCTTTCTTGGAGAAAGAATACCGTGATTGTCATAGAATTCCTTCTGCTTTTCTAAGCTGGTATACATCTTAATCCACTCCCAGGCCAATTCCTTGTTCTTGGAGCCTTTCCGAATTGCGCAGTCCCATGCAGAAAGAAGGTGATTCCTGTCTTCTCCTTTTGGAATTACGGACAATGCCCATTTTTCCTACTACCTTGGACTTTTCAGGATTGTCAGCGTCCTGTACCAGGGCCCAATGTAGGCCAGGTCTCACATACTGCTGCATCTCCATTTAAGAAAGCCTGAATGGACTGGTCGGTTCTCAATTTAACCAGTTGGGATCCAAAGACTCCTGCACATCATTCAAAATGCTCTAAAGCCTTTCTGGTTTCCTCGGAGTCAATGGTTACCTTCCAGTTTTCATCAGCCCAAGCACCGCCCATGGACCAAAAGCACATAGTCAAACACGCCGCCAAGCTGTCCGGTAATTCCGGAAATGGAGGCTCCGTAAAACCTTCATCCTTCTTGGTTACCTTCTTAAGCTCTTCTCTGTAAGCTCCCAGGTATCAGGAAGTCCGTTTGGGAAAAATGTCGGTACGATAAGCAAAAAGCTGTGTGTGTGGATGCATTGGGGATTCCGATATACTTATCCTGCCACTTTCCGAGTTTGCAATAACATTGTCAATGAAATCCTCAGCCTTACGCCATCCTTCTCCATATAGGGCTGTAAGTCAGTAAGGTAAGGAGCAAATTCTCCATCCCACTGGCTGGCTACATCAATCACATCATAGGTTCCTGCTCCGCTGGTGAAGTCCAAAAGCATTTTTCTGGTAGCTCGGTGTATGGCATATCAATGACCTCTACCTTGGCACCGGTTTTTCTCTTCAAACTCATCCACCATGGACTTTGCCGCATCAGCATAAACGCCGGACATATAGAGTACTGTCAAGGTTTCTCCATTACCCTTTGCCTTGTCCCCGGATGCCCCATCGGACTTTCCCTCCTCTGTCTTAGCAGAAGCATCTCCACCTGCATTTTCCTTCGCTTTTTTGCTCCGTAAAGCTCAGCAAAGATGCCCCTAAGAAAGGGCCAATACTGCGGATAAAACTCTTTTCATGTTTTCCTCCCATCTCTTGTGAAATCTGAACAAATAACTATCTGCATTATACCCTACTATGTAAGTTATCAATAAGCAAAAACACAAAAATATTGCCATGTATTTTAGGCAAAACACAAACAAAACACATTCCACTAGGTTTAAACAAAACATAAAAAGTCGGTACTGTATTTCTATAGCACTGGCTCTTTTTACTTCTCTTTAATCTGTTCCCATAGTCCCCTACATCCCTCTAGGATATCTTCATAACAGGCTTGAAATTCTGCCATACTGCAAGGGTCGGCAATGGGATGAGGATGGTCGGTATAATCTCCAAGGAGGGAAACCTTGCTTTTGGGGCCCCCACCTAAAATCCGCCTCATATTCTCCCGATTTCTTTCATCCATCCCTATGAAATAATCGTAACTTTCATAGTCTTCTTTTTGCAATTGGCAGGCTCTTTTTACTGCAATCAATTCCCCAGCCCTTCCAGAATATCCCGAACCGGCGGATAGACAGGATTCCCCTGCCCACGATAAATTTCCTCCGAAGAGGTTGCTTTGGAAGATACTTGAAAGTCTTCAGCTCTTCCATGCTCCTCCAAGATTCTTTTAAACAGAAATTCCGCCATAGGGCTGCGGCAAATGTTGCCATGGCATACGAAACAGATTTTTAGCATAGTGTTTTTCCTCCTAAAATGCCGTGGATTGCCCTGTTTTGCAAGGTTTTCTGCGTTTTCTCAAAAACTACATTATTTTGAAACATTAGAAAATAAGGTAAATTAGTGCAAGATGTCACTTTTTGGCACAATTACCTCCACATCTTTTTCTCGTGACTCCAAGAATACTCAAATAACTCATCCTTTTTTATAGCATCCACGATGGGGAACAGTAGAATTTTTAACAATTGTACAGTTTCTTCAAAACTAAGTTTTACTAAGGCTTTTTCTTTTTCACAAATGAATTCCATCTCATCAGCCTTGTTTTATCATCTGCGAATCCATCCTCAAAAGCAACAATATCATCAAACGAAGTACCACGGTGATTAAAAGTCTCTTTTATCGCATTCATAAGTTCTGTTCCATCAAAATTATATCTGTCAGACAAAACATATATATCATAAAAAGTCCTTATATCTACTATTGCAAGCCCGAGAAAACAAATGCCTCAAATTTTTCTGCTACTACAGAATTAATGGAATAAGCATACACTTTAGGAATATCCATATCCAACAGTACAGGAAAATCCATTTTCATTCTTTCGGGATAGACTATATCTCCGAAACCGATATCTATGGATACGGGCACTTTAGTTTTATCAGATATCCTAGAATAGAAACCTTGACTCCATGATACTCTTAAACTCAGTGATGTAGATTACATCTAATGTATTCAAATCAAAACGTAGCGCGTCATCACACTTTATAGAAAAGATTTCTTTAAATACTTTTTCATCTCTTCTATATCATTTGAAATGCATTGTGCCAAAAGGTCAATATCAGTAGTAGCACGAGTATAGTCTCCATTGAATAATGCATATAAGAAAATTCCGCCCTTTAAAGTAAATCGCTCCGCATACTCTGAAATACTCAATCTATAAATGGTTCTTTCCAGGCCATACATTACATTTTGTCCCTGCATAGTCTTCTTTTCTTCAATAGCCTCAGCTTCTTTAATCTGTCTTTTTACTGATATTGCACTTATCATATCAGCACCTCCAGATACTTGTTTATATTATCCTACACTTAAGCATTTCTGCATATCTAATCAGCTTATTTAAATTACGATCTTTTCTATGAAGATAATTGCTAAGAACTCCTTTTGTTTCCTCAACACCCATTTTTCTCTATAAAACACCTGATCCACAACCGTTTTTCTATATCATAAATACGAAACTTATTATTACTAACTTCATGATTTCTGCACCTACAGAAAAACGTTCCTCTGTAAAAATAGTATATTTAATTCCAGCCATTCCGAAGGGTCGACACTCTTGTTTTTTCTTGGAATTGCTATATCTATGGCATCCGTGCGATAAGTAGACAGGTTATAATAAACAGTGGCACTCAGGAGACAAATAACGCCATTGGGTACATAGGCATAAGCATAATAGAAGTCAGACTCTTCTCCATCAAAATTCGTATTTTCATAATATTTTTATTTAGTTTTTATGAGAATCCCCTGTTTGAACCAACTGGTTGATTTTGTAATATGACAAGCCTTTTGTCTTTTAGTTCTTGAATAGAAAAATCAATTGCTCATTGAAACTTTTGAGTATTCTTTCATCCTCGCCCACCTCTACATCTATTATCCATACAATTCTTTTTAAAACAAAATGCGGCACAGTCTATATTATGCCGCATTTTGTTTAAAATTGATATTAGTCTTTTATATTTTTGTGTCAATAAGCTTTGAAATGCATCAGTGAAATATCTAAGAAATTGTATTGAACCCTACCTGCAGATCGTCAACTCTACTATCTTTTCCTACCAACTACCACTTCTTCGGCGTGTAATGTATCTCCGCCACGTTATAAACCGTAATAAACGCCTTCGGATCTTCCTTCTCCAAAAAGGCCATCAGCTTCTGATATCTCCTGCCGATCCACCACCGCCACGATTTCCTTCTTCCATCTCATGGCTGTAGGCCCCATAATGCTCATAGATGCTCATACCGCTATGGATGCGGTTCAAAAATAAACTCCGCAAGAATAGCCGCCTTTTTCCTCGGTGGTAATCACACTAAACCCTCTTTTTGATGGTTTGTCCAAAATAAAGTGATCCAAAAATAATACCGTTAAAATAGGTTCCCAGCACCGATAAAATCACGGTTTTAGCATCAAAGGCAAAAATAGAAAGGGCGGAAATGCAAAGTCCGGAAAGAGCTATGGCTTTGCCCCAGCTCCATATGGAGATACTTTCAGCATCATTTAGCCACAACATCCAAGCCTCCTGAACAGGTATTTCGATTAAACAAAATAGAAAGGCTGATGCTGACAGAAGAAAATATACTACCACGTCTAAGAAGGCGTCCCCGGTTAAGGATTGATTATTGGGAAAAAGCTTTTTCAAATAAAAAGCAAAAACCGCTGGCAGCATGATGGTGCCATAGGCTGTTTTTATAGGCAAATGCGTGACTCACAAAAAGTAAGACATGATTAGCAGGATAATATTTTAAAGCCATCACTAAAGTCGCCACGGAGAAAGGGCAGAAAATGATGAAGCACAATGGCCAGACCGAAATTGAAGAAACCGCCACATGACTGGGCACCTGAAAGAAGAAAAACGGCAGCAGCCACAATCACTATGCCCACATTTTACCATGATAATATCCTTCACCTTTGCAGAAAGCGCTGTATTCATTTTGTCGTCCCCTTTGGAATATTGACATTAGTATAACACTCTATCGTAGAGGAAAAAGACCTAGAAATATTCACTTTTCAAATGAATGGCATCTCTTTCAAAGCTTTTGGGAAAAAGAAAAAGCACTTCCAAAATCTCTGTACGGAGAGAAAATGGAAATGCTTTTTTTACATATTTTTAGTACTTTTTCAGTAGCGGTTTCGATAAAAGCTTTTTCAGTAGAAGCTCTTTAATAGAAGACATTCTGATTTGTACGCTCTTCTTACTACATTAAGCATTCTTTTGCAAAGCTGTAGGTATAAACGAATCGATCCGAGTAGTTATCAGGCTTTTACTCCGTCAACCTCTGCGTATGGATAGCCGAAATCATTTAGCCTCCATCCTGTGCAGGGTTCAAGGTGAGTCTCTTCCATCGGACAAAATCATACGCTCTGCATCACAGTTACCAAAGTAGTATTCCTGCTTTTCCTTGGTTTCTGTCTGATCCTTTGTCCAATTATTCTTTAAAACAGCCTTTAACACATCGGCGGGATCTGCGGAAACCCAACCTGTTCCCTTTAAATAAAAACTCTGCCCAGCAGTGCTGATTCTGGTGATATCCTCGCATTGATACGGATGCCGAAATGCTTCTGGCAGAATTCCGGATGCACGACAAAGGGCTGCGAACATGGAGTTAATGTCGGTACATTTTCCGGTCATAGTGGTATCTAAAAGAGCACAAACATCTCCCTCACCATGCAGCCTTTTACACTTTCATCACGATTCATATTGGCAATAACCCAATCATAGATTGCTCTTGCCTTCTCTAAATCTGTGGTCTTCCTTCTGTTACTTCTGCAGCCTTGTTCTTCACCCTGATCATTTAAGGAAGGTTCTTGGAAGGCCCAGATACTTCTTCACATCTGCAGGAATCTCCGCCTTCTCATCCTCCCTTTAACTCAGGACCCTGACGATTTCTTCTCTCTTTACCTGTAATCCAGCTTTCACCACTCTGTCCGCAGGCTCGGCATTTTCATCCCATTCCACATAGAGCATCTGATTGTCTGATCGTCCGTGTTCATTTCCGCCTTAGCATTTCCGGCATCATACTTACGTCCCTCAACAGTCTGATACTCACTGCTTGCGGCACAGGAATCCAAGGCGAACCTTCTTTTCCTTTTTCATACTGGATAAGTCAACGGTATTGTTTACCGTTCCTCACCATCTTCTTCGGAAATCTCTGCCTTTTTCTGTTGCCTTCTCTGTGCTCTTCTCTGTAGCAGCAACAGATTCCGTGTCTTCTCTGTGCCCTTTGCACTTGTTTTCTACATTGCTTACTGCCTTATTTCCAGCAGCCATAGCATTCCCTACTGTCTCCCAAGAGTAACATAACCTTTTAGCTTTTTTCATTTTTCCTCCTCAAGCCACTCTTTTAATCTGTAACGAGGGAAGAGTATACGCTAGAGGTCTACAGGAGAGAAACTGAATTTCACAATAAATTTCTTAGTTTTATTACATAAACTTATAAATAGAGTCAACTATTATAGCCTGAAACCACTCGTTAACTCGAAAAAGAGCATGTCTAACGACGGCCCTTTTCCATTTTGCCTTTATTTTCCATGCTTTCTTCGCCAGTAAAGCACTGATTCCTCCGGATACCAATGTCAAAAACTCCTACTACCAGATAAACCCATTCAAAGCCTCCACTGGTTCCGTAAATGTCCAACACCCTTTATAAAAGGGAACTCACCTGTAAGAACGGCCACACCGCTCTTCCAAAGGAAAGGGCTAGGAAGAGAAAATAGCTTCTTTTCTCCTCCTCTGTTTCCAAAAGAACCATTCCAAAGACGATTCCCTGTACAAAGGTTTAAAGAGCTTTGGGAGGAAAATGAACTTTAGGGAGTAAAAAGGCATAGCTCATGAAAGCTGAGCTGACGCCGTGGAGAAAATGCTGTAAATCTTTGCAAAGACAAAGACAAAAACCGTGGTCAGAGTAATGGGAAGAAGCGATTTCAAGATAACTGACTCATTTTATTGTCAGAAATATTCTGCCTTCCCTGCATATTCTCCATCCTTTCTTCCAGCATTGTCCTGACGACTTGCCGAATGATAATAAATAACTTGATTCTTTTTCCATTTGATATCTCCTCTATACTGATTTTCATGCATTTCCGGTTTTAGGAGCTCTTTCCGATATATAAGATATCGCTGACTGCTCGCTCGAAATCTCATGTCCATTGGTGGTGGGGTTATTGACCACCTCTCCTGGAACACCATGGTAGAGGATCCGCCGCCATCCAGGTTATAAACATTGGTCGCCCCTAAGGACTTCTAAAAGTTTGCCAACTCGTAAAGGCTTAATCCTGCACTTTCAGAAGTTCTTCCGTCAGATACCTAAAGAGATAATGATTCTTTGCTACAGTACCGATGGCTGTTCTTGGGTTGCTGGCCATCGCCATACCCTACCTCATCATTTTCGGAAACGGCTACCTCTCCGTTCTCTACCAAAACCGGTCCGAAGGAAAGAACCTGCCAAGCCTGCTTCTGCATCAGAGAGTCTGTAGTAGTATCGATTTCGAAATGAAGGAAAGGCTTTCCGTCCTTGATATCACCATATCTTTCTCCGCTATCTTCCCTGACTTCTGTACACCACACCGTTTCGGATAACATAGCCGCTCTGTCTTGCCCCGTAATAATCTCCGTTAATCGCTAAAAACCGCATTGTTTTCCTCCGCCATACTCGGAAGTAGTATCGGTAATGTTTCTTCCATAGGTATTGTTTGCAAATGCGGAAAGAATACTTGTTCCGTCTGTTACTTCCACATCCGCCACATAAATATTACTATCATAGGCTCTATACTGAGTTACGGTAATTTTGCTCTTGCTGTCGGAGTACGTGCCGATTACCGTTCCGGAACTTGTGCTGCTTGTACTACCGGAGCTACCGGAGGATTTCGTAGTGGATTTGTTTCGTGATCCGGTGCTGTTGGAACTCGGTACTGCCGGAGTTTGTTGTCCCGGATTTTGTACCGGAATTGCCGGTAGAAGCGGAATTTGAGCTATTGCCGGATTTTTTGTTTCCACCACCGGGTCTACTCTGTCCTCCTCGTCCCGGGCCGCCTTGACCATGTCCGTCCGGGCCGCCATTTCCGGGCCCACCGAAGCCCTGTCCATTATCGAACTCGCTATTTCCGCCAAAGCTCGATCGGAGCTGTTTTTATCGTATTTTCGTATTTTCACCATCCTGATTGTAGCCGTCTTGATTAAATCCATTTTGCCTGGAATCATCTTTGATTAGCCACTTTTGCCCGGCGTTATTGGAACTTAAACTGTCTCATCCTGATTATCTGCGTAGGCATTTTTCCACCTCAGAACTCTCCTCTTCATTTATAGACAGCCCGTTGGAATCTAAGTTCTGTCCCGACACCGTCTGCATGGGTGGGGGATTACGAAGTATCCAAAAGAGCATAGGAGGTAAATCAGCCAATGCCACACCGCATATAATTCCTGCTTTTTCCGTTAAACTTTCATATTTCTATCCTTTCCTTATACTTGCGCCTGTATCATCCGGTTGTTTTTTTCTCTTGCAAGTTTTCTTCAAAAACCGCCAACTCTTCATCCTTTTTCCGGAAAATGCCGTAGAAGCTTCTATCTTTGTTAATCCACGGGATCTCATAAGTTCTTTCTCCTTCACCGATTCTTTCTTGCTGCTCTTCTTTTCAAAAATCCATTTCTTTTGCACGAAGTAGGACAGGCAGAACAACAAGCCTTCCGTTAAAATCTTCGCCAGGTAGGGATTCATTCCCAAGCTTCCTACAATTCCCGATAAGATAAAGCTGTTAATTAAGAAGATAAAGGCCGCCAATCCTAGATAGGAAAGGTACTCTTCCTTCTTTATCGTCTTCCATGCAGATAAATTCCATAATGCTTATTTTCCTGAGTTTTTACAGTCTTTCCGCTTTCTTCTCTTTTTATTCCTGTGGCTCCTAAAGACACTTGTGCTTCCTGTCCCTCTGCACTAAACACCACATTTTTATTGATGAAGAAATTTAAATGTAAGGAAATCATTCTTGCCAGGAAATTCGATACAAACAGTCCTCCTGTAATCAGAAAGAAGAAACTGTAGAGCAAGAAATCCGCCAGGAAGGATACTAAGAGCTGGCAGAGAATTTTTAAAATCTGCTTGTAGATCCGATAGGAATCCTTCACCGTATCAAAATGGCTTTCCGCATTGTCATTGATATATACTGTTTCAATCGGTACTTCTTCCATAGGCACTCCTTCCTTTGCAAAAACAAAAGCACATTCATTTCTGTATTCGTAACGCTCTCCGGAATATCCAACATTTCCGGAATCATCTTTTCCGGAAAAACGCTCTCATCCCAGTCTGAGTATCCTTTACTTCCACCCCTGTGCAGATTGAAAACTCCTGGTAATGCTGTTTCTGATTCTGGAACGAAGAGGAGAATCCTTGGACTGGGTCCTGCTGCCAAGAATCAGAGTATCTTTTTTCTCCTCTGCTACAGAAAGTAGATTAAGGGCATCTTTAAGCAAATGCTGTCCATCCGCATCCAAGGTGATAATAGTGAAATTCCCTTGCAGTCCCAGTATTTTCCTTCTGCAAATATTCCAGTCCCGCCTTTTAAAGCGGCACCCTTTCCTCTATTTTTCCGGGAAGGACAGCACTCTGGCCTCCGTTTCCCTTTCTATCTTATGAAAGAGACAAAATACTCTCTCCCGAACCGTCATTTACAATCAAGCAATCCATTCCATGTTCTTCAATTCCTTTTACAAATTCCAATAACTGTATATTTGGTTTTATAAGCCGGTATTAAGCAATTCTCTTTCATGCTTATCCCTCCTTGTCTGCTTTTCGTTTCCTGAAAGGAAAGTAGGAAGCACTGCTTCAATTCCTTTCATGGCTGGAGTATAGGAAAAACTGAAATGAAGCTGAAAAAGAAGAAAGCAAAAGAGGACCGCTTCCTTCATTTTTGAAAATAAAGGCATCCTCTTCTTTAGGATTTCCTCTATGATTAAACCATGATGCCCGTCATTTATTACCGGCTTGTTAGCTACTACTAACCTTTCTCCTTCATCTTACGATAATTTTCCAACTGCTCCAGAGAGTTATAGACTCGCCACTGCTTCTCCTCTCCTTCTTCTCATCATCCATAGTTGGATATACTTTTTGCCCTCATAGTGTTTTCTCAGGACGAGGCTTCTCCTCGTATCCATGATGAAAATCCACCGGATCAAGTATAACAATGTATTTTAGCAGCCATAAATGCTCCCTTTGTCACCGGCTGCCTATGATAGCCCGGTACTTCTTCCTTCCATAAATCGCAGATACATTCATGATACAGAAAAGACCTTCTTTTCCATTCCACACAATCTTCCAAGACTTAGCGGCATCTGTACATGAATTTCTTTTACTATCATGTTGCAGAAGATCTATTCTTCATAGTTGCTTTATTCTTCTCTCTAATACCGGCTTATAGCAGAACAATACTTACAGCTGCTGTGATATCCCGCTTTTCTCCTTCTTTCCACGGTAAACAGCTGATGGTCTTCCCGGTCGAATTCGTTTTCCATAGCCACTGCTGATTATGTATCTTTGAACTGGCTTTTTTGCTTGCTAACCGAAACATTTCTTTTTCCCCTCTCTTGAAAGCTTCTATATTTCTTTTTCAAACTGCTTTATTGTCCAATTGAACGGACCCAAAAGAGTTAGATTTTCCATATAAAAAGAACCTGACAATATTATCACATTATCTTACCTAAATTCTTCAAGAATAGCACCTAGACAATTACAAATTTATTGAAATGGCTTTGATGAATTTAAAACGTCCCTAATTTCCAGTCCGATATCCGGCTCATAGAGTCTGCGAACCCTTTTTGCCAGACTAAAATCAGAACAAACCGGACCAGTAAGGTAAACGTCCCACCAATCGTAATGCACCACCGATAATCCAGAATTCCTCCGAGAACGCCCATCACCAAAGAAAATGCACTGCAGCCGGCACAGAACCCCCTTGGAAAGCATTGACCGAGACCGAGTCTCTCCGGAATATACCTCTGTACGGCTGCCTCTCTTATGATGGCGCTGTTACTCCCGAGAAAGCCGCAAAATTCCTGTTTGAAAAGCATCAAAGGATAAGTGAGTTTCAGAGCAAACACATATCCATCGCGGAATATGTTTGATAAACAAAAACACGAAACCGAACTTTTCTTATCCGGAATTTTAATTGATATTGTAATGCACCGCCGATGGACCTTCCTATAAACCCACCACGGAAAATGCGGCATACATTGCGCTGTGAATCTGGAAAAGTACGGAAAAGCGATGAGAGGGGAGAATATCCGGTGTCAACGCCATTGCTCACCGCCATATATTCATAAAGACACCTAAAAGGCCGCGTCTCTTCCTTTAAATACCGCACTGCCTCCCCGTAGCGTCCGAGGCCCATGCCTGCAGAGAATAGTGGTCTGGAATCATGACGTTCCGTTTCATCCAGACGAATAAAACTCTCTGTGATAGCGGCAAGAAGCGATAGTCCGCCCTGCGCAATCAGAATCCATGCACACCGAACGTGTCCAAAAAGCACCGCGGCAACGGGTCATTATCACCGTTAAAACCGGATAAAGCATGGAAGATACTCGCAACCTTTTGTTCCCGCGCCTTTCGAATCAATTCCGGATAAACTATGGTGAAGGCCAATCTGCTCACCGATCCGGGACAGGCTGAAGCAAAGACAGGCGAGATACCCAATATAGAAAAGTCAAAAACAAAAGCCAGTAGTCCCATGCCGAAAATCAAAAGGAATTTGCATCTCCCATGACCAGAAAAGTCTTTCTCGGAAGTCGATCCATAATAGGCGCACGATCGATAGGAATAAACAGAAGGAAGCTGTATTGCACAGGAGAATCAGAGCGGATGCCAGTGCTCCTGCTCATCGAAAACCAGGAATGCCAGCCAAAACCTCCTGCACTCTCGATAGTACCCATCGTAGACGCAAGAATCACCGTTGAAATTTCGATTCCAGAGTTTTGTCGTTTCCATAGTAAGCACCTCAGTAAAAGTATAATAATTCCCGCGACAATCACGAAAAATCAATGCCCAGCAGTTTTTCGCTTAGCAATTCCCTACCCGTTGACAGAGCTTTGAAGGAGAGAGTGTGCCTCAATTTCAGTCCTATATGACTGAGAAAAAGCATTTGATTTTTCACAGCCTTTTTCTTAAACCCTCTACCACCTCATACTCTGTCTCAGAATCTATTTCACCACCATGGCAGATTCTCCCAATCTGTGTACCTTCCCTATCCGTGAGAAAACATCTGTAAAAGATCATCCTCTCTGCTCCATGATCCACCGGAGTATGCCCCACAACCTCGCTTTGTACTTTTTCCCCTCAGAATGCCTTTTCCGTACATCCAATGCTCTTTAGCAAAGGATTCATCATCCAAAGCTTTATCCTGAGAAGCAGTATTTACTGAACGAAGGACTCTATCTCATATCCGCATCCAAGAGTTTCCGGTTAAGACTTTTTACAAATTCCGTGCTAAGAGCCTGCATGGAGAACAAACTCGACCTATCCCTATGCATAATATTGATTTGAGAGGAATTTTTTCAGGTTGTTTTCAGCTCTTCCAGTTTTTCCAAACCGTCCGCTCTGCATAAGGAGAATAGCCGCTTTCCAGTCGTCCCCTCAGGATAGCTTACGTCATGGTTTCCGTAGCACCAAAGGGTATCCGGATATTCCTTGGCAAATGCAATAGCTCTGTCGTAGATTGCTCTATACCGATCAATCTGAAATTCCATGATCCCAATCATCAGTGCATATCCATAAGGCAGACTGCCCGAGTTGCCTTCCCCGACTTTAAGGCATTTTCCGCTTTATCGAATATCCAGGTTTTTAAATGCACATCCGGTATGACCAGCACTTTCATAGTATTCATTCTCATACAATTTAAATATTTAAATTTCCTTATTTTCCTTCTTAGCGATCTTTATTTTTCCCATGTATACTAGGACTCTTTATAAAAATATTACTATATTTTACCATAAAGCCCTTTTTAGAAAGAGAAAAATAGAGGCCAAAATGAGTATTCAAAACACGAAATCCCCATCTTGAATTTGATTCTGACCCCAGTGCTGTTTTAGAGCTGGGTCACGAAGCACTGGATGTGCATTTTCCGAGAGGGCTGTTTTGCCTTTTACAGGACACGATAGAAAAATACGCCTCACAGCATGGCGGGAAAGGTACTGACCCATTTTCTCTCCGCCACCATGCAATATCCCATATTGAGGAAAATGGAATTCCTTCCTCTGGTACAGGTCTCGTAGGTGCTGCCCTGCCGCACAGATTCTGGATTGGCTCATTGCCCATGGCGTTAAAAAGTCACTGTAGTGGTTCCTGCGGTGTATTGGTTCATATGAGGAAGTTCGTTTGGTTCTGAAACAGGCACTGCGTGGACGAAGGCACTTCCTACCATTACCTGCCCGCCTCCCGCTTCGTGGACATAGAGGAGCCCCAAGAAAGCTGCTATCGAAAAGTTCTTCGTTCCATCATTTGCCCTATGAAGAGGTAACTACCTGGTCCACCGACGGATTTTTCCGGAAACCAAAGAAAAGGTGGAATATAGAAAGTCGGAAGGTTGTACCTGTTGGAAGTGGAATGTCTGCCCTGGCAGCCGTGGCAAAGATGTGGATATTCAATGGGGTAGTCTGCTCTACACTGAGATTCTTTGGCAAATGTAGAGAACATCGACATGCGCTCCTTCATTGGTTCCCGAAATCGCCCTTCACTAAGATATTGAATCGTTTGAATGTGAACTGCTTCTTCCGGAAAATGACGTTTTCACGGAAAATCAAGGTTTTGCAACCGTCGGTTATCAAATTGACAACCCTCTTCTTCCCTGCAACCGCATTTTTTACTAGTATAGGAGACGTAAACACGCAGGAGCTAAACATTTTCCTAAAAGGAAATCCGGCAAAAGAGTACGATAAAAGAACCAGAGTATGATACTTGCAACAAGATTATAAATTAAGAAAAAAACAGTTGGTCTCAGGAGGACCTGGCGGAGAAGCTAGATGTCACAGACAGTCCATTTCCAAGGGAGGTGCCCAGAACCACCTGACATGAATAAGATTTAAAGTTGTCCGAAGTCTTTCCGTAATTACAGATTATTCTTAAAAGGATGAGATAGGCCGAATCTCTTAAGGATGCCTGAGTCGATACGGACTTTCCCATAAAGAAGTGCCGGTTTCCATGAGAAGGCCAATGCTTTGGAGCACAAGAATCAAGCAACTTCCCAGATTGCTGGGCGTACTGCTTGTATCCTTTCCCCACCTATTGATTGCTTTAACTACCTTCAGGAAAGTGCCTATCCCCTCTGAGGAAAAAAGCAGTCGGTATCAGAAAGTCTTCCTTCCTTTTGCCAGGAGTAGGGAGGCTCCTACATCAAAAATCACTAAAGGAGAAACCGATTCCATTATATGGAAAAAGAATCCTGAATACCGCTTACGGGTTAAACAGTAAGGTGCAGGAAAAAATCCCATACCAGGAACATACTTTCAGACGATTTTAGGTGCTTTAGCATCATTGGTAGTCCCATCTTCCTCAGTATGATTCTTTTGAGAAGACGATTCTATACCGTCTTGCCGTGCCCTTCCTACAGATGTTTCAGGCCGCTGGCGTGTTTCAGATTGTCAAACAAATAATATTTGGGATTCCATGAATAAGCTTTTAGAGCAAGGGATTATAGAAGAGAAAAAGATGGACGAGCACAAAATGAAAACCGTCGGGCAAATTTACTGGTGCTCGTAACAGCTATCTATCTGACCTCACAGCTTTATTCCACACGGCGTTGACATCAGCTGGATTATTGGCCAGCCCAGATGGCTAGCACAACACGCGTATTATCAATTCCTTTAGGGCAAAGAAGCGCCTTGTCCAAATAGCTCTTTGAGAATATACCGATCCGAAAACCTACATCCCTTCTTCCAGTCTATATTCTTTCTAAGCACTCTCAAATGCTTTTCTCAGGAATCCTTAAACGATATTAGGCTTTCACTATTACTTCCCTGACCACTTCATAATCCGCATAGCCAGTTAATTCCATTAGCATCTAGAGGCTTTCAGGCGGCTGTCCCACAGAGCCGTTTCCGCCAGGTACCGCCATTTTCCCGGAGCCCAGTTGGAGGAGCACCAGTCGCCGCCACAAAGCCCATACCGCCGCTTTGCCCCCTATGGTATTCTCCTGCAGAAATCGTGATTTCTCTCGCTATTGCGTCCTGCACTTACGGCATGGTCTCTCCTGTCACAAGTCATATCAGAGGAAAGAACCACTGCTGTAAAGTCGTTGGTCGGTGTGGCGTAGCGAGCTACATTTCCACTTCTTGTCTGTCACCTCACTCTCTGCTCCACCACTACTGCGGTGGCAGAATCACATTGACAAAGTTCTGGGTGGAACTGCTGGTCAAGCGATTCCAAACATTTCCTGCACACCGGCGCTGATAAAGGTTCCATGGTACCTGCTGCCTCCTGCCATAGTCTACAGCTGCATCCGCCCGGAAGCAGGTCCGGAAACACTTTAAGCAGCGCCTTCGATCGATAGTATTCCGACCATTGGAGTCGATTGTCTCGCCGGCTGTCACGATTTACCGTACCGCCTGTAATACGGAAATAAGTATCTTGCCTGGTTTTCTTCTCCGTAAGCTTCCTTTTCCTCATCGGTGGCGCTGCGTCAAATCAGACCACGGGCATTGGATACCGTCATCACCGCCAGCGATGTCAATGGTCCCGCCGTTAATACTTTCACGTAACAGCCTCCAGACCTTCTCCATCTCCCATCTTAATGGTTCCGCTGTTGATGACGGCGGCTCCGTCTGTAGTCACACCGTCATCTCTACATTGACGGTGATATCCGCATTTTCAGCGTAACGGAGTCGGTCTCGATGGCCTTTTCCTACCGATTCAATATTCAGCTTTCCGCCCAAGATAATGAGAGATTGTCCCTTATGCCCAAGGGCTGCTGCATAGTTGGAGCTGATATTCAGTTCCGTTTCCGTTACTGGTCAAACTCCTGCTTTACAAAGTGGGTTGCATCCGCTCATCTTCCTCCGCGTAATTATATGTTGCGCCATCTCGTTGTGGTGTTGGTAGTGCCGTACCACCAAGGTCAACACAATCTGCAGTCCGGTAGCGTGCATGAACGGATTTGAAGTCGTGTTTGTGATATTTACGCCGTTGAAAACGATGTGTACCAGGCCTCCGTCTCCCCACCTCCGTATCGATCGTCCGTTGAACCCCTCCGCTAGAAGAGAGCAGGTTCCGGGCCTTGCAGTACAATATTGCCATCCGTGTAGTCTTTGCACCCTCTCTCCGCATCTTATGGCGTTTGCCGTGTCAACTCAATCTTGGTATCCGAGTCGAATAAGAAGTATTTAAGCTTCCTCGGAACAACTTGCCGTTGTTTTTGCAGAGGTGCCTCGTTGCCACCGCCTCTGTGCTCAATGTCAGTTATGCCGCTGTTGTAAGCAGTCTTGCATTGGAACATCCCTACGATGGACATGCTCATCGCCATTGCTGCACAGCCATATACTTCATTTATATTCTTTTCATCATACTGTCCTCTTTTTCTGTGATTAGGCTGCCTCTTTCACGATCGCCTCTACTACCGCAGAAACCTCATGTTCAGGCTTCAGGTATGAAATGTGTGTAAATGTGCTGAATTTGCATTTTAGTTGCATATTTTATCCGTTTTAGATTTTATTATTACGCCCACACACAAAATGTCCTCATTATTTCACTTATTATCTTTTAGGCATAAAAAGAAGCCTTTGGGCTAGAGCTCCAGTATCTTTTATTTCTAAGTCTTTGTAAAACCTTTCCTGCAATAACATTTTGGCAAACTCTTTCGGTGTATATACTTTAATCGGAAAGAGTTCTTATAGTCTTTGTATCTCTGGTCACTCATAAACATCTGTCTTTATTCGAAGAGCGTCTCCATCATCACCGCATCTTCAAAATCCTTTTGTCTCAGAAATCAAGGCATTGAAAATGTCCTCAGACAAAGTATCTGCCACTCTTTAAAACTCCTCTAATAAACGATTCAACTTGTGTCCCCGCTTCTTCGTCACTATGTGTGCATCGTCTTGTTAAGCTAGTAAATGTCTGTTGTTGACTTTGCAGTAATATAAGCGGAGAATATCTCTGCTAAAGGCGAAAAATTTGATAGGCATCCTCTGCAAAGGGTTCCTTCCCCAAAAATCTATCACGATACAGGTATCTAATAATATCTCTGCATCTCGATTCATTCTCTCTTTGCGAGCTTTCAGTTTAAATCAGAAGGTACACTGGAAAATAACCTCGTCTCACGAGTTTTAATTTATCTTGACACGGTGAAACTCAGTAGCATCGCCCGCCATTCTTTTGTAATGCAAATATCTTTCTCTCGCTGCAGTGGTCGTACTTACTTAAACTCTCCCAACTTTAGCTCCGTTGCAGTAATAATAGACATCGTTGTTCTCCTCTCTCTAGAGTAAAGAATCGTACACTTCCGGCAATGAAAATCGTAATGATTCTTTCTCATCCAATATCTCTTCTGCTTGTATAGTAAGCCTTCCTCTCGAAAACACTTCTTCGGTTTCTCTTGGTTCCACATGCAATGTTTTCCCTTTTCCCGCCAGAATTTCTTTTAATCCTAAGATAACTCTCCAGCTCTCATCTCCTGTAAAAGCAAATAATCATTTTATACAGCACGAATCCAGAATCTTTAGATGTGTGTGTTCTTCTTTGTAAAGGCTAGTAAGCGAAAAACGGTCTCACTCCATGTCCTCATGGAGTTGAGAAAATCCACAAACTCCTATTTTCGCATAGGGAATCCTCCGGCTTTCTCCCTATATTGCCAGAGAAGCACAATCCCTTTTCATACAGAATTGCTTTCCATTAATATAAGTAAGTAGTTAGTACGTGTATATCCCACATGTAAAGGTGGAATACATAGTGATAGTCCATACAGAAGCTACACACCTCTTATCTAAGCCTCCACTGCCTATAAACCAGATATTATCCCAGTAAGAAAAGAAGACCAAAGAAAGATCGTGATTGGCCGAATAGTGCCCACTCTGCTGCGCAGCAAGGGATCCATTTCACCCAGATAAGCATTTGACTTTATTTTCCACAGAATCCACCCACTTTCTAGCTACTTTTATTGTTTTCATAATGTCAATGAGATATAGGGCTCTTTAACTTCCGGTCGTCTTCACAATGGAAAGAGGAACTTGGCAACAGCTCTTCCGGTCTGTCCCTTATATATTCTGCTTCATTCCCGGAATAAAATACATTGCAGAATGTTACGCCCCGCCCAAATCGATATCATACTAAGCTTTTCAACCAAATTTATTGTCTGTAACGTCTGCCTCAGAACGGGAAAACGCCTTCCAATCTATGCCAAACCGGGTTCAGTTACGATTGTCTGCAGAGACCTCCCGAAGAAAATGAAAAGCATTTATCAATAGCAATGCGACGTTAGCATGTGTCAAAGAGAGCTCAGCACGCATTATCCGCATTAAATTGTTGTCTCTCTCACGCAAGCTTTTTTGAAAGCTCATCACACAACAAACGCCCACACAACCGCATAATTCGGCTACAATCATAATACAGTCTGATTCATTTGTTTTCTCTCCCCCTGCCATGCCAAAATACAACAGTAACGTTACTCTTCATAATCTCCTCACCATGGACAGGAAACTTATCCTATACATGCAAAAACCATTATAAATTCACCGTCCAGGAAGTCAATCTGCTTCCAAAGATTAACATTTTTCGACAGGCATTAATATTCCGCCCACAATTCTTGGCGATTAAAATTAATATTTTCTTTTATGTAA